>Ga0079224_100013841_pt1 | contig 11251 bp, 10 predicted proteins | sample Stecom2015_FD_80414 | JGI IMG/M metagenome (GOLD analysis project Ga0079224, IMG submission 80414) | Agricultural soil microbial communities from Utah to study Nitrogen management - Steer compost 2015 | ecosystem: Environmental > Terrestrial > Soil > Agricultural land | place: USA: Utah...
GCGATCAGCTTAACAAAGCTGCAAAAGGAAAAAAACAATAATACAATGGCTTCACTAATCAAGCATATTGTGGTTATGGTGGTCTTGGTCGCAACACTTTTAAGTTGCGACCAAAACCTATCATTGCAGACTTATTTTGTGGACAACCAGGAAAAACAGAATTTCCTATCTGTTGATTTGCCAGTATCAATGCTGAAAATTGACGAGTCAAAGCTAACCGACGATCAAAAGGATGCTTACAATTCCGTGCACAAGCTGAACATGTTGGCATTCAAGATTGACAGCACCGATCAAGTTCATTATAAATCAGAATTATCAAAGGTAAAATCCATTCTGGATGATCCGAAATATGTGGAACTGATGAGAGGCGGTAATACCACCGAAGGGAAATTCATCATCAAATATGTTGGAGAGGATGATGACATTGATGAATTTATTCTATTTGGTAGCGCCAACACAATGGGCTTTGCACTGGTTCGGATTTTGGGCGACAATATGGATCCCAATAAATTGATGAAATTGTCATCCGTACTGGAAACAGGCAATATCGATGATTCCCAAGTCAATCAAATCATGGATTTTTTCAAGTAAATCGTTACAGATTTCCTTCAAAGTATAAAATCATTCGGAATCTTCTTCGGATGATTTTTTTTCGTATTCACTGAAAAGAACATAATAAATGTTAGCAACGACCATAGAAAAAGAAGAAAATAAAATCAGCTTTACAATGAAATAATCCAACACATTAAAAACACCGGCCAAAAAAAAAGCCAACACAATGGCTGCGGAAAACCAAAGGAAAAATTGATCTTTTGTAAAGAGTTTAAAATTCATATACCGGTATAATTGCTCGGTGTTACGTGTTTCAATTCCGATTTGATAGCATCCGAGACCTCTAAAGTATCGATAAAATCTGAAATGGACTTCTGGTTGATTTTTTCGTTGGTTCTTGTCAAGCCTTTCAAAGCTTCGTAAGGGTTGGGATAGCCTTCGCGGCGTAAAATTGTTTGGATGGCCTCAGCAACCACTGCCCAATTGTTTTCCAAGTCTTCGGCAAATTTGGCTTCGTTCAAAAGTAATTTGTTCAAACCCTTCAATATCGACTTGAATCCAATTAAGGTGTGGCCGAAAGGAACACCGACGTTACGCAAAACTGTGCTGTCGGTTAAATCGCGCTGCAATCTTGAAATGGGCAATTTTGCCGAGAGATGCTCAAATAGTGCGTTGGCAATGCCTAGATTTCCTTCACTGTTTTCAAAGTCAATAGGATTCACTTTATGGGGCATGGCCGAACTTCCCACTTCACCCGCCTTTATTTTCTGTTTGAAATAATCCATCGACACATACGTCCATAAATCACGATTCAAGTCAATCAAAATGGTGTTGATGCGTTTTAGGGCGTCAAACAATGCTGCCAAGTGGTCGTAATGCTCAATCTGGGTCGTGGGAAAGGAATGTTGTAAACCCAATTTGCCTTGCACAAAATTGCGTCCAAAGGCTTTCCAATCGATGTCAGGATATGCCACTTTGTGCGCGTTGAAATTTCCCGTGGCACCCCCAAACTTCGCAGCACTGGGGATATCGTTCAACAAATTGAATTGCTCCTCCAGTCGCACCACAAATACCTCAATTTCCTTTCCAAGTCGAGTGGGAGAGGCAGGCTGTCCATGTGTTCTGGCCAACATTGGTATGTGTGACCACTCCTTTGAAAGTTCTTTCAATTTGTTCAAAGCAAGCGTGTATTCAGGAATGTAAACGTCATTCACGGCTTCCTTGATACTCAAAGGGATGGCTGTATTGTTGATATCCTGTGAGGTCAATCCAAAATGGATGAATTCTTTATGTTTCGAAATGTTTAATGCATCCAACTGTTCCTTTATAAAATATTCGACCGCTTTTACATCATGGTTCGTTACCAGTTCAATGGACTTGATTTGCAATGCGTTTTCCGGGGAAAAATTGGTGTAAATGCTCCTTAAGGTATCAAACAAGGAACTATCAAAATCAGAAAGTTGTGGCAATGGCAATTCGCACAATGCAATAAAATATTCTATTTCAACTTGAACTCTGTATTTTATTAAAGCCGCTTCCGAAAAATAGGGAGCTAATTCATTGACCTTGGAGCGGTAACGTCCATCGATGGGCGAAATGGCATTGAGTGATGATAATGGCATGGTTGCATTGTTTTTTGAAAGAGGCAAAGATAAGCAATAGATTACGATTAACGATTAATGATTTACAATTAAGGATTGTCCATTGCTGACAATTGAACAGCGACCACTAGCCCCGCTTTATTTTTTTCAAAATATGCCGAGCCCTTGCCTTAAACGCTGAACTTTGCATCTGAAAATCACGTTCCAAAATTAGTTTCAATTCCGGATGTATCCAGTCAAAGTCTTTCCCCAACAAAAATAAAGTGTGCATCGCATAGGCTTTCGGAGCGACTTTTTCATCATTGATTAGCCAGTCAAAACACGCTTCCACTATTTTTTCCTGATGTTCATGGGTTAGGGAATCTTGAATCAGATTTTTTTCTTTGGAATAATAGGCGGTTACAAGGTATTCGCAAATTTTGGCTACAGGTCTTACCGCTGGGTCGAGATGTACTTTATTGATATGTTCTGTAAACACATCCAAATACGGGATAATTGCATCGCACTTTTCGCCACACAAAAATTCAAGTACCCAAGCCGCACGACAGGACACCTCATCATCCACCATAAACAAAATATTCAATAGTTTTGGAAACATCGCAGGGTTGGAAATCACCAAATTCGCATACATCCTCCTGTTTTCACGGGAATGGGTGACGTAACTTAATTTGGCATATAATTCGTCCGTAGTCAATGGTTTTTTATATTTTTAAGGATTGAAAATAATCAAAAATAAATATAGAAATTAAATCTACCTTTTTCCAAAAATCTAGTAAATCTAAAGGTATAACCTTCAATTAATCGCAACATCCAATAATCCAATCTTGCAATGTCAAAATCTCTCCTAATTATAGGTCATGTGTGGCCAGAGCCCAAAAGTTCTGCTGCCGGAAGCCGTATGATGCAGTTGATTGAGACGTTCCAACATAAAAATTACGATATCACCTTTGCAACCTCCTGTGCCAAAAGTGAAAACGCCTTCGATTTGACATCCATTGGAATTGAGCAAGTCGGGATTGAACTAAATGCTTCAAGTTTTGATGTTTTTGTTCAGCAATTGAATCCGCAGATGGTCTTGTTCGACCGTTTTATGACTGAAGAGCAATTTGGTTGGCGAGTGGCAGAGCAGTGTCCAAATGCCCTTCGTATTTTGGATACAGAAGATTTGCATTGCCTTCGCAAAGGACGGCAACAAGCTTGCAAGGCGGGAAAAACATTTTCTGACGAATACTTGTTCAATGATATTGCCAAACGTGAATTGGCCAGTATATTTCGTTGCGATTTGAGTCTCATCATTTCAGAAGTGGAAATGAAGATTTTAAAAGAGAACTTCAAAGTTCCGGATGAATTGTTGCTATATCTTCCCTTTATGCTGGAAGAAATTACAGAGGCAAGAATCAAAAATCTCTCAAAATTTCAAGAACGAACCAATTTTATCACCATCGGAAATTTTCTTCATGAACCAAACTATGACGCCATTTTGTTTTTGAAAGAAAGCATTTGGCCCATCATCAAAAAACAACTTCCAGATTCCGAGCTTCATGTATATGGCGCTTATGCGTCCCAAAAGGTCAATCAGTTGCATAATACAAAAGAGGGCTTTATCATAAAAGGTTTTGTAGACGACGTTGATGTTGTCATTCAAAATGCTAAAATTTGTTTAGCACCATTACGCTTTGGCGCCGGCTTAAAGGGTAAACTGATTGATGCCATGCAAAATGGCACACCCTGCGTGATGACCTCAATTGCGGCAGAAGGAATGTTCGGAGATTGTAATCCAAATGGGATTGTGGAAGATGCGCCTGAAGTTTTTGCCAAAAATGCTGTTGAACTCTATCGGGATGAATCCCTTTGGAATGAAAAACAAAAAGTAGCAATCAAAATCATCAATCAACGTTTTAATAAAATTAAATTTCAAAACAGATTGTTCTTAAAAATTGAGGAACTCAGGTCAACACTTCAACATCATAGATTGTACAATTTTACTGGGCAGATGTTGCAGCATCACACCATGCAAAGCACTAAATACATGGGTAAATGGATTGAAGAAAAAAACAAGTAACTGTCTGTTGATGTTAAGCCATCACTTCACTCTTCTTTATTTTTCTGTAAGTAAACGTATTGAAGATGTTTCTTTTTGCAAAACGGTTTAATTTATCAGACTGGTAAAATTTGATGAACAAAGTCTTATCCACACCAAAAAACTCGTAGGTATTTCCATCTAAGAACGTCAATTCCAAAACCAAGCCTGTATGTTGCCAATCGATAATTGGCGTTACAGTTGTCTCATTGAACGCTTCCAGATTTGCAGCTTTTGTTTCCTGTGCAATACTTACTAAAAAATGATAGCCATCAATGATTTGTCTACTTTTCAGCTCCGCTTCTATGGCTTTTTCATCACCCGCTTGAAACTTATCAGGATGCCATTCTTTCACCAATTCCCTGTAAGTGGATTTTAAGGTTTTAAGGTCAAAGTTGGTTTCAACATTAAAAAGTTTCTTGTACTCGTTGATGCGTTTCATAATGATACTTTTTTTTGAAGCTGCAAAAGTAAGCCTTTTAAGGTCTTGAAACTGAATTGTTTTTTATAATTATTTTATTCACGCCACAACCTTCTTTTTCATAGTTTTGCACCTTCAAAAAACAGACGATGATTTCAGTAGATAATTTGGCGGTAGAGTTCGGCGGACAAACACTGTTCAGTGAGGTGTCTTTCACCATCAATCCCAATGACAAGATTGCCCTTATGGGTAAAAATGGCGCAGGCAAATCCACGATGATGAAAATCATTGCAGGCGAACAAAAACCCAGCCGGGGCCATGTACGTTTTCCTAAAGATGCCATTATTGCCTACTTGCCTCAGCATCTATTGACAGAAGATAATTGTACTGTTTTTGAGGAAGCCTCCAAAGCATTCGCACATATTTTTGCGATGCGTGACGAAATGGAATCTCTGAACAAACAACTTGAAACCAGAACCGATTATGAATCGGATGCCTATATGAATATCATCACAAAGGTTTCTGATTTGGGTGAAAAATATTATGCACTCGAAGATATCAATTATGATGCTGAAGTTGAAAAGGCGTTGCGCGGACTGGGTTTCAGGCGCGAGGATTTTAACCGACTGACAAGCGAATTCAGTGGTGGTTTCCGTATGCGAATAGAACTTGCCAAAATCCTGTTGCAAAAACCGGATTTGATTTTGCTGGATGAGCCTACCAACCACATTGACATCGAATCGGTGATTTGGCTTGAGGACTTTCTTTTGAACAAAGCAAATGCCGTCATGGTCATCTCGCACGACAAAGCCTTTATTGACAATATAACCAATCGCACCATTGAGGTGACGATGGGCCGCATTTACGATTATAAAGCCAATTATTCGCATTACCTACAGCTCCGTGAAGATCGACGATTGCATCAAATAAAAGCTTATAACGAACAGCAAAAATTCATTGCAGATACCACCGCTTTCATCGAGCGCTTCAAAGGCACCTACTCCAAAACGAATCAGGTGAATTCCCGAGAGCGAATGCTGGAGAAATTGGAAATTATAGAAATCGACGAAATCGACACCTCTGCTTTAAAATTGCGTTTTCCACCTGCCCAGCGTTCGGGAGACTATCCTGTGACAGTAAAGGATGTTTCAAAATCCTATGGTGACCATGTGGTGTTCAATAATGCCAATATGTCCATTTCCCGTGGTGAAAAAGTATCTTTTGTTGGGAGAAATGGCGAAGGGAAATCCACCATGATCAAAGCCATTATGGGCGAAATAGATGTTGAAGGGCATTGTGCCTTGGGCCATAATGTAAAAGTGGGATATTTTGCACAGAACCAGGCGTCATTATTGGATGAAGGATTGACCATTTTCCAAACGGTGGACGAAGTTGCGGAAGGGGATATCCGCACACAAATAAAAAATATTCTAGGCCGATTTATGTTTAAGGGCGATGACATTGACAAAAAAGTCAGTGTGCTGTCTGGTGGCGAAAAAACCAGATTGGCCATGGTAAAATTACTCTTGGAGCCCGTGAACCTTCTCATTCTCGATGAGCCTACCAACCATCTGGATTTAAAATCAAAGGATGTTCTAAAGGAAGCACTTTTGGGTTTTGATGGCACGTTGATTCTGGTGTCGCATGATCGGGATTTTCTTCAAGGCTTGTCACAAAAAGTGTTCGAATTCAAAGATCAGCGTGTCATTGAACATTTTGAAACCATCGATGATTTCTTGGTTAGAAATCGAATTGAGAACTTGAAAGAGATTGATTTGAATAAATAGTTGTTATAATAATCCCTTTACTTTTTTAAGTCCCACTGTGGCACTTTCAGCAATAACTGTCAAATTATTTTTTGATTCCATTGCGGGTTTTGGGTCGATATAAAAAATTGATGTGCCTTGTGGTACATAATGCATCAAGCCCGCAGCAGGATATACCTGCATCGACGTACCAATAATCAATAAAATATCCGCATTTTCACAAACTTCCATAGCTTTTTCAATCATCGGTACAGCTTCTCCAAACCATACGATATGTGGTCGCAATTGATGACCATTCGCACAGGTATCTCCAATTTTTATGTCCTGCGTACAATCAAAAAAAGTTAAGTCATCCACCACATTTCTGGATTTCAACAATTCGCCATGCAAATGGATAACATTCGAACTGCCTGCGCGCTCGTGCAAATCGTCCACATTTTGGGTGATGATGCTCACATTATAATCGTTTTCAAGCGCTGCCAAATCGTAATGTGCAGAGTTTGGTTTTACTTCCAGCAATTGTCGTCGTCTCTGATTGTAAAAATCCAAGACCAATGCCGGATTTGCCATAAAACCTTCTGGTGTGGCAACTTCCATCACATCATGTCCTTCCCAAAGCCCATCCGCATCCCTGAAGGTCTTGATGCCGCTTTCGGCACTGATACCCGCTCCTGTAAGTACAACGATATGTTTCATGTTTCTAAATTACTATTTTAAAATTATATTTGATCTTATGATGGATCTAAAACTCTTGCAGCATCTTGAAAGTTTTCTTACAACTTCCCGTCGGGAAAAGTTTGCAAAGGTGCTCTCGCAGCGAACCAAACATTTCACCGTTGCCACGGAAGATGTGTATCAATTGCACAACACGAGTGCCGTCATACGGTCTTGCGATGTGTTCGGCATACAGGAAATCAACATAATTGAAGAACGCAACCGGAAACGCATTGATAGGGAAATTGCCATGGGTGCACAAAAGTGGGTGGATTTGAACCGATATCATAGCGCCAAGGCATGTCTTTTCGAGCTCAAAAGTAAAGGGTATCAAATAGTTGCCGCCACACCTCATACGAATGATTGTTTGCTTCAGGAGTTCGACATCCATAAAAAGTCATGTTTTTTCTTCGGAAGGGAGCATGAAGGACTATCAGAAGAAGTTATGGAAGCGGCGGATTGTTTTTTGAAAATTCCAATGGTTGGTTTTACCGAAAGTTTGAACATTTCTGTTTCTGCAGCCATCATATTGCAGCATGTGACCGAAAAATTAAGACATTCTACCATCAATTGGCATTTATCCAAAGAAGAACAGTTTCAAAAACGGATGGATTGGGTAATGAATTCCATTAAAGATGTGGACGGACTTGTGAAAAGATTTTATGAAGAATGAATTTTACCACGAAGCACTATATCATCTCAAAATTAAAAATTCACACCGTCTATTGATGGAATGTTCATCTTCTGTACAAGTGTCGCCACAATTCACCAGTGGCACTCGTTCACCATACCCCTTATAACGCAGACGTTGACGCTCAATGCCATTGTCCACAAGATATTCCAAAGTGGCTTTGGCTCTGTTGTTGGAGAGTGTTAGGTTATATAGGTCGGAAGCGCGAGAATCGGTATGTGCTCCCAATTGTATTTCCATCCGTGGATATTTTTTCAACAAACCAACCAAAATATCCAAGGTTTTGGCAGCTTGGGGCTTGATATCCCATTTGTTGAAATCAAAATAAATGTTTTCCAATTCAATATAAATATATCCGTCGTCCTTGGTAACGACAATATCTTCTGCATCATCGTAGGATTCAATTTCAAGTTCAATACTAAAGACGATTTTTCCATCATCATTGGTGGTAAAGGTTTCTGTGCTAGGGATATAGAAATCACGATGCCCCTCGATGGTATAGGTTTTGTTGGGCTCAGTGTTGAAAACATATTGTGCATCTTCCCCTACAACCATCTGCCCAACCAAGGTACCGTTTGCATCAAATAAGGTAACAGTGGTTCCGGGCAACAGATTTTTCGAATTTTTATCGCGGACATCCCCTTCCACGGTAAATTGACGTTCGTTTTCCTTCCTAATGAAGGAATAGAGATTGTCATATCCTGATCGATTGGACGCCAGGTAGCCTTTGTTGTCTTTTTCATTCAGGATATAGCCAAAATCATCCAGTTCAGAATTGATGGTCTCCCCCAGATTTAATGGTTTTGAATAGACACCGTCAAATTGTTTGCTCATAAAAATATCCAACCCTCCCATACCTTGATGGCCATTTGAAGCAAAATAAAGCGTGCCTTCAGAATCAATAAAAGGGAATTGCTCACGATGCGACGTGTTGATGGTGCTGTCCAAATGCACAATCGCCCCAAAACTATCCGCAATAAGCTCCACATAGAAGATATCAAACGAACCATGCGTTCCCGGCATATCGCTCGCAAAATAAAGTCGTGTATTGTTCTTGTTGAGCACTGGGTGTTCCGTGGAATATTGGTCACTACTGAAGGGTAACTCAGTGATATTGGTCCAAGTGGTATCAATCAATTCAGCGCGGTAGAGTTTTACAGTGGCAATAAGCTCCTCGCCAACCAAAACGCGTTCGTCATTGGTCCTAGAAAAATACATGGTCTTGCCGTCATTGGTGAAAGTGGCGTTGCTTTCATGGGTTTTGGTATTGATGTCTTCCGAAAATGATTTTACATTGATAAGGTCTTCTGTGTCTGACACCTCTGCTTCATACAGGTCAAGGTATGGTTGATTGTTCCAATTGTAATTGGGCTGTTCCCTATTTCTAAAAGAAGAAAATACCACCTTTTTGCCAAAATAGGAAATCCCAAAATCACCTTGACGCCCACTCTGCGACATCTGTTTAATCTCATAGGTGTATGGAACAATCCGATTCAGGTTTTCCATGAATTTCTCTGTGTCAATAGTATAGCCCAAATACGCGCCCATGATGGCGTCTGCCTTTTGATAATCCTTTACGCCAAGGAGGGCATGGGCATATCTGAAATACATATCTTTTGGAATGCTATCACTATAGTCGCTAAAGAGGCGGGAATAAGGTGTTTTTGCCAATTTCATCTGGGAATTGTAATAATAGGAATCCCCTAAATTTTGCAATACCTCTTGACTCGGGTCCAATCGCTGGTACATTTGGGCAGCTTCAACATAAGACCGCTGCTCAAATAGGGCATTGGCTTTTTTCAAGCTGGGCCTTTGACATACGCCTGCCAAGGAAAACATCAATAAAAAAAGTAAGAGGCAAAGGTGTTTCATAAATTTTTATTTAGAAAAATCGTGGGGATTTGTCATATCCTTTTTTATTCCCCAATTTATCAATATCAAATAAAAGCATGATTTCGTGCGATCCGGAATTGAATTTACCCAAATTGGAGGTGGTATAGTCATAAGCATATCCGATGCGCATGGATGGTGCCACTCGCAAGTTGACCAAACCACTGAAAGAATCATCCAAGCGATAGCCCACACCCAATTCAAATCGATTATCGAACAAGACATTGGCGGTCACATCAATCGAAATAGGGGCCCCCGAAACGGCCTTGGTCATAAAGGCTGGCTTCAATTTAAAATCTTCGTTAAGGTTGAAGACATACCCGCCTGTCAGGAAATAATGGATTTCTTCAATACCGTTCGCCACAATGCCGCTATCATTTTCTAAATGTTTCGAACGCAAAAGATTGGGTGCCGAAAAACCCAGATAGTAGTTGTCTCCAAAATAAAACGCACCTACACCCACATTGGGAAAGGTCTTGCTTAGATTTTCGGCAAACGCAGGATCTGGTGCGTCATCAGAATAAATAAAGCCATCAAAATTGGTACTGAAAAAGGTCGCACCCGCTTTAACACCAAGCGACAGTTTGGAACGCTGGCCCACGGGAAGTACATAAGCAAAATCCACGTACACATTGCTCTCATTGACAACATCACCTATTTGATCATGCACTATAGATAGCCCGGTTTCTATACGACTCGATAAAGGCCAATGGATAAATAAAGACCCCGTCGAGGGTGCACCAACCGCGCCCACCCATTGACTTCGATACAAGCCGCCAATATTGATGGTTTCCTCATCAGCTGTCGCATAGGCAGGGTTGATGACGCTCATATTGTACATATATTGTGTAAACTGAGGATCTTGCTGTGCACTGGCAAACCACACAGTAAGTAAAATCAAACCTTGAAGCGTATATTTTAGAATTCTTTGTATCATATAGTTTAATGTTGGGATTACCTACTTAAGTAAACCCGACCTTGTATCGTTCTGTTTGTATGGTCTCTCAACTCCAATATATAGAAATAAACCCCTATAGGGAGAATGCTGCTGCCAAATTCACGCCCTTTATCCGAGGTTCCATTCCAATTTGGGGTATTTGTGTCGCCTTCGTAAAGAATGTTTCCATAACGATTATAGATTTGCAAATAAAAATCAGGATACAATTCCCTTATATTTACGATATCGAAATCATCATTGATACCATCATCATTTGGGGAAAACCCATCGGGAATGATGAATACCAATTCTTCGCACGTGTTAATGGAGACGGTAACCGCCAAACGGATGCCATTATTGCAACTATCCGCAATTTCACTGGACGCATAATAAGTGTTACCATCAACCAAGAGTGTGGTGTCTGGGTACGCAGTGCCATTTTCAAGATCATCATACCAAATAATCGGATCTGTACCTATAATATTGACGGTCAAATCAGTAATCGTTGGAGTGTCTTCGCTGCAAAACTGATTTCCATTTGTAATAAGTTGGGGCGTGGGATCTTGTATAACATTGAATTGAAATGTAGGGATGCCGCC
>Ga0079224_100013843_pt1 | contig 11250 bp, 14 predicted proteins | sample Stecom2015_FD_80414 | JGI IMG/M metagenome (GOLD analysis project Ga0079224, IMG submission 80414) | Agricultural soil microbial communities from Utah to study Nitrogen management - Steer compost 2015 | ecosystem: Environmental > Terrestrial > Soil > Agricultural land | place: USA: Utah...
ACAGACGTTACAGGAATCATTTTAACAAAATTGGATGGTACGGCAAAAGGCGGCATAGTCCTTGCTATCAGACATGAATTGAATATACCGGTGAAATTTGTCGGACTGGGAGAGGGCATTGAAGACTTGCGAAAATTTGATCCCCATGCCTTCGTTTACGGATTATTTGCAGACATGCTGGAGGAGGAATAGTTCGTATCTTGACAATCGCTTCCGTTCCTTTATCATGTTTGTAAAGGGATTTAACTTAACATGGGGTGGACAAAGTGATAGAGAAGACGACGAGAATGAATGTTTTATTTGATTTTTATCAGGAACTGCTTACACCCAAACAGCGAAATTATATGGAACTATATTATTTAGAAGATTACTCCCTCGGAGAGATAGCAAATATTTACCAAATTTCCCGTCAGGCGGTGTATGACCATATTAAGCGTACGGAAACAGTGCTGGAAACCTATGAAAAGAAATTGGGCTTATTTGCAAAGTTTATGAAACGGAAGTCGATTTTGGAACAATTGGAACAGATGGTTGAAGATAAAAGAGCCCTTGATCTTTTATCCCAACTAAAAGATTTAGATTAGGAGGAAACCTTCCATGGCATTTGAAGGCTTGGCCGAACGATTACAAAGTACGATTAAAAAGATAACAGGCAAAGGGAAAGTCTCGGAGCAAGATGTAAAAGAAATGGCGAGGGAAGTAAGACTTGCCCTGCTGGAAGCAGACGTTAACTACAAAGTTGTTAAAGATTTAATTAAGCGGATTAGAGAACGGGCCGTCGGACAGGAAGTAATGGAAAGCTTAACCCCTGGCCAGCAGGTCATTAAAGTCGTAAAGGAAGAATTAACCGAGCTAATGGGAGGAGAACAGAGCAAAATCGCCGTCAGCGACCGGCCGCCAACGGTCATTATGATGGTCGGATTGCAGGGGGCCGGTAAAACGACTACCTCCGGAAAATTGGCGAACTTGCTCAGGAAGAAACATAACCGTTCCCCATTGCTCGTTGCCTGTGATATTTACCGGCCGGCTGCGATTAAGCAGCTGGAAACGCTAGGCAAACAGTTGGATATGCCCGTCTTTTCCTTAAGTACAGATACAAACCCTGTAGAAATTGCTGCCAAAGCATTGGAAAAAGCAAAAGCAGATCACCACGATTACGTCATTATTGATACGGCGGGCCGATTGCATGTTGACGGTGATTTAATGGCGGAACTGACGGAAATGAAGGAAAAAGTGCAGCCCGATGAAATTTTCCTAGTCGTAGATGCTATGACCGGACAAGATGCGGTCAATGTTGCCGAAAGTTTCAATGAACAACTGGATATTACAGGTGTCATCCTGACAAAACTCGATGGGGATACCCGGGGCGGGGCAGCATTGTCCATTAAAGCAGTAACTGACAAGCCGATTAAATTTGCCGGGATGGGCGAAAAGCTGGATCAGCTGGAAGCCTTTCATCCGGAGAGAATGGCATCCCGGATTCTAGGCATGGGAGATGTGCTTTCATTAATTGAAAAAGCCCAAGAAACGGTGAATGAGAAACAGGCAAAAGAACTGGAAGAAAAAATGCGTACGATGTCCTTCACCTTTGATGACTTTTTGGAACAAATGGATCAGGTGAAGAAAATGGGCCCGCTGGATGAATTAATTTCCATGCTTCCCGGTGCCAATAAAATGAAAGGATTAAAAAATATTCAAGTGGACGAAAAACAATTGTCCCATGTGGAAGCGATCATCCAATCGATGACAAAACAGGAAAGACAGGACCCTTCCATTATAAATTCCAGCAGAAAAAAACGGATTGCGAGGGGCTCAGGTACGACCGTTTCCCAAGTAAACCGGCTGCTGAAGCAGTTTAACGAAATGAAAAAGATGATGAAGCAGATGACTCAAGTTCAAAAAGGAAAGAAAAAAGGCAAGGGGATGAAATTTCCTTTCCCAATGTAAAATGTAGTTTGTAATGGAAAAAACCTTTACACCGATAAAAGTTTCTGTTACAATCTTTACTTGTGAATACCAATTAATTGGAGGTGCAAAACATGGCAGTACGTATTCGTTTAAAAAGAATGGGTTCGAAGCGCAATCCATTTTACCGTATCGTCGTAGCAGATTCCCGCTCACCTCGTGACGGACGTTATATTGAACAAATCGGCACTTACAATCCAGTGGTTGATCCGGTTGAAGTCAAAATAGATGAGGAAAAAGCATTGGATTGGATGAAAAATGGCGCAAAACCTAGCGATACGGTTCGCAATTTATTCTCACAACAAGGCATCATGAAGAAATTCCACGAACAAAAAAATGTAAAGTAGTGTGATATCATGAAAGCCCTAATCGAAACGATTGTTATGCCGCTCGTCGAACACCCGGAAGACGTTGTCGTGACGATAAAAGAAGAAGAGAATAAAATCGTCTATCATCTGCAAGTACATCCGGATGACGTCGGAAAAGTGATCGGCAAAAATGGCCGGATTGCCAAAGCGATCCGCACGATTGTTTATGCTGCAAAGAATAACGAGAATAAACGGATTTATTTAGACATTATGTGAAAAGAGGGAAAGGGGACCAGCCGGTTTCTTTCCCTCTTTTCACAAGGGCGGCATAACGGATTTTCGTGAGAGTGAGGTTAAAATGTGAAAATTATTAAAAAAGTACAAGTGAAACAAATCGTGACGGAAAAAAGCAAAAAGGCGTTACATCATCGGTTTGCCCGGGAAAAAATGCGGCTTGAACAAGAGTGTCAACAGCTATTATTCGAAAAGAAAAAGTTGCAGCATAAGTTTGGCGGGGCAAAGCAAGAAGTTGCCCGACGTTTTCTAGATGAGATAAGGAAACGAAAAGAAAAAATCGCAACGATTGATTTTCAGATGGAACAATTGGAAATGATTGAATTAGGGAGCGAAATCGTCGAAAGGGAAGTTGAAGCTCTTGTTGAGGTTCAGGAAGGTACGCATTGGGATGAATTAATGAAAGAACAGTCAATCGTAATAAAAGACGGAGTTGTCATTCGAATTGATCGCTAGCAGGTGATAAACATGGAAGAGAAAATGTATAATGTTGGAAAAATCGTAAATACCCACGGCATTCGCGGGGAAGTAAAGGTCGTTCGCATTACCGACTTTGAAGAGCGGTTCCATGAAGGAAATACGGTATATGCGGTGAAAAATAACGGAGAAATTATCGAATTGGTCATCGATGGCCACCGGAAACATAAAGGCTTTGATCTCCTGCATTTTGAAGGAAAAAATAATATTAATGACGTGGAGCATCTGAAAGGCTGCTATTTAAAGATTACCGAATCCCAGCAGACAGATTTAGGGGAGAACGAATTTTACTATCACGAAATTATCGGATGTTCCGTCTTTACGACTTCCGGGGAAAAAATTGGGGTGGTGAAAGAAATTCTTTCCCCTGGTGCAAACGATGTCTGGGTAACGAAGAGGCCAAAAGGCAAAGACGTTCTCATTCCTTACATTGAAGATGTCGTAAAGGAAGTGAACATTGAGGATAAAAAAATTACGATTGAATTGATGGAAGGACTGCTGGATTAATGCATATCGATATACTTACTCTTTTTCCGGAAATGTTTTCCGGTGTTTTTGACACGTCCATTTTAAAGAAAGCCCGGGAAAAAGGGAAATTTACCTATCGACTCGTTAATTTCCGAGAGTATACGGAAAATAAACATCATAAAGTAGATGACTACCCATATGGCGGCGGTGCGGGAATGGTGCTTTCCCCCCAGCCGGTATACGATGCGGTGGAATCAATCCAAAATGATAGAGAGACCGATCCGCGAATTATTTTAATGTGTCCGCAGGGAGAACAGTATAATCAAAGAAAAGCAGAAGAGCTGGCAAAGGAAGAACATTTAATTTTTATATGCGGTCATTACGAAGGGTATGATGAGCGAATCCGGAAGCTTGTTACTGACGAAATTTCCATCGGAGATTTCGTTCTGACCGGAGGAGAACTGGGGGCAATGGTCGTCGTTGACAGCGTTGTTCGCCTTTTGCCGGAGGTGTTGGGTAATAAAGAATCAGCACCCCAGGACTCCTTCTCGACCGGGCTGCTGGAACACCCCCATTATACGAGACCAGCCGATTTTCGCGGGATGAAAGTTCCGGACGTATTATTGTCGGGAAATCATGCGAAAATTGAACAGTGGCGCAGGGAACAGTCATTGAAAAGAACGTTTGAGCGGAGACCAGATTTGCTGCACCACGTGCAATTGACAGAGGAGGATAAAAACTTTCTCGAAAGATTGCGAAGCGAAAAAAGAAATGACAAAAATTAGTTGAAGGATAGATTTCCTTATGCTATATTAATTATTGTGCTTAAGAACGTTTAAGCGGCAAAAAACGATGTTCCGCTCATTCATAGGGATGATGAACATTAGTTTGGAAGGAGTGAAGCAGGATGCAACAAATTATTGCTGACATCACTAAACATCAATTACGTACAGACCATCCTGATTTTCGTGCAGGAGATACGGTACGCGTTCACGTGAAAGTTGTGGAAGGTTCACGGGAGCGTATTCAGGTGTTTGAAGGCGTTGTAATCAAACGTCAAAATGGCGGAATTAGTGAAACATTTACGGTAAGAAAAATTTCTTACGGTGTAGGTGTGGAACGTACATTCCCTGTACATTCACCACGTATTGATAAAATTGAAGTCGTACGCAAAGGTAAAGTACGCCGTGCGAAACTGTACTACTTGCGCAACTTGCGCGGTAAAGCTGCGCGTATTAAAGAACGCCGCTAATCTTTATAAACGATTAAACCGATTTTTGAATAAGGCAAAGAAAGTGGAACTTGGGGATTCTCTAAGTTCCTTTTCTTTGCTTTAATTTTCCGTTTTCAAACTTACGCTTTATTCACCAGACCGGATTTGGTATGATAAAGTACAAGGTAGATAGTATGCTGGGCACGGAGGAGAATAGATGACAAAGAAAAAAAATCAATGGATAGAATGGCTGAAAGCAATTCTTATCGCCTTTGGACTCGTATTTTTTATTCGGATGTTTCTCTTTTCGCCGATTGTCGTTGACGGTCCTTCCATGCTGCCAACGCTCCATGATCGGGATCAAATGATCGTTAATAAATTTATATATAAAATAAAAGAACCGGAACGATTTGATATTGTCGTATTTCATGCCCCGAATCAGAAGGATTTTATTAAGAGGGTTATCGGCTTGCCTGGAGAGCATGTAAAGGTGAAAGATGAAGTGTTATACATAAACGGAAAGCCTGTAGAAGAGCCTTTTTTGGAGGATTTAAAAAGAGCGAAAAAAGAATATCAAAGTATTACGAATGATTTTACGCTGGAAGAATTGCCTGGCGGATACGAGGAAATTCCCGAAGACCACATACTTGTCCTAGGGGACAATCGCGGAAATTCTACGGACAGCCGGATGATCGGTGTCATTCCGCTCGATGAAGTTGTCGGGAAAGCGAGTGTCATTTATTGGCCGCCGGAACGAATGCAAATCGTACGAGAGTAGGTATATTGATGACGATACAATGGTTTCCTGGACACATGGCGAAAGCCAGAAGAGAAGTGGAAGAAAAACTGAAATTAGTCGATTTTGTCATGGAGCTGGTCGATGCGAGAGCGCCGCTTTCATCACAAAACCCGATGCTCAAGCAAATATTGCAGCAAAAAACGAAAATGCTGCTTCTTATGAAGAAAGATCTAGCAGACCCGGAGCTGACGCAAAAATGGCTTCAATTTTTTGAGGAAGAAGGAATTCCCGCCCTTGCCATTGATGTAAACGATAAGCAAGATATACAAAAAGTAGTGAACTTGGCAAAAAAACTAGGCAGGGAAAAAATGGAAAAATTAATTAAAAAAGGGGTAAAACCACGGGCGGCAAGGGCGATGATTGTCGGCATTCCCAATGTTGGAAAATCCACTTTGATTAACCGCCTTGCCAATAAAAAAATAGCAAAAACGGGAGACCGGCCTGGTGTAACGAAACAGCAGACCTGGATAAAGGTAAAAAAAGATTTCGAACTGTTGGACACACCGGGAATTTTATGGCCGAAATTTGAAGATGAAATTGTAGGCTATCGTTTAGCTGCCATCGGAACGATTAAAGACGAGATTTTAGCTTTGGAGGATATAACGGTTTTTGTCCTCCGCTATTTGCTGGCCCATTATCCCGGTTTGTTAGAAGACCGTTACGGGGTCGATGAAGAGGAAACGGAAGTCGTTCACCTCTTTGAAAGTATCGGGAAGAAACGGATGGCATTAGGGAGCGGCGGCGAGGTAGACTACGGGAAAGTTGCCGATTTAATCCTGCGTGACCTTCGTGCCGGCAGACTTGGGAAAATTACATTTGAATCTCCAGAAAAATAGAAGACGTCTATCTTTTCGGATGGATGTCTTTTTTCTTCTATGTTGAAAAATGACTTACATTAACCGATATAAAAGGGAGAAACAAAGATGCAAAAACGAACAATTACAGAAATTAGACAGCTATTCCAATCAGGGGAATTATCTGAGGAAATGGTTCAGGAATTAAAAACAGATGAACGAAAAGGCGTGCAGCAAATTATCCGGTCCTATGAAAAACAGCGGCTAAAAGAGCTGGAAATGGAGCAGCGGTTTTTGGAGATGACTTCATTTGAACGGAAGGCGGCTGCAAAAGGCTGCCGTTATGTTGCTGGAGTTGACGAAGTGGGAAGAGGCCCCCTTGCCGGGCCAGTTGTAGCAGCCGCTGTCATCCTTCCTTTCGGCTTGCGCTTGGCGGGGCTGAGGGATTCGAAGCAACTGAAGGAAGAAGAGCGGGAATATTTTTATAATTTGATTCGTGATCAGGCAATTGCTTATGGCATCGGCATTGTCCATAACGATGTCATTGACAAAATAAATATATTGGAAGCGACGAAGCTGGCAATGGAAAAAGCAATCTCAGAACTGAAGCCTGAACCGGACCATCTGTTGATCGATGCAATGACATTGCCGTCTGTGCCAATTTCCCAGGAGGCGATTATTAAAGGCGATGACCGAAGCGTATCGATTGCAGCTGCAAGCGTTTTGGCGAAGGTAACGAGGGACAGATGGATGAAAAAAATACATAAAGATTATCCTCAATATGATTTTGTTAAAAATATGGGTTATGGGACGAAAACCCATCTGGAAATGCTAGAGCAATATGGCTTGACTCCGTACCACCGGAAATCGTTTGCTCCAGTAAAAGAAAGAATCGGCCGTTAACATTATTGAAAGTGAGGAATAGGAAGATGAACCCGTTACAAATATTTGGAAAACCGGCAATGAAAACTATGCCCGCATCTCCCTTGCGGAACGGGCAAATTATTCAGGGAAAAGTGATGAAGCTGTTCCCGAATCAGCGGGCGGAAATACAAATCGGCGGCCAAAAGGTCATTGCGAAACTGGATGCCTCGCTGACTTTGCATAGGAGCTACCATTTTCAAGTACAGATTAAAGGCGGTATCATTTATTTGCACGTTCTTGCCGAACAGCAAAAAAAGACAAACGATCTTCTTCATCTTCTTCATTCCTTGCGGCTAAAATCTACGAAGACAAATGTCGCTTTTATGAAACTATTACTAGAACGTCTAATTCCGTTTGACCGCGGCCAGCTAGTTCAAGCGCTTTCCTTGCTGGAAGGTGCTTCCGGGAATGAAAAGGCGATGGAAGTGCTCGTTTATATGATTAAAAACCGGCTCCCAATGTCAGAAATCGTCTTTCAAGGATTGCTGGCGAAAACGAATTACAGGCAGACGGAGCTGTTTCAATCTTTTCTGACATCCGTACGCAGCAACTCAGGGGATCATCCAGCTGTACAACGGCTGGCAGATTTTGTCGAACCTCCGTTAAATGGAAAAGCCGCTGTTGCCAAAGAACTGTTTTCGGTGGAAAATACCCGTCTCCCATTCCATCTCCTGCAGGCCGCTGGAAAGATTCCCTTATCTTTTAATTTCGGACAATGGAAAGAGTCGTGGCAACCGTTTTTATCCGCAATGAAAAATATGACGAACAGCGAGCTGAACCAGTTTGCGAAGGTGAATCATCTCCCCTTTCCAATTGAAATGAAAGAAATCGAATATATTTGGAAAACGGTGTACAAACATCAGGCGCTACTTCGCAAAGAAGCTGGGGAAATATTGGAACAGTGGGAAGGAAAAATTAATGCCGCCGTTTTGAAAGGGAAGGGACTGGATAAAAATGAGTTTGCTGCATTCGTCGTGCGAGTGAGAAAACTTTTTAACCATTTTACCGGGACGCAATTTGTTTTGGCCAACAGACCTGTTGACCTGAAACAAGTGGCGGAAATACTCCATACTCTTTACGACATCCCATCCGGGGAAAAGATTGAGAAATTCCTCACTTCCATCCGAGAACGAAACTTATTTTTGTCCGATTTGCCAAAGGAACAGCTTTTGCATCAAATACGGCAAACGATTTCCATGATTACTTATGAACAGCAAATTGCAAAAGGAGAGGCGGACCCTGCCGCGAATATGAAAGCCATGCTCCTTCAATGGTTGAATGAAAGCACTGGCCAGACGAAGGAACATTTGACACGATTGCTGCAATTTGTTCATGGCGTGCAATTGCAATCGGTAAGGGAAGCAGATTCTTTTATACATGTCCAATTGCAAATACCGGCGGAAAGAATGGGGTTAAATAAGGATGTAACTTTGGAGATGGAAGGCAGAAAGACGAAGGATGGCGGGCTGAATCCTGATTATTGCCGGATTTTATTTTTGCTGGATCTTAAATTTCTCCATGAGACTGCAATCGATGTGATGGTACAAAAACGATCCGTATCCATGACGGTGTATAACGATACGGAAAACATCCAAACGTATGCCGCGACGCTTAAACCCCTTTTGAAGACGCGCTTGGAAGAGGTGAATTACAAATTGTCCCAAATTAATTTTAAACCGTTTGCCGAACGTGAAAAGCCGATTAAAGAGGAAATCGATAAAACGGTTCATGGGGTTGATTACCGAATATGACGGAAAAACGCAAAAAAGCAGCAGCTCTTCGCTATAATCAACATCAAGATGCGGCGCCTGTGCTTGTTGCATCCGGAAAAGGGCTCGTTGCCGAAGAAATTATGAAAAGGGCGCAAGAACACGAAGTGCCCATCGTGGAGGATGCCACGCTGGTGGAATTATTATCCGAATTGGATATCAATGAAACAATACCGGAACAATTGTTTGAAATGGTGGCGGAAGTTTTTGCTTTTATTTACCAATTGGACAAATCTGCAGGAACCTCTATGAAAGAATAGTAAGATTTATATTGCAATTTTCAAGTAATGAAAACATTTTGTGAACATTTTCTTGTTAAATGTCGATTCTTTTTATACAATGGACTTGCAGTAATTATATATAGGGGGATAAAGAATGAACATTCACGAGTACCAAGGTAAACAGATTTTGCGTGAATTTGGTGTTAAAGTTCCTAATGGATATGTTGCCTATACAGTGGATGAAGCTGTAGAAGCTGCCAAAAAATTAGGTTCTTCTGTCACCGTTGTTAAAGCACAAATTCATGCTGGAGGCCGCGGAAAAGCGGGTGGAGTTAAAGTTGCAAAAAATTTAGATGAAGTTCGTACATATGCCGATGAAATCCTCGGTAAGACGCTGGTTACCCACCAGACTGGGCCAGAAGGAAAAGAAGTGAAACGCCTTCTGATTGAAGAAGGTTGCGATATTCAAAAAGAATATTATATTGGAGTCGTATTAGACCGAGCTACATCCCGGGTAGTTATGATGGCATCGGAAGAAGGCGGAACGGAAATTGAAGAAGTAGCTGCAAAAACACCGGAGAAAATTTTTAAAGAAGTCATTGATCCGGTCATCGGCCTTTCGCCTTACCAAGCCCGCAGACTGGCATTTAATATTAACATACCAAATGAATTAGTCGGTAAAGCGGTTTCTTTTATGATGGGTCTATATCAAGCCTTTGTGGAAAAGGACTGCTCCATTGCTGAAATCAACCCGCTAGTCACGACTGGCGACGGGGAAGTTTTGGCGCTGGATGCGAAGTTAAACTTTGATGATAACGCTTTATATCGTCATCCTGACATTGTGGAATTGCGGGATTTAGATGAAGAGGATGAAAAGGAAATTGAAGCATCCAAATACGATTTAAGCTATATTGCGCTGGACGGCAACATTGGCTGTATGGTAAACGGGGCAGGTTTAGCAATGGCCACGATGGATATTATTAAATATTACGGCGGAGAGCCAGCAAACTTCTTAGACGTAGGCGGCGGCGCCACAGCAGAAAAAGTAACGGAAGCATTTAAAATTATTTTATCCGACCCGAACGTAAAGGGAATTTTCGTCAATATTTTCGGCGGAATTATGAAATGTGACGTAATCGCCGAAGGGGTTGTCGAAGCAACGAAACAAGTAGGTTTGGAAATTCCTCTCGTAGTTCGCTTAGAGGGTACAAATGTGGAACTTGGGAAGAAAATTTTGCAAGATTCGGGATTAAATATTACAGCTGCAGACTCCATGGCGGATGGAGCACAAAAGATTGTATCCTTAGTAAGCAAGTAATGATAGATTTGAAATCGATAGAATTGGAGAAAGGACGGACGAAGATGGGGATTTATCTGAATAAAGATACGAAAGTAATTGTCCAAGGAATTACTGGCGGAACAGCCAGATTCCATACGAAACAAATGCTGGAATACGGAACGAAAATCGTAGGCGGCGTTACTCCGAAAAAAGGCGGTACAGAAGTAGAAGGCGTGCCTGTATTTAATACATTGCAAGAAGCCGTCGACGAAACAGGTGCAACCGTATCTGTCATTTATGTTCCGGCACCGTTTGCTGCTGATGCGATCATCGAAGCGGTAGACGCAGAACTAGATCTTGTCATCTGTATTACTGAACATATTCCGGTATTAGATATGGTAAAAGTAAAACGATATATGGAAGGTAAGAAAACGCGATTAATTGGTCCAAACTGCCCAGGTGTCATTACGGCTGATGAATGTAAAATCGGTATTATGCCTGGATATATCCATAAAAAAGGTCATATTGGGGTTGTTTCCCGTTCAGGTACATTGACATATGAAGCTGTACATCAATTGACTGAAGCAGGATACGGGCAAACTACCGCAGTAGGGATCGGTGGCGACCCTGTTAACGGTACAAACTTTATTGATGTGTTGGATGCATTCAATAAAGACCCTGAAACTGAAGCAGTTATCATGATTGGTGAAATCGGTGGAACAGCCGAAGAAGAAGCTGC
>Ga0079224_100013844_pt1 | contig 11250 bp, 7 predicted proteins | sample Stecom2015_FD_80414 | JGI IMG/M metagenome (GOLD analysis project Ga0079224, IMG submission 80414) | Agricultural soil microbial communities from Utah to study Nitrogen management - Steer compost 2015 | ecosystem: Environmental > Terrestrial > Soil > Agricultural land | place: USA: Utah...
GCGGCATGTACCGCCGCCGGACGGCGCGAAGGGCCCGGTCGATCCGTCCCTGCGCCTGGTAGAGCCGCGCGAGCTCGATCGATGCCCACTCACTGCGGAAATCCTGCCCGCGCCAGAGGGAATCGGCCCGGTCCACCAGCCGCGCGGCCGCCGGGTCGTGCCGCTCAACCGCGAGCATCGCCTCGCTCAGCGGAAGCATCCGGTACCAGAAGTCCTGCAGCGAATCCAGGGCGGCCTGCTCCCGCTCGAAGGCGATCGCCCGGCGGCCGGCGGCCTCGTCGCCCTGCATGAAGCGGAGGACGTCGTTGCGGTAGGGGCTCAGCCGGCTCGTATCCGCCGGGCCACCGCCGAGATACGCGGCCGCAAGCCAGGGATAGTAGTACGCCTCCGGCGCGAGGAGGTGGAGCGTGTCCAGCCACGCCTGCGCTTCACTGGGGCGTCCGCGATTCAACAGCACGTGGATCTGGTCCAGTGCCATCGTGATCCGGTCTCCCGGCGTGGTGGCCTGCGCCTGGCTGACGGCGAGGAGCGCCGGCTGGAACGCAATCGTAAAGCTGTCGAGCGTGTTGTTCAGGAGGACGGTCCGGGCGACGTCGTTCGGAACCGACCGCAGCGAATCCAGGAAGCGGACAGCCCCAGCCGAATCGCGCGCGGTCCGGAGAAGATCCCACCGCGCCAGCTGCAAGGCCTCGGCGTTCGGGTCGAGCGCAATCAGGCGATCGGTCCAGAGCCGGTGCGCCGCGGTGTCACCGGCCAGCAGCGCCACGCGCCCCATATGGCCGATCGGGCCGGCGTAGAGCGAATCGAGTCGGAAGGCCTTCTCGAAGGCCTGGCGCGCGCCGATTTCCGGGTTGGAGATGTCGGAGAGGCGGCCGAAGTGATAGAGGGCGTCCCCCAGCTGGAGCCACGCTTCCGCGCTCTCGGGGATCGTTCGCACCGCCTCCTCGGCAAGGGCGATTCGCTCGTTCCACGGCGTGGTGAGCGGATAGCGGGACCCCTGGCGGATCTCGAGGAAGAGCTGGTCCTTGGGATTGAGCCGGCTGCGATACTGGTGGGCGAGGCGATTGACGCGCGCCATGTCCGTGTTGGACCAGTGCCATCCGTCGGATTCGATCAGCGCCGAGAGCGCGAGCGCAAAGGTGGAATCGAGCTGGACCGCGCGCTCGAGCATCGGCGTGGAAACCTGGAAGGCACCCCGGCGAATCGCCGCAATGCCGTCGAGGTAGGCGCGGAGCGCGTCGAGATTGGTGGTGGTGAGCGCGCTCAGCTGGGTTGCGCTGGCGCCGGCGCCGAGCGCCAGGACCTGGGCGGTGAGCTGGTCCACCATGTCGAAGAGACTGTCGCGCGGCCCCGGAACGCTCGCCTGCGCCAGGATGCGGCCGCCCGGCATCTCCAGCAGCGTCGCGGCGATGACGAGGTGGTCGCCCGGTCCCACGATGCTGCCCTGGAGGACCCGGCCCGCGCCGATGGCCCTCGCGACCCGATCGACGCCCTCGGCGGGAAGGTCGGCGTCGTCGGAGCCACCGGCATCGCGCACCGCGGCAAGCACCGAGCGGGTATCGGCGGCCCGCGGGCCGCCTTCGCCGGTCAGCTTGGCCTGGAGCAGGTCCACCATCCCCTGCCTGAGGTACTGCACGGCCGGATCGGCGCCGGCAACCCGGAAGGGGAGCACGGCGACGAGATGGGGATCGAGTGGAACTGCGCCCCGGGACCAGGGGCGCCAGACCGCGGCGGCAATCGCAAGGAGCGCAACGATCGCGGCCGCGGCCATGCCGGCGCGCCGCGGCACCCGGGATGTGCGCGCCGGCGCCGGCGCGGCCGCGGGCGGGACCGCCGGCACCGGCTGGGTGCTGGTCGGCGTCATCCCGCCGCTCGGCGCAGCGAGCGGCTCGAGCGCGAACACCAGCTCGGTGGCGGTCTGGAACCGGTCCGACGCGCGCTTGGCCAGGCAGCGCATGATGATCGCTTCGAGCGTGGGCGAGAGCCCGCTTCGCTGGGTGCCGAGCGGCGTCGGCTCCCGCGTGACATGTGCGGCCAGGGTCTGCTGGGGATTGAGTCCGTGAAACGGCGGATAGCCGGAGAGCATCTCGTAGCCCATCACGCCGATGGCGTAGATGTCCACCCGCCCGTCCATCTGGGGATCGGCGGAGGCCTGCTCCGGGGCCATGTAGGCGGGCGTGCCGAGGGCCACACCGGCGGTGGTGAGCTGCTGGCGCCCGGTCGCTTCGGTGACCGCCTTTGCGACGCCGAAGTCCATGACGAGGGCGTGGCGGCCGGTGAGGAGGATGTTCTCCGGCTTGATGTCGCGGTGGACCACGCCGGCGGCGTGCGCTACCTCGAGTGCCTCGACGATCTCCACCAGGAGCCGCACCGCATCGGGGACCGGGAGCTCACCAGCGCGCTCGATCCGCTCGCGCAGCGTCTCGCCTTCGACGTAGGGCATCACATAGTAGAAGAAGCCGTCCGCCTCGCCCGAATCGAGCACGCCGAGGATATGGGGATGCTGCAGCCGGGCGGCCACCTCGATCTCGCGGAGGAAGCGATCGGCTCCGAGGGTCGCGGCCAGATCGGGTCGCAGCACCTTGACGGCCACTCGGCGGTGGTGCTTGAGGTCCTCGGCGAGGTATACCGTGGCCATGCCGCCCTGGCCGAGCTCGCGCTCGAAGCGGTAGCGATCGGCAAGGGCAGTGGCAAGACGCTGGGGCGCCGGGGGCGTTGGTATCAGGCGGTCTCTGTAGGAGGAAACGAAAGTTATGACACTCTATGGAAAGAACAAGGCATGATTTCCCTGAAGGGACTGGCCCCGAAACGATCGGCGGGTCGGGCTTGCCGTCACCCCGACCCGCCGAAGCCGCGAGAGGCCGCGACTCGGGTTGATGCCTCCTTTTCCTGTTGCTTCTCAGGGACTCAGGCCCAGCACGAACGCAAACGGCGGCAGCAGCTCGTCCAGGTACGCCGTCGGCGCGTCGATCAGGTCCACCACCCGGACGAGGAGCGCGCGCTGCGGCTCGGTGAGCGCCGCGTCGCCGGCCGCGGTGATGACGGGGGCGGCGGCGCCGGTCTTCACGACGTTCGCGCGCAGGGCGCCGCCCACCCGCACCACCCCGATGAACGCCGTGCCATCGTACTCGCCATCCAGCTCGAGTGAGCTGCCGGGGACGGCGACGTCGATCCCGGCGGTATAGGTGACGACCGCGCCGCGGTCCACGTCGATTGCGACGGCCGCGGTGAGGTCGCTGCCGGGCACGGCGAAGGTGGCCGTGTAGCTCGACGCGGTCCCGGCAGCCGTGACGGTGTTGACGGCATCGACGTCGAACTCGACCCTGGCCGAGCCGGTGCCGAAGAAGCCGTCGATTCCGACGGTGCCGGCTTGCAGGGTACCGGTGGAATAGGCGGCAAAGTTGCCCTGTGATTCTCCCGCGATCTCGGCCACCAGCCGGGCGACGTTGGCAGGTCCGTGGCCGTCGTCCAGCAGGTCGATGTGTCCCGCGTCCACCAGTGGCTCCGCATATGCATCTCCGCTCAGCTGGTAGACGAGGAACCGCGCTCCCGCAACCGGGCCCGCGGCCGCCGCCAATCCATACTCGTCGCCGGTCACGTCCCACTCGAAGGTCTGGCCCTTCAGGACCTCGGGGAACGGCTGGACCGACAGCGAGAGACCGGCGGCCGGCGAGCGGCCACCGAGGGGAGCAATCATGATGATCTCGAAGTGCTGGGCGATCTCGTCGGATCCCTCCCGGAGAATGGCGAGCTGGCTCGTGCCGGTGCCGCTGAGGATGTGTCCGAGGCCGGTCTGGAACGGCGCCGGGTCGAAGGTGTCGCCGTCGGGCTCGGGCTCGGTGGACTCACCGCCGCAGGCCAGGATGACGAGGGCTCCGGCCAGAACGGCCGCCGATGATACGCGCATGTCGTGTGCTCCCGGGCAGGTTCGTGAATGCAGGGCAGGGATCCGCCCTGCTTCACTACCTGCGCCGTTCACCTGCGCCGGGGGACAGGGACTCCTGGAGGATCGTCCCCCGTTACCCCGCCACCCACGTCCCGATCACGCCGAACGCGCTCAGCATCCCGATCGCCGTCAGGAGCACGGTCGCGCCGATCGCACTTCCGATCCACCAGCTCCGCCGATCCGACTCGCGCAGCGCGCCCGCCCAGGCCATCGCCGCCCAGAGCAGGCCTTCGATCAGGAACCATGGCTCATTGAAAAAGAGGGCCTGCAGGTCCGCCATGCGGCGGTCGATGGTCTGCCAGAAGGGGTACTCGATGGTGAGCGGGCCGGCGAGACTGGCAATCCGCTGGGGAATGCCGATCAGCGCGTGGGTGACGCAGGCGACCGCGATGATCCAGGAGACGGCGAGGAGCCACGGCCGCGCCCGGCGGTGGCCCCACGCGTGCAGGAAGAGAAAGGGAAGGAGGGCCGCCGCGAACAGCAGCCCGCCGGCGACGGCGTTGATCCGGATCCAGTCGGCGTGCGACACCGGCGTGCCGAGCATGCCGATGGTGCCGCCCAGGGCATAGTACGAGCGGTAGATGCCGTAGCCGAGCGCCCAGATGGCGGACAGGCGGCTGGCGCGCAGCAGCGTGAGGCTGCCGTTACTCCTCACGCTCGCGTCGGCCTTCAGCACGCCCGGCTCGATCGGTGCAGCGCTTGGTTGATCCTCGCAGCGCCGGAAGCACTCCTGCGTTCCGCTTCAGCCGAACGGCCGCTCGTCCGCGCTGGGACCGTACACCGACGGCAGGGGCACATCGTTCAACCGGAGGTACACCGTAAGCTGCCCGCGATGATGATACCAGTGATTGAACAGGATGCTCCGGAACACCGCGCCGCGGGGCATGGACATCAGCTCCTGATCTCCGCGGACCATGCGCCAGGGCCCGGCGAGGTCGGCGTCGTTCACGGCGCTGATCGTGTCACGGGCGTGGGCCAGGCTGGCGTCGAAGATCGCGAGAATTTCGTCCGTGTTCGCGGCGCTCGTCGTGGGCGGGATGCTGGCGGCATCGAAGCTGCCTGCGCGCGCCATCTCCGAAATGGGGCCCGGCAGGCGCGCAATATGGGTCGCGAGCTCGCCCAGGGACATGGACTTGGCATGCGGGCGCCAGGCCAGGCGGTCAGTGGGGACGCGTTCCAGCACCCGGCGGGTGGTGGGGGCTTCCTGCTCGAGTTCCTGGAGGAGTTCCTTGATCGTCGTGGCCATCGAGTCTCCCTGCATGAGGAATGAGTGGAACCGGGATCAACTTCCCGACGGATGAGGGGTGCCGGATTCGACACGTGCCGGATCGGTCGTCGGGCGGATCGTCGATGCGAAATGTAGCAGGGACAGCGCGGGTTCCCGCTTCGGGGCGCAATGCGTCCGGGAGGATCGTGAGACACGGCCTTCGGCGACTTCGATAAACGCGGGGGCTCGAGGCGTTGTATGACGAGCTGCTGGCGGAAGGGGAGGACCATCGGGTAGAGATTGCGGGGCCGGCAATGCCGCCGGCGCCTGGATCGGCGCCGGCGGGCCTTGCATGCGTCAGCGCGCTGCCACGTCCGCCTCCGCCAGCTCCACCGCGAACGGCCCCATTCCATGGATCTGCACCACGGTCCGGCCCTCCGCGATCGCGTAGTGCACCATCGCGGCCGGCGCCGTGATGACACCGCCGGTCTCGATCACCTGGGTGGCGAGCGGGTCCACCTGTGCGCCCATGCCGATCCGGAGCGTGCCCTCGACCACCGTGACGTGCTCGTCGGTCGGGTGGGTGTGGGGCGGGAAGGTGAAGCCGTCGGGGAAGTCGAGGCGCATCACGAATTCGCCGGTGGCGGAAGGATCCCCCTGTACCACCGCCATGCGCGCGCCGGCGGGGACGCCGGGTATGACGAGGTCGGTCCAGCTGAGCCCGGTCCGCCAGGAATCAGGGACGCCCGTGGTCACGTCGGCCGTTGCGGTCCGGATGGCCTCGCCCGTGTCCTCGGCGGAAGGGGCACAGGCGGCGAGGAGGATCAGCGTGGCCGCGGCGGGGATGGTTCGAATGGAAAGGCGCATGTGGAGCTCCAGCAGTAAGGCGCATCCCGGGGGCCGCCCGGGGACGGGGGGTATGTAGTGCATGCGGAATCCGGCGCCGGCAGGCGACATGGCACCGGAAGACTGTGATTCGGAGAGGTGCTTTGGGCTCAGGTGAGCGCTGCTGCGGCGGCGCCCATCTGGCGACAGCTAAGGCTGGCCGGTCACGAGGGTCGGGACCGTCACGGGCTCGAGGGGACTCGGGCTGCCGACGGCGCCGCCGTATCCCCAGCAGTACAACTGATTCGCATGCGTGATTCCGCAGGTGTGATTCACGCCTGTCGATATACTCAGGAACGTATGTCCGCCAGCCACGGGTTGCGGCGTCGGACTGCTCAGGGCATCCCCCGTCCCGAGTTCGCCCTGGCCTCCCGCGCCCCAGCAGTATGCGATGCCGCCGGCCATGAGGCCGCATCGATTGAAGTGGGTGCTCGCCGTCAATGTCACGAACGGCCCACCGACTTCGGCAATCGGCACGGGTAAGGTTGCCGTGTCATCCCAGCAATACGCAGTCCCGGCCGCATCGAGCCCGCATGACCCGGCCGTAATGCTGGCGAACTGTACTGAACCCGACACAAGGCGGGGCGTCGTCGAGTGCGTTGATCCGCCCCAGCAATAGACCTCGCCGGTGCCTGTGAGCCCGCACACGTGCAGCGATCCCACGGCCAGCTCGACGAAGGTATGACCGCCCGACACGGCGACCGGCATCGCCGAGTTCGTGAAGCCTCCGTCGCCGAGCTGACCGGCATAGTTGAACCCCCAGCAATGCGCCGAGCCATTCGCGGCCAGACCGCAGGCGAACTCCTGGCCGACATCGATCGTCGTGAATGATGGGGCGCCCGGGATCGGCTCCGGCTGGTCGCGGACCTCCTCGGTGAGCGGGTCCAGGCCCCAACAGCTTACGGCACCGCCGGCGAGTCCGCAGGAAAAGAAGGTGCCGGCACGAACCAGGTCGAACTGGGGATCGCCGGCAATCCCGCGCGGGAGTCTGTCGAATCCAGAATAGAAATCCGGCCGCCCTCCCCAGCAGAGCGCGATTCCGTCCGTCCCGATGCCGCAGGTGAACACGCTTCCCGCATCCACTGATTGGTAGGTGGGACGGGCGACGCGTATGGTTGCTTCAGCTGCCGCGCCGCCTGACGTGAAGGTCGCGGTAGCCATGCCTTCCCCGGTGCCCGTCACGCTGAAGCCACCGGGCAGGTCCAGGACCCCGGAAGGATCTACGGTGAGCGAGATCTCGCGTCCCTCGAGAAGCGCTCCCGTGGCATCGAATGCGCTCGGACTGAAGGTCAGCGACCCGCCGACGACAATCGTAGCCTCTTCCGGCCGGACGGTGATCGAGGCCACCGGAACCGGCTCGACCAGGAAGTTCGCGAGCCCTTCGGCGGTCTCGCTGCGGGCGGTTATCTGCGTGGCTCCGGCCTTGATGCCGGTCACGACCCCCTCGGCGGACACCGATGCGACACCCGGGGTCTCGCTCTTCCAGGTGACCGGTCGACCCATAAGCGGGTCACCCGATGCGTCTTTCAGAATCACGGACAGCTCTACGGATTCGCCTTCGACAATGGTTACGGCATCCGGAACCACGGTCACCGACGCGACACCGGGCAGGACTTCCAGCGTGAAGGAGCCACTCACGCCTTCGCTGGTGGCGGTCACGATTGCCGGTCCCGGGCCCACGCCCGAGACGATTCCGGTCGCGGACACCGTCGCGATCGCGGGGTCGGCCGTCGCCCAGGTTACGGCCCGGCCGGACAGCGGAGCGTCGGCAGCGGACAGTGTGACGGCCGTCAGCTGGACGGTCATCCCTGCAATAGTCGTATCCTGAGGGGCTGTAACAACAACCTTGCCGACTGGCACCGCGCTCGCCACGAGCCCGAGCGTCGCCGACTTGCCGCCGCTCGAAGCCGTCACTGTCACGGAACCGGCCTGATGGGCCGACACAAGGCCGGTCGTGCTGACGGTAATCACGGCGGTATTGGAGCTGCTCCATGCGACGGTCCGGCCTTCGAGTTCCTGGCCGTTCGAATCGAGCGCCTTGGCCGTGAGTTGCGCAGTCGCTCCCACCATGACCGACGTCACGGTCGATACGATTCGTACCTCCGCAACCGAACCGGATCCCGGCGGCTCCGGCTCCGTGCTACCGCCACACGAAAGGAGCAGCAGGACTGCGGACAGGCGCGCGGCGGGCAGAATGGAGAGGCTCATGCACAGGGCTCCGGCGAGTGAATTTCAACTCGGGGGTGAGATCGACCCGGAAAAGGCGCGGCACAAACGCAGGCTCGTAGTCCTCGTCGGGCCATATGGGGCGCCTCAGCATGTTGCAGGGGTGTTTCAGAATATACGGCGACATCGGCCGCACTGAAACAGAGCGATCTCGATCAGAGCGGTCCTACCGGTTCAAGGCACCGGCAGCCCGCGCAAGGCGGGTGGCGCCCTCCCCCCTTGCCAGCGTTCCATACTCCATCTACAACTATCACGTGCCCCTCTACGCCCGAGCCACCTCCTACACCGCCGGTGCCAAGCCGCCGCCGCTCTGGTCGCGGCCCGACCCGGCGCTGGCCGCCGCCGGTATCGAGGGTGAGCTGGTGGTGGCGCGGGTGCGGGCGTTCGCCATGGCGCTGCTGCTGATTGCGCCCACCTGGAACCTGATGCACGCCTCGGAGGATCCCGTGCACGTCGCGGGATTCAGCGTGACGCTCGCCGCAGCCCTGGTGAGCTGGGGCATCCTCTGGGCGCTCCGCCATGGGCGGTGGCGGCCGTGGATCGGGTTCGCGTCGAGCGCGTTCGACATCTCGATGGTGAGCCTCGCGCTCACCAGCTTCCTGGTGGTCGGTTCCCCGATGGTGGCGCTCAACTCGAAGGTCACCTTCGAGATGTACTTCCTCGCCATCACTGCGACCAGTCTGCGTTATGACGCGCGGATCTGCATGCTGGCCGGTCTCCTGGCCATGGCGCAGTACGGCGGGCTCTGGGCTTTTTCGGCGGCCGGCTTCGACCTGCATGCGCCGAAGTTCGTGGCCGCCGCAGGGCCCTACCTTCCGGTGGACATCTGGACCCGGCTCATTCTTCTCGGCATCGCCACGGTGCTGGCCGTGATGCTGGTGCGCCGGGCCCAGCGCCTGCTCTACCTCGCGGCTCGCGACCGGCTCACCGGCGTCTATAACCGGGGCCACTTCGACCGCGCCATCGTGACGGCGATGGAGCTCGCCGGCCGCTCCGGCGCCCCGCTGTCGCTCGTCATCCTCGACATCGACCACTTCAAGCGGATCAACGACGAGCACGGCCACGCCTCGGGCGACCTGACGATCCGTGCCGTGGCCGCGCACCTCTCGCGCGCGATGCGCCGCACCGACGTGGTGGCGCGGTACGGCGGGGAGGAGTTCGTGGTGCTGATGCCGGGGATTCCGCCGGCCACCGCACGCGAGCGGATCGAGGCGCTCCGGCAGGAGCTCGCGGGACAGCCGCTGGAACTGGGCAACGGGCATACGCTCACGGTGAGCTTCAGCGCCGGCGTGGCGGGATCCCCCGATGACCGGGAGCTCGAGACACCCGATGCGCTGCTCGCCGCCGCCGACTTCCGGCTGCTGGCTGCCAAGCGGGACGGGCGGGGGCGGTGCTACGGGCCGGAAATCGGGGCGGCGGAGCTGGCCGGCGGCATGCGGTAGGCTCCATGGCATGGCAGGAGACGTGCAGGAGACGGCGGCATCGGCGTCACCCCCGGTGATTGCCCCGCTCTGAGGTCCATCCGAGGATCCATATGATGCAACGGCACAGCAGGATCGGTGTTGCGGGCTGGCTGCTGTTCCTTTCCGCCGCCTGTTCCGAGGGAACCGGGCCGATCGACCCTCCAGACCCCGAGTTCGCGGTCGCTGACCGGACCGTCTGGGCGGGAGGCGCGCTGATCATCGAGTCGGAGGCTTTCGTCGCCCTCACCACCAGTCCCGACGTGCGGCTTGCCGGCGCGTCGCTCGCCGTTGCTCGATCCGCTCCTGATGCCTTTGCGGCCACGCTCCCGACCGCCGCGTCCGGCGAGCATGTCCCGACCATCGCTTTCGGAGGGGCCACCTACGACCTCCCGCCCATTACGATCTCCGGATTCACCGGCGCCGAGGAGTTCGATTTCCTCATGTACCTGGGCGCAGAAGCGATGCCGGGAACCGGACATGCCACGCTGGTCGGCGCGACCGTCCTCCCCGGTGAAGGTGGCGGCCGGTTCTCGTTCATCGACCTGGACACGGGCACCCACCAGGTTTTCGACGGCCCCTACTACGATTGGGACGGGCTTCGGACGCCGGGCGCGAGTTATCGGCCGGGAGTCAGGTTCGGCCAGACCGACCAGGGGATCCAGCCGCTGACCGTGAATGCCGGCGCCATCGCCATGGAGGAACCGATTCCCGCGGGATTCGCGCGACAGATCGCCGAGTTGGGCGAGGGCGTGTACCTGAGGACCTCGCACCATTTCGTCACCGTGAGTGACGGCAGCTTCAATCAGCGAGTCGAGGAGTCGCAGGGAATTGCCTTGTCGCACGCGGCCGGCCGGGCCACGGTGTGGGCCGGCAATACGGCGGGTGACGGACTTCCCGTCTTCATGGTGCCAGGTGGCTCGCTTACCTATCAGCTGACGGACGTCTTTCGCCCGACCGCCGTGGACTTCAGCCCGGATGGCGAGCTGCTTGCCGTGGCCGGGGTCGAGCCGGGCGGCAACATGCTGCGCATCTTCCGCGCAAGCGACGGTGAACGCCTCGAGGAGCTCACGCTGCCGGGATCTCCGGTTGCCATTGCATTCGATCCGGTGCGGCCTTTGATATACGTCGGGATCGGGGGATCGCAGGACGCGGTGAAGCCGAGCCTGATGGTCTTCGATCGCGCCAGCCTGGAGCTACTTGGAGTGATGAGCGCGGAGGCCTCGGAACTCTCCTGTGAGCTCGGCTGTGCGGAAGCGGATATCGCGGTGAGTGCCGAGCCCGCCGTCTATCTTGCCGGATTCCTGAACAGCCCGCTCCGCGCGTTCAGGTTCACGATTCCGGCGGACTGAGGTCCGACGGGTGAAACTCTGGAAACTACCCACCGCTTCACTGGTCCTTTTCGCCGCCTGCTCCGGCAGCGTCGAGCCGTTTCCCCCCACCTTCACCATCCAGGACCGCGCCATCTGGGCCGGCTCCCGGCTCGTCGTCGAGTCGGCGGCATTTGTCGGGACGATACGCTCGCC
>Ga0079224_100013845_pt1 | contig 11250 bp, 9 predicted proteins | sample Stecom2015_FD_80414 | JGI IMG/M metagenome (GOLD analysis project Ga0079224, IMG submission 80414) | Agricultural soil microbial communities from Utah to study Nitrogen management - Steer compost 2015 | ecosystem: Environmental > Terrestrial > Soil > Agricultural land | place: USA: Utah...
CCGTAGGAGCGGTAGATCTCCGCCTTCCGGGCCAGCCGGAAAGGCTCGACGCCCTCCGGGAGCCGGATGTCGAGAATGTACGCGTCATGACGATGACGCACCGGCCGCCCATCTGCGAACCCTGGTCTACGCCCCTTCGCAGCACGCTCAGTCCAGTAGACGATGCCGCCCAGCGACTGCACCAGGAAGATCACATTGTCACGCAGCTGAGGCGAGACAGTCGTGTACTGGATCCTGGCACTCCGCTCATCCTGCGTGACCGGACCGCCGTCCGAATCGAGCAGGCCCTGCAGAACCGCGAGCCTGACCTCCGGAGTGTTGTAGAGGTAGATGTCAGGCACGAACTTCGTCTCGGATTTGCACCCGGACAGCCCCAGCGTACGGACGGCGGACTTTATCGGGTGCGTGACTCTTCCGGTGTCCTCAGTCGACGGCACCCGGTTGAGGATGTATTGAGCCTCGCCTCTTGATCTCGCTTTCACTCCAGGTGTCGCCTTCTCCAGCGCGTCCGCGAGCTCCGGATCATTCGTCGCGAACCTTGGAGTCCCTACACCTGCTATATAGCCGTCGCCGATCAGCAGCCCCAGCGCGTACGGATCCATCGGGACCGGCTGCTCGGGGAAGCGGACCGGGGCGCTCAGCAGCGGCAACTCCCACTTGCGGTAATGAGCCGTGCGCAGGTCGCCGATGAGCTGCTTCGTCTCCAACACCCGCCACGGCTTTCCCCGATTACCGTCGTCACGGGTGCGGACAGCCCACAGATGGTCTTCGGAGGCGAGCACCGAGGAACCGTCCTGGCTGAAGAGTCGATAAATTTTCTTCTCACCCTGCGGATACACGCCCAGCACGGGAGTCGGCTCGCCGTTCGATCCGATGACCAGGTCACCGACCTCCAACTCGCCGATCGAGCGGAATCCGTCCGGGGTCAGCACCCCGGTGCCGACTGGCATCGCTCTACCCCGCATGTACGCGAGGGGGGCGACCTCGATCGTGCCCGCGGCCATGAGCTTGGGGATCGAGTCGGGGTCGACCATGTCGTGCAGCGCGTCGTACAGGGGCCGCAGGTACGGGTCGATCTTCTCGTAGAGCGTGCCGGGCAGGAAGCCCAGCCGCTCGCCGGCCTCGACCGCCGGGCGGGTGAGGATGATCCGGTTGACCTGTTTCTCCTGAAGCGCCCGGACCGCCTTGGCCATCGCCAGGTAGGTCTTGCCGGTGCCGGCGGGGCCGATGCCGAAGACGATCGTGTGCTTGTCGATGGCGTCGACGTAGCGCTTCTGGTTGGCCGTCTTGGGGCGGATGGTGCGCCCGCGCGAGGACAGGATGTCGAGCGACAGCACCTCGGCCGGGCGCTCGGAGGTCATCCGGAGCATGGCGATGCTCCGCTCGACGGTGTCGGGGGTGAGGTCGCCGCCGGTGCGCAGCACCTCGACGAGCTCCTCGAAGAGCCGGACGACCGCGCCGCTCTCATCGGGGGTGCCGGTGACGGTGATCTCGTTGCCTCGGACGTGGATGTCGGCCTTGAAGGCGCCCTCGATGACGCGGAGCAGCTCGTCGCGGTAGCCGAGGAGGCTGACCATCGGGTAATCGTCCGGAATCAGCACCTTGGCTTGTGTGCGCGTGGGAGGTGCTGTGCGTCGGGAATCGTGTAGTTCGGACATGGGCAGGCCAGCGCGGCCTGATGCCTCCCGGTCTCGGTGGCTGTTCTTCTTCACCCATCGTATCCGGGGGCGGGCCGTTTCCTCTCGGCAATATCAGCCGGGCGGCCAGGTCAGGTTGCGGCCGCCCAGAACGTGGGCGTGCACGTGGAAGACGGTCTGCCCGGCGCCGGGGCCGGTGTTGAACACGATCCGGTAGCCGTCGCCGGAGACGCCTTCCTGGACGGCCACGTCGTGCGCGGTCTTGAGCACCTCGTCGGCGAGCCCCTGGTCGGCCTGGGCCAGCGCGGCGGCGTCGGCGTGGTGCTCCTTCGGGATGACGAGCACGTGGGTGGGCGCCTGGGGGTTGATGTCACGGAACGCGAGTGTCCTGTCAGTCTCCAGGACGACCTCGGCCGGGATCTCCTTGGCCACGATCTTGCAGAACAGGCAGTCGGTCACCCGATCACCTTACCGATAGGGGTCGCTCTCCCGCGCGTAAGGGCCGACGACTCTGACCTGGTCGGGGGCGGGTACGGTGATCAGCGTTGCGAATCGTGACAGGATCCGTCGTGGCGCCCGAAGATCCTCACGGTTAGGGTGTGGGTGCACCATCGCAGCGGAGATTTCAGCCTCGGGCGAGACCACCTGGCGAGGACACAACTGGGTCATGCCCCCAAAGGAACCGGAAGAACGTAAACCGTCAGGGAAGGCCGCGCGTCCCACTGACGTGACCACCGAAACCCTCCTGGTCGACAGATCCATGGGGGCGGTGCCGGTCGGGTGGGACGCCGACATGGCCGTGACAGCGCTTTACAGTGCGCATTTTCGGTCATTAGTACGTCTCGCCGTGTTGCTGGTGCGCGACATGGCAACCGCGGAGGAAGTCGTGCAGGATGCGTTCGTCGCCATCCACGGCGCCTGGCGCAGGCTGCGCGATCCCGACAAGGCACTCGCCTACCTCCGGCAATCCGTCGTCAACAAGTCCCGATCCGTCCTGCGGCACCGGGCGGTGGTGGAGAAGTACGCGCCCAAGGGCATGCCCGACGCGCCGAGTGCGGAGCACGGCGCGATCGGCGAGTTCGAGCGCTCCGCGGTCATCGAGGCGCTGCGGGCGCTACCGTCACGCCAGAGGGAGGCCCTGGTCCTCCGCTATTACGGAGATCTGTCCGAAGCCGAGATCGCCCACGCCATGGGCATCAGCAAGGGGGCGGTGAAGAGCCACACGGCACGTGGCATGGCCGCCCTGCGTTCCGTCCTGGAGAAGATGTCATGACCCAGCCCCCCGACGAGTACGGCGAGCTGCTGCGCCGTGCCCTCCGTGCGGAGGCGGACTCGGTCGTGCCCTCGCCGGACGGGCTCGGCGTCATCCGGGCGAAGATCGAGCGCCGGGCCTCGCGCAACCTGTTCTGGTGGCGGGCCGGGGCGGCCGCGGCCAGCGCGGTGCTGGTGGCGGGCACGGTCGTGATGGTCGTGCCGGAGCTGCGCCAGCGGGTCGTCGAGGCGCCGATCCAGGAGGTGCGCAGCACGTCCAGCGCGACTCCGCCGGACATGTCGTCCACCAGCCGGCCCGCTTCGCCGAAGTCGACCGTACGGCAGAACGAGCCGGTGATCGTGCCGCCCGTGACGTCCTCCGAGCCGCCCAGGCAGGATCCCCGTCCGACGGAGACGGCCAGGTCGACCGCCAAGCCGACGCCGACTCCCACGCCCACGCCGACCCCCTGCCCGTCGGCGGGGGACGACCAGGCCGAGCCGCGGCCCGACTGTCCGGAGGGGGACGTCTCGCCCTCCCCCTCCGTCTCGCCGTCGCCGGCGCCGACGGACCTGGAGCCGACGTCCCCGGCCACGCACTGCCCTGCCGCCGACTGCGCGCCGCTGGACCCGGCGCCGACCCCCTCCGACATTTCCAGCCCGCTGATCAGCGCGCAGCCCACCGTCTGAGCCCGGTCACCACCGTCCTGTACGGGTGAGCAGGACGGCCGCCGCGGCCATCCCGGCGGTCGAGGTGCGCAGCACCGTCGGCCCCAGCAGCACCGGCACCGCGCCCGCCGCCCGGAAGTCCGCCAGCTCCTGGTCCGACACCCCGCCCTCGGGCCCGATCACTATGACGATGTCGCCGTCGCCGGGCAGCGCCACCTGGGACAGCGGCTCGGCGGCCTCCTCGTGCAGCACCAGCCCCAGCGCCGCCTCCTGCAGCAGCTTCACCACCCCGGCGATGGAAACCGGCTCGGCCACCTCGGGCAGGTGGAAGCGCCGGGCCTGCTTGCCCGCCTCCCGGGCCGTCGACCGCCAGCGCCCCAGCGCCTTGGCCGCCCGGTCGCCCTTCCACTGGGTGATGCTCCGCGCCGCCTGCCAGGGAACGATCACGTCCACCCCGGCCTCGGTCATCATCTCGACCGCCAGCTCGCCCCGGTCGCCCTTGGGCAGCCCCTGGACGGCGACCAGTCTCGGCGTCGGCGGCGCGACCTCGTACCTGCCGAGGACCTCCACCCGGAGCGCGTCCTTGAGCACCTCGCGCACCACGCACTCGGCCACCGACCCGGCCCCGTCGGTGAGATCCACCCGCTCGCCGGCGCGCAGCCGCCGGACGGTGGCCGCGTGACGCCCCTCGGGGCCGCCGAGCACCAGCTCGGGCCCGTCGAGCTCGGCCGTCAGGAACACCGGAACGGTCACCAGCCACCTCGGATTCTCCACGTTGCGCGACCACGCGGACACGAAGCGCAATATCGTGTCCGGTGCAGCCTTCCTGAGATCACCTTACGAGGGGTGGATGACCGTCTCGCCCGTGCGCGTCCGAACGCGCCTCGTCCTCGTCCTGGTCGTCCCCGCGCTCCTGCTGGTCGCCGGGGTGGCCGTCGAGGGCTCGGCCGGCCTGCGCGCCCGCTCCGAGGCCGCCGCCGTGGCCAGGCACGTCACGGTGGTGCTCGCCGTCCAGGATCTCGTGCACGCGCTCCAGCGCGAGCGTTCCCTCCTGGCGGCGCTGCTGTCGGGCGAGGGCCGGGTCCGCGCCGACCTGCCCGCGGCCCGCGACGCCACCGACCGCGCCCGTGCGGCCCTCTCCCGCCTGCTCGCGACCCGGCCGCCCACCTCGTACGCACCCGTACGCGAGACTCTCGCCCGCCTCCCCGCCCTCGACCGCGCCCGCACCGCCACCCCCGTCCTGGCCACTGCGCCCGACACCCCCGCCGCCCCGGGCGGTCCCCCGCCCCGCGCCCCGCGGTCCGGGCTCGCCCCGGCCACGCCGCTGCCAGGCCCCTTCGGCGCGCCGGTCACCCCTGGCGCCGCGATCGCCCCGGAAGACTCTGCGCCCTCGCGGCGCTCCGGCCCGGCGATCGTCCCCCAGAGCGCCCGCTCCGCGACCACACGGCCGCACGGCACGGCGCTGTCCCCTGTCGGCCATGCCCTGAACGCAAGACAGACCGCAAACTCGCCAGCCCAGCGCCCAGCCCCCGCCACCGCCGACCGCACGATGTCGGGGATGGCCCCGAGCCCCGCAGCTCCCCAGCAAGCGGGCGGGGCCGGTAGGGGCACGAGCGATCCGAGCGGGGCCGGCCCGGGGCGGCCCTCTCGTGAGGGAGATGTGGCCTCCACCATCGTCGGCTCACTGCCGGGGTTGGCCGGGGCGACCGGTGCGACCCCTGCGCCGCGGACCACAGACGGGCCGGCGGATACACCTGATGATCACGGGTCAGGGGACGCGCCCGTGGGACTGCGCGGTCGTCACGTGGCCGAGCCGGGCGGGGCGCGCGTGGAGAAGCCCGGTGATCGGGGGCCGGGGGTGCGGCGGGAGGTGTTCGAGGCCTTCACGGACGCGATCGCGGGGCTGACCGACGGGGTGTTCGCGACGCGGGTGGGCGGGGGCGACCCGGGGTCGGTGCGGCGGCTGCAGGCGCTGGAGGCGATCAGCAGGGCGAAGGAGGCGGCGGCGCGGGAGCGGGCGGTAGTGACGGCGGCCTTCGCGACGGGGGCGTTCACCCGGCCCGAGTACGTGACGTTCCTGGAGGCGCGGGCTTCGCTGGCGGAGGCTCTGGCGGGTTTCCGGCGGGTGGCCACCCCGGAGGGCGTGGCCGAGCTGGAGAGGGCGCAGCGGGGCGCGCAGGCGGCGCGGACGGGGAAGCTGGAACGGCGGGCGCTCGCCGCTTCCCCCGGCAGGCCGGTGACATCCCGTACGCGGGCCTGGCTCGCCGCCAGCAGCGCCTACGTCGACGCCCTGCGGACGGTGCAGCGCTCGGCGGGGCATGACCTGCGCTCGCACGCGGTGGAGGCGGGTGAGCGTCAGACGCGGCGGATGGCGTGGCTGGCCGGGCTGGGGGCGGCGGTCCTGCTGGTCCTGGCGGGGCTGGGGGCGCTGATGGTCCGTTCGGTCACGCGCCCGCTGCGCAGGATCACCGGCGAGGCGACCGCGCTGGCGCGGCACATCGCCGCTCTGGAGGCCGCCGACAGCCTCCGCTCCGGTGAGCTCCGGCGCGCCTACGACGCCTCGCTCCAGCCCGTGGACGACTCGTACGAGGGAGAAGAGCAGGCGGACGGCGGGGAGGCCGCGGAGTTCGGGCGGCTGGCCGGGGCGCTGGGGGACGTGCAGCAGGCGGCGGTGCGGATCGCGGCCGGGCAGGCGGCGATCCGGCGGGACGCGGCGGAGTCGCTGGGCGGGCTGGGGACGCGGCACCGGGATCTGGCGCACCGGCAGCTGGCGTTCATCGGCGCGTTGCAGCGCAACGAGTCGGACCCGGCCGTGCTGGCGAGGCTGTGCGAGCTGGACCGGGTGACCAGCCGGCTGCGCAGGAACGCCGAGAGCCTGCTGGTGCTGACCGGCCGGCGGGGCAGCCGGCGCTCGTCGGAGCCGGTGCCGGTGGACGAGGTGCTGCGGTCGGTGCTGGCCGAGGTCGAGGACCACCAGCGGGTGGAGCTGCGGGTGGCGGGCCGGGCGCACGTGCGGGGCGCGGTGGTGGCGGAGGTGGCGCACATGCTGGCGGAGCTGGTGGAGAACGCGCTGGTCTTCTCGCCGCCCGACGCCAGGGTGGAGGTGGTGTCCCGGGCCACGGAGGGCGAGTGCCGGGTCACGATCGCCGACTACGGGGCGGGCATGACGGCCGGGGAGCTGGCCGCGGCCAACGCCAGGCTGCGGGGCGAGCAGAGCTTCCTGGTGGCGCCGACGCGCTGCCTGGGCCATCACGTGGTGGGCAGGCTGGCCGAGCGGCTGGGCGTGCGGGTGTCGTTGCACGCCTCGCCCGGCTGCGGCGTCACCGCGCTGGTGGTGCTCCCGGAGGAGCTCCTGGACGCGCGGCCCGCGGAGCTCCTCGAGGACTCCCGCTGACGGTCAGCGGCCGTTGAAGGCGTCGCGCAGGCGCGAGAAGAAGCCCTGCTGCCCCGGCGCGAACTTGCCCGGCGGCCGTTCCTCGCCGCGCAGCGCGGCGAGCTGGCGCAGCAGCTCCTCCTGGGCGGCGTCGAGGCGGGACGGCGTCTCCACGTTGACGTGGATGAGCAGGTCGCCGCGGCCGGTCTCGTTGAGGCGCTGCACGCCGCGGCCGTACATGGTGATGACCTGGCCCGACTGCGTGCCGGGCCGGACGTCGACCTCCTCGGCGCCGTCGAGGGTCTCGACGGTGAGGACGGTGCCGAGCGCGGCGGCGGTCATCGGGATCTGGACGGTGCAGTGGAGGTCGTCACCGCGCCGTTCGAAGATCTCGTGAGGCCGCTCGACGATCTCCAGGAAGAGGTCGCCCGGCGGGCCGCCGCCGGGGCCGACCTCGCCCTCGCCGGCGAGCTGGATGTGGGTGCCGTCCTCGACGCCCGCGGGGATGCGCACCTTGATCGTGCGGCGGGTGCGGACCCGCCCGTCGCCGGAGCACTCCTGGCAGGGGTGGCGGATGATGCTGCCGAAGCCGCCGCACTGCGGGCACGGGCGGCTGGTCATGACTTGCCCCAGGAAGGAGCGGGTGACCTGGGAGATCTCGCCGCGGCCGTTGCACATGTCGCAGGTGTCGGGGTGGGTGCCGGGCGCCGCGCCGGCGCCGTGGCACACCTCGCACACCACGGCCGTGTCGACCGCCAGCTCGCGGGTGGTGCCGAACGCGGTCTCGTGCAGGTCGAGCTCGACGCGGATGGTCGCGTTCCGGCCGCGGCGGGCGCGCGAGCGCGGGCCGCGGGCGCCGCCCGTCGCGGTGCCGAAGAACGCGTCCATGATGTCGCTGAAGGGGAAACCCGCGCCGAAGCCGCCGCCGGGGGCGCCCCCGCCCGCGCCGCCGAACGGGTCGCCGCCCAGGTCGTACATCTGGCGCTTGTTCGGGTCCGACAGCACCTCGTAGGCCTGCGTGATCTCCTTGAACCGCTCCTGTGTGGCGGGGTCGGGGTTCACGTCAGGGTGCAGCTCGCGAGCCAGCCTGCGGTAGGCCTTCTTGATCTCGTCCTGACTGGCGTCACGGCGCACCCCGAGGGCGGCGTAATAGTCGGTGTTTGCCACTTATCGACCTCTTAAGATGCAGCCAGAATCTGGCTGACGTAGCGTGCCACCGCGCGCACGGCGCCCATCGTCACGGGATAGTCCATTCTGGTGGGGCCCAGCACGCCGAGCCGGGCCAGCTGATTGTCGCCTTGACCGTATCCCGTCGCGACGACGGACGTACCCCGCAGTCCGGTGTAGGCGTTCTCCGATCCGATGCGCACGGTGAGTGCGGAAGGTGTGTCTGGGGAAGTCTCGCCGAGCAGGCGCATGAGCACCACCTGCTCCTCCAGGGCTTCGAGCACCTCGCGCAGGCCGACGCTGAAGTCGGCGCCGGCGAGGTTGGCCGCCCCGGCGAACACGATCTTCTCGTCGTGCCGTTCGACGAGCGTCTCCAGCAGGACGGAGAGGATCGTGGCGAGCGCCGGCCGCTCGTCGATCGGCAGCCGCTGGGGCAGGTCGGAGACGAGCTCCGGGACACTGCTCAGGCCGCAGCCGTCGAGGCACTCGTTGAGCAGCCCGCGCATGTGGGCGATGCGGTGGTCCTCCACCACCTCGGGCAGCTCGATCACGCGCTGCTCGACGCGGCCCATGTTGGTGATGAGCACCAGCATGACGCGGCGGTCGGTGAGGGGCACCAGCTCGACGTGGCGCACGGTCGAGCGGGTGAGCGTCGGGTACTGCACGACGGCGACCTGACGGGTGAGCTGCGCGAGCAGCCGCACCGTGCGCATGACCACGTCGTCGAGATCGACCGCTCCGGCGAGGAACGTCTCGATGGCCCGGCGCTCGGCCTTCGACAGAGGCTTGACCTGGGAGAGCCTGTCGACGAACAGGCGATAGCCCTTGTCGGTCGGCACGCGTCCGGCGCTCGTGTGGGGCTGGGTGATGTAACCCTGCTCCTCCAACGCCGCCATGTCATTTCGGACCGTCGCCGGAGAGACCTTCAGGTTGTGGCGTTCGGCGAGCGCCTTGGAGCCCACCGGTTCATTGGTCGACACGTAGTCTTCGACAATGGCGCGTAGCACCGCGAGCTTACGATCGTCGAGCACGTGCGCACCTCCTACCGCGACTTACTAGGAAACGCCAGGCCTAGCACTCTGTGTTCCCGAGTGCCAAGTGTACGGCTCTCGCTCACAAGGTGCGATAACGCGTCCGGCCCGGCGCTGCTGGCGTGCTTCAACGACAAGCCTCACACTTACCGACATGACCGACAAATCGCCCGAGCCTCCCGCCGGGCAGGATCCTCCTTTCGGACAGCCACCTCCCCAGGGTGAACCTTTCCCGTACGCCCCGCCACCCCACCAGCCGGGCTCTCACCCGTACGGCCAGCCACAGCAGCCAACGGGGCCTCACTCGTACGAAACACCTCATGAATCGGGGCCCCACTTTTACGAACCGCCACCTCATCAATCCGGGCCTCACTCGTACGAACCGCCGCCCCACTCCTACGGACCGCCACCCCAGCAGTCCGGCCCGCACCCGTACGGACCTCCGCCGGGAGCGGGGCCGTACGGGCAGCAGCCCGGCTACGGGCCGCCGCCGCAGTACGGGCAGGGGCCCTTCGCGCGCCAGGTGGACCCGAAGGAGCTGCGCCCGCGGCGCAGGTGGATCGCCGTCGCCTGGGGCGTCGCCGCGCTCTGCCTGGCGGCGGGCGTGGTGCTGTTCTTCACCAGCGTGATGACCACCGTCGGGGAGGTGGCCCCGACCACGACGTTCGCCCCGGGCGAGACGACCACGGTGTCGCTCGACCCCGCCGAGCGGCCCGCCATCTACATCAGCGGCACCGGCCAGATCGCTTACGAGTGCGAGATCGCCGGCGGCCCCGGCCAGGCGCGGCTCGTCCGGCCGACGACCACGCAGAACGTCACCGCCGACGGCCGGCTGTGGGAACTGATCCTGCTGGTCAACGCGCCCGCCGCAGGCGAGTACCAGCTCACCTGCGCCGTCCAGGAGCAGGGAGACGTGCAGTTCGGCGTCGGCAGGGACGTCCTCGGGGCGGCCGGCGGCATCGTGGGCGGCGTCGCGGCGCTGCTCCTCATCCCCGGGGCGGGAGTGCTCGTCGCGATCATCGTGACGGTGATCGTCCTGGTCAAGCGGAGCGGCCACCGCAAGCGCCTCGCGGCCATGGGCTGATTTGCTACGGTCCCCGTGTGTACGAGGGTGATGTTCTCGCGGGAAACTGGCGGCGCCCGGGCAAGGGGAAGATCCCCCAGGTGCCCGCCGAGCGGGACCTCGTCGTGGAGGACGCCGAGAGCGGCTTCTGCGGCGCGGTGGTGGCCTGCGACAAGGAGGCGGTCACGCTGGAGGACCGCTTCGGCAAGCGGCGGCTGTTCCCGCTGGCGCCCGCCGCCTTCCTGCTGGAAGGCCGGGTGGTGACGCTGGTACGGCCGCGTCCCGCCCCCCGGGGGCCCCGGCGCAGCGCGTCGGGGTCGATCGCCGTCGAGGGGCTGCGGGCCAGGGTCGCCAAAGAAAGCCGTATCTACGTCGAAGGCGTCCACGACGCGGCGCTGGTGGAGAAGATCTGGGGCCACGACCTGCGGGTCGAGGGCGTGGTCGTGGAGTACCTGGAAGGCGTCGACGACCTGCCCTCGATCGTCGAGGAGTTCGCCCCCGAGCCTGGGCGCAGGCTGGGGGTGCTGGTCGACCACCTGGTGCCCGGCTCCAAGGAGAGCCGCATCGCCGCCCAGGTGACCTCACCGGACGTGCTCGTGGTGGGCCATCCGTACGTCGACATCTGGCAGGCGGTCAAGCCCTCCGCGCTGGGCATCCGGGCGTGGCCGGAGGTGCCGCGCGGGGTGCCGTGGAAGGAAGGCGTGATCGCCGCCCTGGGCTGGCGGATGGAGCCGGTCGACGCCTGGCGCCGCATCCTCGGCGCGGTCTCGACCTACGCGGACCTGGAGCCGGAGTTGCTCGGCCGGGTCGAAGAACTGATCGACTTCGTTACGGAGAAGCCATGAGCCAGGATCCGCACTACCCGCCGCCCGACGACGCGACCCGCCGCATTCCTCCCGGCCAGTACGAGGAGGGGTACGGGCAGCAGCCCGGGTCCCAGGCGGGGTACGGGTACGGGCAGCAGCCCGGGGCTCAGCCGGAGTACGGGTACGGGCAGCAGGCGGGGTCCCAGCCCGGATACGGGTACGGACAGCAGCCCCAGTCTGGATACGGACAGCAGCC
>Ga0079224_100013846_pt1 | contig 11249 bp, 8 predicted proteins | sample Stecom2015_FD_80414 | JGI IMG/M metagenome (GOLD analysis project Ga0079224, IMG submission 80414) | Agricultural soil microbial communities from Utah to study Nitrogen management - Steer compost 2015 | ecosystem: Environmental > Terrestrial > Soil > Agricultural land | place: USA: Utah...
GGATCGGATTCCACCCGCTCCGCCGGGCTGAAACCCACCACGCCGAAGACATCCCCCAACTTCCGCAGGGCGGAAGCGGTATCGGAACCCTCCGCCTCGATAAAAATCCGGCCGAAGCTCTTCACGACCTTTGCGCTGGGGATGTCGGCCAGTTTCCAGCGAATGTTCTGCACCAATCGATCTTCAAAGTCCGATCGGTTTTTCCCCTTCAGCGCCAGCTCCCCGTATCGAACCAAAATGACATCGGGATTCATTTTCACCGCCCCTTCATCACTCGCTGCAGTTCGGGAATAACGCGGATCAGCGCCTGAGCGCACTGCCGGATATCGGATTCGACGGTATCATATCCCATGCTGATCCGGATGGATCCGATCGCCGTCCGGTCGTCCAGTCCCATCGCCGTCAACACGCGGCTCGGCGTCTCCTTCTTGGAGGAACAGGCCGATTTGCTGGATACGAAAACCTTTTCCTGCTCCAAGGCGTGCACGATCACTTCCGACTTCAGTCCCGGGAAGGACAAACTGAGGATATGGGGAGCTCCCCCCTCGGTCGTAGTATCCCCGTTCACCACAACCCCTTCCAAACGGGAGGTGACCGCTTGGATCAGCTCTTCTTTCCACCTTTGCCACTGGCGGACCGTCTCCCTTCTTTGTTGTGCCAATATCGCCGCCTTGGCCAATCCGGCAATCCCCGGCACATTTTCCGTCCCCGACCGGAGCCCGCCTTCCTGCCCTCCCCCCGCCAGCAAGGGGGTCAGGCGCAGGCCTTCCCGGATATAAAGCGCGCCGACTCCCTTCGGCCCGTGAAATTTATGCCCGGAAATGGAGAGGAGGTCTACGCCCCACCGGACCGGGTCCAGCTCCAGCTTTCCAAAGGCTTGAACGGCGTCCACATGGAAAATCACCTTGGGTTTCGATCGCAACACCCGGCCGATGGCTTCAACGGGCTGAATCGTGCCCACTTCATTGTTGACATGCATGACGGAGACCAGCACCGTATCCTCGGTCAGGGCTTTTTCCACGTCCTCCTCGCTCACCCTGCCCAACCGATCCACCGGAAGATAGGTCACCCTCCAACCTCTCTCTTCCAGCTGGCGGAACGCTTGATACACCGAAGGGTGTTCCACTTCGGTGGTGATCAGGTGGCGACCGCGATTTCGAAACTGCTCAGCAACGCCTTTGATGGCCAGATTGTTCGATTCCGTTCCCCCGGAGGTGAACACGATTTCCCGCGGTTGGACTCCCAAGGTTCGGGCCACCGCTTCCCGGGCTTCGCCGATCAACCGATGGGCCTTGTCACCGATTCCGTGAAGGGATGACGGGTTCCCGTACACCTTTTCCATCACATCCGCCATCACCCGGATCACTTCCGGATCGGTGCGGGTCGTTGCGCTGTTATCCAGGTAAACCATCCCCACATTCACCCCTTTCCTTTGGAAGCGACGACATTTCGCCCCATCATGCCGTCAGTCACCCATGATACCATAGGGACATAACCAAAAAAAGGCGGTATCCATCTCACCCATCCGCCCTTGAAAGATGTTGCCCCTTCCCGGAAACAAGAATAGCCTCCCAGCCGGTTTTCTACTCCGCTTTTCTCCTGCGGCGGCTGGATCCCCGCACGATCAACTCGGAAGGCAAGACGATCTCCTTCTTTAGCCGCTTCTTGTCCGGATTTTCCAATACATCGATCAACAGGTCCATCGCTTCAACGCCCAACTCATAGGATAGGATGCGCACACTGGTCAGCGGCGGGTTGGTGTACACCATCAGCGGAGTGTCGTTGAATCCCACAACGCCCAGGTCCTCCGGAACCCGCAACCCGTATCGCTCGGCAAACCGGAGCGCCCCCAAGGCCAACAGGTCGTCCGATGCCACCACCGCATCGAAGGAAACGCCCCGTTCCTTCATCAGACACAGCGCCTCGTAACCATCCTGTTCGGAAAAACCGGCTTCTCCCACCCGCTCCTGGACAAACGGAAGCCCGCGCTCGATCAGCGCCTGTTTGTACCCGTTCATCCGGTCGATGGTCACCACCAGATCGCTGGCCCCGCTGAGATAGGCGATCTTTTCATATCCCTCGTCCAACAGGTGAAGGGTGGCGTGATATCCGGCCTTGACGTTGTCGTTGTTGACCGAAAGGACCGGTCTCTCCATACAGCGGCCGATCACCACAAAGGGGGCCTCCTCTTCGGACAGCGCGGCGATCAGCGGATCGTTTACCCGGGAAGTGGACAGGATCAGCCCGTCCACCCGCCGCTCCCGCACCAGTTGAAGGCACTTGGACAGCTCATCCTCCGGATTGATGCTGATCGACAGAAGGATATTGTATCCCCGGGCCTGCCCCACGGAAGACATGCCCCGCATCACTTCCGAAAAGAAGGGATTGGAAAAGGCCTGATCCGCCCGGCGGGAAAGGGCAAAGCCGATGGTGTGGGTATGGCTGCGGGCAAGACTCCGGGCAATGGCGTGGGGAACGTAATTCAACTGCTTCATCGCCCGTTGCACGCGGTTTTTGGTCTCCAGACTGATCCGATCGCTCCCGGCGATCACCCGGGAGACCGTGGACGGAGATACTCCCGCTAGCTTGGCAACGTCTTTGATGGTGGCCATGGTTTTCACAGACTCCTTTTTGACCCTTCAAAATTTCAGGTCGTGTGCAATCGATTTCATTTTAATTCCCATTATAACACGGATCAACGGAATCCTCTCAGCAGGAGAAGGGGATGATGGGTTACCTGAAGCTCCGCCGGATCGGATATAATCGGATATAATAGATGGGGAATTCCCTCCCGGCAGAGAGGAGGTGGCACGATGGATCGGGAAACGATTCGCTTGACCCAACTTTCCTCCAAAGCGGGGTGAGGGTGCAAATTGGGTCCGGAGGACCTGACGCACGTTCTCAGCCACCTGCCCCGTGAAGAAGAGCGCGCCGACATCCTCGTCGGACTGACGGAACCGGACGATGCGGGGGTCATACAGATCAGCGACGAGTGCGCCCTGGTGCAAACGGTGGACTTTTTCACTCCAGTAGTGGACGATCCCTATGCCTTCGGTCAAATCGCCGCAGCCAACAGCCTGAGCGACATCTACGCCATGGGGGCGGAACCGCTCACGGTTCTCAACCTGGTGGCCTTCTCCGTGAACAAATTGGACCCCTCCCTGTTGGTGGGCATCCTGCGCGGTGCCGCCGACAAAGTGAAGGAGGCCGGGGCCGTCACCGTCGGCGGCCACTCCATCGACGATCCGGAACCCAAATTCGGCCTCGCCGTCACCGGTCAGGTGCACCCGGACCGCCTATGGCGGAAGGGGGGCGCCCGTCCCGGGGACCGACTCATCCTGACCAAGCCGATCGGTGTCGGGATTCACACCACGGCGATCAAGCGGGGACTGCTGCGGGATGAGGAAATCGAACGGGTGACCCGGGTCATGAGCACCCTCAACCGGGATGCGGCACGGGTGATGCGCTCCTACGAGATCCACGCCTGCACCGACGTCACCGGCTTCGGCCTCCTGGGCCACGCCTTTGAGATGAGCCGGGCCGGCCGAGTGGGGCTGGAGATCGATGCCCGGGCTGTGCCCGTCCTGCCCCGGACCGCGGAACTGGCCCGGGACGGCATCGTCCCCGGGGGCACGCGGGCCAATGCGAAATGGCTGGATCAGCGCCTTTCCTTCTCCGAAACCGTGGATGAGGCGACGCGGATCATCCTGTGCGACGCCGTCACGTCCGGCGGTCTGCTGGCCGCCGTACCGGAAGAACAGGCCGGCCAGCTGCTGGAGGAACTCCACCGCAACGGAGTCGCGGAAGCCCGCATCATCGGCCGGGTGGTGGACGACCACCCGGAATACATCCGGGTGACGGGATGATCGAGGCGCTTGGCAGGATCCGGGGAAGCCCATACCGCTTCCCGTCATATACCTCCGGTGGGTTTTACCGGAACGGGGCCGTTGGAGAAGAATCAGCGGCTCCTCTTTTTGCTTCCTCTTTTCTCCTCCGTTATGATAGAAAAAACGAACACAGTAGGTGTCGTTATGCTGACCAAAGAGCAACAACAGGCACTGAGACGATTGCCGGCGGTCCATCTCCTGCTCGAACATCCTTTGTTGGCTCCCTGCCTGGAGCGCTTCCCCCGGCAGATGGTGGTGGAAGTCGCCAATGACATCTTGGCGATGGAGCGCCGGCGCATGCTGGAAATCGATGATCCCACCCCGCCGGATCCCGAACGGATCGCGGTGCGCATTGCGGAAACCCTGGACCGCTTGACGGCCCCCCGCCTTCGCCCCGTCATCAATGGGAGCGGTATCGTCCTCCATACCAACCTGGGACGGGCCCGATTGAGCAAAGCGGCCCTCCGGGCGGTCCGGGACGTGGCCCTCTCCTATTCCAATCTGGAATACCGTTTGCACACCGGTCAGCGCGGGTCCCGCCACGAACACGTGGAAGGGATTCTCCGACGCCTGACCGGCGCCGAATCCGCCCTGGTGGTGAACAACAACGCGGCAGCGGTTCTGCTCGTTCTGCGCACCCTGGCCCGGGGACGCGAGGTGATCATATCCCGGGGACAGATGGTGGAGATCGGCGGCTCCTTCCGAGTATCGGAAATCATGCGGGAAAGCGGCGCCCGGCTGGTGGAAGTGGGAACCACCAACAAAACCCGGCGGGAAGACATCGAGGGGGCGATCTCCGAGGAGACTGCCCTGCTTCTGAAGGTGCACACCAGCAACTTTAAAATCATCGGTTTCACCGAAAGTGTCTCCCGGGAAGAGATGGTAGAGATCGCGCGCAAACACGGCATCCCCTGTTTCGAAGACCTGGGCAGCGGTGTCCTCTACGACCTGCGCGCCCGGGGAATCGGAGAGGAGCCCACGGTGCAGGAGTGCCTGCGGGCAGGGGTGGATCTGGTCAGCTTCAGCGGGGACAAACTCCTCGGCGGTCCCCAGGCGGGGATCATCGTCGGCAAGAAACAGTGGATCGATCTGTTGAAGAAAAACCAATTGCTCCGTGCGCTGCGCGTCGATAAGATGACCCTGGCCGCCCTGGAGGCCACCCTCCACCACTACCTGAATCCGGAGGAAGCGGCCCGGGAGATCCCCGTCCTCCGGCAGATCCTGAAGGAGCCCGGGGAAATCCGCGCCTCGGCGGAGCGGCTGATGGACCGGCTGCGGGAAGCCCTCGGGGAAGCCCTGTGGATGGAGGTGATCCCTGCGGTGTCGGAGGTGGGAGGCGGGTCGCTGCCCGGAGTGGAGCTCCCCAGCTTCTGCCTCTCCATCGCCCATCCCCACATGCCCGTCCATCGGATGGAAGAAGGCCTCCGCCGGGGAAATCCTCCGGTGATCGGCCGCCTGTCCAGGGACCGACTCCTCCTGGACCTGCGCACCGTCGAGGAAGAGGAACATCCCCATATCGTGGATGCTTTCCGCCGCATTTTAAAATAGCGGAGGGAGAGTTCCCGAAAACGATGTCGGCACCAGTGACCGAGAAATCGATGCCGGAGGCGTTTGTCCGCAACCGAACAATCCCTTCCCCGCCCTCGGCGAAAGGGATCGAAACCCTGTCTTCAGCAAAAACAATCGATGAGGAGGGGCCCCCCATGAGCGTCTATGCTTACAGCGCCCGGATCATCACCGGGGAGGAAAAATCCCTGTCCGATTATGAAGGGCGCGTTCTGTTGATTGTCAACACGGCGAGCCGCTGCGGATTTACCTCCCAATACCGGGAGCTGCAACAGCTCTACGAGACATACCGGGAGCGGGGATTGGAGATCCTAGCCTTCCCCTGCAACCAATTCGCCAACCAGGAACCGGGAACGGAGGAAGAAATCCAACGGTTTTGCGAAACCAATTACCGGGTCACCTTTCCTCTTTTCAGCAAAGTCAACGTCAAGGGGCCGGACACCCATCCCCTGTTCAAGTACCTGACGGAAACGTCCCCGGGGGTGCTCGGCAAGGAAATCAAGTGGAACTTCACCAAGTTTTTGGTGAACCGACGCGGCGAAGCGGTCAAGCGGTACGCTCCGCAGACATCCCCCCGGCGGATCGTCAAGGATATCGAAGCGCTGTTGGAAAAGCCGTAAAACCCCGGCCGCAACCCAGGATCCCGGCCGGTGGGCGGAAAGCGACGCGAAATGGATCATAACCGGCACCGATCCTCTCCCCCCTCAAAGGAGGACAAAACCCTGCGGCCAACGCCGCAGGGTTCGCTGTTTTCCATCACGATCCGGCCTGGCGGGAGTTGACGTTGAAAGCCCCGGCCTCCATCAGATCCAACACCGTCAGGACAAACATGGCATGGGACCAGGTGAGGGGCACCACCCAGGCGGCTTTCCCCGTGTTGCGGTCCACCTGCTCCGGAAGCAGGTCGAGGGAAGTGCGGTGATCCACCGCCCAGCGGAACCAGCGGAGCGCCTCCTCCGTGCGGCCGGCCTTCACCAGGTATTGGGCCAGCCACAGGGTGGTGATGATCCAGGGGTTCCCGCCGATATAGGGATCGTCCTCATACCGCTTGATGCCGCCGGCCGGAGAGGTGCTCAGGCAGCGCTCCACCGCCGCTGCCGTCTGGACCACCCGTTCATCGCCGGCGGGGAACAGGTCGAAGGGAACCGAAAGACCGAGCAAACTGGCGTCAATCACCGGATCCTCCCACACCCGGTACGTCACGTATCCCTTGGAATCGGTCTCTGCCACCACCTTCTTCCCCTCCCGGGCCGCCGCTTCGTACACTTCCCGGCTGACGGCCCGCTTGAGCCCCCGAAGAAAGGCTTTCCGCTCCGGGTTCCACAGCCGATGGGAGATCGCTCCCCGAATCCCTTCGGCGGCCCTTTGCCATGCTTCCGCCTGATCCATCCGCCCCCGCGCCCGGGCGATCTCCGCGGCACCGACCAGCCCGCCGTAGACCGCCGCCGCCGAGTAGGTGTGCTCCCCGTCCCGCTCTTCCCACAGATCGCGGCTGGGACGGGGCAAGCCGGTCTCCGGATCGAGGAAGCGGATCAGAAATTCCGCCCCCCTTTCGACCGCCTCCCACACCTCCTCCAGGAAGGAAGCATCCCCCGTCTCCTCAAAGTGGCGCCACATTCCCCAGAGAATGGACCCGGTCTCATCGATCTGCATTCCCCAGCATGGAGCGAGGAAGCCGTCCAAATAGTGACGCTGGTCCCAGGACCCGTCGGAATTTTGAACCTTCACCGTCCAGCGGTAGAAGCGCCGGGTCATCTCGGAAAAGCCGGCCCGATCGATGGCCGTCGCAATATAGGCGGCGTCGCGCCCCCAGCAGTAGGCGTAGCCGCCGCACCGGCTGAAGGTTTCGTCAAACTCCGGAGCGGCGATCATCCCCCCGTCCCGCTCGTCGCTCATCAGCTTGAAAACCACCAGCGATCGCCGGTACAGCCGATCCACCACCTCGTCGCCGGTAAAAACGGGCCGGGCCGATTCCAGATACTCCCTCCAGTGAGCGACCGTCTGTTCCCGCAGCACACGGAAGCCGCTCCCCTTCGCCCTTTCCAGGGCAGAAAGGGCGGCATCCCTCCCCTCCCCCGCCGCCAGGTACAGGGTGAGTTCCTCCGTGTCCCCCGGTGCCAGCCGGCCCAAATCCCAGGCGAGGGCCCCCTCCGGCTCCATGGCGATCCGGTTGCCCTGAAGGAAGCCGTCGGCCGCATCCTCCACCGCCTTCCCCGCCTGGTAGCCGCAACAGGGACGATCTCCCCCGAGGGCAAAGGCAAAGCGGTGGCGGAAATGAAGGAGCGCATCCGCCCCTTCATCAAAGGCAACGGTGTTATATTTCGGGCTCTCCGCGATCTCCATCGACGAAACGTAGAGAAAACGAAGGGGCACGGTGCGGTCGGACCCATTGGTGATGCGGTACCGCCGGACCAGCACATCCTCTCCGGGTACGGCAAAATCCTCACCGACGACGCGAAGCTTGATCCTTTTGTGAAAGGCCTCGGTGATGAGAACGGGCGTATCCCCGTCATAGCGCTGCTGATGCGACCACTCGTCCCCGCTGTGGAGCCAGAGGACCCCCTCCGCCGTTTCCGGGCAATGGATTCCGGCAACCATCTCCCGCACGTGCTGGGGAAAATCGATTCGCGGCCACCACAGGCGGTAGATCCTTCCGTTTCCCCCCAACGCAGCCAGCATCCGTCCGTTCCCAACCACCCCATCGATCAGATACGGCTTCTCGCCCATCCTTTTCCCTCCATCTCCCATCATTTTCTCGGCCCATTCTTTGCACAGTCTTTCGACGGAAAAATCCCTATTCCACCGGAGCGAGGATCGCTCCCTGAAAAGGGGCCAACCGCCAGGGCAAGCGGCTTCTCCCCGCCGCGTCCGCCGTTTTTCCGGAAAGGGCATCCCTCAACCGGTTCGCCCCGCCGAAGGGATGAGGATCCAACTCGATCTCCTGTTCCTGCGGGCTGTTGTTGAGAAGCACTCCGACGCATTCCCCGCCGTCCCGCCGCAGGAAACCGTAGAGATTGCGAAGCGGATCCACCAGCCATGTCCGGAAGTCTCCCCGCCGCAGGGGACGCAGCTCCTTTCGCAGGGAAATGAGCCGCCGGTAAAAGGAGAGCAGCTCCCGGTTTTGCTTCTCCTCCTCCCACACCATGGGCCGGCGGCAATCGGGATCCGTACCTCCGGTCATGCCCACCTCGTCGCCATAATAGATCATCGGCATCCCCGGATACGTCATCTGAAACAGCACCGCCAGGCGCATCCGCTCCAGCCGGCCCCCGCAGGCGGTGAGAAATCGCTCCGTATCGTGGGACCCCAGCAGGTTGAACATCGCGAAAGTGACTTGCTCCGGGTAAAGCATCCGGGACCGGGTCAAGAGGGCATCAAAGCGGTCGGGACCCATTTTCCCCGAGGCAAAGAAGTCCAGCACGGCATCCCGGAACAGATAATTCATCACCGAATCGAATTGATCCCCCTGGAGCCACGGTCCCGCATCATGCCAAATCTCCCCCACGATCAGCGCCTCCGGGTTCACGCCTTTGACCCGGTCCCGGAACGCCCGCCAAAAGCGGTGATCCACCTCGTTGGCCACGTCGAGGCGCCATCCGTCGATCTCCGCCTCCCGGGTCCAATACTCCGCCACATCGAGCAGATACGCCCGGACCTCGGGATGGGCCGTGTTCAGCTTGGGCATGTTCCAAACCCCGTTGGCAAAGGTTTCATAGTTGGGCTGCGGCTCGGTGACGACGGGAAAACCTTCGATGAAAAACCAATCGGCGTAGGGGGAATCCGCCCCTTTTTCCAACACATCCTGAAAGGCGAAAAAGAAGTATCCGGCATGGTTGAACACCGCATCCAAGATGACCCGGATCCCCCGCCGGTGAGCCCGGCGGACCAGTTCCTTCAAGGTTTCCGCATCCCCGAAGGCGGGATCCACCCGATAGTAATCCGTCGTATCGTATTTGTGGTTGGAAGGGGACTGAAAGATGGGCGTGAGGTAGAGCACGTTGACGCCCAGCGCTTCCAGGTAGGGCAACTTCTCGATCATCCCCTGCAGATCGCCCCCGTAAAAGCTGTCGGAGCGCGGGCGGGCCCCGGGATCCCAGGGTTCGGTTCCCACCGGATCATTCCCCTCGTCTCCGTTGCAGAAGCGATCGGGAAAAATCTGATACACGATCCCGTCCTTCGCCCACTCCGGTACGCGGATCCGGTCCCCCTCACAGAGATAGGGATACTGAAAAATCCCCGCCTCCCCCCGTTCGGGGGATAGTCCCCGCTCCCCGTACCACAGGCCGCCCTCCTCGCCCTCCAGGTAAAAGGCGTAGCGAATACGGCGGGTGGCCGAAGGAACCACTCCCTCAAACCAATCGAAGAGCTCATCGGAGCCCACCTTTTCGAGCCGGAGCTCCTCCTCCTCCCGGCCATACCGATCGCCGTGGAGAAGATGGCAGGCGATCAGATCCCCCCGCCGGGCCCGCAGCCGGACGCGGAGTTCCCGGGAGCCGGCGGGATGGGCATAGGCCCCCTCCGGTCGGTGAAAAATCGCTTCCTTCAACATCGAGCAGGATCACTCCTTTGCTTCCCTTCTGTCAACCCTTGGTCGCCCCCGCCGTGAGGCCCGAGATGAAATACCGCTGCATCGCCAGGAAAAAGAGGGCGATGGGCAGAGCGATCAACACGGATCCGGCAGCGAACACGGTGAAGTTCTGGCCGAACTTGTCGCTGATAAACCCGAACAACCCCACCGCCAGCGTCCATTTCTCCGGATTGGTCAAAACGATCCGCGGCAGCAGGAAATCGGTCATCGGTCCCATGAAATTGAACAGGGCAACCACGGCGATAATCGGCCGGGCCAAGGGAAGCATGATCCGGAAGAAAACCGTGTTGTGCCCCGCTCCGTCGATGCGGGCGGCCTCGTCCAGGCTCCTCGGAATCGTGTCGAAGTACCCCTTCACCAGCCAGGTGTTGAAGGGAATCTGCGCCCCGGCGTAGACGAGGATCAGCCCCAGGTGGGTGTCCAACAGGCCGATCTCGTTTAGCAGGATGTACAGGGCGACCATCGACATCGCCTGGGGAAACATCTGCAGCGCCAGAAAGGCGACGAGTCCATACCTTCGCCCGATAAACCGGTACCGGGAAAAGGCGTAGGCCATCCCCGTCGTCAGGACGACCGACACCACCGCGTTGACCAGGGCGATCTTCAGGGTGTTTTTGTACCAGGTCAAATATTGGCTGTCGGGGCTGGTAAACAGCCAGATGTAGTGGTCCAGCGTGGCGTTCTTCGGAATCAGGGTACTGGAAAACAGGCTGGTCCCCGGATTGAGAGAAGAGCCCACCACCCAGAGCAACGGGTACAGGGTGATCACGACCATGAGAAGCAGAAACGCATATATCAACACCAAGCCGAGACTCCATTTTCCTTTGATTCCGCTCATTGTATCAAATCCTCTCCCTTGAAGGATCGGGTTTGCCGGAACTGCCAGACGGCCAACACCGCCACGATTACGCCGATGATGATGGATACCGCCGCGGCGTAGTTGAACTTCTGGGTCTCAAAGGTGAGCTTGAACACCCAGGAAATCAGGATGTCCGACCCCCCGGCGGTTTGTCCCGGCACCGCCGGTCCTCCCTTGTTAAACAGGTAAATCACGGTGAAGTTGTTGAAGTTTCCGGCGTATTGGACGATCAGCAAGGGAGCGGTGGCATACAACACCAACGGCAGTGTGATATCCTTCAACTTCTGCCATGGCGTCGCCCCGTCCACCTCCGCCGCCTCGTACAAATCCGCAGGGATCGTCTGCAGGA
>Ga0079224_100013847_pt1 | contig 11249 bp, 7 predicted proteins | sample Stecom2015_FD_80414 | JGI IMG/M metagenome (GOLD analysis project Ga0079224, IMG submission 80414) | Agricultural soil microbial communities from Utah to study Nitrogen management - Steer compost 2015 | ecosystem: Environmental > Terrestrial > Soil > Agricultural land | place: USA: Utah...
GAAAACCGATCTATCAAAATGAGTATTCCTATCACGCGGAACATGTTGAACAGCGGTCAAAAGAATGGAGGATGGTCAATATCGCTCAGTCAATAATGAATTGGATGACCTTCTTAGACTCCCCAAAATGGTACTGGCTCCATATTCTAAAACCTACCAATGACCCTAATCGGGAAGGTTTTGGGCTCGGCGTCTATCGACCACTCAACGACAACAATTTCAACAATCACCCAAATGTAGCTCACGGAACCTTTGAACTCAGCCAACATTATAATGGAATTGCTGGATTTTTGACATATATGCCTTGGAATTCCGAACGTTATGAAGTAGAAGAGAATGAGGTGTTATACAACCAACGAATAATGGCATGGAAAAGACCCGATGGTAAATTTGTCTTCGCGCTCACTAACCGTAGTAATCGACCATTCGAGTTCAATATTACCATGGATAAAGTACGGAGCTTCACGGGACACCGATACGATCAAGACGAATTGGACATAACACTTTCTTCCCAATCCGGAAGTAATCACAGCATTACACTGGAACCGTGGAGTATTGAATTTTGGGTAGAAGATTGATAACAATCGACAGATTAAAAATAAATAAATATGAAAAGGTTTATAGCATGCAGTAGGTATATCTACATCGGTTTCCTGTCTGCACTTATTGTGATTGGCATTTGTTCCTGTAAGAAGGAAGAACGAACCAGCGAACGGCTGGAACAATCTATGGGACTTTACACGACGTCAGCTTCACTACTTATCGGAGAGGAAATTACCATAGAACCCAAGTTTGCACCGGGTGTCACGCCCAAACGTACTTACGAATGGACGGCAGATAACCCGGAGATCATTACTATGGAAATGAATGAAGATTACGCCCTTACTGTTACGGCGCTGACCGAAGGAACAACCAATCTCACTATCTCTTCTACAGACGGCGTACTCCGTGTAAGCTGTCCTGTTCAGGTCATCGATGGAACGTTGGATGTGAACGTTAATTTTGGCTCCGGAACGAATGCATCCTTTACAGATGGTTGGAACTTGCTTTCCGCATTGTTGGACGGAGGAACGATTCCAGACCTTCTGACCAAAAAGGGCTATAGCACTAATATTTCGATGACAGTGACACAGCGGTTTAATAGCTCGGGAAATAGCGGCGAAGCAGAAACCTATACAGAGCTTGACATGCCCTCGAGTGTGTCTGCAAGTTTTTTATACGGGAACTCCGGGACGGCGATGAATGGTTTGACCACAGGGCAGAGTGTCATCAAGTTAGCAGGGTTTGACATGAGTAAGGCCTATGATTTTTATTTTTTTGGATCATCTACTTTTGCCGGGAGCAGATCGGCGCGGTATACGGTAACGGGAGTAAACGACGAATCGGCCGAACTGAATGCTTCATTGAATACATCCAATGTTGCGTATATTTCAGATATCCAGCCCGATGAAAATGGGGAGATCATTGTTACAGTTGAAGCAGCCGAGGGAAATTCTACTGCGCAGAAGCTTTATTATATCAATGCGATGCGTTTTAAGGAAGCAGAAGAAATAGAATAAAAACAGAATGTATACATAAGCGAAAAGAATAATGATAAATAGAAATTGTTTACTGATTTTATTGGCGTGCGCAGTGTTCTCTCTTCAAGCACAGCACACTAAATATCCGATGGAACGTCCCGCACGTGCTACTCCTGCAGCGGCTGAGGGTACATATGATATCTATCCCGAGCAGTTAAAGCAGATAGTTAAGGGGTTAGGCGTCGAAATATACTCTGACCAGTTAAACAACAACAGCGATGGCATGAGCATGAAGCAGAAAGGCATGTTGCATGATATTACCCCCGATGAACGGGAACGCTTGTATAAAGAGATGTTGACCGGGTTCCGGTATGCACGTCTGGCAGGCGGATTGTATCTGCGGGGGATGGATGAGGAAAAAAAGCAATTGCGGGGTAGGTGGCCTTCGCAAATGGCAGAGCTCAAAGAGATGGTACAGGGTTCTGGCATGGAAGGCGTATCCTTCGAATATTTTTCGCCCTTGCCCTATTGGAAGGCAAATCAGAAACTAACAGGAAAGGATGGTAGTGACAATGTGCTGCGTTGTTTTGGAAAGGATTTTAAGAACGACCCCATATACAAGGGGGATACTACTCGATTTCTAAATGACTTTGCGGAGGCTGTTGTCAAGGATATTCAGTTTTTAAAAAATAATGGTCTGCCGGTTTCTTTTTTCGGCTTGCAAAATGAGCCGATGTCCGATACGCGGTATTCTTCCTGTGTGTATAAGAATCTGCCGATCGATAAATATGGGATGGCCTATGTGGCTGTAGCGAAAAAAATACGGGAGATGGATTCCGATATACGTATCATCGGTGATTCGCAAGGGCTTCGTTTAATCAGGCCTGTGGTGGCAAATTCGGAAACGAGCCATTTGGTAGATTATATGGTGATGCATCATGGTGGTGTCGATTCCAAACAAGTGCAACCGATAAAACCCTATCACGGCAAAGCTTTGTTTCAAAACGAATATTCGTATTCGGGAGGTGGCATGGCTTCTCCGGCCAGGTGCATCAATACCGTTCAGCATATTATGAACTGGTTTCAGCGACGGGAAGCTCCTTCTTGGTTTTGGTTGCACGCTATGATGCCCTACGATATGAAGATGTCCAGTGGACGAGCGTTGGGTTTGTACCGACCAAAATATGACACCGATGATTCCAAATATCCGGAGGACTTAAAACCAGGGCATTGGGTATGGAACCCGCATAACTGGCATGCACTAGGCAGTTTCATTAAACACATGCCTTGGGATTCGCAGGTAGTGGGCGTAAAAGAACGCCATGTCGACGAAGATTTACGGATCCTTGCCTTTAAGAAACCAAACGGAAAATTGGTTATTATGTTGTCAAACCGTAGTTTTGGTACACATCGCTTTGTATTACAAACGCGTACCGATGCCGTATTTAAAGGCTATCGATACACGGCTGACGAGGCCGGGCCGGATTTCATGGGCGTGGAACTCGGTGCGTTACGTGGAAAAATTATCGCTCCGGAAGTGCCGGATATGGCGTGGGAATTTTGGGAGGAACAATAACCAATAAAAGAAGTACTCATTTTAAAATTTTATAAACTACATTATATATGAAATTCGTAGAAATAGCTGTTTTATCCCTGTTGATATGTGCCATCGGCAACAGCTGTAAATCGCCGGAAGTTGAAAGGCCGGTATTCAGTGGTATCTATCCCCATCTAGCCTACTACAATGACGAAGGGGAATGTGGCACGGGTGCAGTCGTCCCTTGGGCAGATCGTCTTTGGGTCATTACCTATGCCCCGCATAAACCAGGCCCATCCTCGGATAAGCTGTATGAAATCACGCCAAGTCTTCAACAAATTGTTCGGGAAGAAAGTGTGGGAGGAACACCCGCCAATAGACTCATTCACCCCGAAAGCAACCAGCTGTTTATAGGTCCGTATGCCATCGACAGCAACCGGAATGTGAATGTAATATCATACGATGCCGCACCTGGTCGATATACGGGTGCGGCGCGCCATCTCACTGATCCAGCAAACAAAATCTATATCGGGACAATGGAGGAAGGGTTTTACGATGTCGACGTGCACTCCTTGCAAACAACGATGCTGTTTGAGGACGGAAACTCGCTCCAAAAACGGGGGAATATGACCGATTATAGCAAGTTGCTGCCGGGAGATCATGGCAAGGGGCTTTATTCAGGACAAGGCGTACTCGTGTATTCCAACAATGGCGAAAAAACAGAAGCCGCCAAGGAACAGTTCGACGTCGAATCGGGTGTATTGGCAGAATGGGATGGAAAAGACTGGAAAGTGATACGCAGAAACCAATTTACGGAAATAACCGGTCCAGGTGGAATCCGCGGAAACATAAACGCAGATACAGATCCGATATGGGCAACAGGTTGGGATAACAAATCGGTTTTGTTAGGAATTCGCTCCCGGGAACAAGGTTGGACGTTTTATCGTCTACCTAAAGCAAGTCATACCTACGACGGCGCGCATGGTTGGAATACGGAATGGCCTAGGATACGCGATGTCGGTACGGCCAGTAACCCAGATTATTTGATGACTATGCATGGTATGTTTTGGAAGGTACCGGCGAGGCTTTCTGTTGGACAAACCGCTGGAATACGCCCGCGTTCAGCTTATTTGAAAGTAATAGGAGACTACACAAGATGGCAAGATCGACTGGTATTTGGGTGCGACGACTCGGCAGAAAAGGAGTTTTTAAATACGCGAAGTATTAAAGGAGATATCGGAGGCCCCGGACAATCCAATTCCAACCTATGGTTCACATCACTAGATCAACCGGATAATTTGGGGCCGAATACTGCAGAAGGTGCCGTTTGGCTTTCGGAGGACCTCAAGCCGGATCAGGCTTCGGAACCCTTTCTCTTTGCTGGATGGAAGCACAGGGCCGCGTGGCTGAAAAATGAAGGAAAGCAACCGGCCTCTTTTCTGCTGGAAGTAGACATTAATGGAAATGGGCAATGGACGAACATGAAGACGATTGATGTTCAGCCAGGAGAAACAGTCAACTGGATATTTGGAGAGCATGATAAAGGTGAGTGGATTCGGGTGAAAAGCAAGACACAGACGAGGGCTACCGTACATTTCACATACACTGATCATTCTCGCTACCCGCAAGAGCATACAAACTTATTTAATGGTTTGGCAACAACCGTCGACGATGAACCGTATACAGGAGGTCTGCTGTACGGTTTGGGGGATAATAGGAGAGCTTTGGGTATACTGGCCGGAAAGATAGAAGGTGGCCAGTTCGTAGATAAAGGATATTATGAACTAGATGGAGGTATGAAGTTGACTAAGAAAGAGGATCCGGAAACGGCAAACTTTATCCGGGAAAAATTTGCTATTCCGAAAGATGTGGTAACCATTGACCAGGCTTCCGCCCTTATTGTCGATGATAAAGGACGCAGATGGCGCTTACCCTTAGGCTCAGATGCCTTTTCCGATTATACACGAAATAACCTTTTGCGGATATGCAGGGAAGTGGCTACTGAACGAGATCTTCTGAGTCTATTGGGTACCTTCTATGAGTTGCCTGCTGAAAATGCGGATGGTTTTGCCAAAATACGCCCGATTTCTTCCCATCAACTTGTTGTCCACGATTACGCTTCTTATCGTGGCCTATTGGTGATGTCGGGTATTGGGGAAGGTGCGGATAATGAACATATTATTCGGTCGGAAGACGGACTTGCACAGGTATGGGTTGGGGCGATAGACGATCTCTGGAAACTCGGGAAGCCAGTTGGACGCGGTGGTCCGTGGAAAGATGCAGATGTACAGAAAAATGTTCCTTCAGATCCTTATCTCATTGGCTTTTATGACAAAAAGAAATTGGAGCTCTCACATGATGGCGACGTGCCAGTCACTTTTAAAATCCAGGTTGAGCCGGTAGGGCACGGACCGTGGATGACTTATAAAGAGGTGGAGGTAAAGCCAGGCGAAACCTATCGACACGTCTTTCCCGAATCATTTCAATCTCGCTGGATAAGATTTGAATCCAATCAAGATTGTCGGGCAACTGCATGGTTGACTTATAACTAAACATTAGGAGAAGAAGATGAAAGAAAATTGCTATGATGCCATTGTTATCGGTTCCGGGATAAGCGGCGGTTGGGCAGCCAAAGAGCTGACCGAAAAGGGACTCAAAACAATCATGCTTGAACGTGGTCGCAATGTAGAGCACGTAAAGGATTATTTGAGTGCAACGAAGCATCCTTGGGAGTTTCCACATAGAGGCGGACGTACCAAACAAATGATTGAAGATTATCCCGTTTTGAAACGGGACTATCCGCTAAATGAGAAGAATCTCGATTTTTGGGTGAACGAAAAAGAAAGTCCCTATACGGAGGTTCAGCGCTTTGACTGGTACCGCGGTTATCAAGTTGGGGGGCGGTCGCTGATGTGGGGTCGACATAGCTATCGATTGAGTGATATCGATTTTGAGGCAAATTTACGCGACGGGCATGGCATTGATTGGCCTATCCGTTATAAAGATATGGATCCATGGTATAGCTACGTAGAACGTTGGGCCGGTATAAGCGGAAATCGTGACGGAATTGCCGTATTGCCTGACGGAGATTATCTGCCCCCTATGGAGATGAATGTGGTCGAAAAAGACGTAGCTGCCCGAATTAAAGAGCATTACATGGGGAAACGTCAATTTATTATAGGTCGCACAGCCAACATCACCGTGCCGCACCATGGTCGGGTGCGCTGTCAGTACCAGAAGCAGTGTGCATTGGGCTGTAATTTTGGGGCATACTTCAGTACACAATCATCCACATTGCCTGCCGCAGTGGCGACTGGAAATCTCACCTCGCGTCCATTCTCTATCGTCACACGTATATTATATGATAAAGATACTAAACGGGCTACAGGCGTCGAGGTCCTTGATGCGGAAACCCATCAAACGTATGAATACTTCGCTGATGTCGTTTTTGTTTGTGCTTCTGCGTTGAATTCAGCGTGGATACTGATGAATTCAGCAACGGATATTTGGGAAGATGGACTTGGAAGTAGTTCCGGCGAATTAGGGCACAATGTAATGGATCATCATTTCAAATGTGGAGCACGAGGGACTGTGGAGGGATACGAAGATCGCTATTATTTTGGGCGTCGTCCCACAGGCGTTTATATCCCCCGTTTTAGAAATTTAAATGGTGAGCAACGAGACTATGTGCGGGGATTTGGTTATCAGGGAGGTGCAAACCGGCACCGTTGGGATGGTGAGGTAGCCGAAATGAGTGTTGGAGGAGATTGGAAAGATGCAATTTGTGAACCGGGACCATGGCAGGTCGGATTTACTGCTTTTGGAGAAACCTTGCCCTACCACGATAATCGTATTTTTCTCGATCCTAACCGAAAAGATAAATGGGGTTTGCCGATCTTAGCAATGGATTGTTCTATTCGGGACAATGAAGAGAAAATGCGGATAGACATGATGAACGATTGTAAAGAAATGTTGGAGGCAGCGGGAGTTAAAGACGTGAAAACATTTGACCAAGGCTACGGGTTCGGTCAATCGATTCACGAAATGGGAACCGCCCGTATGGGTAATGATCCAAGAACATCGGTCTTGAACAAGCATAATCAAATTTGGGATGCCAAGAATGTGTTTGTAACCGATGGCGCCTGCATGACGTCCGCTTCCTGCGTTAACCCATCTCTTACTTATATGGCAATGACTGCTAGAGCCGTGGATTTCGCGGTGCGTGAATTGAAAAGAAGGAATCTTTAGGTAAGGTGTGTGGATAACAGGTTATACTTTATACATATAAAATATGAGAAAAAGACCAATTCTTTATACGCGGAGAGATTTCCTTAAAACAGGAGCTTCGGCTACAGCCGGCTTGGTGATTGTACCGCGGCATATATTGGGTGGTCCGGGGTTTGTCTCTCCGAGTGACCGCATTAATCTGGGATATATCGGTGTCGGTAAACAAGCGCATACCTTATTGAAAAATATCGGTAAGGTGGAAGAAACATTAGTTCTTGCAGCATGCGATGTAGATACAAAAAAACTGGCCCGGTTTGTCAGTGCGGCTACGCAGATCAATACGGTTAAAGTCGGATATCAAGTAGATGGGTATCATGATTACCGCGAACTGTTAGCACGTAAAGATATAGATGCTGTTGTAATAGCAACACCTGACCATTGGCACGCCTTGAATGTTATCGATGCAGCGAAAAGTGGGAAGGATATCTATTGTGAGAAACCATTGGCGTTGACTATTGAAGAGGGGAGAGCTATGGTAAATGCGGTGAAGAAATACAAGCGCGTGCTGCAGACAGGTAGCATGCAGCGGTCCCAATACAACTTTAGACAGGCAGCAGAATTGGTAAGCAACGGTTATATCGGGGAAATTAAAGAAGTAAATGTGGCGGTCGGTGAACCTGTTAAACAATGTGATCTGCCCACCATGCCAACCCCCGACTATCTGGATTGGGATAGGTGGATAGGCCCATCGTTGTATCGCGGATATCACCCCACCCTTTCACCTCCTCTTGAAGACAACAAGTGGGCGTGGTGGCGAGGTTACCATGGGTTTGGTGGCGGTTATATTACCGATTGGGGTGCACATATGTTTGATATTGTACAATGGGCTCTGGGAATGGATAACTCAGGACCGGTTGCTTTCGTTCCTCCTGAACACCCTGGAGCCACCAATGGTCTGTATTTTACGTATGTCAATGGTGTAAGGGTGCACCATAAACCTTGGGGGAAACATAACGCCATTCAATTTATCGGTACGGAAGGAGAGATTGAAGTTAGCAGGTTATTTCTGAATGTCGATCCGGTCAGTTTGGTTGATTTGCAATTGAAAACCTCAGATAAACAGCTTTATCGGTCGGAGAATCATTATCAGGACTGGATAGATGCAATCAAAAGACGGAGTAAACCTATAGCGCATGTGGAAATAGGGCACCGAACAGCTACGGTTTGTAATGCAGTCAATATCGCATACGAGCTTCAGCAGCCCCTGAAGTGGAATCCACATGAGGAAGAATTTGATAACCTTTATGCCAATATGCTTAAAACCAGACCTTATCGGAAAGGTTGGGATTACACAGACTATTGATTCACGATAAAAAATAGATAATTTACATTCAAATGAAACAACACAAATATTCCCGACGCCAATTTCTAGCATCTGCCTCCATAGCTTTGGTGGGAACAGCAGTCGCCAATAAGCCGGTGTTTGGTATGCCGGCTTATATTCCGAATTTGGGTAAACCCAATTCCCTTTTCAAAGGGGTACAGGTTGGTGTAATCACCTATTCTTTCCGAAGCATGCCCAGTAATGCAGAACAATTGTTGCAATATTGTTTGGATTGCAACATCAGTGCTATAGAACTGATGGGCACACCTGCGGAACAATTTGCGGGCGCGCCAACGGCTCCGCCACATATGAAAGATATGACGGAACGCAAAGTCGTCATGGCCGAATACCGCAGCAAACTTGCCGAATGGCGTAGTCACGTTCCGATGATAAAATTTGAACAGCTCAGGCAAATGTATAATAAGGCAGGTATTTCGATCTATGGATATAAACCTAGCGCTTTAGGGGTAAATAACACCGATGCCGAGATAGACTATACTTTTCGAGCGGCCAAGGCGCTGGGAGCCAATCAGGCAAATGTAGAGTTTCCAAAAAACACCGCTCAGACCGGACGTTTAGCAGCCATTGCCGCACGCCATAGGATCCATGTCGGATACCATGGCCATTTGCAGCAAACGTTCGACATGTGGGATGGCGCATTAGAGCAATCGCCTTATAATGCGATTAATTTTGATATGGGCCATTATGTGGCGGCAGGTTTTGATCCCATTACATTCCTGCATGCCAAACAGAAGCATATCGTGAGCATGCATACGAAAGATCGCAAGACGAAAGAACATGGCGGAGCCAACCTACCTTGGGGCGAGGGCGACACACCTATTGGTGAAGTATTACGGCTAATGTCGAAACACAAATATAAGTTCCCCGCTACGATCGAACTGGAATACGCTATTCCAGTAGGTTCTGATGCTGTAAAAGAAGTCGCTAAATGTGTAGAATATGCGCGGAAAGTATTGGGAGCCTAAAACAATTGTGCTTATATAGTATGAAGAAAATAAAAGTCCGTAGCGTAATGCCCATGAATATTTTATTATTTGTTTGTGTTTTTTTGCTGAGCATTTCATGCATTGCGCAGGAGAAAAGCACATACGTATATAAAACTATTGGTGAAAAACAGTTGAAACTGGATGTGTATACACCAACGGTATCAGATCAAAAAGCAAGACCTGTTATCATTTTCTTTCACGGAGGAGGATTCATTATCGGTTCCCGAAGTCTGCATAAATATCAGTGCACCTATTTTGCCCAACGAGGTATGGTCGCTGTATCAGCAGACTATCGCTTGTTGGCTCGTGGCGCAGATCCAAAAACGGAGGTGCCTAAATGTATAATGGATGCAAAAAGTGCTGTTCGTTGGGTAAAGCAGTATGCAGAGAAATTTAATGTTGATACGAATAAGGTGTTTCTGGCAGGTGCTTCTGCGGGTGGTTTTTTAGCCACAGCGGCGACGTTCGTTAAAGATGTAAATGAAAAAACAGACGATCTGCGGATATCCGTAGATGCGACAGCACTTGTACTTTTTAACCCGGCCTATACACCCGATACGAGATATACACCTTCCATGCCCTCCTTGGTCTCGAAAGAAAGCCCACCAGCTGTTCTGTTCTACGGCGACCAAGATAGGTTCAAACTTGGTGGAGACAAATTTTTTAATTTGTTGCGAAAGGAAAAGATCCCAACGACGCTATGGGTGGCATCCGGTGAAAATCACTCGTTTTATAAGTTGGAAGGTTGGAATGAAGCCACGTGTAATATGGCGTATAATTTTCTACTGGAGAACGAATTTGTAACCGGACTCCCGGAACCAGATGAGCCGCGATTCGAATTGAAACGACAAGAACAATGACTAAGAAATATACTTCGGTTTTACGATGGAGATCTCATAACAATCAATATCTGGCGATTTTGATCTTTATGTGTGCTGTTCAGTTGGGGCAAGCACAACCGGAACGACGACCACATATTTTGTGGATTACCATCGAGGACACTTCTCCACACTTTATAGGGGGTTACGGGAATGAACGGGCGCATACGCCGAATGTGGACCGTTTGATGGCAGAAGGCGTTCGTTTTACAAATGCCTTTTCTACAAACACCGTATGTTCGCCCAGCCGTACAACACTGATTACCGGGGTCCGTACCTTTGAGTCTGGCACTGGCCATCACCGGAGTAAATACCGTGTTCCAGACTTTATGCATGGATTTCCCTACTATTTGCGGCAGGCAGGTTACCACACAAGCAATAATTTTAAAACGGATTATAACGTAGCCGGAGATAAAGCGTATGTCGCAAATGCCTGGAATGAAAGTAGTAGAGAATCCGGTTGGTGGAATAGAGAACCGGGACAGCCCTTTTTTGCCGTATTTAACTATATGGACAGCCATCAGTCCCGAACGATGACGGACAGCTATGAAAAATATACAAAAGACGTGTTGGATGAACTACCTGCAGATGAGCAGATCGGTGATAGGGGTTTTCCGATGCCCCCTTTTATGCGGGACAGCCCGGAAATGCGTAAGCAGTTTGCGCGGGTATACAACTCCCTAAAGCTAACGGATA
>Ga0079224_100013848_pt1 | contig 11249 bp, 13 predicted proteins | sample Stecom2015_FD_80414 | JGI IMG/M metagenome (GOLD analysis project Ga0079224, IMG submission 80414) | Agricultural soil microbial communities from Utah to study Nitrogen management - Steer compost 2015 | ecosystem: Environmental > Terrestrial > Soil > Agricultural land | place: USA: Utah...
CGAGGTGCGAGGCCACCTTGGCCGCATGGGCCAGGGCGTGCGCCCGGTGCTGCTGTGCTCACTCGACGTGAGGCGCCACCTGCGCAAGCTGATGGAAGTCGACTTTTTCGAACTGCCGGTGCTTTCCTACCAGGAGCTGGCTCCGGACCTGCGCATCGTGCAATCGGGGCAGATCAATGCATGAGCCTGCTGCCCCGGGTCGCCAAATGGAGTCGCGACATGCCTGACGTGGCCGTCAAACCCGAAGCTCCCGCACAGCGCAGGATGCTGCGCATCATCTCCGGCCTGCATGCCGGCGCCAGCCGCGAGCTTGCCGAGCGCGAGATGATCCTGGTGGGCAGCGGCGACGACTGCGACATCGTCCTGGCCGACGCCGGGGTCGCCGCGCACCACGCCCTGATCAGCGTGGTGGACGGCCACTTCCAGCTGCGCGCGCTGGACGCGCCGCTCCAGCTCGAGGGCCGGATGCTGCATCCCGGCGATCCGGTGGAGATGGACCGCCTGCAGCGCGTCGGCCTCGGCGAGGCGGCGCTTGCATTCGGCCTGGAAGACGATCCGGCCTGGCTTGCGCTGGCCCCCGACGATGTCCAGCCCGCCGCCACCCGCGCACGCCGCTATGCCGAGCCGCTGGTGCGGCGCCTGCCGCTGGTGGCCGCGGTTGCCGTGCTCAGCCTGGCGTCGCTGGCGATCTTCGTCGCGCTGGTGCCCTCCGCCGGATCGGCCGTGGAGCCGGAGACCAGGCTGAAGGAGCTCGCGCGCGAGTTCCAGGTTTCCGGGCAGAAGATCGAGCGCGACGTGGACGGCAAGCCTGTGCTGGCCGGCATGGTTGCCGACGCCACCGCGCGTCGCAACCTGCAGGAACAGGTTGCCAGGGAAGAACTCGACGTGACCCTGGTGCTGACCACCGGCGAGGACCTTGCCATCAACGTCGGTGAGCTGTTGCGCGCGGGCCAGTTCCCCGCCCGGACCCGGTACCTGGGGCGCGGCCGCGTGGAGGCCACGGGTTACTTCAACGACATGGATGCGTTCCGGGACTTCGTGAGGACCGACGCAGTCATCGCCACCGGCGTGCGCGAGATCGTGCCCATCAACCTCGCCGACCCCGAGCCGGAAGACGAGGCGCCCGCGAACGATGAGCCGGTGCGGATCGTGGCCTACGAGCGCGGCGAGGATCCCTACCTGCTCGACGAGCACGGCAATGAATACCGCGTGGGAATGACCATCCCCGGCGAGGGAGTGCTCAACTCCCTGGGCCGGCACGCGATGGTGACCACCGCCGAGGGTGACATCAAGCGCATTGAGGTGCGGCCGATCCGGGAAGACGAGAAGGCCGCGCCCGGCGCCGCGGAAGAAGCCACGAACGAGCCGGGCGCGCAGACGCCGTCGCGCGCCTGGGCCACGGAGCAGGCGCGCGCGGCGCGCCACCGGCAGTGACCAATCCAACCAACCCGGCCCCTTGCAGGGCCGCAACCGCAGCAAGGATCTGAGGAGAGGAGAATCATCATGAGCATCGACAATTCCGCACTGAACAACTACATCGGCAACGCCGCCTTCAGCAATGGCCCGGCCACCGGGCGCGGCAGCGTGTCCTCGGCCTCCGGCAACAGCTGGTACGAAGCGATGTCGCGCGCCTGGGGATCGGCCCTGGACGGGCAGGCGGCCCAGATCACCGAGATGTCGGACACGATCCGCGGCGGCGCCGACCAGCCGTCCAACATGGTCCAGCTGACCGCCGCCAGCCTGAAGATGCAGTTCATGTCCAACAACGCCGCCACCTCGCAGAACGCGACCGGCCAGGCGCTCGAGACCCTCGGCAAGCGCCAGTAACCTGACCGGGAGACACTCCCAGGAGGACCACCATGATTGAAGCCATCCAGGTTGCAGGGATCGAGCCCGCCACCGGCGCTGCAGGCGGCGCGGGCGCGGCGCCACAGCAGCAGGCATCGCCGATCGACGTGCGCGACTTCGGGCAGGCGCAGCTGCGCGCGGCCGGCGTGAGCAAACCGGCCCAGGCCACGGGGGCCGAAGCCGTCTCGGGGACGGCCAAGGCCGGCCCCTCGGAAGCCACGAAGATGCTGGTGTCGGCGTTCGACAGCCTCAATTCCAACGCCGTCGAGATGCAGAAACTGGCCGCCGAGATCAGCAGCACCAAGGGCGAACTGATGCCCAGCCAGCTGTTCCAGATGACCATGGTCTCGCACAAGTTCCTGTTCCAGTCGCAGCTCACTTCGAACGTGGCCAACCGCACGTCCGATGGCGTGCAGCAGCTGTTCCGCCAGCAGTCCTGAGCGGTGATGACGGGGGCAGGCCAATGAGCGTTCCAACCATGAGCATCCGGCGCTGGCGGGCGGGGCTGGGCATGCTGGCGGCCCTGCTGCTGGCCGCCTGCGGCCAGGTCACGATGCACTCGAACCTGGACGAGACCCAGGCCAATGAGGTCCTGGCGGTACTGCTGGCCAATGGGATCAGCGCCGACAAGCGCAGCTCTGTGAGCAGCGATACCGGCTTCCAGATCCGCGTCAGCCGCAGCGACTTCCCGTACGCGATGGAGGCGCTGCAGGCGCGCGGTCTGCCCAGGCCGCCGCTGCAGTCGCTGTGCGACGTGTTCCAGCGCCAGGGCTTCGTGTCCTCGGCCACCGAGGAACGCGCCAGGCAGCAGTGCGGCTGGGAGCAGGACCTCACCCGCACACTGTCGTCGTATGCGGGCGTGGCCTCGGCGCGGGTGCACATCGCCCTCCCCGAGCGCGACCCGATCGGCGGGACCATGGGCGATGCATCTGCCTCGGTGGTCATCTTCGAGCAGGCGGGTGCCAACCTGCGCAACGAAGAGCACAACTTCAAGGTGCTGGTGAAGGACGCCGTGCCCGGCCTGCGCGACGTCAACCAGGTGTCGGTGAAGTTCAACACCCTGCCGCCCCCGGGCGACCGCGACCGTGGCAATGCGCCGCCCGTGATGTCGGCGATGAGCCCGGTCACCCTTGGCGTGGCCGCCGCGGTGATCGCGGTGCTTGCCCTCCTGGTCACGCTGGGCAACCGCCTGCGGGTGCGCCTGCAGGGCAAGCCGAAGGCGGACGACCGCCTCTGGAAGGGCTGAGGTCGCGTTGCATGTCGCTGCAGGGGCTGCTCGCCGAGGTCGATCCGGGCTGGTTCGTGTGCCAGGGCGAAGCGCTGGATGCGCGGCTGCTCGGGCCCGCCCGGCGGTCGCCGCTGGGCCGGCGCCTGCTGGCCCGGACCCTGCTTGAGGGCGATACGGCCGGGACCCTGCTGGCGCCCAGGCCCGGCGCACCCACGCCCACCGCGATCCTGCGCTGGCCGCGGGCCAAGCTGGGCCGCCTGGTGCGTGACCTGGGCGTGCTCGCCTATGCCCCGGTGATCCGGGCCGAGGTGCGGCGCGATCCGGTGCGCCGGATCAAGAACGCGCTGGGCGGCAGCTACCTGCTGGCGCTTGATCCCAGCATCTGGGACGCGCGCGTGGAGCGGGAGGTGCACGACCGCCTGCAGCGGCAGTGGGAGGCGCTGTTCACGCGCCTTGCCGCACAGCCCGGCGACGACACGCCCCTGTTCGAACTGCTTGAGCGCCAGGGCCGCGGCGAACTGCGCCGCTGGGCCGCGCAGCGCGACCGCGCGCTGGGCGAGTGGGCGGCGCTGCTGTATCCACCGGAAGATCCCGCCGAGGGCCACCTGCCTGAAAAGCCGGTGTTGCTGCTGGCCACCCACCATGAGACCCGGCGGGAGGCCGCATGAGCACGGCAGCCGGCAAGGCGGGACCGCGCGGCGCGTCGCGCCCGCGCGTCGCCCCCGATGCAGTCGTGGTGACCGACCGGCGCGTTTTCACCCGCGCGGTGACGGCGCCGGTGGTGCCGGCCAGGGCGTGGGCGCGGCTGGAGGAAGTCGATGCCCTGCTCGAAGAGGTCAACGCCCTGCACGCACAGGCAGGACAGGAGATCGCCCGCGCCCGCGAGGAGGCGCAGGCGGCCGGCTTCGCCGAAGGCCTGGCGCGCGCCCAGCAGCAGATGACGGAAAAGCTGGCCGCGCTCAACGAACACCGTGCCCGGGTGCTCGGCGATGCCACCGGACGCATCACCGAACTCGCCTGCGCGATCGTGGCCCGCATCGCCCCCGGGTTCGATGCCGCCAGCGTGGTCCCGCCGCTGGTCATGCAGGCGGTGGAAGCCGCCCAGGCGGAACAGTTCCTGCTCATCCGCGTGCATCCCGATGCGCGCGCCGGCGTGGAAGCCGGCCTGGGTGCGGTGCGCCAGGCCCATCCCGCGGTCGGGGTGATCGAGCTGGTCGATGACGAGAGCCTGGATCCGCTCAGCTGCGTGGTGGTCTCCGAGGCCGGCGAGGTGCGCGCCGGCGTGGCCCAGCAGATCGAGGCCATCCGCGCGGCCCTCGCAGGTGCAAGCGGCGGGGCGCCTGCGTGAACACGCCGGCCAGCGATCCGCTGCTCAGCGCCCTCTCGGCGGTCACCAGCGTCCAGCGCGTGGGCAAGGTGGCCGATGCGTACGGCACCATGATCCGCGCGACCGGACTCAAGGCCTCCATCGGCGAGCTCTGCCACCTGCGCAATCCGCGCGGCACCGGCGACCCTGATTTCAGCCTGGCCGCGGAAGTGGTTGGCGTGTCCAGGCAGCACACCCTTCTGACCCCCCTTGGCGCCCTGGACGGCGTGTCCGCCACCACCGAGGTGTACGCCACCGGGCGCCAGGCGTCCGTGCGTGCCGGTGACGGGCTGCTGGGACGGGTGCTGGACGCGCACGGCGAGCCGATCGACGACAAGGGCCCGCTCGGCCCCACCGTCGAGGCGCCGATCTACGCCAAGTCGCCGAACCCGCTCACCCGCAGCCTCATCGAGCGGCCGTTCGCCACCGGGGTGCGCGCCATCGACGCCGTGATGACCGCCGGCGAGGGGCAGCGCCTGGGCATCTTCGCGGTGGCCGGCGGCGGCAAGAGCACCCTGCTGGGCATGCTCGCCCGCGGCGGCGATGCCGACGTCAACGTCATCGTGCTGGTCGGCGAGCGCGGCCGCGAGGTCAACGAATTCATCTTCGACAACCTCGGCGACGAAGGGCTGGCGCGGTCGGTGGTGGTGGTCGCCACCTCGGACCGGCCGGCGCTCGAGCGCAGCCGCGCCGCCTGGGTGGGGACCGCGATCGCCGAACACTTCCGCGACCGCGGCAAGCGCGTGCTGCTGCTGGTGGACTCGGTTACCCGCTTCGCCCGCGCGCTGCGCGACGTGGGCCTGGCGATCGGCGAGCCGCCGGCGCGGCGCGGGTTCCCGCCATCGGTGTTCAGCGCCCTGCCGCAGCTGTTCGAGCGCGCGGGCAACAACGAGCACGGCTCCATCACCGCCTTCTACACCGTGCTGGCCGAGGACGAGGACGGCGGCGACCCGATCGTGGAGGAAGTGCGCTCGATCCTCGACGGCCACATCGTGCTGTCGCGCAAGCTTGCCGCCGCCTACCACTATCCGGCGATCGACGTGCTCACCAGCCTCAGCCGGACCATGCCGCGGGTGGTGGATGAAACCCACCTGCGCGCCGCCGGCCAGCTGCGCAAGTACCTGGCCAAGTACAACGACATCGAAATGCTGCTGCAGCTGGGCGAGTACAAGCGCGGGTCCGATCCGGAAGCCGACGTGGCGATCGAGAAGATCGGTCCCATCCGCAAGCTGCTCCAGCAGGGCTCGAGCGAGCTGGCCGGTTTCGATGACTCCGCCGACGCGCTGCGCAGGTTGTTCCGGTGAAGCGCTACCCGCTGCAGACCCTGGTCAAGCTGCGCGCCCACCGCACCGCGCTGGCGCGCACCCACATGCTGGAGAAGCAGGCCGCTGCCCGCGCCTGCCGCGAAGAGTGCGCGCGGATCGAGGCCGGCATCGACGCGCTTGGCGTCGAGCGCGCGTCGCATCGCCAGCGCCTGCTTGACCCGCCGCCGCCGGGGCAGCCCTGGGCAGTGGCGATGGAGCAGCGCGAGGCCCACATCGGCCTGCTGGGCGAGCGCATCGTGATGGAGCAGGCGAACCTGCAGCAGGCCAACCAGCGCCTGGCCGCGGCTGAGCGTGAGCTCGACGAGGCCCGCCAGGCATGGGTTCGCGCGCAGGCGCGCGAGGACGCCCTGGCCAAGCGGCGCGAGGCCTGGGTGGGCGAGCAGGTGGCGCTGGAAGGGCGCAGGGAAGAGGAAGCCGCGGCCGACCTGGTCCAGGCCAGGGCGGCGCGGGCCATGCACGAACCACAGTGAGGTGAGACATGGGTATTGAACGCAGCCAGCTGTCCGATTCCGTCGACCAGGCGCGCAAGCCCGGTTCCGACTCCAGCCGCGCGCAGCGCGAGCCGCCGCCGCGCGAGGCCGTCGACCGGTTCCGCCAGGCCATGCAGTCGCGCCACGAGGCCCGCGAGGAATTCGCCGGCGGGCGCGCTGCAGGCGCCGGCGTGCTGTCCGGCGAGGAGCGGGCGCAGGCGCAGGCGGAGGTGAACCGGGCTGCCACCGATGATGCGGTCCAGGCCGGGCGCCAGCCGGGCGATGATTTGGAAACGATGCGCGCGCGCGACCCGGCCGAGGTGCTGGCGATGATGCAGGCGCAGTCGGCGCTGCGCGATGGCGCGCACATGGCACAGCAGGCCCCGGCCACGGCAGCCGCCAACCCGGCGGCATTTGCCGAGCTGGTGGAGCGCCATGTGCGCCAGCTGGCCGTGGGCGGCAACGCCGTCGACGATCGCGATGGCCAGGTGCTGCTGCGCATGTCCGACGCCACCCTGCCGGGCACTGACCTGATGCTCAGCAGGACCGCCGACGGCTGGCTGTTGCGCGCCGACGTGCGCTCGCGGGACAGTTACGACGCCATCCGCGAGGCCGCCCCGGAGCTGGCGAAGCGCTTCAGCGAGCGCAACCTCGGCACGCTTGAGATCGATCCGCAGTTCCATGGCTGAGTCCGGCGCCGCCGGTATAGGGTTCGCCCTAGCTTGCGACGGCGCGCCGCCTGCCTAGACTCGGAATCAAGGTCCAACCACCGCCAGACCCACCGGAAACCGTCACGCACATGTCCCGCCGACCCGCCATCCGCAAGGCTCCCACGAGGCAGGCCCCTGTGGTCCAGCCCCAGGCCGGGCCCGTCCCGGACACGGATGCACCGGTGTCGGGGAATGCGGCGTCGGCCAGCGTCGAGGCGATGGTCCAGGAGGGCATGGCCAAGCTGCAGGAGCAGTTCCAGGAAATCCTGCAGGGCGACGCCGGACTCGATGCGAAACAGCGCGAGCAGATGGGCGAAGTGTTCGGCCAGGTCCTGCAAAGCGCGGCCAGCTCGCCAGGGCCGGCCAGTGACGATGCCTTCGACCGCAACCGCTGGCGTGAGACCGTCGAGCTGCTCCGCCAGAGCGGCGGCGTGGCGGAAGATGAAGCCGACGAGCTCATCCGTACGCTCAACGACGCGCTGGCTCCGCTGGAGCGGCGCGAGTCGCAGCTGGCGCTTGAATTCAGCCGCAGGATGGCGGCCGATGGCGAGCAGGCGGCCATTGAATGGCTGCGCAGCCAGACCGACAGGGAGTCGGCCGACCAGGCCCAGGAACCCTCGAGGATCCCGCAGGGCGACCATCCGTCGCTCCGCAGTGAGACAGTCAGGTCCCGTTCGCGGTTGTTGCGCGGGCCGCCGCGCTGAAGCCAGTGGCCCGCTTTCCGGGCAGACGCTTCACCCGGCAGTCCATGCCAACCAGACATCGCAAACGGAGAACGAACATGTCCAATATCCAGTCCTTCACCTTTTCCTTCGTCCAGAACGTCCAGGACGACGCCCGCATCCAGTCCACCCAGGCCCGCACCAGCGGCGCCAGCACCAGCTGGATGATGGCCTTCGCCAAGCTGATGGGCGAGGTCGCCAACAACATCGCCGAGCAGATGATGGACAAGGCCAAGGAGATTGACGCCGCGGCCAAGAACGAAGAGCCGGCCAACGAGCTCACCGCCGAGCTGACCGCGCTGAGCCAGCTGTTCAAGATGGTCACCGAAGCCACGAGCAACGTGATCAAGTCGATCGGCGAAGGCAACACCTCGCTGGCCCGCAAGCAGTAAGCTTCCGGAACCAGCTGTACGCGGAAGGGCCCCGATCATCGGGGCCCTTTCGTTTTGTCCGGAATCAATCGGGAACCAGGGCGCGACCAGGAACCAGCGCGCAGGGTTGCCTATTTCAGGCAGACGGGCACCCGCAGCATGCTCATCGAGCCGTCGCCGATGTTGGCCACGGGGCGCATTTCATAACGGATCCGCCGGCACTTGCGGTCCGCCTTTTCGCGCCCGTCGGGGGCTTGCGCGGATTCTTCCCCGGCGCGGGGCGTGGCCCGCGTCAGTCCGTAGGAGAAATGGAAGACGCTGCCCGCAGGAACCTGCTCCGATCCTGATTCAAGCAGCTCCAGCTCCACCTCGAGCGAGAACGACGCCGGGGTCGCGGACCCGGAAAAACTGAACGCCTGCGGATGCAGCGTGCCGCCGCCGCTGATGCGACCCTCCCGGTCGATTTCCAGCGACACCGGGCCCGCATCGCTTCGCCAGCCTTCCGCGGTGAACTCCCCGTCAAGCGCAAAGCCGGCGTCGCCGTCATCGTCATCGATCGCGCCGAAGACGACGAGCCTGGCCTTGCCATCACCAGTCTCCAGCAGCTGCGCGCTGCCCTGGCCGTAGCGTCTCCAGGGCTTTGCAGCGGGCGCAGCGGGCCGGACCTCGACTTCCAGCCAGCCCGTGTACGGGTCGCCCGGCAGGATGCCGGCGGCGGACTCTTCCCGCCCGGAGCCCTTGCTGTCACATGCGGCCAATGAGAGCGCGGCCAGCAGGCTGGATGCGCAGATGGACCATCGGGCCGGAGCGGTTGCAGCTGTCATGGGATCTTCAACGGGTCACGGCGCGGCAGGCAGTGTTTGCGGCCGGGCACGGCGGCAGCGCCGCCGGCCCGCCGGGACGGCAAGGGACCGTCGGCATGTTACCTGCGCCGTCGGGACACCCGCCAGGCGATGACGCCGGCGCAAAGCCCAATGCCGCCCAGCAATGCCACCAGCCCCAGTGGCAGCGTACCGCGCGCCGGGGTGCCGCCGGCCGGCGCGAACATCGGCGTGACCGCGAGGATCAGCAGTCCCAAACAAAGCCAGGCGGTGATGGTCAGCGCCCAGTACAACCAGTGGAACACGTGGTCTGCCTGGCGGCGGAGCTCGGGCTCGCTGGCCGGGCCATGACCCCTGGCGGCAGCCAGCATGGCCATCCCCAGGCCGCGCATCGTGCGCCGCCGCTGCGCGGATTCCACGGTATGGCCGTGGGGGAGCGGTCCGTCGGCCCTGGGCTGCGCGCGATCGGCCCCGGGGAGCACGGTGTTGCCGCGTGCCTCGGATGGCGACTGGCTGGCCGGCACCGCTTGCTGCGCAACCACGGCGGCGGCGGGAGCCGTGGCCTGGGAATTGCCGGGCGCCGACGCCGACGTTGCGCCGGCGGCAGCCAGGGACGAGGCGGTGGCCGCCTGCGTGGCGGCGGGATTGGCCGGCACGCTGGTGGATGCCTGCGCCGCCGCGGGAGTGGCGGACATCTGCGCCGCGGGCGCACCCTGCGGCGGCGCCGCGACGTGCGTGACGTTGACCGGAGTGCCCGGCCCGGCCGCCGCGGGTTGGCCCTGCGCGGGAGTGGCTGGGGCCTGGGCGGGCACGGCGCCGGGCCTTCCGCCCGGGGCCGGATTGGCCATTGCCGCCTGTCCCGGGAGCGGCGCTCCCGTCATCGGGGCAGTCGATGCCTGGCCGGGCGCGGTCGCCGCGCCGGTTGCCAGACCGCCTTGTGCCGCGTGCGGCGCGGCGGGTGCTTGCCGCGCCAGCGCGTGGGCCGGGGTGTTTCCCGGGTGCGCATGGCCCGGGGCCAGGGACGCTGATGCCCGCGGCGCCTGCGCGGCGCCTGGCCGGCCGGCATGGGCCTGCGGTGCCGCGTGCGACGCCGGTGTGTCCCCGCTTCCAAGGACCGCCTGCAGGGTATTGGGCGCGGTTGAGAGCACCTGCCCTGCCGCGCTGGCCACTGCCGGCAGCACTGTCGGCCCGGAAGCGGGGGGGCCTCCGCGGGCCGCGGCGTGCGCAGGGACATGCCCCGGGGGTGGCGGGGGACTCCCCGCGGCGTTGCCGGCGCTGCGGATCCCGGGTGCCCCGGGGGCGGCATTGGCCAGCGCCTGGGGCGCCGGCCCCGGCGGCGCTGGGAGGCCGGGGCGTCCGGGCCCGCTGGGGCCGTGCGCGTGGCCTGGCCCCCCCGGGCCGCCATGCCCGGATGCGTTGAAGGATCGGGCCGCCGCGGCGATCGCCTGGCCCGGGGCCTGCGGTCTGGGATGGCCACCGCCGGTGTGGCTGGGGCCGAAGCCGGGGCCCCCCCGCGCGACGTCACGGAAAACGGACGACTGCATCTGGCCGTGCAGGCCCTTGAGGACGCTGGCGGCGGCGGACTGGCCCGGCAACTGCGGCAGTCGAGGGGCACCGATGGACGGAAACGATGGCGACACGTGCGCGCTCCGGCACGGATTGGTGGGCGCGGCCCCCCTGCACCGCTCCACCCTTCAAACTACTACCGGCGCCGGCGAGGGGAAGCTGGGGTCAACCCTAGGTGCGCGCTGCCCAGGCCTGCGCCCGGGGCCGGCCGGAGAAGCCGCGTCAGTCGCCGTCGACCAGGGCGCGCCGCTTGGCGGCCCGCCTTCCTGTGCGCGGAAGGCTCCAGTCGTTGTCGAACAGCGCCGGCTCCCACCCGCCATAGGTGGGGTTGGGCAGCATCCACCAGCGCTGGCCGAACCAGCCGCCGTGCTCGCGGAGGACCGCGTCGCGTTCGCCCGCCCGGTTGGCGGGAAGGTGGGCGAAATCGCCCAGTTGGTCGCCGAACTGCATCAGCACCCGGTGGCTGCGGCCAACCAGCTGGCGCCGGCACAGCTTGCCGCTGCTGCTGCCCGGCTGCTCGCAGCCATCGACCTGCGTGCCGTTGCCCAGGAACACCCCGTCGTGCGCCACCGGCAGGCCCAGCGCCCTCAGGTTGGCAAGGGTGTCGTCCTTCAGCCGCTGCTCGCGGTTGGTGACGTAGTAGAGGGTGACGCCCCGCTCCGAGGCCGCGCGGGCGAATTCGGCGAACCCCGGTACCGCGGTGGCCTTGCGCTCGGCCACCCAGTCCGCCCAGGTCCCGTCGTCGTATTCCAGCCCATCGCGCACCAGGCGGGCCTGGTAGATGGAGTTGTCGAGCACCGTCTCGTCGATGTCGAGGATCAC
>Ga0079224_100013849_pt1 | contig 11249 bp, 9 predicted proteins | sample Stecom2015_FD_80414 | JGI IMG/M metagenome (GOLD analysis project Ga0079224, IMG submission 80414) | Agricultural soil microbial communities from Utah to study Nitrogen management - Steer compost 2015 | ecosystem: Environmental > Terrestrial > Soil > Agricultural land | place: USA: Utah...
CCATAGCGCATAGCGCCAGGCCGAACTCATGCATTCTTGCCTCCGTAAGCCGAACATCGGGACCGAATACACCCAAGGAGCCCGCCACCATTCCGGTTCGATCGAAGAAAGGCGCCGCGACGGCGTACGCTCCTTGTATCAACTCGTTGTGCCCGATGGCATACCCGCGTTCGCGGGTCACCCTGAGCTGGTCATTCAGCCAACCCAGATCGGTGTTTGTTCCCGCCGCATAGGCTTCCAGTTGGCCCGGCTTCAGGGGCGTGAATGCAAGGATCGCCCGGCCACTGGCTCCGCGGACCAGCTTCTCGCTGTAGCCCACTCCACGCCTGAAGCTGATAGGCTGAGGGCTTTGCATTTCCGCCACGCAGAGCCGCATGTCGCCACGTGGCACGAATAACGCGACGGTTTCGGCGGTCAAGGCCCACGCTTCGGACATCACTGGGCGAGCGATTTCGCTGAGGTCCAGGGTGCTGCTCCAGACATGAGCCAGACGGGCCACGGCAGGTCCTAGCCTGAAGCGCTGCGGTTCGCCCGACGACACGACGAACCCTTTGCTTTCCAGCGTGTGCAGCAAGCGGTACAGGGTGGGCCTGCTCAGGCTGACGCGCTTGACCAGATCGGCCACAAGCAATTCGCTGTCGCCCGGCTCGAAAGCGGTCAGCACATCCAGCGCCCGGTCCACCGCCCGTACGCCCTCACCACTCTTGTCCGACGGGTTATTCTTTGCTGTCTGTTCTTGTTCCATAAGCTTTCAAAGTAGATTTCAGGATGCATTAAAGGTACTCGATCCCGGAAACGAATATTGGCGCAGCTGCCGGTTTTCCCAGATGGATCCGCGCCATGCCTAGGGATCATAGAAGAATCCCACCAGATAAACAGCCTGGAACGGCCAGATTCCCGGCGGAAAATCGCTAAATATTGATTCAAGGCAAAACGGCAGGGCCGTTTACTCTGGGGCCATGCCGCCCCGTCCAGCGTTGGTTTTTTACCTCACCACGGTCAATTTAAGGGAAAACCCTGTTGCCACTAGGGACTTAAGACCACGAAAATGGATACAGCTGTCCGCCATGCGGACAATATGCCTTATTTTGTTGATATGGCATCACCCCACAGGAGACATCATGTTCAAACGCAAATTCCTGCGATGTACGGGCGCGGTCGCGGCTGCGACGCTTTGCGCCCTTGCTGCCCTGCCGGCAGCGGCGCAGGATTATCCCTCTAAACCCATCCGAATTCTGGTCAGCTTCGCTCCCGGCGGACTGACGGACCTCATTGCACGCGCATTGCAGCCGGAGCTGCAGAAGGGATTCGGACAACCCGTCGTGGTCGAAAACCGTCCCGGCGCAGGCGGCACGGTCGCCGAAGGCGTGCTCGCAAAATCGCCGGCCGACGGCTATACGATACTGGTCAGCGCTGACAGCGTACCCGCCAACCCGCACCTGATGCCCAGCCTGCCGTACGACACCTTCAAGGACCTGGCGCCCGTGAGCATGCTTGCCCGCATTCCGCTGGTCATGCTCGTCAACAACAAAGTGCCGGCAAAGACAGTCAAGGAATTTGTCGCCTATGCGAAAACTCCGGGGCAAAACGCGAGCTACGGCAGCCCTGGCGTGGGCACCAGCAATCATTTGTCCTTCGAGGTCCTGAAGGAAATCGTAGGCATGGATGTGCCACACGTGCCATACAAGGGGGGCGGCCCTGCAATGACGGACCTTCTGGGAGGCCACATCCAGGCGCTCCTCATTTCCAGCACGCTCGCGGCGCCGCAAGCCGAGTCCGGAAAGCTCCGGGCGCTGGCGGTCACCAGTGAAAAGCGGCTGGCACAACTGCCCGACGTGCCGACCTTCGCCGAAGCGGGAGTTCCCGACTTCAAGCCCCAACAATGGGCCGGCTTGTTCGTGCCCAGCGGCACTCCACCGGAAATCGTTGCACGCATCCATAAAGAGTTCGCCCAGGCTCTCAAGGCTCCCGAAGTGCTGGCCCGGCTTGAGCAACTGAATGCGGAGCCTGTCATGAGCTCCCAGGAAGATTTCACCGCGTACCTGAACAAGGAGCATGAGGCACTGGGCCGCCTCATCAAAGCACGCGGAATCACCGCCCAGTAAGCATAGCGTTGGGGCATGTCCGGCACGTGCCCCAAGCGACCGAATACATCACGGTGGCCCTCGCCGTCTCCTCGCCCCCTCTCCTTCTTCAGCCCCGCTCCCAAAACACGGACAATCCGGCCCTATATGGCCGTGAACGTGCCAGCCTTCGCGCCACCGTATAATCAGGGTTTACCCTCAACGGCGCCGACTTCATCATGGCCGAGTCCCCAAAGACACACAAACCCCACTCTCCCGGCTGGGTGCTCTTCGCCCTGGCCGTAGGGGCCTTCGCCATTGGGACGACAGAGTTCGCCACCATGAGCCTGCTGCCCTACTTTGCTAAAGATCTTGGCGTCGACGCCCCCACCGCCGGACACGTCATCAGCGCCTATGCATTGGGAGTTGTGGTGGGTGCGCCGGTCCTGACGGTATTGGGTGCCCGCGTCCCGAGGCGCACCATGCTGATCTGGCTCATGGCGGCATTCGCCCTGTTCAACGGTTTATGCGCTTTCGCTCCCAGCTATGAATCGATGTTGATCCTGCGTTTTCTCAGCGGCCTCCCGCACGGCGCCTACTTCGGCATTGGCGCGCTGGTCGCGGTATCGCTCGTACCGCTGAACAAGCGCAACCAGGCAGTGGGACGCATGTTCCTGGGACTTACGGTGTCCACCATAGTGGGCGTGCCGCTGGCCAACTGGCTGGGGCATTCCGTAGGGTGGCGATTGGGATTCGCCCTGGTTGCCTTTACCGGTTTGTTGACGGTGCTGCTGCTCGCGCTGCTAAGCCCCAAAGCCCCCGCAGCGCCAGGCTCGAGCCCGTTGCGTGAACTGGGTGCGCTGAAGCATGGCCAGGTCTGGCTGACGCTGGCGGTAGGCGCCATCGGGTTTGGCGGCCTGTTCGCCGTCTACACCTACCTTGCCGACACCTTGATGCAAGTCACCATGGTCACGCCCGAAACCGTGCCTTTCGTTCTGGCTGTTTTTGGCCTGGGCATGACGGCCGGCAATATCGTGGTTCCCAAGCTGGCGGATCACGCCCTTATGCCCACGATAGGCGGCGTGCTGGTCTGGAGCGCCGCCACCACCGCCCTTTTCAGCTTTACAGCGCCCAGCCTATGGGGCATTTCCATCACCGTATTCCTGATCGGTATCGGCGGCGCGCTGGGCACCGTGCTTCAGACTCGTTTGATGGACATCGCCCGCAATGCGCAAGGCCTCGCCGCGGCGTTGAATCACTCCGCCTTCAATTTCGCCAATGCCCTGGGCCCCTTTTTGGGCGGCATGGCCATTGCGCACGGCTTTGGATGGGCCTCGACGGGATGGGTGGGGTCGCTACTGGCGTTGGGCGGCTTGATGTTGCTGTTGCTATCGATACGGCTCGACAAAAAGAACACCTCTTGCCAATAGCGTGATGGAACCGGGTCGACATTGCCTTCACCAAGGCAGTCCACGGCTCGGTCGACCAGCCACCCGGCCAGAATAAGGCAAAGCTGGCTTGAGCCGGCCGGACCACGCCTGAAATGCGCCCTCCGCGAGCCAGCGTTGAGACCGCCCGGTTAACGGTTCAATCCGCCGCCAGCGCCCGCTCCAGAAAGTCCAGCCTGTCCTGGCCCCAGAACGATTCCCCATGATAGACATACCACGGGGCACCGAAGACCTGCAGCTCGATCGCATCATTCGTCCAGCGTTCGTATGGAGCCGCACCAGCCTCGCGCCCGGCATGCAGGGCGGCGCCATCCAGGCCGCAATCATCGGCGACCTGGATCAAGGTCGCTGCATCGGCAATGTTGCGCTCCTCGGCCCAAACTGCGCGCAACAGGGCGCCGGCCAGCTTCAGGGCACCGTCGACATCGCCGCCCTGGGCGACCGCCGCAATCATCTTCGAGGCGTCTGTCTCGTCGACCGGGAAAAAGCGGGGCTGAACATTAAGCGCGATGCCCAGGTGCTGCGACCATCGCTTCAGTTCGGTCAAGCGGTAGGCTTGACGCTGTCGCGGGCGCTTGTCCAGCGGCAAGCCGCCGGACAGGGGAAATACCTTGGCCAGCTCCATGGGCCGGGGCTCTACAAGAGCACCATGCCGCCTGGCCATTTCCAGCATTCTTTCGTGGCCGAGGTAGGTCCAGGGGGATTTCGAGGAGAAGTAATACTGGATCTTTTTCATGAGCTCGCGCCTCTTTAATTCATCGTTGGTAAAGCCTTACTTTATGTGAAAACAGCCCGAGGGCGGGAAGAAATTTTGGACGCCCCTCTGTCACGCCGGGCGTTGCGTCGTCCCGACTCCTGCCCGGCCCCCGGATACGAACGGAAAATTGGCATGAATCCTGCTTTATCCAACGCATCCTACATAGACGGAGAAGATTCATCATGCTGATTGGCACACTGAAAGATTGGACGAACGCTTATCTCAATGGGGCCGACCCTTCAGTACTCCTGGAACAGCAGCGCCTGGCCTGCCTGGAGAGCGACCCTGCGTGGATCAGCATCGCCACCGCTTCCCAGCTGCAGCGCCAGATCGCTGACCTTGCACTGCTGAAGCAAGCCCACGGCCTCGAGCATCTCCCGCTTTACGGCATTCCATTTGCGGTCAAAGACAATATCGATGTGGCCGGGTTTCGCACCACGGCAGCTTGCGAAGCGTTTGCCTACGCAGCAAGCGAAGATGCCTTCGCGGTCCGGCAGCTCAAGCGGGCCGGCGCCATCGTCATGGGAAAAACAAACCTCGATCAGTTCGCGACAGGACTGGTCGGAACACGGTCTCCCTATGGCGCCGTTCCGAACGTGTTTGACCCCGCATTGATTTCCGGCGGATCCAGCTCGGGCTCGGCATCGGCAGTGGCACGCGGCCTGGTGCCCTTCGCGCTCTCCACCGATACTGCCGGCTCGGGACGCATACCCGCGGGCCTCAATCAGATCGTTGGAATAAAGCCCACACCTGGTGCAGTAAGCTGCACCGGTTTGGTGCCGGCATGTCGCACGCTGGACTGTATCGGCGTACTCGCCTGCACCGTCGCGGACAGTGCGCTGGTCCTGTCTGTCATGGAGGGCGCGGATGCTTCGGACCCCTACTCAAAAGAACGGCCGCACTCTGTCAAACACATTCCCTTCTCGAAGTTGCGCATTGCCGTGCCGGCCCGCCGCCAGCTATCGAAGGCTTATGAGACGGCTTTTTCCGCCTATCTTGCCATGCTGAAGGCAAGCACCGCACAGTTGGATGAAGTTGCGTTCGATACGCTGTTCGATGTCGCCAGGCTGCTGTACCAGGGGCCTTGGGTGGCGGAGCGGGTCGTCGCCGCGGGGCGCATCTATGACTCCTGCCCCGAGCATATGTTGCCGACTGTCAAAAACGTGCTGGATGTCGCGCAGCAGTTCGACGCCACAGACACGTTCAAAGCGCAATATCGCTTGCAAGCGCTTAGGCGCGATGCCGAGAAGATATGGGCCCATGCGGACGTTCTTTGTGTTCCTACCGCTCCGCGCCATCCCAGCATCGAGGAAGTGGCCAACGATCCAATTGCGGTGAACTCGGAACTGGGCATCTACACCAATTTTGTGAATCTGCTGGGATGGTCCGCCATTGCCTTGCCGGCCTCAAGGCTGCCCGACGGCCTGCCGTTCGGCGTCACCCTGATTGCCCCCGCATGGCGCGAGCCGGACCTGGTGCGCTGGGCCATGCAACTGGAGCAGCAGGTCAATTTACCGGCCGGCGTCACCGGCTTGCGTGCCACCCCGGAATTTGCGCAGCAAAGTTGGCGTTTCGCTCCCTCCGCCGACCGAATCAAAGTAGCTGTTGTGGGGGCACATCTGCGCGGCATGCCGCTGAATGGCGAGCTGGAAAACTGCGATGCCCGACTGCTGCAGGAAACCTGCAGCGCTCCGAACTACCGGCTATTTGCCTTGCATGGCACCAAGCCTCCCAAACCGGCACTGGTCCGTTCAGAATCGGGCGCGCCTATCGTTCTGGAGGTATGGGATATGCCAGTGGCGAATTTCGGCCGCTTCGTGGCGGGGATCCCTCAGCCACTCGGTATAGGCAACGTCATGCTTGAAAGCGGCGAAACCGTCAAAGGATTCATCTGCGAAAGCCATGCACTGCAGGAGGCTACGGACATCACCGACTTCGGAGGCTGGCGCGCATACTGCAATCGTCAAACATAGCGCCAGCAAGCGCCCCATACGCCGGCAGGGCTAATGGGGCGCTCCCCTCGGCGTGACCTGGTGTTCCACGCTGATTCCAATGCAGTTGCAAAGCGTGCGCATCACAGCGCCATCTGGATCAGCCAGCTCATCAAGAATGCTGAAGTGATCCGCGTCTTCAATGGCCAGCGTCCCGCCCGGAAAGCCGGCGCGGTAGGCCGAGAAAGCCAGGCTTTGTGCCTGTAGCTGGGGAAGCTCCCCAGTGCCGAACGCAGTCCAGAAAGCCTTGTCCGTACGGGGCAAGGAGATCGGACTCAAGGTTCTCACATCTTCGTCGGAAAGTTGAAGCGCCCGATTCAGATACGTCATGCGCAAGGGCGCCAGGTCGTAGATGCCGCTGATGCCCACGCCCGCGACTACTCCGTCGCAAGCCAGCCCCATGGCGGTCAGGTGGCCGCCGGCGGACCAGCCGCACAGTAAAATATCGTCGCTGGCGCCATGGCCTCTGGCGAACGCGCGGACGGCCTCCACCCCTTGGACTACCTCGTCCACAATGGCGCGCAGGCTGGCCTGTGGCGCCAAGGTATAGCCGATCAATGCTGCATTGATCCCATGGGCCAAGGGCCCGTTGGCCACGAAACGGAACGTATCCTTGTGCCTCATCTGCCAGTAGCCGCCGTGGATGAACAGGACTGTGGGCGCGCGCGTCCCGGCGGGGAAGTAATCGAAAACCTGGCGCTCGGCCGGACCATAACGCACGTCCTTCCAGCAAACCGCTTTGCTGACAAGCGCCAGGCTGCGCGACTCGAAGCCCGCCAATTGCCGACCACTGTCGAGCACCGCCGCCGTGTTGTCGTATGCGGCGTCCCGCTTCCTGGACGGCCAGAGTGCGAAGTCGTCCGCCGTCATGCAGCGGCCTTGCCGTGCGCAACATGCGTCGACAACATTTCGGTCAGTTCCTGGCGGACCAGATTGAATGCCGGTGCGGTAATGCAACGCGGGCGCTCCAACGGCACCTTGTAGTCCCTCTCTATGCGGCCGGGCCCCGCCGTCATGACCACGACACGATCCGCCAGCAGTACGGCCTCCTCCACGGCATGGGTCACGAAGATAACGGTCAGCCTGGTTTTCTCCCAGATATCCAGCAGCTCCTGCTGCAGCACTTCACGAGTCAGGGCGTCGAGCGCCCCGAACGGCTCGTCCATCAACAGTACTTCGCAGTCATTCGCAAGCGCGCGAGCGATGGAAATGCGTTGCTTCATTCCTCCGGACAACTGGCCTGGAAAATGATCGGCAAAAGCCGTAAGGCCCACCATATTCAGAAAGTGATCCGCGATCTCTTTCAGCTTGGTTTCGCCCAAGCCGCGCTGCTTTGGGCCAAAGGCGATGTTCTGCCGCACTGTGAGCCAGGGAAACAGGCCATAGTCCTGGAAAACCATGCCTCGCTCCGGCCCCGGCTCTTGAATGGGGCTCCGGTACAGGCACGCCGAACCCGACGAGACGGATTCGAAGCCGCCCATAATTCGCAGCAGTGTCGACTTGCCGCAGCCGGATGCTCCGATAAGGCAGACGAACTCTCCTTTCTGGATCTGCAGATTGACATCCCTCAGCGCATGGATAGACCGGCCGTTCAGGTGAAAAACCTTGCTGACGTTTGAAATATCCAGGATAGGAAACGGCTTACGTGTGGCGATTAGGTCAGGCATTATGTTGCGGGCTCCATCTAAGAAGACGATTATTTAGTTTGACCAGCAGGCGGTCCGTGACAAAACCGGTAAAGCCAATGACGACCATTCCCGAGATAACAATATCCGTTCGCGAGAGCATGCGGCCATCCATGATCGCCGCCCCCAGTCCTTCCGGCACGCCGGTCATCTCGCCCACCACGATAAGAAACCATGCGATGCCATGACCCAGCCGCAAGCCGTTGAAGATGCTCGGCATGGCCGCCGGCAGGACGACCTGCCGAAACATGGCGGTCCCTTTGCAGCCAAGCATCGCGGCGGCTTCGAATAGTCGACCATCCACCGACTTCACGCCGAATGTCGTGTTGATGACGATGGGGAAGAACGCGCCCAGAAACACAAGAAAGATAGCCGCATTGGGGCCCACGCCAAAGAAAATCATGGAAAGGGGCAGCCACGCGGTCACAGGCACCGGACGCAACATCTGCAGCGTCGGATCCACCACGCGACGAATCGCCGCGCTCTTGCCGATCACGAGCCCCAGCGGGATGCCGGTCATGGCAGCCAATGCAAACGCGCTATAGACACGCGACATTGACTCCAGCCAATGGACGGCAAGGGTTCCGCTGAAGGAGTCATCATAAACGCCCCCAAAAGCAAAATCCCATAACATCAAGCCCACCTCTTTGGGACCGGGAATCAGCATGGTCCCTGACAGGCGTACGGCCAGGTCCCATGCGATCAACAGTGCCAGCGGGAGCAAGGCCGGCACCATCCACTTCATCAGCCACACTCGTAAAGCACCCGCCTTCACAGGCATCGTTGATGCAGCCGATGCGCCCGGAAGGGCTGCCGCGGGCTGTGGACCGCCGGATAGCTCCACTGACGGCGAAATCGCGCCGCCGGGGGGTTCGAGATTGGATGTAGCCATAACGTTGATTCCTGAAAGCTTCAAAGAGGTGTACCGCGGCAGGACGGCGAGTTCAGTTCAACCCTGCAACGATGAAGCTGTCGTAGTTGGGCAGCTTGCGAATCTGCTTGCGCTCAAGCATCAGCGAGCCATAGTATTTGCTACGCTCCACCCAGTCTTCATCGATCTTCCAGGTAAGCTCCACATTGTCAGCAGCCATGTTGGCGATATCCGCGGGAAGGCCCAGCTTCGCGCCAGCCATCTCGATCAAGGCACTGCGATTGGACATGGCGTACTCCGTCGCTTTGCGGTGCACTTCCAGGAACAGTTTGACAAGCTCCTTGTTGTCTCTCACTGTATCGGCGTGCGTCGTCATCACCATGTTGACCGATCCTGTTGGTGTGCTGTAGGGAAATTCCACCACTTTGCCCGTGCCCTTGATGGCACTGATCGACGGGCCAGGCTCGGCACCGATATACGCATCGATATCTCCGCGCGCCAGAGCTCCCGGCATCTCGCTGAAGGAGGCGCGAACCGGCTTCACATCCTTGATGGTCATCGCCTCGGCTTTGAGACGATCCAGGAGTACCGCTTCCTGCGTGGATCCGGGCAGTATGCCTACGCGCTTGCCCTTCAGTTCCTTGACGCTCCCAATGCCGGCGTCGCTTCCCGCCACGATCGCCATGCCACGGTTGCATTGCGGCGCGATGACCGCGACCGGCTCCCCGGCGGCCGCGCCGAGTGTCGCCGCCGCCAAACCATACGTACCGAAATCCACCGACTTGGTCACCACCGCGTTCTTTCCGTCAGTGGGCGTTTCAAAGGGCACTACCTCGATCTTGTAGCCTGCTGGCGTGAATTTATCGTAGAAATAGGGCGTGATCGCATGAATCAGTTTCAAGGTTCCCACCTTGATAACGATATCCTCGGCATATACAGGCTGCAGCATGGACAACACCAACACCGAAGAGGTCAACGAGGTGAGCAGAGTTCTGCGAGAAAGCATGAGATTTCCTTCATAAAGTTTGAACAGCGCGCAGAGGCTGTCATGCGCTTGAATACCTGCTTGCACACAAGTCAGATAAACCCTATTACGCAAAAGCCGTGCCAGTTTGACGGCGAGGAGAAGGCACTCGTTCGGATACGACCAGCGGGCGTGAAACCGCGCTGTTATCGGAGCGGCAAAGGAACGGCGGGACTAGACGAAGGAAGAGGCCAAGCGTCGGAAGATCGGTACAGCCCGGCGGGCCGCCATCGTCATTTATGCACTGTTGTGAGGCGACGCCGCTTACCTGCACTGTTTTTGTGCGCAGGGCGTGAATCTGTGCGCCGGTGGCAAGACTTAAGCCTTGTACTCTTCGATCGCCGCTTGCAGGAAGACTTCGACCAGTTGAAGCCTGGGCGAAGAGCGGGCCCAGATCAAACCGAAGCGGCGAGGCTCGCAAGGGCTTGGAAGCGGAAGGCTGACCACATTCAAGCCCTGCTTCCATAGATTCCAGGCGTTGGGCACGATGGCAACGCCCAGCCCCTTGCTGACCATGAGCGATATGGATTCCGTGGATGCCAGTTCAAACCGTTCCTTGGGCACGATGCCGACGTTTCTTAAATAAAGTTCGATCTGCTGGCCGACCCAGCTGCTTTCGTCGTAGCGAATAAAGGGTTCTTGCTTCAGCAGATCAAGCGCACTTCGTCCCTGATAGCGGGCGGGCGCCAGCAAAAAGAAGTGCTCTTCGCTCAGCAAGCGCCAGCCTATCTTTTTAGGAATTGCGAACGGCGGCTCCAGGGCGATCGCCGCGTCCAGTTCGTTCTTTTCAACGCTGGGATAAAACTCCGTCGACAGGCCGGGACGAATGGATACCTGCACGGCAGGGTAACGCTCAATCAAGGTGGCAAGGATATTGGGAATGGTGCTGTTAAGCGATGTATTGCCCGCGCCTAGCCGCAGTTCGCCCTTTATCTCCTGCGCATTGGCCAATGCAGTGAGCGAATCGATATCGTCCAATATTTTCTGCGATTTATCGAGTATGCGATGCGCAGCATTTGTAAGATGCACCGTCTTTCCGGAGCGCGTAATCAAGGTCACGCCGAGCCGCGCCTCCAATGCCTTCATCTGCTGCGCCACCGCACCATGCGTAATATTAAGCCGGCGCGCAGCTTCAGCCATGGAGCCGTAGCGATGCACGGCAATCAGGGTATTCAGGAAAGTGCTGTTCATAAAGATAGTATATATATCTTTTAATGGTAGCCAGCAAGTAGCTCGTCGATCCCATTAATGCGCACAATGGGTCGGCTAAGGAGAGCAATAATGCGAAGTAAATTATTTGTGCCGGCCTCGCGGCCCGAACTGTTTGCCAAGGCGATGAATAGCGCCGCCGATGCAATCAGCTTCGACCTGGAAGACTCCGTGCTTCACGAACGCAAAGCTTATGCCCGG
>Ga0079224_100013850_pt1 | contig 11248 bp, 5 predicted proteins | sample Stecom2015_FD_80414 | JGI IMG/M metagenome (GOLD analysis project Ga0079224, IMG submission 80414) | Agricultural soil microbial communities from Utah to study Nitrogen management - Steer compost 2015 | ecosystem: Environmental > Terrestrial > Soil > Agricultural land | place: USA: Utah...
CGCGCGCTCAGTCGCAAGCGGAGGGTCGCCGCGGTCAGACAGGAGCGGAAGAAGATCCGGCAAGCTCGAGCGACAAAGCGGTGCCGGAGTCATCCGGCAAGCAGGCTCCGCAGCACGACTCCGAAGCCGCGCCACAGAAGCAATCACCGGACGATGGCGCAAGCGCGCGCATCCGCGTAGCTGTGCAGGAAGCGATTGCCGAAGCACGCGAGGAACCGCAACGGACCACTGTTGCGCAAGCAATGGCAGATGGCGGTGTCAGTGCCGAAGCGCAAAGCGCGGCGGAGAGCACCGAGGCCGAGACTTCGGCGGGTGAAAGCGATGCGGGAGCATCGGAAGGCGCCGCGGCCGCGCCGTCCGGCTGGGGGGCCGGACACACGGCTGGCATCATCTTGGGTCTCGGTGGTGTGGCGGTTGCGCTCGACAACAGCGGCGGCGGAGGTCACACGCAGGCGCCGGCGGGCCCTCCGGATCCGACCGACCCGGAGCCACCTGCGATCGAGGGGCGCGTCGTCAAAGGTTATCTGGCGGGCGCAGCCGTGTTCATCGATAAGGACGGCGATGGACTGCCCGATCCAGGACATCCCGCGGTGTACACGGATGCGGAAGGCCGATTCACGTTGCCAGGCGACTACACGGGGCCAATCGTTGCGATCGGCGGCGTCGATACGCTGACGAACACGCCGCTCGGCTCCATGATCTTCAGCGCGCCGGAGGGCGCGACGGTCGTTGCACCGCTGACCACGCTCATTCGCGAGCTGATGGAATCCGGCCTGTCCGCCGACGAGGCGGAGAGCATATTGCGCGGCTCATTGGGTTTGACGCTGCCCGATGGTGAGAGCCTCCTGCACTACGATCCGATCGCGAACATCGATTCGACGGCGGGTGCGCGAGTCGAAGACGTCGGCGAGATGGTGTTGAGCACGCTGCTCTCGATGCAGTCGATTCTAGTCGGCGCGGGCGTGCCGGCGGCGAGCGCGGCGCAGGCGCCGCTCGCAGCGCTTGCTGAAGCGATCGCGGCGGGCTCCGTCGACCTCACGGATGCGTCCGTGATCGAGCTTCTGCTCGAAGAATCGTTGAGCGCGAACGGGCTCGGCACATCGCAGTCAGCGGACCTCGCGAAGATCGCGCAGGCTATCGCCGCGATCAATGAGGAGCTCGCGGCTGCAAGCGGCAGCGGCGAAGAAGCGGTGCGCGCGGCCCGTTTCGCGTTGTCGGACCTGCAGGATCTGATGCTCAGCATCGGCCAAGGCGCGCAGCCCAGTAGCAGCAACGGCTCGGAGTTCCTCGACATCTCGTTCCCACGCGGCTCGGCGCTCGAGGAGTGGCTCGACGGCATCATCGACGATCCAGCCGGCGCCATCGGCGCATCGGATGAGACGACCATTGCCGCCGCGGTGCGCATCGAAGACGCAGACTTCGCATTCGCGTTGCGCCCTCAACTGAAGCTCGTGGACGGCGCTGCCAGCAAGATTGATGAGATCGAGGTGAAGTTCTCGCTGGAGGGCGTCGAGGTCGTGCTCGAACGCGTGACGGCCAACGGCATCGTTCGCGACACGCTCGCGCCGGATGCGCAGGGCTGGTACTCGCTTGATTACGCCGATCTCGACAAGATTCGCGTTCGTCCGCCGAAAAATTTCAGCGGCGAGCTGATGATGGAAGTGACGATCCACTACCAGGGCCTCGATCCCGTCGGCCCGCATTCGCTCAGTATCGACATCCTCCCCGTGAACGACGCGCCGTCGGGAGCAAACGCGACGAAGACGCTGGCGGAGGACACCGTGCACACGTTCGCCGTCGCGGACTTTGGCTTTACCGATGCACTGGATGCTCCGAACCGCGGCGGCAACGCCTTGCTCGACGTACAGATCGTGACGCTGCCGAAAGCCGGCGAGCTGCTGCTGGACGGCAAGGCCGTGACGGCAGGGCAGTGGGTGAGCCGCGCCGACATCGAAGCGGGGCGGCTGACGTTCGCTCCGGCTGAGAATGCTAACGGTGCGAACTATGCGGGCTTCACGTTCCGCGTGCGCGATGACGGCGGCACGTCGCACGGCGGCAAGGATACGAGCGGCACTTACACGATCAGCTTCAACGTGACGGCGGTGAACGACCTGCCGCAGCTCACCGTCCAGCCAGGCAATCCCACATATACGGAAGGCGGTCCCGCGACGGCGCTGTTCCCGCTTTCGACGATCGCGGACGTCGAGCTCGGCCAGCTCAATGGCGGCAAGGGCGATTGGCGCGGCGCCGCCCTGACGCTGACGCGCCAAGGCGAGCCCGATGAGCACGACGTGTTCGGATTCATCGACGGCTCGACGTTCCAGGCCGTCACCGAGGGCGCTCACACATATATATATGAGAGCGGAGTACGGATCGGGCGCATGGATCTGTCCACCCCGGGGCAATGCACCATCACCCTGGACGGCTCGGAGCCGATCTCGACAGCGCAAATGACCGCGCTGCTGCGCGCCCTGGGATATCGCAACGACGCGGGCGAGCCGCCCGAGAGCGTGACCTTGGTGTACACGTTGTCGGATGGCACTGGGGGCGATGCCGGGACGATCGGCGGCGCGGTGACGGTCGACATCGTCCTCGATTCGGCGCCCCCTCCGGCGACGCTGGACATCGAAGAGCTCACGCTGCGCGAGGACGATGCCGGCAGCTATGTATTGTCAGGCCAGGCGATGGCGGGTGCGGAAGTGCGCATCGAGTTGTCGGCCGAGACGGGGGACACCACGACGTACTTTGCATCCGCGGACGAGAACGGCCGGTTCCGCGTGCAGGTCGACGCGGCCGGTCTGAATCAAGCCGTTGTCTCGGCAACAGTTACGGTGATCGGTGCCTCCGGTGCGGATTCTGTGCCTGTCACGGCTTCGCTGAACGTTATCGAGGGCGAGCCCGCGGTGATCATCGATGGAGTGCAGAGCGGCGGCGCCGCCGACGCGGATGAGATCATCGAGGCGAACGGCAGCGCGACCGTGTTCAGACCGGGCGCAGACGGCGGCCAGGATCATTTCATCGGCGGCGAGGGTTTCGATACGATCGAGCTCGCCGGTGCGCAGGCGGACTACAGCATCACTGTCGTCACCGGCAACGCGCGCGACATCCAGGCGTCTCTGCTGCAGTCGCAAGGTGTCGAGCTGCACGATGACCAGCCACTGCTGCGCATCGTGGAAATCGGCGGGGACAACGAGATCTGGGCACAAGCGGATCGGTTGATATTCGCAGACGGCGTCGTACGCATCGCCGAGGAGACGCTCGTGGCCGGTAACGAAGGCGCTACGCTCATCGGCGGTATCGGAGATGACACGCTCTGGGGCGGCATGGGCGCGGACCGGCTCTACGGCGGCGACGGCGACGATACGCTCGCGGGCAATGCAGGCGATGATGTGCTCGTCAGTCAGAGCGGCGCTGACACGCTGTTCGGCGGTTCGGGTGACGATGTGCTCGCCGTGGTCGGGCTGAACGGCCCAACTGCGAGTGAGGTGAGCCTCTGGGGCGGTCGCGGTGCGGACGTGTTCGCGCTGGCGCCGGTGGCGGTGGGTGCCGATACCGCATTCAATGCCGATGTCGTCATCGAGGATTTCGAGGCGGGCTCCGACGCGATCGATCTGTCGAGCCTGCGTATGCAGGCGGGCGATACGTTGCGCGTGCTCGAGCTCGAAGATCTCTTCGATGCACTGCTGTCGCAAGACGAAACGAGCGTGAAGTTCGATCTCTCGAGCTTCGTGGATACCGACGGCAATGCGTTGCAAGGAACGCTCGACGTTCACCTCGCGGCAGGCTCCGATCTGCTCGCCGCGGAGAATTACATCCTCGACGGGGCGGTCTCATCGCTCGATCCGGGCTGGTGGGAAGGTCTGTGGAGCGCCGTCTGAGGCGCGCGTGCCGCTGGCCGCGCGCCGCTAGCCTCCAGCTCTGACCGGCAACGGACAACCGGCAACTGGCAACCGTCAACGCGCGCGTTGCGCGCCTCTTGCTGCCCGCCAATCACGAATCACGACCCGCTAGATATTCCACCTCTCCCGAGCACGACTCGACGACGCGTTGCCAGTTGCGATCGAGCTGGACGCCGAGGAGTACCGTGCGATCGACGCGATCTACCGGCAGTCCGTGGGTCGTGATGTCGATCGGCGTGCAGAAGATCTCGAGCTCGCGCACGGCTTGGTTGCGCAAGGCGGCGCGCACTGCCGCCCAGGGCTCCGCCGTATCGCTGCGATACACAGCCTCGTTGATCCGGACTTCATCACGCACGACTCGTGCGAGATATGGCCGGTCCGGCGTCGGCAGCTCATCGGCCGCTTCGGCAGATTCGGCGATGAAGAGCCTCACGGGTATGCGGCCGACGTTTTCTCCTAGCGTGATCCTGCCGATGTGCTCGATGGACCATCCGGCCGCAATGGCCGCATCGAGGCCGGGGATGGAATTCGCTTCGATGAACGCGCCACCGCTCTCCCAAGGCGATCTGCCGATGTCGGTCGTGACGTAGTCGAACCCCACCGTCGGTAGCCCGAGCGATGCCGCCAAGTGCTCCGTCATACTCTTGAGCAAGGGGTGAGTCGTGTCGGTCACGTCGATGCACAGGCCGCCGGTCGACAAATTGGCATTCGTCCGCAATTTGATCTGTTGGCCGTTCTCAGGCACGAGATCAGGCGCCGCTTGCTGCGATCGCAGGCATTCCAGCACGATAGTGTCGAGCGGAACCGGGCGTAGATAGTGGCTGCGCACCAAGTTCATCGATCGCGGAGCGTTCAACTCATCGATCAGTTGTCGAATCGTGCGCCGTCCGTCTCCTACGACGACGGGCGGCTCGCGTCTGATTGCTGCGATGAATTTGCCGTCGATCACCATGAGCCTGTGGTCCTCGCCGGCGATGAATCGCTCGATCATGACCGGCCCGTCGCTCGCTCGTCGAGCGAAGTAAAAGGCCGCCTTCGCGCGCTCGAAACTGCCGATGCCGGCGGTCACTCCCTTTCCCTTACTGCCGTGCAGGGGCTTTACGACGCATGGGTAGCCCACCGTCTCCAGCGCCTTCGGCAGCTCATCCGCCGAAGTGATCGAGATGTGCACGGCGGTGGGCGCACCAAGCGAGCGAAGGAGGGATTTACTGATCCCCTTGTCATCGACGATCCGCTTGCCGATCTGGCTGTTGCTCATCGAGGCCGATTCGAAGAAGACCCTCGAGCGTGTGCCCCATCCTTATTGCCAGCAGCGTGAGCTTCGCAAGAAGGGGAGGACGGGGATTCCTGCGCTGCGAGCGGCGGACATCAGGATCACGGCTTGATAGTCCGGATGGCGCCGCTGGCATGCACGCCAGAGCTCGCTCACGCTTGCCGCGATCTCCTTCGGCGAACGCAGCTCGATCTGCGTGAAAAGCTTCGCTGCGAGCTCGAGTGCGGAAAATGAAATGCCGGGATCGTGATATCCGAGGATCAGCAGAACGCCGTCGCGCACGGCAAGCGCGTCTGAGACGTGCAGAAAGACGCGTACCTCGGTGAGTGCGCAGCGCGTCCAGCGAACGAGGAACTTGCCTATCTCGAGCGCGCCGGGAGCGGATTCACTCTGCTGCCATTCGAACCACGGACTGAACGCTGTGCTCATCCGTTCGATTCTCGTGCGCGCATCGGCGAGCGCCTCGCTGTCGATCGTGAGTCGGGCGACGACGACGGGCTCACGCGCGAAGACGCTCGGTCCCGCGTACGTGCATACGCGCTCGATGCGAATGTGCGAAGCGCTGTCCATGGCACGTGCATTTGACCGGTTCAGCGAGCACTTCGTCCAGCATGGCCTGGCTGCGATCGCTTCAAAGTGGATGCAATTCCTCCTCGTGCGAGCGCTTCACAGCGATAGGCTACTCCGGCAGCGTACGACCGCGCGGTACGCGCTGCGTGCACGTGAAGCTTCTGGGCGGCAGCTGACCAATGCAGGAGTTGAACCGCGGTTCTCTTTCCCACTTATGCCGCGGACCTTGGCGCCCGTGGAATGCTTCACGGGCGCCGTTTTTTTGAGCCGACGCGGCACTGAAGAATCGGGGGAGTGATTGAGCGCGTTGATTCGAATCACCGTGAAGTACTTCCAGACGGAGGACCGGATGCGGCTCGCCGGTGTGACCGAGCAGGGAGACACCGTCGTCGTCTGGATCACTCGCCGCTTGCTCGATCGCCTGCTGAGCCAACTGGCAGAGCTGCTGGAGAACGCGACGACGCAGGTGCTCGGCGTGAATCCGACGCGCACGCATGCGATGCAGAGCTTTGCGCAGCAGGCTGCACAGCTGGCATCGGCACCGCAGAAGCCGGTGCGGCCGCAGGCCGAAGATGCGCAGTGGCTCGTACATTCCGTGGACATCGCCTATGCGAGAGGCGATGTGCGTCTGACGCTGCGCGGCGGTGACGCTCAGCATGTCGACCTCGATTTCGTCGAGGACAAGTTGCGCCAGTTCCTCAATATCCTGCTCGAGGCGTACCGCGCTGCTGACTGGCCGCTCACGGCCTGGCCCGCGTGGGCGAGATCCTCGAGCCGTCACGCGGACTCTCTCGCTCAGATCCACTGAGCCGCTCAGAACGGTTGCATTCATTATGAATGCAAGATTGGTGTGCAAGTTTCGAAAGTGTGCGCTGTTCCACCTTTCGCCGCTTCGCGTGCCTCGGGGTGCTTTCTCGTTGCTTGCAGTTTGGTTCGAACTCGGATGGGTCCTGCAGATCTCCGCGCTAATCTGCCTGCCACTGAACGACGAGCGTTGCGCCCGTCTTAGCAGGCATCGCGCCCGCCACGGCCTTGCTGTCGGAGCGAGCGTGTCATTCGTTGATTGCGTGCAGGCTGAAACCACCGATGTCTTATCTACGCCGTCTACTCGTTGCGCTCGTGTGCGCCGTGCTCGCGGGAAAGTCCGCGGCGGCGGAGGCTCCCCTCGGCAATCTCGAGCTCGCGGAGCTCCTGGATCGTGTTCTTGCCACCCATCCGAGCGCCGATTCGGCGCGTGCCGAAGTGATCGCCGCACGCTCGGAGCTGAGCGGATCGCGCTGGGCGCGGTTTCCCGGAATCTCGATTGATACTTTCGCTGATCAGCGCGACGACGGATCGGTATCCGCGGCATTGCAGGTCGATCAGCCGTTGTGGAGCGGCGGGCGCATCACCGCAGAAATTCAGCAGTCGAAGAGCCGTTTGGATGCGGCGCTCGCTGCGCTCGATGAGGTCTATCTCGACCTGGCGCTGCGCACCGTGCAGGCGTACGTGGGGGTGCAGAGCTTGCGCCGCCGCACGGCGATCCTCGAGGAGAGCTTGAGCGAGCACCGCAAGCTCGTCGACTCGATGCGCAGGCGTGTCGAGCAACAGATCAGTCCCGCTTCGGAGCTGCAGTTGGCGCAATCGCGCATGCGTCAGATAGAGAGCGAAGTCGTGCTGGTGCGGGCCTCGGCCGAGACGCAGCTCATGACCTTGCGCGAGCTTGCGGGCGACGAAAGCCTGGATGTTCGTGCGTCGCTCAACTTCCGCGACGAGATCACGGCGCCCAGTCTGCAGGAGTTGCTTGCGAGCGCGTTGCGCTTCGATCCGCAGCGTCGGCGTATCGCCGCCGAAGCGGATGCCGCCGCGGCGCAAGTATCCATCCGCAAGAGCGAGCTGATGCCGCAGCTCGGCGCGCGCTACGTCCATCACTTGGGCGAGGATCGCGACCGGGAAGATCAGCTCGGCCTCGTCGTCAGCTTTCGCGCGGACGGCGGCTTTTCGCGAGTGTCGGCGATCAACGCGGCGCGCCAACGCGAGCGCGCGGCACAGCGCGCCGTCGACGCCGCGCAACGCGAGCAGCGCGAGCTCGTCATGGCGGAATTCACCTCTTACAGCGCGGCGCGCTTGCGTGTGCAAGCGGGGCGCGAGGCGGCATCGGCGGCGCAGTCCGTCACCGAATCGTTCCTGCGCCAGTTCTCCGCCGGGCGGCGCACGTGGCCCGAAGTGCTGAATGCCGTGCGCGAGGCGGCGACGGCGAAGCAATCGCAAGTGGAAGCTGAGGGCGGCGCGGTGTCTTCGTACTTGCGCCTGATGTTGTTGTCTGGTCAATGGCGGCCGGCCGCCACCGAGAGTATGCCATGAAGGATCTGATCGTTCTCATCGCTGCGCTCGCGCGCAAGCTACGTATCGAGCTCGACCCGAACTGGGCTCACGCAGCCCAAGACCAGCCGGCGAACACCGGCGGGGAGCAATCGCTCGAGGCGCTTTGCCGTGCGCTCGGCTGGGAGCGGCCAGAGCGGCTCGTCGGCGCGCCACGCGCGCAGCATTTTCCGCTGCTCGTCTATCAAGCTTCCCGAGGTTGGGCGATCGCGGATCAGTGGAATACACCTGAGGATGTGCGCGTCGCAACGCCGGCCGGGCCGCAGATCTGGCCGGCGCAGGATGAGCTTGTTTTCTACCGCCTGCGCATCCCCGGAGAGCGCACGAAGAAGGCGCCGTCCCGCTCGTTCAAGATCTTCTTGAACGCGCTGTTGTCCCGCAAGCGCATGCTCATCGAGGCTGTCGTGTCGACGATTGCCATCAGCCTCGTGAGCCTTGGCGTCTCGCTCTTCACGATGCAGGTATACGACCGTGTCATCCCTCAGCGGGGACTGTCGACGCTGTGGGTGCTCTTGTCCGGCGTGCTGTTTGCGATCTTCGTCGAGCTGCTGTTGCGCTGGATCAGGGCGGTAGCGCTCGAGCGGGAGGCCGCCGCGATCGATGCGGAAGTGTCCGAATACTTCTTTGCGCGGATGCAGGCGCTGAGGCTCGATGCGCGGCCCGCGTCGGTCGGCACGCTCGCTGCACAATTGCGCGGGCTCGAGCAGGTGCGTGCAGTCATGTCCGCTGCCTCCGTCTATCTGGTGGCCGACCTGCCTTTTGCCCTGTTCTTCATCTGGGTGATTGCACAAATCGGCGGATCCGTCGCGCTCGTGCCGATGGTCGGCCTGCCGCTCGTCTTGCTGTTCGCCTGGGCAAGCTCGCGCGCAGTACGGCGTGAGACCAAGCGCAGCCAGGTCAGTAGCTATCGCAAGAACGGTCTGCTCGTCGAGGCGATCGCGGCGAACGAGATCGTCAAGGCGACGCGCGGTCATTGGGAGCTGCTGGCGAGATGGAACAAGCTCGTCGACCAGCTGACGAGCGAGGACGAGCGTGTGCGGCGCTGGAGCTCGCTCGCACAGGCCGTGGCGAACGCCGGCCAGCAGATTGTCTACATCACGATGATTGCGGTAGGCAGCCTTCTCGTCATCGAAGGCGAGATCACGATGGGTGCACTCATCGCGTGCTCGATCATCGCGGGGCGTGTGAACGGGCCGCTGCTCGCGCAGTTGCCTGGTCTGATTACTCAGTGGGGTTACGCGCGCAGCGCGCTCGAGGGACTCGATCAACTTCTGGCGCTGCCGCTCGATCGCGATCCGGACGGAGACTACTTGCGCCCGAGCAACCTGAAGGGACCGATCAAGCTCGAGTCGGTCGTGTTCGCCCATCCCGGTGCGCGCAGCGGCCTGGATATTCCGAAGCTCACGATTCGCCCTGGCGAGCGCGTCGCGATCATCGGACCCGTCGGCTCGGGCAAGAGCACGCTGCTGAAATTGCTTGCCGGCATCTATCGCCCGCAGTCGGGTGCGATCTCGCTCGCAGGACTGGATCTGCAGCAGATCGCTGAAGATACGCTGCGCGAGCACGTCGGATATCTGCCGCAGGACTATCGTCTGGTGCAGGGATCGCTTCGAGAGAATCTGCTGCTCGGCAGGGCGGATCCCGGCGACGATGTGCTCATGACGTTCGCCTCGCAAGCGGGACTTGCACCGTTCATCGCGGCTCATCCGAAGGGACTCGATATGCAGATCAACGAAGGCGGCAGCGGCGTGTCCGGCGGTCAGCGTCAGCTTGCGGGCTTGACGCGAATGCTCCTCGCGAATCCTGACGTGTGGCTCTTGGACGAGCCGACCGCGGCATTGGATCAAGAAAGCGAGCAGCGCGTACTGGCGGCGATCGAGCGCAGCGCCGCGAAGGACGGGACGATCGTGCTCGTGACGCACAAGATGTCCCTGCTGCGCATGGCGCAGCGGGTCATCGTGGTGGCGCAGGGCAAGATCGTGATGGACGGTCCCACGGCGCAGGTCGTCAAGGAGCTGCGCAATCGGATCAATCCGCCATCGGCTGCTCCCGTGGCGGCCGCAGTCGGAGGTGGAGCATGAGCACACATCGCGAAACGGAGCGTCACAAGCCGGGGCGCAGTCTCATCATCGGCGTGTCGGTGCTCGCACTGATCGGATTCGTAGCCTGGGCGCGCTGGGCCCAGATCGATCAGATCACTCGCGCGACGGGCCAAGTCATTCCGAGCGGGCGAGTGCAGGTCGTGCAGAGCGCGGACGGCGGTGTGATCACTGAGCTGCTCGTGCGCGAGGGCGACCAGGTCGCTCGCGGGCAGCTGCTCGTGCGGCTCGATGCCACGAAGGCTCGTGCCGCTGTGGAGGAGAGCCGCGCGAAGGAAGCGGCGCTGCGTGCCGCACTGACGCGTATCGAAGCCGAGATCTATGACAAGCCGCTCGTTTTCGATCCTTCAGTGTCCGCGTATCCTGACTTCATTCAGAATCAAACCTCGCTGTTCGAGAAGCGCCGCACGGCCCTCGAGCAGGAGCTCAGGACGCTCGATGAGATGCTCGAGCTGGTTTCGCAGGAGCTCGAGATGAATCAGCCGCTGCTCGCGACGGGCGATGTGAGCCGCTCCGAGGTGCTGCGGTTGCAGCGTCAGGTCGCGGAGATCGGCGGCAAGATCGTCGATCGCCGGAACCGCTATCTGCAAGAGCTGCAGTCGGAGCTGACGAAGACCGAGGAAGAGCTCGTGAGCGCCGTACAGTTGCGGGCGCAACGCGAGGATCAATTGAGCCGGACGGAGCTGTACGCGCCGACGGCCGGCATCGTGAAGAACGTTCGCTTCACGACGGTAGGGGCGGTGCTGCGGCCGGGCGATGAGATGCTGCAGATCGTGCCTTCGGACGACGAGCTGATCGTCGAGGCAAAGGTCTCGCCGTCGGACATCGGTTTTATTCGTCCTGGGCAGTCCGTCAACGTGAAGTTCGATGCGTACGACTACGCGATCTGTGGTTCCGGTGAAGGCGAGGTTTCGTACATCAGCGCCGACACCTTGACCGAGCAGAGCGCGCGAGGCGAGATGTCCTTTTGTCGCGTCCATGTCAAAGTCGATGCGAGCGCGATGCAGAAGCGGCGGCCCAATGAGACGATCGAGCTGCAGCCCGGC
>Ga0079224_100013851_pt1 | contig 11248 bp, 9 predicted proteins | sample Stecom2015_FD_80414 | JGI IMG/M metagenome (GOLD analysis project Ga0079224, IMG submission 80414) | Agricultural soil microbial communities from Utah to study Nitrogen management - Steer compost 2015 | ecosystem: Environmental > Terrestrial > Soil > Agricultural land | place: USA: Utah...
CGTGGGCATCACGCTCGACAAGGTGACCAAGATCTACCCCGGCCAGCAGGCGCCGGCCGTTGACGACTTCTCGATGAGCGTCCGTCCGGGTGAACTGGTGATGTTCGTCGGTCCGTCCGGCTGCGGCAAGACCACGACGATGAAGATGATCAACCGCATCATCGAACCCTCGTCGGGGTCCATCGCGATCGACGGGCGCGACGTGCTCTCGCTCGACCCGAACGAGCTGCGTCGGCACATCGGTTACGTCATCCAGCAGATCGGACTGTTCCCGCACATGACGATCGCCGAGAACATCGCGGTCGTGCCGAAGCTGCTCGGCTGGTCTCGTTCCCGGATCTCCGAGCGCGTCGACGAGCTGCTGCACACCGTCCAGCTGGATCCGGGCATCTTCGCCGGTCGCTACCCGAAGGAACTCTCGGGGGGTCAGCAGCAGCGCGTCGGGGTGGCCCGTGCGCTCGCCGCAGACCCGCCCGTCATGCTCATGGACGAGCCGTTCGGCGCCACGGATCCCATCACCCGCGAGCGACTCCAACTCGAGTTCCTCCGGCTCAAGGAGACCCTCGGCAAGACGATCATCTTCGTCACGCACGACTTCGATGAGGCCCTGAAGCTCGGGGATCGCATCGCCGTGCTGAGCCAGCGCAGCCGCATCGAGCAGGTGGCACCACCCGCGGACATCCTCGCGGCGCCGGCCAACGAGTACGTCACCTCCTTCATCGGCAGGGCCGCGACGATCAAGCGGCTCGGTCTCATGCCCGTCACCTCGGTCATGGGCCGGGGGAGCGACGTGGCCGACACCCTCCCGGCGAGCGCGAGCGCCCTCGACGCCCTCGATCTGCTCGTCCTGAAGAACCTCGACGCGGTGGGTGTCGTCGACGACGCCGAGCGGGTGCTCGGCGTGGTCACCGTGGACAGCCTCTCCGACGCCGTCGGGAGCGACATCCGCGACGTGCGCGCGGGCTCCGCCGCAGAGAGCAGGCTCTGAGGTGTCCCGCACGCAAGAGCTCGACGCGCCCGCCGTTCGCCGGCAGGCGGCGAAGCCGAAGGTCAGACGCATCAACCCGCTCCAGGCGGTCGTGGTGCCCGTCGTGGTCGTGCTCGTCGTCCTGCTGACGTTCATCTGGGTCGGCCAGCTCGAGCTGGACTCGATCGAGCAGCGATCGCTCAACCCCGACAACCTCATCGCGCGAACCAGGGAGCATCTGATCCTGAGCTTCGTGGCGTCGATCATCGTCGCCGTCACGGCAGTGCCTCTCGGGATTCTGCTCGACCGGGCCCGGGCGAAGTGGGTGCGAGGAATCGTACTCGGGCTCGGCAGCATCGGCCAGGCGACCCCCGCCGTCGGCATCATCATCCTCATCGCCCTGATCTGGCAGACGGGTTTCACGACGGCGCTCATCGCCATCATCGTCTACTCGTTCCTGCCCGTCCTGCGGAACACCGTCGTCGGTCTGGAGGAGGTCGACCCCAACGTCACCGAGGCCGCGACCGGAATGGGCATGAGGCCGTGGCAGGTGCTCTTCCGCATCAAGCTCCCGCTCGCCGTGCCGGTCATCGCGGCCGGACTTCGCACCTCCCTCGTCTTCGCGGTGAGCGTCGCGACGATCGGCGCGTTCATCGCGGCGGGCGGCCTGGGCGAGATCATCATCAGCGGCCTGAAGCTCCAGCGGATGCCCGTGCTCATCGTCGGCGCGGTGCTGGTCGCCGCGATCGCCGTGCTCGTCGACTGGCTCGCCGGCATCGTCGAGGAGATCGTCCGCCCGCGCGGACTCTGAACGACGACAACCACCGACCATCCACACACCCCCATGGGTGGCGATCCACCCTGCACACAACAAGGAGGCACAGATGAAAACCAGATCACGATTGATGGCGATCGCGGCCACGGCTGCAGCAGCGTTGCTGTTGGCGTCGTGCGCGGCAGACACGGGAGAGGCGACGGAGGGCGAGGGCGAGCTCGCCGGCCTGACGGGCACGATCGGCTCGAAGAACTTCTCGGAGCAGTACATCCTCGCCCACATGACGAGCATGCTGCTCAACGCCCACGGGGCCAAGACCGACGTCAACACCGATGTTGCCGGGTCCAACCCCGTCCGCACGGCGCTCGAGACCGGCGAATTCCTGGGCTACTGGGAGTACACCGGCACGTCGTGGATCACGTACAACAAGCAGACCGAGCCGATCGCCGACGTGAACGAGCAGTTCGAGGCCGTCAAGGAGCTCGACGCGGAGAAGGGGATCGCCTGGCTCGACCCGGCCCCCCTCAACAACACCTACGGCTTCGCGCTGCGCGAGTCGGAGGCGAAGCGTCTGGGCATCACGAAGCTCAGCGAGGTGAAGGATCTCCCGGTCGAGCTGCAGACGTTCTGCCTCGAAGGGGAGTTCGCGGTGCGCGACGACGGTTGGCCGGGAGTGGCCGCCGCCTACGGCATCGACGTCCCCGAGAGCAACGTCGCCGTCCTCAACGGTGGCCTCGCCTACACGGAGGCCGCCAAGGGAGACACCTGCACCTTCGGTGAGGTGTTCGCAACGGACGGGCGGATCTCCGCGCTCAAGCTCGTCGTGCTGGAGGACGACAAGAAGTTCTTCCCCGTCTACCAGGGCGCACTGACCGTCCAGGCGAAGGCCCTCGAGGAATTCCCGGCCATCGCGGAGGTCATGGCGAAGCTCTCCCCGCTCCTCACGAGCGAGCAGATGCAGGCCCTGAACGCGCGTGCCGAGGTCGACGGCGATGAGCCCAAGCGCATCGCCGAAGACTTCCTGAAGGAGAAGGGACTGATCTGATCGGGGGCTGTCCGCTTCCGACGTGACCGACATGACCACATCCCTTCAGCTCGGAGAGAGCTTCGTCAGCACGGGACCCAACGCTGCGCACGTGAACACCGTGTTCGGGCACCGGGATGGAAGCGCCGGGGTGGCGTGGGCTACGGCCCTCGCCACCCCGAGCGCGGGCCACGTGCCCTTCGTGGCGGTGCTGCGTCCGTCGTTGCCCGTCAAACCGCTCACCCTGTTCGTCACCAAAGCCGCCCCCGCGTCCCCCCGCCACGAGACGCTGATCTGGGGAGCCGCCCAGGCCGGGATCGCCGCGGGCGTCGCGGACGCCCTCGCGGAGGGGGTCGTCTCGCACGAGCAGGCCGACAGCCATGTGGTGATCGCCGCCGTGTGGGTGAACCCCGAGGCGGACGACGCCGAGGCCGTCTACCGCAACAACCGGGAAGCCGTGCGGGCAGCCCTCACCAACGGGGCGAGGCGACTGCCGACCGTCGAGCAGGTCCTCTCCGCCCGGGATTCGCCCTCCAACCCCTTCTTCACACCGAAAGAGTAAGCAATGAAGATCACGGACATCCGGCTGACCCGGATGCTGCTCCCGCTCTCGCCGCCCTTCAACGCGGCGTGGGATCCGACACCGCGGGCCTCCTTCCCGGCGACCCTCGTGACGGTCGAGACCGATGAGGGGATCACGGGGTACGGTTCGGGCGACTCGATGGACGGCTTCGAGGGGTATCGCGACCTCTTCATCGGAACCGATCCGTTGCAGATCCTGGATCAGGTGGCCCGGATCGAGACGATCAACTTCCACGGCGGGCGGTACTGGCCGCTCGAGGCGGCGCTGTGGGACATCATCGGCAAGGTGGCGGGCCTTCCCGCGAGCACCTTCTTCGGCGGATCCAAGACCGGGCTCCGTGCCTACGCCTCGACGGGCGAGCTCAAGGCGCCCGCGGAGCGGGCGGAGGCGGTCGTCGCGGCCAAGGAGCTCGGATTCGGGGGCGTGAAGATCCGCATCGCGCGCGACCGGGTCGACGAGGGACTCGCGGCGGTGCGCGCCTCTCGCGACGCGGTCGGCAGCGACTTCGACCTCATGGTCGACCTCAACCAGATGTGGCGGATGCCCGGGGACATCGAGCCCGCGATGCCGCTCGCCGACGTGGAGCGGGTCGCGCACGAACTGGAGGAGCTCGGCGTTCTCTGGCTGGAGGAGCCCCTGCCTCAAGTCGACATCAGCGGCGCTCGCAGGGTCCGCCACCTCACCGGCATGCGCGTGGCGGGGGGCGAGATGGTCCGGAGCATGTCGGAGATGGTGCACCTGGTCGAGAGCGACGCGTACGACATCTACCAGCCCGACGTGGTGCTCGCGGTCGGGATGCTTCGTGCGCGCCACATCGCGGAGGCGGCGAGGCAGCGCCATCGGGACTTCACCCCGCACACGTGGAGCAACGGACTGGGGCTCCTCGCCAACCTGCACGTCGCCGCGGGCGTCGGTGCGGGTCCGTACTTCGAGTTCCCGTTCGACCCGCCGGGCTGGACGGAGGAGCGCCGGGACTTCTTCATGGAGCCGGTGCGCCCCGACGCGCAGGGCATCGTGCACGTGCCCGACGCCCCCGGTCTCGGGGTCGAGATCGACCACGACGCCGTGCGCCACTACACGATCTGAGCAGCGCACTCGAGCAAGGGAAAGCAAGATGACCGACTGGATCGACGCCGCTGCGCGCATCCGCCCCCGTACGGGCCTCTTCATCGACGGCGAATTCGGGCCGGCGTCGAGCGGCGAGACGTTCGAGACCAGGAGCCCCCGAGACGGCTCCGTGGTGGCGGCGGTCAGCGCGGCGGGCGAGCCCGACGTCGACCGCGCCGTCCGTTCCGCCCTGAGCGCCTTCGAACGCGGCCACTGGAGCCGCGCGGATCGGCGACAGCGGCAGAAGGTGCTCATTCGACTGTCCGAGCTCATCCTCGAGAACGCCGACGAGCTGGCGCTGCTGGAGTCGATCGACTCCGGGCACCCGATCTCCGACGCGCTGAGGGTGGACGTCCCGACCGCGGCGCGGGTGTTCCGGTGGTACGGCGAGCTGCTCGACAAGGTGCACGAGGAGATCGCGCCCACCGACGCGCGCTCCCTGGCGCTGATCACGCGGGAGCCGCTCGGCGTGGTCGGCGCGGTGGTTCCCTGGAACTACCCGCTCATCATCAGCTCGTGGAAGCTGGCGCCCGCGCTCGCCGCGGGCAACTCGGTCGTGCTCAAGCCGGCGGAACTGACGAGCCTCTCGTCCCTTCGCCTGGCCGAGCTCGCGCACGAGGCGGGAGTCCCCGCGGGCGTGCTCAACATCGTGCCGGGGCTGGGCGAGATCGCCGGGCGGGCGCTCGGGCGCCATCCCCTCGTCGACAAGATCGCGTTCACCGGGTCGCCGGAGGTGGGGCGCGCCTTCCTCGGCTATGCCGGGGAGTCGAACGGCAAGCAGGTTTCTCTCGAACTCGGCGGAAAGTCCGCCCAGGTGGTGCTCGACGACGTCGCCGACATCGACGCGTGCGCCGAGGCGGTCGCCTGGGGCATCTTCTACAACGCGGGTCAGACCTGTCACGGCGGCAGCCGACTCATCGTTCACGAGAAGATCCGCGACGAGCTCGTCGACGCCGTTCTCCGAGTCGGGAGCGGCATCCGGGTGGGCGACCCGCTTCGGGTCGACACGCAGATCGGCGCGATCGCGAGCAGCGAGCAGCTGGATCGCGTGCTCGGGTACATCGAACTGGCTCGCTCCGAGGGCAGTGCGATCCGCGGGGGCTCGCGGCTCACCCCCGAGGGGCTGCCTGAGGGCTTCTACGTCGAGCCGACGGTGCTCGAGGGCGTGTCGACCCGGTCGCGGGTGTACCGGGAGGAGATCTTCGGCCCCGTGCTCACCGTGACGACCGTGTCGACCCTCGAGGAGGCCGTCGCCGCTGCGAACGACACGAACTTCGGGCTCGCCGCAAGCGTCTGGACGTCGAACATCACGGTGGGCCACCGCGTCGCGCGAGCGCTCCGAGCGGGAACCGTCTGGATCAACACCTTCGACGTGAGCGACGTCGTCACGCCGTTCGGGGGTTTCAAGGACTCGGGGTCGGGCCGCGACCGAGGGGTTCAGGCGCTCCACGCCTACACGGGCCTCAAGACGACATGGCTCGACCTCGGTGACGATTCGGGGGCGCTCTGATGGCGGAGAACAGGGACGGAAGAAGCATGCGCGTCGGTCTCATCGGGCTCGGGAACATGGGCTCGGGCATGGCCCGCAATCTCCTCAAGGCCGGATTCGACCTCGTGGTCCACGACGTTCGGCGCGAGGCCGCCACGCCCCTCGAGGGCGCGGGCGCCACGTGGGCGCCCTCCGCGCGCGAGCTCGCATCGGCGAGTGACGTCGTGATCACGATGCTGCCGACACCGCGGCATGTCGAGAGCGTCGTCGCGGGGGAGGACGGCGTCATGGCCGGGCTGGCGGACGGGGGCACGTGGGTCGACATGTCGACATCGGTTCCCGAGGTCGCGAACGCGATCCGCGCGGCGCACGCAGCACGCGGCATCCGCATCGTCGACGCACCCGTGAGCGGGATGTCGATCGGTGCGGCGAACGGCACCTTGCAGATCTTCATCGGGGGCGAGCGCGAGGACGTCGTGCGCTTGACTCCGGTGTTCGAGGCGATGGGGGATCCCGAGAAGATCCTCCACGTGGGCCCCCACGGGGCCGGATACGCGGTCAAGCTTCTGATCAATCAGCTCTGGTTCTCGCACCTCGTGGCGACCGCGGAAGTGCTCGCGGTCGGCGTGAAGGCCGGAGTCGACCTCGAGACCCTCCGCGCCGCGCTCGTCGCGAGCCCCGCCAGGAGCAACTTCGTCGAGCACGACGTGCTCTCCGTTCTGGAGCACGGCGACTACGACGAGGGCTTCGCGATGGCCCTCGCGTGCAAGGATCTCGGGCTCTCGGTCGACCTCGCCCGCTCCGTGGGAGTCCCCGTCGAGCTCTCGAGCCTCGTCGAGCAGATCTACCGGCGCGCTCGCGCGGCCTATGGCGACTCCGCCGGGGAGATGTCTCCCATCAAGTTGTACGAAGACCTGACCGAACCGTTGCGAATCGAGAGTGCGAGATGAGCGAAGCGATCCCCCCGCTGGCACCGTTGCCGACCGACTTGAGCCAGCTGCAGCTGACACTCGACCCCAAACCGACCGCCTACTTCGGTCGCGGGCGAGTGGCCGAGACCGGGGAGATTCTCACGACGCTCGGGGCGCGAGCGGTGCTCGTCGTCACCGACCCCTTCCTCGCCACCTCGCCGATCGTCGCCCGAGTCCGGGAATCGATCGCCGCTGCGGGCATCCGCGCCTCGGTCTACTCGGACGTCACGGCGAACCCCACGACGGATGCCCTCGACGCCGGAAGCGACGCCGCAGCAGCGTTCCAGGCGGACGCCATCGTCGCGGTCGGCGGCGGCTCCGCGATGGATGCCGCGAAGGGGATCGCACTCGGCGCCGTGAATCCGCAGCGAGGCCTCGAGCTGGACTACGCGACCGAGTTCGAGCAGCCGGCCCTGCCCATCGTCGCCATCCCCACGACGGCAGGAACGGGCGCCGAGGTGACGGCCTTCGGCGTCATCACGGATGCCCGCGGGCGACGGAAGTTCTACGTCGGGCACGAGAGCACCACGGCTCGGGCGGCGATCCTCGACCCGGAGCTCACCGTGGGCCTGCCGCCCGCCGCGACGGCCGCGACCGGCATGGACGCGCTCACCCACTCGGTGGAGTCCTACCTGTCCGTGCGTGCGAACCCCTTCTCCGACGCGCTCGCCCTGCAGGTCATCTCGACGGTCGCCACATACCTGCCGCGGGCGACGGCCGACGGCTCCGACATCGAAGCCCGGTCGCACATGCTCCTCGCGAGTCACATCGCGGGCGTCGGGTTCTCCCACACGGGACTCGGCCTCGTGCACGGCATTGCGCATCCGCTGGGCGGTCGCCACGACATCCCCCACGGGCTTGCGCTGTGCATGGTGATCGAGCAGGTCCTCCGCTTCAACCTGCCGGCCCGGCCCGAGCGGATCGCGCGGCTCGCGCACGCGCTCGGCGTCGCCACGAACGATGGCGCAAGAGACGCTGAGGCGGCGATCTCTGCCATCGCGAACCTCGCAGCCACGGTCGGCATGACGGCCAGGCTCTCCGACTTCGGGATCGGGGAGGCCGACCTCTCGGCCCTCGCCGACGACACGCTCGACGATCCCGTGACCGCCAACAATCCGACAACACCGACGAAGGACGACGTCCTCGCGATTCTAAGGAGTGCACTGTGAACGAGAGCCGCGGCACCACGCGAGCCGAGATCCTCGCCGCTGTTCCCACCGGTCTGCTCATCGATGGGGAGTGGCGCGACGCGACGAGCGGTGCGCGTTTCGACGTCGAAGACCCCTCCGACGGTTCCGTCATCGCACGAGTGGCGGATGCGACCCCCGAGGACGGTGCGGCCGCTCTGGAGGCCGCGCACCGGGCACAGTCGACGTGGTCGCGCACGGCACCTCGGGAGCGGGGCGAGATCCTGCGCCGGGGTTTCGAGCTCGTCACGGAGCGCGCCGAGCTGTTCGCGACGGTGATGACGCTCGAGATGGGCAAGCCCCTCGCGGAGTCGCGCAACGAGGTGGCGTACGCCGCCGAGTTCCTCCGCTGGTTCTCCGAAGAGGCGCCGCGGGTCGCCGGGCGCTTCTCCGTCGCCCCGGATGGGCGGAATCGCCTTCTCGTCGCCAAGCGGCCGGTGGGGCCGAGCCTGCTCATCACGCCCTGGAACTTCCCCCTGGCCATGGCCACCCGCAAGGTGGCGCCCGCCATCGCGGCCGGCTGCACGTCGATCCTCAAGCCGGCGGCCCTCACGCCCCTGAGCGCCCTGCTCTTCGCCGCCGTCATGGAGGAGGCGGGGTTGCCGGCCGGGGTGCTGAACGTCGTTCCGACCTCCGCGGCCGGCGCCGTCACCGGGCCCCTGATTCGGGATTCTCGTCTTCGCAAGCTCTCGTTCACCGGGTCGACCGAGGTGGGGCGGGTGCTGATCGCGCAGGCATCCGAGCAGGTGCTGCGGGTGTCGATGGAGCTCGGCGGCAACGCCCCGTTCCTGGTGTTCGCCGACGCCGACCTGGATGCCGCCGTCGCGGGCGCGCTCCAGGCCAAGCTCCGCAACGGCGGGGAGGCGTGCACCGCCGCGAACCGGTTCCTCGTCGAGCGCCCGGTCGTCGAGGAGTTCACCGCCCGCCTCGCGGCCGCCATGAGCGCGTATCCCGTCGGACGAGGCACGGATCCCGAGGTCAAGCTCGGGCCGCTCGTCGACGCGGCCACGCGCGACAAGGTCGACGAGCTCGTGCGCGGCGCGGTCGAGGACGGGGCGAAGGTCGTCACCGGCGGCAACCGCATCGGGGGGAGCGGCTACTTCTACGAGCCCACGGTGGTGACCGACGTGCCGACGCACGCCCGCATCCTCCAGGAGGAGATCTTCGGGCCCGTCGCGCCGGTCGTGCCGTTCGACAGCGAACGCGAGGCGATCGAGCTGGCGAACGCGACCCCGTTCGGGCTGATCGCCTACGCCTACACGCGCGACCTGAACAGGGGCCTGCGCCTCGCGGAGGAACTCGAGGTCGGGATGTTCGGACTCAACGCCGGCGTCATCTCCAACCCCGCCGCTCCCTTCGGGGGCACCAAGCAGTCGGGGCTCGGCCGCGAGGGCGGCGCCGAAGGGATCGAGGAGTACCTGGAGACGCAGTACGTCGGGATCGGCGATCCCTTCGCCTGAGTCGCGCGAGCGGCGACGGAAGGTGCGCGGAGTGGCCGAGGAGGGTGCCGCCCCTCGGCTCGCGCTCGTGGTGGCGGTGCTCGCCTCGTTCGTGGTGTTCGTCGACAGCACCCTCGTGAACGTGGTGGTGCCCGCCGTCCGGGCCGAGCTCGGGGGCGGCCTCTCCGGCCAGCAGTGGGTCGTCAACGCGTACCTCGTGACCCTCGGTTCGTTGATGCTCGTCGCCGGTTCGCTCTCCGATGTGTATGGGCGCATTCCTGTGCTGCGCGCGGGGCTCATCGGCTTCGGCGCATCCTCCGTGCTCATCGCCGCGTCTCCGAGCATCGAGCTCCTCGTGATCATGCGCGGAGTCCAAGGGGTCGCAGGCGCCCTGCTCGTTCCGAGTTCGCTCGCGCTCATCACGAGCTACTTCTCGGGTCGAGGCCGCGCCCGGGCGATCGGGACGTGGACGGCGTGGACGGGGGTCGCCGTCATGGCCGGGCCGGTGGCGGGCGGGGTCTTCGTCGATTTCTGGTCGTGGCGGCCCGCGTTCCTGGTCACCCTGATCCCCATCGTCGCCACCTTGGTCCTGCTCACGCGCCTCCCGGCCGGCAGGGAGCGCACATCGCGCCGACGCATCGATCTGCTCGGCGCCGTGCTCTCCACGGGCGGGCTGGTCGGCATCGTGTTCGCGCTCATCGAGCAGCGCAACCTCGGGTGGTCCCACCCCGCGGTTCTCGCCTCGCTCGGTGTCGGCGTCGTGCTCGGTGTCGCCTTCGTCGTCTGGCAGCGATTCACGGCCGAGCCGATCATGCCGCTCGCGCTCTTCACGGTGCGGAACTTCGCGTGGGGCAACCTCGCGACCGCGCTGATCTACGGCGCGATGGCCTTGGCGAACTTCGTGCTCGTCGTGTTCCTTCAGCAGGTCGCGGGTTTCGGCGCCACCGCCGTCGGGTTCGCGATGCTCCCGTCGACGTTGCTGCTCGTGGTGCTGTCTCCCTGGTTCGGGAGGCTCAGCCACAGCTATGGCCCCCGATGGTTCATGGCGGCGGGTCCGGTCGTCTGCGCCGGGGGCTATGCGCTCCTCCTGCCGCTCGACGCCTCCAGCAGCCTCGTCGAGGTGGTCCCCGGTGTGCTCGTGGTGGGTCTCGGCTTGGCGATCGCCGTCGCCCCGCTGACCTCGACCATCCTCGGATCCGTCGACCCCGACAGGTCGGGAGTGGCATCCGCGATCAACAACGCCGTGGCGCGGATCGCGGGCCTGGTGACGATCGCGACCCTCGGGATGCTCGTCGGAAACCAGCTCGACGACGCCGGACTGCACCGGGCCCTGCTCCTGACGGTGGTGCTCATGCTGCTCGCAGGCCTCGCGTCCAGCGTCGGTGTCCGTACCTCCCGCGACGCCCTCGTCGAGTGACCACCCCCACGCTCTCGTTCCCTGGCGCGGCTGGAGCCGTGACCCCAGGGCGGGAGTTGTTTCCCCCGCCGGAGGGTCGCGGCTCCAGCCGTGCCATGGCTCGGATGTCGCGGCTGCTGCCGGTTTCGCCCCCGGATGCGGCGGATCTTCAGGCACTCGCGCATGCCCGCCCGGTAATGTTGATCCAGGACCCGACGTAAGGACACGCCATGGCCAATCCCGCATTCTCGACGAACCCCGCCTTCAACGGCAAGGGTGTTCCCACGATCCCGACGCCGAGCCCTGAGCA
>Ga0079224_100013852_pt1 | contig 11248 bp, 9 predicted proteins | sample Stecom2015_FD_80414 | JGI IMG/M metagenome (GOLD analysis project Ga0079224, IMG submission 80414) | Agricultural soil microbial communities from Utah to study Nitrogen management - Steer compost 2015 | ecosystem: Environmental > Terrestrial > Soil > Agricultural land | place: USA: Utah...
AATTGCAAATAATACAACTGCAAATAAAAGAATTTGAAAAAAGGACTTTCTTATAAAGTCCAAATAGCGTTCAAATCTTGTGAACTTATAGAAATTCAAATATTGAGAAATTAAGAACCATGAGATTAACAACAAAAAATAGGCTTTGAATTGATCGTTGATCATATCGCCCAATGTTGAAAGGGTTTTTTCTTTATAAAGATAATCGTATCTATAAAAAAGAAAATAAAAGAACAAACAAGAAATTATTAGATAATCTAAGATGAGTAATAACAGTCTTAAGCTTAAACGTATATTTTTATTCATCTCTATTTATTTGGCTTTAAATTTTTCTTTCAAAACTAAAGCAATAAATTTAAAATTACCAATTAAATAGCGTTTCCACATTCTTTTGGGTTCTTGCATAAATCTATAAAACCATTCAAGTCCTGCATTTCGCATCCACATTGGAGCTCTTTGTGTCAATCCAGTGAGCACGTCGAAACTTCCACCTACACCCATAATAAATCCCACCGACTTCAATTCATTTTTATATTGAAATAATAAATTTTCTTTTTTAGGAGAAGTTATCGCAACAAAAAGCATATCTGGCTTGGATCGAACGATATCCTCAATCACGTCTTTTTCTTGTTCTTTTGTGAAATATCCATTTCGGTAGCCCACCACCAAATCCTTTCCATACTTTTGCGCATAGATAGAAGCCAATTTTGAAACCACTTCTTCCTTGGCACCCAAAAGATAAATTTTGAAATTATTTTTTGATGCCATTTCAATTAAATTAACCATCAAATCAATTCCTGCTACTCTTTCTTTAGCAGGTTTGTTTAAAAATCGTGCAGCCCAAACCACAGCTTGGCCATCAAGATTAATAATATCTGATGAATTAACGCTTTCCCTTAATTCTAAATCATTCTGCAAAGCGACTACTTTTGCCGCATTGATCACAACATGGTGAATTTGTTTTTGATTATCAATTGCATTTTTGACTTTCACCAAGGTTTCGTTCATGGTTAAATTGTCATAAAACGTATTGAGCAAAGGAATTTTTTCTTCATACATTATTCATGAATAATTTGGGCTCACAAGTTAGTATTTTTGAACCAAAATAAAGTGATAAAAACAAAAATAGCTGATTCTCTTGATTCAGCTTTAAGTTGAAAGACGCTTTAGACTATGTTTACTGTTTATTTTATTTGTTGATATTTATTTCGACTATTGAGTTTTTCTTTGAAAACAAAAAATATAAATTTTGAGTTTCCAATTAAATATCTTTTCCACATTCTTCTCGGTTCTTGTAAAAAACGATAAAACCATTCTAAATCCATTTTTTTGCATCCAAAGCGGAGCTCTTTTTACTTTGTCAGCTATCACATCAAAACTTCCACCTACTCCTATTTTGAAGTTAATTGATTGTAAGACCTCCTTATAATCTTTCTTGAAATGGAGAGGTTATACCAACTAATAAGATTGCAATTTTTTTTTGCAACTTCCTTAGAATTGTTATGATCAAAATAACCATTTCTATAGCCTGCAATTATTTCCTGTCCATGTAATGCTTCTACTTTTCTGCCAATGCCTTCACAATTTCTTGTTTTGTTCCTAAAAAAAAGATTGTTTTTTGTTTACTTTTTGCGATTTCTATAATTCTTGTGATTAAATCAATTCCGGCCACTCTTTCAACTAAAGTTTTTTTTTAAATTTAGAAGCCTAAATCACGGATTGCCCGTCTGCTTGAATAATATCACTTTCAAGAACATAGCTTTTTAACTTAGGGTCTTCTCTGATTTGAATGATTTTAGCTGCATTGACACCTGTTAAAGTAACGCTATTGTTCTCATCAATTGCTTTCTCAATTATTTTTGAGGTTTCTTTGAATGAGAGATTATCTATTGGTAGGTCGGAAAAACAAAACTTAGAGACGCTTCTGGACATATTTATTAATTAAAGGCATTGAAACGTTTTTTTTATATAAAGAATGAAATAGTTGTTGTAATTCACTAAAATCAATTGAACTAAAACAAAAAAAAGTCAGCCTTTTATGCTCGAAATTCGCGTGTTTATAGTGGTTAGGTTTGAGGTAGATAATGTTAAAAACTAATCATATAAAATAAATAGCGGCATATTCTGTTTTATAATTGAGTATAATTATCATTGCTTATTTTTGTCTAAAATTAATCAAAAGTTTAGAGATAAAAAAGACATTTTTTAGAACCGATATGAACAGAAAATTAAAAATACTATTTCCCATAGTATTCATTAGTCAATTGAGTTTTGCCCAGCTATTTTTTAGTGAGTATTTTGAGTATTCAGATTATGAAGCTTTTAAGCTTGTAAGTGAAAATAGGAAGCGATGGACATTTTTCCATTCTGAAAACCAGGATTTCAATAACAACCGATTGATTGACAAATGGGAAGATATAAAGTCGATTAACTTTATTGAATATGAACATAGAAATAAGGTAATTCGATTTGAATTAAAACGAATGAAAACAGAAATCCTACGTGAAGATGTGATGAGAAATGAAGAGATTGAAGGTGAGAAAGTCGATTATCATACTTTTTTTACCCATATTAATCGAAATGAAATAGCAACTTGGGATGATCCTAATTTGACAGCTTATAAACCAAATAGAAAATATAATTTTGAATTTGAAATTTTAATTCCAGAAGAGTTTGTTTTTGAAAAACAAAACTGTGACGAACCAAGCAAGGCGAATTACGAACTAGCGGGTCAATGGCATTTTAGTTACGCTGTATTAAAAGGAAACACCATGCCTCCCATTTCAATACGAATAGTATGTGATGAATGGATGCTAAACCTCAACCCCGATAACAATTCAGAAGAAAAAGATGAGGATTTTATTTCCTTGGGTAAAATTGAAAAAGGAAAATGGGTGAAATGGAAATTTCAGTTGAGGTTTTCACACAAAAAAAGAGGATATGTCCATTTATATAAAGATGAACAATTGATTTACTCCCAAAGTAAAACAAAAACTATTTTCGCTAAAAGAAGTACAGATGGCACTCTATCCACAGTTTACTTTAAAATAGGTGTTTACAAACCTCACTGGTGGTCACGAGATACAAATGTATCTGAAAGAATCCTACTTTATGATAATATCCATATTTCCAGATAGATTATATTGACTCTGAACATTCGATTTTTTCAGTCTCTAACTTAAAATCGTCAAAATAAATGGTTTTTTCTGCCAATTCATTGCTAAATCTGTATAGCCCAATCTTGGGATAATTACCAATTCCATTATACATATTTCTCCTGTAGATCTTGTGTGGGTCTTTTCCTGCAGGATTATTGGATGTATAGAAGTTTTCGCCATTTATTTTCGGAAGTACATAACCGGTGTGGGTATATATATGCCACAAAACTTCACAACTAAAGGTGTACCATTCATTTGGTTTCAAATCTCCTTTCCAGACAGAAGTTACTGTTTCGTCCATAGTTCCTGTTTCTAGTCCTGTTTTGAAAACTAAACTATAAATACCTCCTTCTTTCCTATCAATAAAAAGATGGACAGGAGGATGGGTGACCTTCTTTTGGGTTGACCAATTAAAACCTGGATCTGCTTGATCGTGCCATTGATGTATGATTATAAAGCCCGATTTTTCATCCGTTCTAAAAAAATCTTCTGGCAACATGAATCGAAAACTATATTCTGATTTATAATCCAATTCACCATGATGAAGAATCTTCAATTCAGACCTTTTGCCTCCGTTTGAATAATCATCCAAACCCAAACGAACTCTCAATACTTTATTGTGGGCATTAAGAGGGTCGCTCACTATGCTATAACGAGTAGTGTCAACGGTTTCTGCCACCCAAAAATCTTGTAGTCCATTTTCAAAATCATCGTTGAAAACAATTTTTGGTTCTTTGATTTTTTCAGTTACTTGAACCTCTGGATGGTTTCTTTCTATGGGCTTAGGATTTTCAGAACATGAAAGAAAAAGCAGAATAAAAGTGAACAAGAATAAATGATTCATATCAAATGTGTTTTTTTTATTGTATTAGAAATGATGCAAACTGAAATCAATAAACTAAAGGTAACTGCACCGTCATATCTTTGAAAAACTGACTCCGTGCAAAAATAGATAATAAAAACACCTATCGCAATCAATTCAAAATAATTTTTGTTTCGGAGAAATGAATAAGAAAAAAAGGCCAGCATAAATAAAAAGATCAGAAGTCCTATAAGTCCATAATCCAAAACTATTTCCAAATATTGATTGTGCGCATTGTATTCCAATTCGTAGGCAGAAGTTAAATGATAGTTTCTATACGTATCATAAAGAAAGTCTCGATCAGAACCGGTTCCACTACCTATTAAAATTGGACTGTGCTGAATTGTTTCAATGACAGATTTCCAATGAAGGGTTCTAAATTCTTTGTCGCTCAATTGACCTATCTCTGTTTGATTTAGTTCAAATCGTTTCTGGAAATTAGGTAAAGCAAAGATTCCGATGCCTAAAATAGGCAACAAAATCAATATCCATTTCAATCGAGTCTTTAAATTCAAAAGCAATAAAAACAGACTTCCAATAGCCAAAGCAACGATGCTAATTCTTGCACTCACAACATACAAAGTCAATAGCCAAAATATTGCAACTGGAAAAAAATAATACCCTTTTAATTTCCGGTTCAAAACTTCATTCAATAGAAATAAGAAGCTCAGAACAATAAATAAAGAAAAATAAGTGGTATGCTTATCCACCAATTCTGCAAATCTTGCATAGTAAAAATAGTCACCTAAATGATTTAAGCGGTAATAAAAGGCTTTCCCTATTCCCATTAAGGAGGCCAAAAGAGTTCCAAAACTGAAGCAGTAAAGCACAAATCGTTGGATAAATGGGTTGGGTTTCATTGAAAGTAAAATCAAAGGATAAAGAAAGAAGGGCAATAGCATTTGAATTTTTCGAATGCCGTAAGCCAAATTATCCGTGTAAATCAATCCCAATACTGCCAATAAAAAAGGAATGGAAATAAAAAACAAATTGAGTTTATTAACTTTTAAATTTTGAGTTTTTTCTTGATAATCTCCTGATAACAACCAAAAAGTAGTTAATAAAATAAGAGACAATGAACTAAAGTTATTACCTGGCAAAGGTATAATGGCAGCAGAAATACCTAAGAGCCAAAAATATATTTTTTCTTTGTTGAAACTCACTTTCATTGTAGCAATTCTATGGTTTTTTTCGCCAATAATTCATAGCCGAATTTATTTAGTTGAACGCTGTCTGACATCAAATAGTTTATTTTTTCGTTTTTAAAAATCGAATAAGCGTCCAAGATTTGTAATTTCTCATTGTTTAAGTTCATTAAAATTTGATTGAATGATCGATTCAATTCGTTTTTTGAACTGTTTTTCACAAAAGGAGCATTGACCCAAATAATTTTTTGGGTTGATTTTCGATTGGCCAGTTCATTTAGAATTGCATTTAATTTAAACTTCAAATCGGCTTGTGCCAACACTTGTTCATCTATACCTGCTGAAATGATATAAACTTGCGCGGTATCGATTTTTGTAATTTCATTGTAGATGAAATTCCAATCTCCATTGAAAGTTGCGTCATGTTTAAAATTAAATACATCTGTTTGACTTCCGAGAAAATTCACATCAGTCTCCGAAGCAATTTTTTTACGGTAATACTTGGCTTCATCTTTTATCAAAAATTCATCTCCTAAAGTAAGGATTGAGTAGCCATTTTTTTTCAACAAAGGCACTTTCAATTCTTCCAATTTTACTTCTGCATCTGAAAAGTCAGGAATTCCAGTCAGCCATTCTACAGCCTTAAACTCAATATTATTCTCAATATTTTCTGAATTAATGAATCTAAAGAAATAGACTTTTCCATTTGGATAAGTCAGTGAATACGTGTTTTGGCTGTTGGGTTGGTAAAAGGATTCAGCTCCTGATAAACTAAGATAATTATAACTGAGACTATCTATTTTTAAATGTTTTATTTTGTAAATAATTTCTTTCTTGTCCCAATCAAATTGTAGCTGAAACATATTTGCAGATTGTTTCATGGTTTGTCGTGCTCCAGAAAGCAATGCAACAACAAGAATGCTGACAATCATAATGATTTTTGAAGGATAATTATTCATTTAGGTAAGCGTTGATGATTTTCATGAAAACTCGGTCGCAATTGAATTGCTCAAAACTTTTTAAAGCATTTTCACTAAATATTTTATAATTATTTTCATCGAATGAAAGAATCGCTTGGTATAGTTCTTCTGAGTTTTTGATTTCTATTAATTTACCATTGTATTCATCTTCAATGATTTCAGGGATTGACATCCATTGGGTTGTAATTGAGGGGATCCCCAATGAAAGTGCTTCTATGATGATTCCCGGATAACCTTCTCCACCAAACCAAGTAGGAAGTAAAAGCACATCATATTGGTTTAAAACTTCCATCACTTTTTGAGGTTGAAGTAAACCCCTGTAATTTACTTTTTTTCCTTCAAATGAACTTTCGGAACTGAATCTTTCGTCAATTGGTCCATAAATATCAATTGTATAATCGTTGCTCAATTTCTCAGCAGCTGCTATAATTTCATTGATTCCTTTGTCAGGAATTACTCTCGAAATAAATACAAAGCGTTTTCTAAATTCTCTATCTGAATTGTCTTTTAAAACAGGCTTTCTCGCATTGGGCAACCATTCTCCCTTGACAATACCTTTTGATTCAAAGAAATCTATCAATTCTTTGGTTTCAAAAAACACAACATCTGAACTCAGTAGGGTTTTGTCATAAATGAACTTTAAGAAATTAGGAATTTTCTGATAATGGAAATGAAAATTCCCACCAAAAAAATGATAAATGGTTTTTTTTCCTAAGATTTTTGCCCACAACCAAACAAGAGGTGCAGTTGTAAAGTTAAAATCCCAAGTGGTATGAAAACTTACGATGTCTTGATTACGAATGGCAAATGGAAATTTAAAAACCCATAAAATATGGTCTAAAATATGGTATTTTGGTTTCCAAGAAAAACGAATCGAAGAATATTTGATTTCTATTTGGTCATTTTCACGAATGAAATCAAGCATTTCCCCAGCCAAAACAGTTGCGCCACCGTATGAAGCAGGAACTCCTTTCACCGGGATGTTGCCAAAGAAAAACACCTTTATTTTTTTAGATTCTTTCATTTGTTCTCGATGAATTGGTGAGTTGGATTATTGTAATAAAGAATTGGATAAATAAAAACGAGTGAAAAGAAAAGATATTCTAAATTATTCAGAGAAAACGATACCATCATATCAGACATTAAACAAAAGTATATAACTAAAGCTAATTTATAATTGCTATTAAACCTTGTCTTAATAAGCGGTGAAAGCAAAAGTAAGAAATATAAAAGAGCACCAATCGTTCCTAATTCAACAAATGCGTGAGGTGGATAAGTATCCGTCGTAGTAAGCCCCATCCATTTGGCATCAAACCAATTGAAATTCACTTCTTTATAATAAGGAGAATTGAATTCAGTAGAGGCGGGTCCACCAAAAACACCTGCGCCTTTACCCAACCAATTGCCCTTTTTTATTTCATCCATCATTACACGGTAAGATTCACTTCTTGCTGAATTTCCTTCGGTAATGTACAATTCAACCCGCAATGTAATATCCGAAACAAAGCTATTGATTTTATCGGGTACTGTGATGTAGACCAATGCGATAGCGACAAGTATGTAAATAAAGACTTTGAAGATTTGTTTATAGTAATAAAAAACCAAAACAATCGCAAAAGCACCAATCCCTTTGTAGGAAAAGCTTAAAAATAAGCCAACCACACAAATAGCTAATAAAAGGAACTTGTATTTTTTATTGTAATATTTATGAATCAAGAAAAATCCGACTAAATTGATAAAACCATACAAAGAAAAGAAAACAACCAAACCAGTTGCACGGATAATTCCAGCCGTTTTATTGGCCCATCTTTTGCCTCCGGGCATGGTATAGTAAAACCATTGATCTTTCGCTCCCAAAATCCAAAAGAAATAGTTGAAAAACTGTACAACGAGATTTAAAACAATAAATACCACGACAAATTTCATTAACAAAGGAAGATGCTCCTTTATAGAAAAACTATAGTACAGTGTCACTATAGGAAATAAGTAGCGAATTCCGTCCCCATAGGCAGCTTGTTGACTATAAGGGTTGTTGAATAGTGCGTAAAGCCAAAAAGGAATAAATAAAACCGTGAAAAAAAACAAGTTGACATTAATCTTCTGATGAATGATGACATACACAATCATATAAAAAAACGCCAACATTTTAGTAAGACTCGTCAAGTTACTCAGAGAAGTATTCTGAAATATCGTTCCGCCAAAAATTAAAATAAAGGGAAGAAGTACTAAAAAGTTCGTGTAAATATTTTTTTTATGTAGTGATATCAGCATTTGTTGAAAAAAGATTAATGTTTTTCAGAGTCGAAAATTACCTAATTTATTGCTAATACCAACATGATTAAAAATTAATTTATTTTTCTTTTAGAATCAGTGCCGTAGGATTTAACAAAAGCAACTACTTTTTGTGAATTTCGCAAAATATATTAGAAAACTCTTTTAAAGTATGTACAAACTAATCATTATTCTAAAAGAAGGATTGGGGGATGTCTTTTTCTGATAATATTTTTTACCTTGCAAAGCGTATTTTTTAATAAAAACGAAGCCAACATATCTTATACAAAAGCTTTTTATTTATTGAAAAAAAAATGATTACTGTTTATAAAAATTAAGCGTAAAATGTCAGGTATTTATGGTGTCTTTTTAAAAGATCAACAAGTCAAATCTTTTCATCGGTATTTTTCAAATTGTGAAATACAGAATGAAAGATCAATCAATCAATCAATCAATCAATTTTTGATCGGAAGATCAGTTATTGATAAATTGGCGAATGATCGATTCTTTGAAACACGTAAGGGCATTACCATTTGTTTTGAAGGAGTGAATCTTAGTGAGAAGATCAGTCATCCAGATTCTTTTTTTGAATATTACCAAACTTGGGGTGTTGAATGTATTAAATCTTTGAAAGGAAATTTCTGTGGGTTTATTGTGGATGAACAGAAAGAAGAAATCCACATTTTCAATGATCATTTAGCTAGTAGAAATATTTTTTATTATTACGATGCGCAAGTTGGTTTTGTCTTTTCATCAGAATTAAAGTCTATTACAAAGCTTTTTAGAGAACTAAATATTCCGTTGTCGCTCGATAGAGATGCCGTTTATATGATGGCTTTGTATGGATTTATATTAGAAAATCATACCTATGCAACTGAGGTTAAAAAATTAAGTCATAGTTCCGTTATCTCGTACAATTATGATAAAAATGAAATTAAAATCAACCAAAGATTTTTTTATAAAAAAGACAAAATAAAAATTTCTCTTGATCAAGCGGCTGATACAGTCAATATTTTATTTGAGAAAAGCGTTCAAGATTTATGGGGAAAAGATCTGGAATATTCCGATGGACATCTTTCTTTTTTAAGTGGAGGAATGGATGCAAAAGCTAATATTTTAATTGCGAAAAATTTAGGATTCAAAAATTTCACCACCATTACGTTTGGGCAATCCGCTTCATCCGATGTTAAATATGCTAATTCCATTGCAGTCCAAGAAAACTTCAATCATTTTCAGAGATTTCTTGATTATCCGAAATACCTGGTTGAAGATGTGATGAAGAATTACATTGAACCACTGGATGGATTGATGATGTACCACAGCTCTGCCCATGCCTCTTCAACGATTAGAAGTTTTAATTTAGAGAAATATTCCTTGCTTCATACCGGACAATTAGGCGATTCTCTTTTTGGTTCATTTACCAAACCCGGGTTTAACTTTAAACAACAAAGGCATTCCATTGGTTATACAGGAAACGTAATAGATAAATCTTTATTGGACAAAATTGAAATGTTGCCAGAGTTTTTGAGGAAATACCAAGATTTAAATTATGATTTGTTCAACATTGAGCAACGTCAAATGAATGCAACCCTTAATGGAGATCGAGCATTGAATGCTGTCATTGACAATGTTTCGCCATTTACTGATTTGGAATTAATGGAATATTGTTTGTCTTTGCCCGATGAATTTAAGAAAAATCAAATTCTCTATTTTAAATGGCTTTCAAAGTACCATAAGAATGTAGTAAATTATCCATGGGAAAACATTCAGATGAAACCCAATCACCCATTGAAAGTAAAGTATGGTAAAGTTTATAAGAAGTATTTCAATGGTGCTAAAAAATATTTTCACCTAAATTATGACAGCATGAATCCTTACGGAGTTTGGATGAAGAAATACCCTTTTATCTTGCAAACCCTTGATCAAATTTTTGAAGAGGAAATAACATCAAGCTACCTCGATCAAGAATTAAAATCTGATTTAAGGCAAGTTTATAATCAAAATGTATTTGAATATAGAAATAAATATGCTGTAATTACTGCTTTATTAGCTCTAAAATTACATTTTAAAGATGGATGTATTTTTGATTGAAATAATAAAGAACACTAAACCTTAATGCCAACATAATGGCGCTGGCTATTGCTAAACCTATGATGCCGTAAATCAAATAGCCCAACCAACAGCTTACTATATTCAGTAACAGAAAAGCTAAATTAATATTTAAATTCAACTTGAATTTTTTGAGGATGACTAAATACGTTCCATATAAATTGGATAGGCTGGCGAATATTTTCCCAAATAAAATGACAATAAAAAGTAGGAATGTCTTATTAAAGTTTAAATAAAAGTGATGAATCAAAATATAGTATCCAACGATCAATGACAAAGACAATAAAAAAGTTGATATCACTATTTTTTTATTCAATATCTTGAAATAAGAAGCCTTATTTTTTAATTTCTCAATGTCTACTTGTATCAAAGTCATAGATATTAATAATAAAACACTCGCTACATTCAAAGCAAAGCTAAAGTCGGCAATTTCAGAGTTAGCCTGTTCTGAAAGTAATTTTATGACAAAAATATCGGTATAAAGAAACATTAAGTTCGCAAAATTGCTGACTACTAATGTGAAAGAATTTAGTAATAGCTTTTTGAATAATTTCCAATACTTCCGAAGTTTTGTAAATTCTATGTTTGCTTTTCGAAGATCGAAATAAGTATAAACAAAAACGAGTGGAAGTAAAATCAAAGAAGGATACAAATAAGCTTCTCCTTTGACCTGAAAGAAATAAATCAACCCAAATACAGCGCCGTAAAATAAGATGGAAATTA
>Ga0079224_100013853_pt1 | contig 11248 bp, 9 predicted proteins | sample Stecom2015_FD_80414 | JGI IMG/M metagenome (GOLD analysis project Ga0079224, IMG submission 80414) | Agricultural soil microbial communities from Utah to study Nitrogen management - Steer compost 2015 | ecosystem: Environmental > Terrestrial > Soil > Agricultural land | place: USA: Utah...
CAGCCGTCGCGACCAAGCTCGAACACCGGGTTATTAAGCGCCTTGGGTATCCAGGCAATGGTGAAGGTGTCGTCATCCTGCGCCAGCGCATTCGACACCCCTGCGCCCACCAGCGGCGATACCGTCATCACCACGAGGGCCAAAACAGTTATGAATCGTAATGCATTCTTCATAAGACATGGCCTCCTCAAAGACCCTGTGGGGGATTGCTTCTCCCCGGCAAACAAATAAGAAACGTCAAACACCCTGACACGCCCGCGCGGCTAAGTGGAAGCGCCGCCCAAATCACGTCAGATCAGGATTTTCTAATTAATGCAGTGATAACGAATATTTGTCAAGTGAGCGGCGGCAACATGCGTCACCCATATGGAGAGCAGCACAGAGCGCGCTCATCTCAGCGGAGATGAACGGAGACTTGTAAGGGGGCGTGCGCTTGCAGGATGCGATACGGGGTGCGTTATCCTTTGCCGCGCAACCGGGGATCGAGCACATCGCGCAAACCATCACCGAGCAGGTTAAAGCCCAGCACGCCGAGCATGATCGCCAGCCCGGGGTAGATCATCAGCCAGGGCGCCATCTCGGCCAGCGCGCGGCTCTCGCTCAGCATCACGCCCCATGACGCTTGCGGCGGGCGCGTCCCCAGGCCGAGGAAGCTCAGCCCAGCCTCGGTCAGCAGCGACCACGACAGCGCGAGACTGACCTGCACGATGAGCGGCGGCAGGATGTTTGGCAGCACGTGGAGCAGCAGAATGCGCCGCTCGCTGACACCGAGGCAGCGCGCTGCGGTAACGTAGTCCATCTCGCGAACGGAGAGCGTCGGTCCGCGCGCCACACGGGCGAAGATCGGCGTATAGACCGCAGCAATCGCCAGGATCGTGTTATTCAGCCCCGGCCCCAGCACGACTACCACCAGTAGCGCCAGCAGAATCGCGGGGAAGGCGAAGAACACGTCCATCACTCGCATGATGATCTGATCGGCCATCCCGCCGAAGAATCCGGAGACCGCACCGAGCAGCGTCCCGATGGTACCTGAGAGGAAGACCGACGCCAGCGCCACGCGCAGCGAGTTCGTCGCGCCGTCCATCACGCGGCTGGCGACATCGCGCCCGTAGAGGTCGGTACCGAGGCGATAGGTTTCGCTTGGCGGCTGCAATCGGGCGAGGCGGTTTTGTTCAATCGGCGAGTGCGGCGTTAGGCCGAATGCGCCTGCCAGCCCTACGCCAAGATAAAACACGATGATGATAATCCCGACTACGCCGCTCGGGCTTTTGAGCAGGCGGCGCGCGAAGCCGGGTTCCTTCTGAGGCGTGTCGAGACTCTTAACGTTGTTTTGCATAAGAAATACGTGGGTCGAGCAGCGTGTAAACGAAATCGACGAGCAGATTGATGACGACAAAGTTGACCGCGATGAACAGCGTGACACCCTGAATCAGCGCATAGTCGCGCTGCGAAATGGCGTTGTAGGCCAGGCGCCCGATCCCCGGCAGCGTGAAGATCTCCTCGACGATAACGGTGCCGCCGAGCAGATAGCCCGTCTCTACACCGACCAGCGTCACGATCGGGATCAGGGCATTGCGCAGCGCGTGCCGCAGCAGGATCGACCGTTCCTTCAAGCCCTTGCTGCGCGCGGTGCGGATGTAATCCTGCGACAAGACCTCTAGCATGGCCGAGCGGGTCATGCGCATAACCGACGCAGAGAACGCGAAGCCGAGCGTGATCGCCGGGAAGATTAACTGCTGTAAGTTTTTCGACGGGTTTGCAGTGAACTCGACGTAGTTCCCGGCGTTTGGCAAGATACCGAAATAAACCGACAGGATGTAGATGATCAACGTGCCGATCAGGAAATTCGGCGCGGCCAGGCCGATCAGCGCGAACAGCTGGCCGAAGAGATCGATTGGCGAGTTATGGAAAATCGCAGAGATGACGCCGAAGGTCAGGCCGATGGTGAGCGCGATCACCACCGCGAGCAGCGCCAGTTCCAGTGTGACCGGAAAGCGTGCCAGGATGACGTCAACCACGGGCTGGCCGTGGCGCACCGAATAGCCCATGTCGCCCTGGAGCAGGTTGACGAGCCAGTTGAAGTATTGCTCGTAGGCGGGTTTATCGAGCCCGAAGTAGGCTTCGAGCGAGGCGCGCTGGTCGGCGGTGAGCATACCGGCTTCGGTGCCGAGCATCGCCGTGATCGCATCGCCGGGGATCAGCCGGATCGCGAAGAAGACAAGCAGCGACACACCAAGCACCGTCGGGATGAATGCGATGGCGCGCTGCGTGAAGTAACGGATCATGACGCAATTGCCTTAATCGGGGCGCGCCGCGCGACGCGCCCCGAAGTGAAACGAAAGTGACAGAGTTAACGCTCGAGCCGCACCTGGCTCAGCGAGTAAAGTGAGTCCGTCGGCATGGGGACGAAGCCCTCGACGTATGGCTGCTGCGCCGTGTACTCGTACTCGGTGTAGAGCCAGACCCAGGGCGCCATCTCGACGAGGTGGCGCTGGAAGTCCGCGAAGATCTCGAAGCGTGCTTCGGGGTCGGACTCGCTGCGGCCCTGCGCCATCAGGCTGTCGAGCGTCTCGTCGCCATAGCCCGCGACGGTGCTCAGGTTGCCGCCTTCAACCCAATAACGCGCGTACATGGTGTACGGATCGGGGCGCCCACCATTGAGCGCAACCGCCGCGTCGAAGTCAGCCGCCAGCCAGCGGTCGACATAGACGCTTAGCTCCAGCGGCTCGATCTCGACTTCGATACCGATCTCGGCAAGCTGCGCCTGGATCGTCTGCGCCTCGGCGATGGCGGTAGGTGGCTCCGCGCTGGCGGCTATGATTGTCAGCTCAAAACCATCGGCGTAGCCCGCTTGTTCCAGAAGCTCACGCGCGAGGTCCAGGTCCTGCTCGTAGCAGAAGTATTCGTCCAGCGGCAGCTCGAAGGCCGGGATGGTCAGCGGGCCGGTTACCTTGCCCTCACCGAGCGCGGCGGTGTCCAGCACGGCCTGACGGTCGACTGCGCACGAGATCGCCTGTCGGACCTCAAGGATGTCCAGCGGCGGGCGCGCGGCGTTCAATTGCAGCACGTGATATGAGATCGCAGGCGCGCGGTTGAGCTCGACGGTCTGGTCGCCAATCAGCAACGTGGCGATCAGCGGGTCGTTGAGCAGCGCGAAGTCGATCTCACCGGCACGCAGCGCGGCCAGGATCGAGGCTTCGTCCGGGATGACGCGCATTTCGATGCCATCGACGTACGGGCCTTCGCCCCACCAGTTCGGATTCGCGTTCAGGATTGTGCGTTCTTCCGGGACCCAGCTTTCGAGCATGAAAGGCCCGGTCCCCACCACATCGGTGGTCGGTTCGCCGTTGGCGATCACGTCTGAAGACAGGATCACGGCGTTCACGGTCGCCAGCGCGCTCACCAGCGGCACATCGGGGGTGTTGAGGTTCAGCACGACGGTGTAATCGTCGGGCGTGTCAATGCTTTCAATGCTGGTGAGGTTTGCGCGCGTCGCGGCGCCGGTTTCCTCGTCCAGAATGCGTTCAAACGACGCCTTGACGTCCTCAGATGTGAGATCAGACCCATCATGGAACTGGACACCCTGGCGCAGCGCAAACGTGAGCTGCAGCGCATCGTCCGAGAACTCCCAGCTTTCGGCTAGCGCCGGGATCAGGTTGAGATCGGCGTCGAGGTTTACCAGCGGCTCGTACACCAGTTCCAACAGGCGCAGCGAAGCGAACGCCGTCTGTAGGTGCGGGTCGAGGCCGGTCGTGTCAGCGGCGCGCGCCATAATCAGGATGTTATCGCCATCTTGCGCGGCGATTGGGGCAACCGCTCCAAACAAAAGCGCGATAAGTACTACCAGGGATAGGGACAGAAACTTGACAGATCGCATCGTGGTTCCTCTCTTTATAAGTATCCAACACAGGCACAGGTGCGCGCCTCGCGCGCAGGTTGCTTGAGCCCAGCCTCCTTTCTACGTTTCATTGGCTGACGACAATCGCTTCCAGTAGACCAGTTCTGCAACATCCGGCAGGACATAGCCGGGAATGACGCCAACGTGCAGATAGCCCTGGCGCTGGTAAAACCGCTGGGCATCCTGGTTAAAGTCTGAGACGAGCAAGATCATATCGCGCGCTATGGCCGCCGCCTGCGCCTCGGCGGCGCTGAGCAACGCAGCGCCAAGCCCCGCGCTGTAGTGGTCGCTGCGCACGCCGAGCAGGCGCAGATACACGCTGCGCCCGAACGCTGCGCGCGGGATACACCACGCTAGCCCGCACGCCCGCGCGCCGTCGCAGTCCGCTGTTAGCAACAGATCGCCTTGAGCGAGCGCCTGCGTCAGGCTATCGGTTGCACGCGCCGCAGAGTAGTTGTACCGCTGCCAGAGAGGAGTCGACGCAATCCAGTCCGCGACGTGAGGAATGTCAGAAGCCGTCAAGGGGCGGATGGAAGGCATAGTTGTGTTCTGTGTGCCTGCGTATAGGCGAAACGAGCAGGACAAGCGTCGTTCACTTAGCGCCATTATAACGCACGCCGAGAGAAACGAAAACGTTTCGATTCGCACGCTAAATGAAAGATTAAGGAGACGTTTTCTTGACTTTTATTTACATAGATCACCTTTAACCGTGATTAATGACCCCGGCGCGACGGGAGCAGACCACTTATACTTTCATCACAACGTTCCCGCATGGGATGGCGCTGCCTAATATCTCGATCGACGACGCGGCCATCCCCATTGTACGAAATCGATTGGAGATTATCGTGACAGAGACATCTGCTCCCGCAACACATCAGGCTGACTGGGCCCCTGTTTTGATTGGCCAGTCGCTGCTGTTCGGGCTGCTCGGCAAGCTGCTCTACAGCAATCCTGCGCGAGACTGGGTTGAGCCGCTGGCGCTCGACAATCTATTTGAAGAAGCGCCCTTTGCCGCCGAGCAAGAAAGCACGCAGCGCGCTCTCAAGCTGCTGGGTGAGTGGTCGGCAGACGTGGCACGTGAGGGGCTCACCGAGGCTATGTTGGAAGACCTCAGGGTCGATTACACCCGGATCTTCGTCGGCCACCGGCGGATGGACGTCCCGGCGTGGGAGTCGGTTTATTTCAATCAGGAACGCCTCACGTTTCAGGAAGAGACCGTGAGCGTGCGCCGCTGGTTTGATCGCTTCGGCGTCAAGCCGGGTATCAACGCGCGCGAGCCGGAAGATCACATCGCGTTCGAGCTGAGCTTTGTCGGACACCTTGCAGAGCAGGCGGCCAACGCGCTGGACGCGGGCGACGGCGCGGCGTTCACGGAATTGCTTGCCGCGCAGCGCGAGTTCCTGTCCGATCACCTGCTGCGCTGGGGTTGGAAGTGGACCGAGCTGGCGCTGGAGCAGGCGCAAACGAACTTCTATCAGGGGCTGGCGCTGCTGGTGCAGGGCGGGCTGTTCGAACTGTCAGCGCTATATGATGTGCCGATCGATTGGGAGATTCGTTTCCCCGGTCTCGGCGCCTAATTGCACGCAAGCGATCGAGGAGCGGGCCCCGTGATTATCCCCATCACTCCGGAAACACACGGCCAGATTCGCAACCCTGTTTTCGCCGAGTACGCGGCGATGTACCTCGGCATTTACGACCGATTCATGGAGCAGATCCGCGCCACCGGGATCGAAATTGATCCGCAGAACTATGCGGATGAGGTCGCGGCGCGGCGCGAGCACCTGCGCCAGAAGGGCGCGCATGTGCGCAACGGCGGGCGTAGCGTGTACGTTAACGCGATTTCGCCTGCTTGCGTGGCGTGTAAAAAGGGCGTGGGAAGCGCAACCTTTTTCGTCTCATTGCGCTGCCACCGGGACTGCTTTTACTGCTTCAATCCGAACCAGATGGACTACGAGTTTCACATCTCGCACGAGCGCGATCTCGTGCAGGAGCTAAACGACATCGCCGCGCAAGGCCAGCAGATGGAGTGCATCGCGCTGACCGGCGGCGAGCCACTGCTTCACAAAGAGAAAGCGGTCGCATTCTTTCGGCATGCGCGGGAGCTGTTCCCCGATGTGCACCAGCGCCTGTATACCTGCGGTGATTACGTTGACGAGCCGATTCTGCAAGAGCTTCAAGCCGCGTCGCTGGACGAGATCCGCTTCAGCATTCGCATGCACGACAGCCCCCATGCGCGCGAGCACGTCCTCAAGCGGATCGAGCTAGCGCGCCAGTACATCCCCCAGGTTATGGTCGAGATGCCCGTTCCGCCTGGATCGGGAGATGAGATGCGCGCGCTGCTGCGAGAGCTGGATCGCATCGGCATTTTCAGCGTCAACCTGTTGGAATTGTGCTATCCGCTGATCAACGCTGATGAGTTCAACCAGCGCGGCTTTCAGGCGAAGGCGCGGCCTTTCGAGACGCTCTACGACTACTGGTATGCAGGCGGCGTGCCGATCGCGCGCAGCGAGCTGGACTGCCTCGACCTTGTCGAATTTGCGATCGACGAGGGATTGACGGTTGGCGTGCATTACTGCTCGCTGGAGAATAAGTTCACCGGGCAGAACTACCAGCAGAATCACGGGCGCAAATTGCCCGCAACCACGGTGTTCTCCAACCGGGACTATATGCTGAAGTCCGCGAAAGTCTTCGGAGATGACATCCCGCGGGTGCTCGAAGTCTTCGAGCGAGCGGGCGTGCGTGACTATGAGCTGGACGCGGCGCGGGGCTACCTTGAGTTTGGCGTGACTCATCTGCGCTCGCTCAAGAAGCTCGATATCGAGGTAGGTATCTCGACCAGCACGCTTGAGCAGCGCGAGGATGGCGTGTATCTGCGCGAGTTGAAGGTAGATCTCACGCGGCCCGGCTTGTTCCGGCCTGCCGACGTGTAAACCGTGTGCGTCTTCCGGCGCACAGGATTAGAATAGAGTGAGTAGAGTTCTTTACAGGCGGCTTGTCCGCCTGTCTTGGCAAAAGGAATAAGAAGAAATGTTCTCTTACGTACTGCCACAGATCACCGAGCCGGCGCCTATTGGAGAAGCTGAAGCCATCCTGGTCGCAAGCGGCGATCTCCGCCTGTCCGCCAATCAGAAGTGCTGGCCCGCGCAAGAAGCGATGGAGAAGCGATTGGTCGAGGCGTTTGCGCGCGAAGGCATCACAGTCCGTCGCGGCCACCGGTACGATCCGATCGAGAAGCACGGATTCATTTCGTCACAGCGCATGGGGATGGACATCTTCCAGCAGATCCACCCCGACGCCCGCGTGATCGTCGCAGAGTCTGTCTGGCAGTATAGCCATCACGTGCTGCCCGGCCTGCGCAGCCATCGTGGCCCGATCCTCACCGTCGCCAACTGGGACGGGACATGGCCGGGGCTGGTCGGGCTGCTGAACCTCAACGGCTCGCTGACGAAGGCGGGCGTGCCGTACAGCACGATCTGGAGCGAGAACTTCGACGACGAGTATTTCATCAACGGCATCCGCCAGTGGATCCGCGAGGGGCGCATTGATCACGACACCAGCCACGTCCGCGCGCTGGACGCGAGCCGCCTGCCTAATGACGAGGTGGCGCTCGGTGAGGCTCTGGCGACGCGTCTCGCGCGGGAGAAGGCGATCCTCGGCGTGTTCGATGAGGGTTGCATGGGGATGTACAACGCCATCATCGACGACGAACTGCTGAATCCAATGGGTGTGTTCAAAGAGCGGCTCAGCCAGTCGGCGCTGGTCGCGGAGATGCGGCGCGTCACCGGCGAGGAAGCGCAGGCCGTACGGAACTGGCTCGATCAGCGCGGCATGACGTTCCGCACCGGTAGCGACCCCGCGACGGAGCTGACCGACGAGCAGATTCTGGAACAGTGCAAGATGTATATCGCGGCGGTGCGAATGGCGCATGCGTTCGGCTGCGCGGCGATCGGCATCCAGTACCAGCAGGGGCTGAAAGATATGGCGCCCGCCTCGGACCTGGTAGAAGGATTGCTGAATAATCCGGATCGCCCGCCGGTGTACGACGCAAAGACCGGCGAGGAACTGTACGCAGGCGAGGCGCTGCCGCACTTCAACGAGGTCGATGAGGGCGCCGCGCTCGACGCGCTGGTCACCAACCGCATTTGGAGCGCGATGGGCTTTGACCCGTCTACCACACTGCACGACGTGCGTTGGGGCGAGCACTTCACCGGGGACGGTCTGGATGATTTCGTGTGGGTGTTCATGATCTCGGGCGCGGCCCCGGCGTCGCATCTGGTCGGCGGTTACGCAGGCGCGATCAGCGAGCGACAGCCCCCGATGTTCTTCCCGTTCGGCGGCGGAACGCTCAAGGGCGTCGGCAAGCCGGGCGAGATCGTGTGGAGCCGCGTCTACGTGATGGACGACGCGCTGCACGTGGACATCGGGCGCGGGCACGTGGTCGAGCTTCCCGAGGAAGAGACCGAGCGCCGCTGGCGCGCGACGGATTACGCGTGGCCGATTGTGCACGGCGTGCTGCACGGCATCACGCGCGACCAGTTCATGGCGCGCCACAAGGCGAACCACATCCAGATCGCCTACGCGTCGGACGCCGCTAGCGCCGATCGCGCGCTGGCCGCCAAAGCCGCCATGTTCGATGCGATGGGCGTCAAAGTGCACGTCTGCGGAGATGTCGCGGTCGGCTAAGGTTGCCACCGAAACGGCCGCAGGATACAATTCAAAGCGCATTCATTTGCGACAAGTGACCTTCGGGGCAGGGTGAAATTCCCGACCGGCGGTATGGCGGTGGTGCGATCCGCCGCCAAGCCCGCGACCCGCGCGCCGCGACTTACACGTGGTGCCGGTGGACCTGGTGCGAGGCCAGGGCCGACGGTGACAGTCCGGATGGAAGAAGGTCTGCAGAGCGCAACGAGCGTGATATGCGCCGTGCCGGAATGGCTGTCGTGTAGGCGACAGGCGTCCTGCGCCGCACGCAGCCCACGTTGCTCTGATGACGTCTGAGCCCCGAAGGTTTGCTTCGGGGCCTTTTTTTATGGAATGGGAGCGTGTGGCATGAAACGGACATCACGACGCGGTTTCTGGATGGCGATGGGGGCGCTGGTCGTGATCGTGGGGGCATTGGTTGCGACGCTGCTGCTGACGCGCGATCGCGACGCATCGAGCCAGAGCGACCTGCAGCCGGTGACGCTGTTTATGAGCTACATCCCCAGCGTGCAGTTCGCGCCGGTGTATGTGGCGCACGAGCGCGGCTACTTCGCGGACGAAGGGATCGATGTGCGCTTTGAGCACAGCCTTAACGAAGCGGACGGGATCGATCGGCTGGCGGTGAACGATCTGTCTTTCGGGCTGGCGAGCGGGGAGCAGGTATTGCTCGCTCGCGCGACAGGCCGCCCGCTGGTGTACGTGTTCGAGTGGTATCACCGCTTCCCGGTCGGGATTGCGGCGCCCGTAGACCTCAGCATCACGCAGCCGGAAGACCTCACCGGGCGGGTGGTTGGCATCCCCGCGTTATACGGCGCGAGTTACATCGGGCTGCGCGCGCTACTCGATGCGGCGGGCATGTCCGAAGCGGACCTGGGCGAGCTGCGCACCATCGGCTACACCGCGCCGGAGAATATCTGCGAGGGGCAGATCGAGGCGGCGGTGATTTATGTCGTTAACGAACCAATCGCCATCGAGGACCAATGCACGCCGGTCGATGTGATCGATGTGGCAGATTACGCGACACTGGTTGCCAACGGCCTGCTCACCAACGAGCAGACCATCCGAGACGATCCTGCGCTGGTGACTGGGATGGCGCGTGCGTTGCGGCGCGGCCTGGAAGATACCCTCGCGGACCCAGATGCGGCGTTCGCGATCAGCGTGGAAAACTACGTGACCGACCTGCAAGAGGATCAGCACGATGTGCAGCGCCAGGTGCTGCTCAACTCAATGATGTTGTGGCGCTCTGATGAACTAGGCGTGACCGACCCGCTCGCCTGGAAGACCACGCAGCAGGTGCTGGTCGATGCCGGGCTGATGGCTGCGCCGCTGGACGATCTTAGCGCGGCGTATGATTTGCGCTTTGCGCGCGAGGCGGCGGCGGACAGCTAGTTGCGCGCGCGCTCCGCGACGAATGCTTCAATCAGGTCTGCGACAGCGCGCACGTCCTCGAACGCCAGACACGGGATGCTACTCGCCAGCGCGCAGTCGGTGACATAGCCGACCACGTGCTGCGGATCGCAGATCGGCTCGGCGCTCAGCGCAGCGCGGACAAGTTCCAGTTTCGGAATCGGCGCGCGGCCGTATCCTTCCGTCAGGATCAGATCCACATCCGTCATCGTGGCGGCGATCGCGCTCAGCGGCGGATCGGCATCCACGCGCCGAATTGAGGCGACGCGATCGGGCGCAGCGATCACGACATGATCGCTGCCCGCTTGCGCATGCCGCCACGTGTCTTTTCCCGGCTGGTCGATCTCGAAGCCGGGATGCGCGTGGTGCTTGATAGTGCCCACCCGGTAGCCGCGCCGCTTGATTTCAGGCAGCAAGGTTTCGAGGAAGGTGGTCTTGCCGACGCCTGAGCGTCCGGCGATGCCGATAATCGGCGGATGGGGTGCGGTCATGGTCGGTTCCTTCGGTGACAGTTAATCGGTATCAACGGTCGCTTCGGAGTCAGCGTCTGCGGCGGGATTCAGCGGCCGTTTGGTTGCCATCTGCCGTTCAATCAGCGGGCGGACACGCTCTGGGATGCGCGAGCCAAATGGGTTCGCGCGGCGAAACGCGCAGATTTCGCACAGCCCTTGCTCGTTCAGGGCGCCCTCGACGACGCGCGTCTTGCAGCGCTTGCAGCGCACAAAATGCCCACTGGCGAGCGTTTCATCTTCTGGCGACTGCAACGCGCTGAAGAACGGCACACCCCGCGAGTATAGCACGTCCGGGTCGCACAAATGCAAGCACGCATCACAGCCGGTGCAGGCTGCGGGCAGATGGATCAGGTGGAAGGTCTGTGTCTCGTCGTCATTCTCCAACGCGATCGCGCCGGTAGGGCAGGCTTTTGCGCACGCGCCGCACGCTGTGCAGCCGTCGTCCGCACCGATCCGCAGGAACGTCTGCCCGCCCAGGGGCGCGGGGCACAACATTTGCCCGGCAGGCGGCAACTGGTCCAGCGCCAGCAGCAGGCGCAGCCGTTCTGCAGGAAGTCGCTTCGGGCCGGATTGCTCGACGGCGCTGACCGACAGTGCGTCAAGGATTTCGTTGGCGTCTGATCCGGAGAACGGGTTCAGCAGGCGCAGGCGCTCGACCGGCGGCTCTCCCGCGAGGTAGATCGCCCAGGGCTTGCTCGCCGGCTCGGACACGTCCGTGATCGTAGCAAGC
>Ga0079224_100013854_pt1 | contig 11247 bp, 6 predicted proteins | sample Stecom2015_FD_80414 | JGI IMG/M metagenome (GOLD analysis project Ga0079224, IMG submission 80414) | Agricultural soil microbial communities from Utah to study Nitrogen management - Steer compost 2015 | ecosystem: Environmental > Terrestrial > Soil > Agricultural land | place: USA: Utah...
GTCATCGACACCACCCACATGACCTCCCATGACATGAAGGGCCGGCTCGCCGAGGTCGTGGCCGGCAAGAGCCTGGAGGAGGGAATCGAGGTCGACGTGCTCAGCTTCGGGTTCAAGCACGGCGTGCCGCTCGACGCCGACCTGGTGTTCGACGTGCGCTTCCTGCCCAACCCCTACTACGACCTCGAACTGCGTCCCCAGACTGGTCTCGACGCGCCAGTACGCGACCACGTCCTCGCCTCGGGCAAGGCGGAAGAGTTCGTGGCCGACGTCGTCGCCTTCGTCAGGAAGTGGCTGAAGGCGTACGCCGACACGGGGCGCCCGCGCTTGACGGTCGCCATCGGCTGCACCGGGGGGCAGCACCGCTCGGTGGCGTTGGCAGAGGCCATCGCCGCCGAACTCGGAGGGACGCACACGCGCGTGGGCACGTTCCATCGGGACATGCCGCGTACAGCGGGGCGGCCGCGGTAACTGGTCGCCGGGTGGCATGGCGGCGCACCGCCGACCCCGCCGAACCGGCTGGCTGCGGCCAAGCGTAAGCTGGCGGGATGTTCCAGCCGCCCATCCCGAACGCACCAGTTCACTCGCTCTCGCGACTCGGACTCGCGCCGGCGAGGATGAGAAGCCCCGAGCGGCTCGGGGCCGAGGAGCGCCCCTAGTGGTGTCCCTTGATGCCGGCCGGGTCTTCGGTCCCTCCACCCGCTCGTTGACCATCGGCATCCTGTTGGGCGTGACCCTCGTCGCCTTCGAGGCGCTGGCGGTCGTCACGATCGCGCCACTGTTCGCGGCCGATCTCGACGGATTGGCTCTGTACGGCTGGGTGTTCAGCGGGTTCCTGCTGGCGTCCCTGCTGGGTGCGGTGTTCGGCGGTCAGATGGCCGACTCCGGGACGGTGGCTCGGCCGCTGCTGGTGGGCCTGGCGTTCTTCGCAGTCGGCCTGGCGGTCAGCGGCGCGGCCACGAGCATGTTGATCCTGCTGGCGGGCCGGGTGCTGCAGGGCCTCGGCGGAGGCATGCTCGGCACCGTGATGTACGCGGCCATCAACCGCGCCTACCCTGACAACGTGCGCGCGCGGATGATGGCCCTCACCTCGAGCGCCTGGATCGTGCCAGCCCTGCTGGGGCCGACGCTGGCGGGCATCGTGGCCGAGGCGAGCCACTGGCGCTACGTGTTCTGGGGCATCCTGCCGCTGCTGGTCGTGGTCGGGTTGTTGACCACGCGGCCCTTTGCTCAGCTCAGGTCAGTAGCCACGGTGGTGTCTGGAAGCGGCAGCCTGCGGGCGGCCATCGTCTTGACCGGCGGTGCGGGGCTACTGCTGGTCGGCATCGGTGCCGAGACACCGTGGCTGGCAGCGTTGCTGGCGCTACCCGGCCTGGCACTGGTCGTTCTCGCGCTAAGGACGTTGATGCCGCCCGGGACGCTGGTGCTGGGCAGGGGACTACCGGCCGTCATCGCCGGCCGCGGGCTGCTGTCCTCGTCGTTCATCGGCGTCGAGGCGTTCATGGCGTTGATGCTTACGACGGTGCACGACTACTCCATCGCGGTGACCGGGGTCGTGATCGCCACGGGCGCGTTCAGTTGGGCGTTCGGCTCCTGGCTGCAGTCGAAGCTCGACGAGAGCCATCCCCACCAGCGGCCCGCGCGTATGTTCGCCGGCATCGGGCTGCTCACGTTCGGGATAGCGCTGCAGGCAGTGGCGTTGTTCGCGACCACCATGCCGCTGGTCATCATCGTGGTCGGCTGGGTGCTTGCCGGGGTAGGCATCGGCACCTCGCACTCCACCGCGTCGGTGCTCGCCTTCGCTCTGGCGCCCGCCGGGGAAGAGGGGCGCGTCGCCGCGGCCGTGCAGATCAGCGACCGACGCCTGGCGGCCGTCAGTGCCGGCGTGGGCGGAGCGCTGCTGGCGTTGGCGACACGGATGGGCTGGGGAGCGCGGTACGGGATACTGATGGCGCTTGCGTTCGTGATGGTCCTGGCTGGGCTAGCGTTGGTGGCCGGGTGGCGGTCGGGAGTCACTCGGCACCGGAGGAGTCACAGATGTCTTCGCTGACAGAGCACTTCCAACTCTTGGCCAGGTACAACCGCGTGGCGAACGACGCGGTGCTCGACGGCTGCGCCCAGGTCGCTCCCGAGGTCTTGTCGAAGCCGTCCACGGCGCCGTTCTGGACCATCATGGGCCTGCTCGAGCACGTGTTGGCCGCCGATGAGGTGTGGCTCACGCGCTTCCAGGGTGTCGGGGCGCAGTTGCCGCCGGGACCGCCACCGCAGCGGGCCCTCGCCGAGTTCCGGGCGGCGCGCGCTGCGCTCGACCTGAAGGTCGAGGACTTCATCGCCGGGCTGAGCGAGGAAGACCTCGACGCGACCTTCACCACCACGAACAGTCTGGGCGAGAAGATGACGGCCCCGCTGTCGCGGTTCATCGCCCACTTGTTCAACCATCAGACCCATCACCGTGGCCAGGTGCAGCTCCTGTTGCGGGACGCCTCCGTGACGGGACTGGCTCTGGACCTGCACCGGCTGATGGCGCGTAGCTAGCTAGCCCCTAACCCGCCGAACGTCGTCTCCTAAGGAGGACACACTCCGGTGAACTCGAAGCTGCCGCTCGCCTCGACCAGCGAGCCGCCAGCCGGTTGCTGGTAGCACACGGCCCAGGTCGACACGCCGACAGCCGTCTCCTTGCGCAGGACGCCGTGGTTCCTGAACACGCCGCCGCCGCTCATGGGCCGGTCGTTCTGCACCACGAAGGTCCCGTGGTTCTCCACCAGCGCGTCGGGGCCGATGGTGATCGACGCGGAGCCCATGGGACCCCAGGTCGCGGTGCCGTTATTGACGAGGGTGTGGGTGTCGGCCACCGAGCGGTTGTGGGCTATCGACAGGTCGAGTGCGCCGCCGCTCGCCAGGATGGTCGTGCCGCTGCCGGCCAGGCTGCCCTTGCCTATCTGTAGTACGTGGCTGACGTTGGTGGTGCCGCTGTTGCTGTAGACGGCGGCCAAGGTCGTGGCGGCCGCGTAATGCACCATCAGCCGCTCGAGCGTCACGTCCTGCGCCAGCGTGACCAGCCCGTTCTGGATCTCGAGGTTGGTGACCGCCAGCGGCCCGGTGATTACGGTAGATGTGCCGTCCGTCGTGCTGCCGATACGCAGCGTTTCGACGTCGAGGACGGCTCCTGCCTGGTGTGTGAACGGGTCGCTACCGCCCACGAAGCGGTCCGAGAAGAAGATGCCCGAACCGGTGATGGTCCCGGCGTTGGTGAAGGGCTTGGACGTCGCGGTCGCCTTCAGGGTGGCGCCGGCACCGATGTCGATGGTGCCGTGGTTCTCGACGATGTGCGTTATCGAGTGGTCGCCCGGGGCGGTCACGAGGATGGTCCCGTGATTGATGAGCTGCGCCGTCTCGTTGTTGCCGTCGAAGCCGGAACCGCTGGTGTTGAGATCGACGACGCCGGTGGCGGCGATCTCGAGCGTAGACAGCCCGTTGCCCTGCAGCTTGGCGTTGGCCCCACCGAAGCCAACCGACCCGCGGATCTCGAGGGCGTGGGTGTCGTAAAGCACTCCGTTGTAGGCGGAGAACTGATCGGCGCTGCCTATCGAGCCGGTGGCTCCGGCCTCGAGGATCGTGCGGCCCGTGCCCGCCAGCGCGCCTATGAGCGTGAGGTTCTCGGTGACCGAGAGCGTGTTCGCCGACGTCAGGTAGGCGCCGAGCTTGTCGAGAAAGAGGCTCTTGAGCGAGGTGATGGCGGGCGGCAGCGTGTAGCTGGTGCTTACCCGTAACCCGTCGATGGTGAAGGCGCCATCCACCTGGATGGTTGCGCTGCCGTTGGCGATCTGCAGCCAGTTGAGGGTGACGTCGCCGGTGGCCGACAGCGTGGTGGTGCTGGTGTTGAGCGACACGGTTCCCAGGCTGCGCAGGCTGCGGACGGCGAACGAGCCCGTTCCCAGGTTGACCTTGGTGATCGACGAGGGGATGAGGACGTCGTCGGTCTCGTTCGGTACCCGCTCGGGGCTCCAGTTCGAGGCCGTGTTCCAGTTGCCCTGCGAATCCGTGTTCACCCACACGATGGTGTACTGGTCGGGGTCGATCGGCTCGCTGAGGCACTCGGCGAGGTCGACCGATAAGGCGGTGGCCGACCCGAGTGCACGACCCTGCACATCGATGGTGCACTCGGCGAACGTCTGCTGGTCGGTGATGACCAGCCTGGAGAAGCCGTTGAGAGGCAGGGAAGGCAGGGAGAAGTAGCCATCCGCCCCGATGTGCGTGGCGAACGGCCACGGTGTGGCCCCGTTGACCAAGACGCGCACGGTGTAGCGGCCCGCTTCGAACGGTGCGGTCGCCGTGGGTTCGACCTGAGCCTGACGCACGCTGGAGCCGCCACTCCCGCGCGCCGACCCGCCCAGCGGTCCCCCCGTCAGTTGCAGCGAGCCCATGCCCGTGACCCAATCGAGCGGGCCGACACCTGGGGCCGGCGGGCTGGGGCGGGGCCGGGGGTCGTTGGGGGAGTCATCGTCAGGAAAACCGAAATCGGGTTCCTCGTCATCCTTGCAGCCGATGCCGTACTCCGTGCACAGGACCTCTTCGTACGGGTCGCACTCGTACTCAGAGTCCTCGAGCCGGTCCGCGAAGCGGTCGAGGAAGCTCAGCGACAGGTCGGCGTGCAGGCCCTTGAGCCCCGTCTCGAAGCGGTCGCCCTTGAACGCCTTGGCCGCGAAGTCCTTGTCGAAGGTGTACTTCCTGGCGTTGAGCATGCACAGCGCGCTCGTCTGCATCGGTCTCGGCATGGCGGTGGCTGCGCTGTTGCCAGCACCGGCCAGGTCCACGGAACCGCTGCCCGCGATCATGCGCGCCAAGCTCAGTAACTCCGGGTCGTCGGCAGGGCGCCCCGCCCAGTAGGCGCGCACGGTGGCGACCTCGGCCTGCAGCGCGGAGAAGTCGAGGGCCATTCCGAGGTCCTGGAAGTCGGCCGCGGCGTCCTGAATGTCGGCGCTGGTCGCGGCCAACGCCGCGTCGACGAGCGCCTTGGGGTTCGCGACGCTCGGGGAGGCCGTCACGCTCATGGTGTAGGTAGCCAGCACCGCTTCGGTGGCGACGACCACCAGTTCGACCGTCACGCTACCCGCGCTCAGCTCGGGGACATGGCTTATCAGGTACTGCTTGCCGTCACCGTTGAGGCCCACCGCTGCGGGTACGTCGATCTCCTGCGCGCTGCGCGTGAAGCGCACCACGTAACCGAACGGGGAGTAGATGTTGAGCCCGTTGCCTGCGAACTCGAGTTGGGTGCCGGGAGGTCCGGACGGCAACGTCGTCTGCTGCGCGGAGAGAGAAGCGGTGTTCAGCGCACTGGCGGTGGTGACGCCGCCGACCTGCGGCGCGATGGGCCGGTTCGACACGATGTCGCCGTTGGGAGCCACGCCCGCGCCGTTGATGACCATCAGTTCGCTGACGCCGCGGCCCATGTCGGGGACGATCCGGTAGTTGACCACCGTCTGCCCCGCCTGCACCATGGGACCGAAGCCGCCCGAGGCGATCAGCATGCCGTCGCCGGTGGGTTGCGTCGAGCTGAGCTCTTGGGCGCCGAGGAACGTCACGCCCAGCGAGTCGTAGTCTACGCCGGTCGCCGTTTTCACCTCGGCCTGCGTCATGGTCTCGAAGTCGACGGCCGCGCCGGAGGCGACGCCCGCCGGGATGATCAGGGTGCTGGTGGCGCCGCTGGCCTCGGCGGCGCCGAGCAGGGCGCCGTTCGACCCGACCGAGGCGCTCGAGGGCGGCTGGTGCACTACCTTGACGGTGATCTTCGACTCCACCAGGCCGGAGCCGGCGCCCACCCTCGCGCTCAGTTCGAGGTTGCCCTCGGGGTGGTCGCGGGGGATGAGGAAGACGCGCAGCGGGGTCTCGCCGGGGAACTGGTGCGTGACGGGCGTCCCACCGACCCGCAGTTCCAGGGTGGTGAGGTCGGCCGGGTCGAGAAGCTGCACCGCGAAGTAGACCGCTCCACTGACGCTGCTGCCCGCCGCTGGGCTGGTGATGAGCACCCTGGAACCGGCGGTGGCGGGAGGTTGTGGCTGGGGCGGGGTGGGTGCTCCGCAGGCGACCAGCGTGGCCAGGAGGGCCGCCAGCAGCGCCGTGGTGAAGGTGGTGCGCAGCGGGCGCTGCTGGCAGGCGGCGGGGAGAAATCGACGGGACATGTGATCCGACCTCCGGACCCCTGCCGCGCTAGTGTTGCTGCCGCGGCCTCGGGGATTACTGGGACTGCGGCAGCAGCCGCTGCGAACTTCGGTATAGCGAGCATGCTAGATGGTGACGCCCATCGACAATGCGGATTTCTCCGCTTGACATCAGTCGAAAGGTTCGGTGTCGGCGTCGATGCTCAAGAGGAACGCGGTCAGGTCGCTCGCGTCCTCCGCGGCTATGGTCCCGACGTGATCCGGGTTGGCCAGGACCGTCTGTATGTCGGGCGCCGAGCCGTTGTGAAGGAACGGCGCGGACGCGTGCAGACCCAACAGTGTCGGCACCTTGAACCCGTCGGCCCCCAGGCCCGGCTGGCCCGCCGGGTACGTTCCGACGTCGATGAGCACGGCGTCGACCTGCTCGCCACCGGCTCCGGCCACCTCGCCCGCCGGTCCCGGCATCGCGTTGCGCGTCCAGCCCGGCCCGCCATGGCAGGCAGTGCAGCCCGCCGACGCGAAGACCTGCCTGCCGCGGGCCGCTGCTTCGTCGTCACCCGGCGCGTAGCTCGGGGTGTCGCTCGGGGCGGCCGGCACTCTGAACCCGGTGGCGATCAACGCGGCCAGCGCGTCGAGCTCGGCCGAGCGGCCAGCGTTGGGCGTCTCCAGCAGCGGGTACGTCGGGCCGGACACCAACCCCTGCCCGCGCATCAAGTGCTCGATGTCGAACTGCACGTCCTGCAACTCGTCGCGCGTGGCCGAGGCGTGGAACGGCGGACCCCTCAGGCCCAGGTTCCATAGAGGCGCGGTCTGCCGCGGACCTTCGGGGAAGTGCCAGGTGGTGCCGTCGCTGCCGCCGTCGGGATGACAGCTGGCGCACGACATCCACCCGAGCGTCGACAAGCGCGCGTCGCTAGCGTTGAAGAACAGCCGTTTGCCCAACAGCAGCGTCGGGTCAAGGGTTTCGTCGACGATGCTCACCCTCGTGCCGCCGGTCCGGTTACGGGGGTCACGGAGGTCGAGAACGCTGACGTCGCGCGACAGGTAGTTCATGACGTAGGCGGTGAGCCCGTCGGCGCTAAGCGCCACACCGCGCGGGTTGGCTCCGGTCGGCCAGTAGCCCAGCAGCCGCGGGGCAGCGGGATCGGCGAGGTCGAGGCCCATGAGCTGGTCACTGCCGCCCAGCACCACGTAGGCACGGCTGCCGTCGCCGGTCAGCGCCACGGCGGCGGGCGAGTTGACCGGGGTGGAGAAGAGGGGATCGTTGATGTCGAGGCGAGTCGCGGCGGCGGCTGCCACCTGGTCGAGCGGCACGGCGCTGACGGCGGAGGAGACCATCCGGTTGAACCCGATGGGCGCCTCCGGCCTGTTGAGCGCGTGCGCCACCCACGCGACGCCGTCCCTCACGTCGACACCGGTGAGCACGTTGGCGAAGCCGAACCCGTACGGATCGATGTAGAGCTCGGCGACGCTGGCGAGATCGGCCGCGACCACGCTGACGACGCCGCGCATCCCTTCGTTCAGGTCCGGACCACCGCCTGCCAGCGGTTGCGCGAGGAGGTGGGTGACGACGATGGCGCTCGCGGCCGAGCCCTCGGCTGTCGGTACGACCGCCAGTGCCGAGGGGTTGGGCTCCAGTTGCAGTTGAGCGACCACCGTTTGGCTGTGTAGGTCTATCGCGATGAGGGAGCTGGAGCTGGCGAGGGTCACGAACGCGCGCGTGCCGTCGGGCGACAGCGCGACGGCCGTCGGTTCGGCGCCTACCGGCAGGGTCGTGATCGTCGTGGACTTGGTGCCGGGAGTCGTAGCTAACAGCGACAGGCTGCCGTCGGCGCGGTTGGCCACCACCACCAACCCCGACTGACTAACCGCGATGCTCCACGGAGCGCCGCCGACAGCGATCGTGTCATCGGCTAGCAGGGTAGTCGTGTCAAGGCGCGTGACGCTGTTGGCGTCGGGATTAACGACCCACAGGCTGTGCCCGTCAGGGCTCAGAGCGATAGGCCCGGACCGCGCGGTCGCGATGCCCGGGTATACGGGTGACACGTAAGACCGGCATGCCCCCAGAAAAGCCACCAGCGCGAGCGGCGCTAGGCGCAGCGACGCGAACGAGTGCCGCCGGCGCCGGTGGGGGTGGACCTTACAGCGGCCCGGCTGTGACATGGCGGGATGGTATCCCGGGCGCCGCAGTCCGGGTGAGCGATGGCTCTCATACGGCCCGCGAGCAGCGCGTCAATAGCCACCAGCGAGCAGCACCCCGTTCTCGCCGCCCAGCCATACGTGCTCCTCGTCCACCGCGTAGACGCTGTGCAGGCGCGTATCCGGTGCCAGCGCCCGAACCTGGGACGTGACGTCCGTCCACGTCGCACCGCCGTCGCTGGTCGTCAGCAGTAGAGGTGAGCTCGAGCCGACGGCTCCGACGGCCCAACCGTGTACCCCTCCAGGTGCGAAGGAGACGCCCCGGAAGCGACTGTCCTCTCGCAGGGACGGCAGTTGCGCCCGCGTCCAGGTGGAGGCCCTGCCGGCCTCCGGGTCGTGGGTGAGGTAGATGTACACCGACTCGGGCGCCGACTGGAGACCGCCGTAGGCGACGCATACGTCAAGTCCGGAGCAATACACGCCGAGTGGGCCAAGGTCGCCTGTCACCTCGGGGAACGGCACGTGCGTGAAGGTCTGGGCCCCGTCGTCGGAGATGCACACGCCCGGCCCGACGGTGCCGACCTGGTTCCTGGCGCCAGCGGGGTAGAGCACGATGGAGAGGTCGGGCGCCACGAAGGCGGGCTGGAGCAGCTTCGGTGAGATGCCGACGCTCGGTTGCGCCAGGCACAGCGTGGGATCGGCGCGTAAGAGCTCGCCGATGTTGCTGGGCACCTCGCCTGGCGGTGTGGGGCTCCACTCCGGCAACCACAGCGCGCCGGGCGAGGGGGTATCGGTGCCGGCGTACACGGTGCTGCGCTGGAAGTACACCCAGCGGCCGTCCTTCACTCCCCAGCCTAGTTGCTGGCCACCGCCGAACGAGGTCGAGCCGTCAGGGATGCCGATGGTCGAGACCGTCCAAGCTGCTGGATCGGACACGTCACCGGCGGCGGTGAGGAGCGCATTGCCTGTGCCGTCGACCATGACCATGAGCGTGTCGCCCACCGGCGCGAAACCCATGAAGCCAACGTAGCCGAGTACACCGAGCGCTTCGGACAGCGCTGAGTCGGCGGTGACGACAGCGGCGGTGATGCTCTGGCCGTCGGTCAGGTAGATGTGGCTCGGTGCGCCGATGTGTTCGGTCGAGACCAAGCACGTCGTCACGGAGGTGCAGTAGATGCCGGTGATGCGCTCGCTCGGCTCGGTGACGCCCACCAGGTGGAAAGTCATGTTCGTCTGCGCCGCAGCGACGGGGGCGAGTAGGAGGAGCAGCAGCGCGCCGACCCTCATCACTCGATGGCTTCGTCGATGTCGCGTCGATCGCGGATGAGGGCCAGGTTCTGTGTCGAGAACGCCTGACCGGCCTTGTCGATGGCGGCCTGCAGAGCAACCAGGTCTCTTCGCAGTTGCTCCGCGATGAACTCGCGCTCGTAATCGGTGATGCCGTCCGCCGTGAGGCTGACCCCGAAGAACGAGTTGCTGTCGGAACGCCACGTTGCCAGTACCCGTTCGAGGTCGAGCCCTGAGACTCGATCGGTCTCGGCCAGCCACGTCTTCGTCTCGATGAGGAACTCGCTGATGTCGGGGGAGACCGGACCGAAGAACTTGAGGTTGTGCTTGGCGACGAACGCGTTGAAGATGTCCCCGCCCGCCGCCAGACGATCCTCCAGCGCGTCGATGAGGAGGCTCACGAACACCTCGGCGTCTTCACGTTGACCGCTGGTGCCGACGCCCCCGAAGTCCTCGAGCTCCTCCTCCGCCTCGTCGTACAGGGCCTTCATCACGTCGTACCCGTTGTTGTCAACGAACTCCTGCGTGTCGGCTCTGGTCTCGTTGAAATCGATGAGTAGGCCAAGCTCCTGTCCCGCCAACTCGCGAACCTGTGGACGCATGGTCTCGACCGCCGTCATGTAGTCGTTGTACTGCTTGGTGGTCTCCGCGATGACGCCGAGCGCCTGGTTGATGGCGCTGGCGACCTCGCCCGGCACCATGCCCGACACCACGTCGACCCTCGTCAGCAGGTCGGTCACGACCTGGATGCTGTTGCGCACCGTCTGGCGGCGGCCGTCACTGTTCCTTGCCAGGTCGGCCAGGATGCCGTATATGTCGGCCATGACGCGCATCTCGCGCTCGTCGAGCTGACCGTCGGCGTTCAGCAAAGTGTTCCAGTTGTCGTCAAGCTCGACCGTCATGTCGGAGAGGCGAATCCGAAGCTGCACCAGCTGATCCCGGTAGGCGGCCGAACCGAGCGTGCTGAGCGCCGACACCCACTCCTGCTCCTCGTCCATGAACCCCTCGTAGAGGTCGAGAGCCTCGTCAGAAGTGAGGTCGTCATCGACGTCGGCCAACTCGGGGATGCTGGCGAGCTGCGACACCAGGCTCTGCCACGCGCTGAGGTACGGCCCCTCATCGTCGCGTTTCACCAGTTCGATCATGGCGAGCAGAGTCTCGTCGCGAGTGTCGATGTACTCCTCGACTGCCTCAATGAAGGCGGTACTCTCCTCGGAGTTCTCGAGCCGGCTCTCGATGAACTCGACCATCTCCTCGTAACGTTCGCCGTCGAGCGCGTAGGCCGAGTTGAGCAACACAACGGCCACTACCATGAAAATCCAGCGCATCACGAACCCTCCTCAGTCCTCAGCGGAGTCGATCAACGCGGCGCACAAGGCTGCCGTGTGGTTAGACGCGCGCAGACTAGCACGATGCCTTGAGCTGCTTCGGGGTGGCCCGTGACGGTCGTAGCGTGCCGCTGGTCGCTTGTCGTCTTTCTGGCGGCGGGGAGATGAGCCGGGCCGCGAGCGTTTGACGCTTTCGACACAAAGCGGCTAAGCTGATTGACGCTCGGGCAACGGAATGCCGTTGCCCGGCGCTCGGATCGGGCGGCTAGCTCAGCGGGAGAGCACTCGCTTCACACGCGAGGGGTCACAGGTTCGATCCCTGTGCCGCCCACCAC
>Ga0079224_100013855_pt1 | contig 11247 bp, 10 predicted proteins | sample Stecom2015_FD_80414 | JGI IMG/M metagenome (GOLD analysis project Ga0079224, IMG submission 80414) | Agricultural soil microbial communities from Utah to study Nitrogen management - Steer compost 2015 | ecosystem: Environmental > Terrestrial > Soil > Agricultural land | place: USA: Utah...
ATTCCTGCTATTTCGACATCACATTACTAATACGAATATAAGACCATTCAGGTTTCACTTCCCGTGAAACGTGTTCAATCTTTTCATATATTGTAGATTATTTCATACGTAAATGGCAAAGAAATGAGGGATAGTTTCTTATATTATACAAAATCGATAAGTATGGAGAAAATAAAAAATTGGGTTTCATTATCACCTTGAAAGATAATGAACCCAATTCATAAATTTTTTTAAAAATAGATGTAAATATTAGTAACTGGAATCCCTCTTTATTAATTTTGTTCCGATATAAATTTTCTTTGGGATTGTTCGTCCATGCAATCGTTCCAAAAGAGTATCTACTGCTGTCGAGCCCATTAATTCTGTATAAATTTTAACAGTAGTAATTGAAGGAAACATATATTTAGAAACCGTAATATCATTGATCCCGATAATATTAACACGCTCCGGAATGGGAATTTTTTCTTCTAGTAATGCGCGGATGACGCCAATAGCTAGGGAATCACTGGCGATGACAAAGGCGGTTGGAAGGTTTTTCCCATGGTCTATTATCGCCTGCTTCATCATGGTGTAGCCGCCATTTACAGAATAGGGACCTTTGTATAAATAAGATTCACGAAACAGATTTAATTTTTCCGTGTATGTACGAAAAGTTTGTTCCCGGGGGTCGAATATTTCGCCAGAATTATCATCGTACCAATCCTGTCCGCCGATAAAACCGATTGAAGTATGTCCCTTTTCTAGAAAATAATCAACAATCATCTTTGTAATATTTTCATAGTCGACTAGTACATAATCAAAGTCCGGGCGATCCGGATTCGAGTCTACAAAAACGATAGAGTCAGCTAGATTTCTTACCTGTTCGACCTGTTTCGGGCTTAATTTTCCGATAACAATTAAACTTTGAAGATTGGTATTCCGAGATGTTAAGTCTTCAAAAGTATATTTTTCCAGTTCAATATTAAGCTGGTTACAACGATTTTCAATTCCGTGCTTAATCGACAAATAATATAAATCTTCCAATTCATCTTTCGCATACCAATTAAGCAGGGCGATTTTCGATGTAGAATCGTCCCTTTTTTTTGGATTCTTTCTATAGGACAATGCTTCTGCAGCTTCAAAAACTCTTCTTTTTGTTTCTTCGGTCACCGATAGGGTCGTGTCGTAATTGAGCACTCTAGAAACAGTGGCGATGGAAACACCTGCTTTTTCTGCGATATCTTTAATCCGTGCCAATCGAATCTCTCCTCACAATTGATCCAATTCGTTCGAAGAAAATCGATTTAAGGATATGTAAATGCCAGTAATACCAATTGCTTTTCTATTTTCCAAATAACTTTATTGAAAAGTAGGTAATCATTGAAAATTACAACATATGTCAATCGCCGAAGAAATTGATGGAAATAGCCTACTTTATCGACAATCGGAAACAAACCGACAAAAGTTTCCCGGGAAATTTTTTGATTTCTCACTTCTTTAGACAGCATCATACAACGGGAATTCGCTATTACGACAAACGCTAGAAAAATTTGATTTATTGTCAGATCAAACCGATGACTTCTTTTATTTTCAACGTCGTAATTTGCAAGGAACCGTTATTATTCGTCATATCCATTTGGACGGTTGGAATGCCAACGCCAGGCGTCTTCAATAATACGTTCAATATTGGTTCTATACGGATTCCAGCCCAATACTTTTTTTGCTTTCTCCGAAGAAGCAATTAAAACACTTGGATCACCTGCCCGGCGGGGACCAATTTGTACAGGAATTTCCTTCCCGGTAATTTTTCGTGCCGTATCAATAATTTCCTTCACGGAAAATCCTTGGCTGCTGCCGAGATTGAAAACATTGCTCTCTCCTCCTTCTTGTAAGTAGGATAGAGCCAATATATGGGCATCAATTAAATCTTCCACATGAATATAATCCCGGATGCAGGTTCCGTCCTTTGTCGGATAATTATCACCAAAAACAGTCATAGATTCCCGTTTTCCTAAAGCGGTTTGTAAAACAACGGGTATGAGATGGGTTTCCGGATTATGGTCTTCCCCAATTTCTCCAGTGGATCTTGCCCCTGCTACATTAAAATAGCGAAGGGAGACATATTTTAAACCGAAGGCCTTTTCACACCATTTCATCATTTTTTCCATTGCTAATTTTGTCTCGCCATAAGGATTGGTCGGAACGGTGGGCATATCCTCGGTAATCGGCACTTTCTCCGGTTCCCCATAGGTCGCAGCTGTCGAGGAAAAAACGATATGTTTCACATCATGGTCTCGCATAACTTCAAGCAGAACTTGGGTTCCATAAACATTGTTATTGTAATATTTCAATGGATCGGTCATCGATTCACCAACAAGGGAATTGGCAGCAAAATGGATGACTCCATCAATTTGTTCTTTACGAAATACATCGTTTAAAAAGGAACGGTCGCGTATATCCCCTTGGTAAAAAGTCGCCTCTTTATGAACTGCCTTTTTATGACCTGTTTGCAAATTATCGACAACAACCACTTTAAACCCTTTTTCAATTAATTGATAAACGGCATGGGAACCGATATAGCCGGCACCGCCTACGACTAAAATGCTCATCAAATCACCCTTTTATATTCTTAAAAATTTTCCTAGTTTCTGATTTCCGCTTAATGATTTCCCTTCTTCATAGTAATGCAAAGTCCTCTATCGATTCAATGAGTTTTTCTACATTTTATTTGAAGCACTCAGTTGTTCTATCTCTTCTAATTGTTATTTTGAAAGTTTTTTGTATGGAGCTGCTATTAAGAAATAGCCCCGTTTCCGGAAGCTTGCAATATATGTATCGGCGTATACTAAACACGAGATTATTAAAAAAAGCAGGAAGATTATCCCTCCTGCTCATTTTTCATAAAGTTCAATCGGCAACCCATCCGGATCGGCAAAAAAGGTGAATTTTTTTCCAGTCCATGGATCTACACGAATTTCTTCCGGATTAATCCCCTTATCTTTCAGTTCCCGGACTGCATCACTTACCGAAGAAACTTGAAAGGCTAAATGTCTCAAGCCGCATGCTTCCGGGTAACTGGGTCGGGGTGGAGGCGAAGGAAAAGAAAAGAGCTCAATTATATACTGATTGCCTAATGCTAAATCCAATTTATAAGAATCGCGTTCCTCCCGATAATGTTCACTTATGACCTTCAGTCCGAGGACCTCAGTATAAAATTTTTTCGATTTTTCATAGTCCGAGCAAATAATCGCTACATGATGAATGCCTTTGATGTCCATCCTTTACCCCCTGTTTTCCAGTTCCAATGCTTGTTTAGCTAATACGAAACCGCCAACAAGCCCTGAATTTCCATCCAATGAAGGCGTAACAATATATTGGTCTAATTCCTCATTTAACAGTGGTGTGGAAATGTAATTGTTTAAAAGTGACCGCACCTTTTCTCTTATGAGAGGAAATAGCTTTTTAACATTGGACACTCCGCCGCCAATAATAATTCGTTCGGGCATTAAAATTAAAATATATTGAACGAGGGCATGGGCAATATAGTAAGCTTCCAATTCCCAAACGGAGTTTTCCTCAACCAATTCCTTTCCTTCTTTCCCCCATCGTTGCTCAATGGCAGGTCCGCTTGCCATGCCTTCCAAACAGTCTTTATGGTAAGGGCAAACCCCTTCAAAGGAATCTTCCGGATGACGGGGAACAATTATGTGGCCCATCTCCGGGTGGGAAAATCCTTGTAAAAGCTGTCCGTTAATAACAGCCCCGGCGCCAATTCCTGTTCCAATCGTAATATAAAGGCAACTATCTACGCCTTTAGCCCCTCCGAAGGCTTTTTCACCGAGGGCTGCTGCATTGACATCCGTTGTAAATCCGACTGGCACTTGAAGGGCCTCCCGGACCTTCTGCAAAAAGGGATAATTTTTCCAGGCGAGTTTTGGCGTATTTAATATTGAACCGTAAGTGGGGCTTGATTTCCGAATATCAATCGGCCCAAAGGAACCGATACCGATAGCCTCTACTTGATGCTTTTTAAAAAAATTTATTACCTCTGGGATTGTTTCTTCAGGGGTTTGGGTCGGAATGACTAGGCGTTCCAATATATCGCCTTTGTCATTTCCAACGCCTAAAACAAATTTTGTTCCGCCTGCTTCAATGGACCCCAGTTTCATGATATTTCGCCTCCATCTTTTATATCGAAAGGAATTACGGATGGGACACAATAATTTCCATTTCTCCAGAAATCGTAAAATCTTTCACCGTTGCCGGTAGCAAGAAATGATCTCCCATCGTTAATGGATAGACGGTGCCATTTACCGTTACATTTCCAGTTCCTTTCAAAATACTAAATAAGAGGAACGGATTTTCTTGTGTGAATCTTTTTTCACCATGAACATCCCATTTATAAACCGTGAAATACTTTTCTTTAACAAAAGTGGTGATATCAACGCCGCCCCTTTTTTCTACCGTAATATCCAATCTCGGATCTACATGGGGGACGTTTGTTACATCAATGGATTTTTCAATATGTAGCTCCCGTTTTTGACCGTTTTTATCAACCCGATCGTAATCGTATACTCGATAGGTTGTATCCGAGTTTTGTTGCGTTTCAAGGACGAGGGTACCTTCACAAAGGGCATGAATCGTTCCGCTCGGTACATAGAAGAAATCCCCTGGTTTTACCGGAACTCTCCGCAAAAGCTCGTCCCATTTACCCTCATGAATTTTCTTTACCAGTTCTTCCTTCGTTTTTGCGGTATGTCCGAGAATCAGTTCGGCCCCTTCTTTACAATCAATGACATACCAGCATTCGGTTTTTCCCAGTTCACCGTTTTCGTATTTATTGGCATATTCATCATCGGGATGAACTTGCACGGACAAATCTGCATTAGCGTCCAATATTTTCGTTAAAAGCGGGAATACCTTTCCTTCCATATGGCCGAATAGTTCCCTATTGGAATCCCAAAGTTCTCCTAACGTTTTCCCGGCATAGGTACCATTTTTCACAACACTTTGACCATTCGGATGACCGGAAATGGCCCAGCATTCTCCAGTCCGAACAGATGGTATGTCGTAACCGAAAGTATCCTTTAAAGCTGTGCCTCCCCAAATCCGTTCTTGAAATACAGGCTGAAAAAATAATGGTTCTGTCATTGTCTGCTCCTCCTGAAGTTATCGTTAAAGTTATTATATCGAATATATGAAAAGTTTAACATATTTTCCTATATCTGTTTCGTACTTTATTTTACTAAAATATTTCTATTGCGAACAGTTGAAAACCGCCTCGATTCAGAAATTTTCATTTTTCATCAAGAAGGTGGATTGTTTAATTTTTCCCGCTTGGAAAACGTCCTCTTTTTGCCGAAAAATGATGATTTACTGTGGGACCTTTTTCTCATTTTTCACAATTAAGGGGAAGTTGTGATAGTTTACTCTTTGAAAATTGCCTATTCTCAAATATAATAATTATATTAAAAGGGGTACTAAAATAAATATTGCAACAATTGCACATCGAACCGGAGGCTAGCGATGTTCTTTCAAAATTACGGTATTAATATTAAAAATGCCGGGGAGTCCATTGAAAAAGTTGAAAATAAAGGTCTTGATATTGAGCTCCTTGCATCCTATGACGGAACGGAAATTATGAAACAAACCCTTCATCAAGGTGCCTGGTGGGCTTTAGGGCCTGAAGAAGGCTGGGAGGCATTGGAATTTATTTATGTGCTATCAGGTACGATTGTTGTGAATATCGAAAATGAAAAGATTGAATTGCAATCTGGTGATTATTTAAAATCGTTGCCGATTAAAGATGTTTTAATGATTCAAGCAAAGGAAACATCAGATTTTCTATATATCACTTCACAACCCGTTTTTCACCATTACAGTGTTACCGTTGATAAAATTAAAAAAATCGTTGAAGAAGTGGAAGAAAAAGATGGCTATACGAAGGATCACTGTTTAAGGATTATGCAACTTTCTATGACCCTTGGGCAAAAGCTTGGCCTCCCTTCTCATAATCTCTACCGTCTGAATTTAGCTTCCTATTTACATGATGTTGGAAAGGTAAAAATACCAGACCATTTATTGTTAAAACCAGGTAAATTAACCGACTATGAATGGTCGATTATAAAGAAACACCCGATTTATGGAAGGGAAATTTTAGAGGAAACAAACCTACCGCTTCTTGTAGAAGCTGGAAAAATCGTTGAACAACATCATGAACGATATGATGGAACCGGATATCCTTACGGTTTAAAAGGAGATGAAATTTTACCGGAAGCAGCAATCATTGCCGTTGCCGACTCCTATGATGCCATGACTTCCGACCGGATTTACCGCAAGAAAATGGCAAAGGAGAAAGCAATCTATGAAATTATTCAGGGTAGCGGAAGCTTGTACCACCCTGATGTTGTACAAGCTTTTCTAGCTATAATTTAATCTAAAGGGGAAGGGGTGAAGGTTAAGTGAAAAAACTATTAGCTGGCATTCTTGTTGCTGCATTGTTAGCTTTTGCGGCACCAAGTGTCTCCAATGTAGCTTGCCCTCCACTACCAGTGTTTAACGGTGAAGTCACCAATGGTTGATCATCTGATGATATAGGGTAAAAAGGTCTAAGGGAATATTCCCTTAGACCTTTTGTTGTTATGCCTTCCCGGCCATTTTCTCCACTTTGCCCATGATATCGGTTTGCAGTTTTTCCAACCGTTCATTGGACTCTTCTAATGATTTCCCAACGACTGCAAAATAAAATTTACATTTCGGTTCCGTTCCAGACGGCCGGACGCAGAACCAGGATCCATCAGCAAGGAAATATTTTAAAACATTAGACTTCGGAAGTTGAATCGGGCTTTCTTTACCTCTGGAAAATTCCGCCCGTACGCTTGTTTTATAGTCCTCCACTGCCACAACTTCAACTCCGGCAACGGTTTTCGGCGGGTTTTGACGGAATTGTTCCATAATCCATTGAATTTTTTCCGCTCCATCCTTGCCTTTAAGGGTGAGGGAACGAAGCCCTTCTCTATAAAATCCATAAGTTTCAAAAAGGTCTAACAGTCCATCATACAAACTTTTACCTTGGGCCTTATAGTAGGCGGCCACTTCGGTAGCTAATAGTGCTGCTTGGACCGCATCTTTATCCCGTACGAAATCGCCAATTAAATAGCCGTAACTCTCTTCATAACCAAAGAGGAATTGGTATTCCTTCGTTTTTTCAAATTCTTTAATTTTTTCACCGATAAATTTAAATCCTGTCAATGTATCGATGGTTGTTAAACCGAAACTTTCAGCAATGGCCCGGCCAATTTCGGACGTAACAATCGTTTTAAGCACAACCCCATTTTCTGGTAGAGTTCCCTGCTCTTTTCTTTGGGAGAGGATATAATGAAGCAACAATGCTCCGGTTTGGTTCCCGGTTAAAACGACATATTCGCCCTCAGAATTTTTAACGGCAACCCCTAAACGGTCACAGTCAGGATCGGTGCCTAATAAAATATCGGCATCGATTTCTTTTCCATAGCGGATGGCTATTTCAAAAGCTGCCGATTCCTCCGGATTTGGAGAAGCGACCGTCGAGAAATTTGGATCAGGTTGTTCCTGTTCCTTAACGACAGTGACATTTTTAAAACCAAACATCTTTAACCCCTGCTGAATGAGTTTATTGGAAGTTCCATGAAGCGGGGTAAAGACAATTTTCAAATCATCTCCGACTTTTTCAACTTGCTCTTTATTCAACTGAATCGATTGGACATGGTCTAAATATACTTTGTCTACATCTTCACCTATATATTGAAGGAGCCCTTTCTCCAACAATTCTTCCTTCGTCAATACAGGAACGGATAACTCATCTTCCACTTCATAAACGAACTTTGTTAATTCGTCCGCTTCTTTTGGCGGCAATTGCCCTCCGTCTTCCCCATAAACTTTATAGCCATTATATTCTGGCGGGTTATGGCTAGCGGTAATCATGACCCCTGCGGCCGTTTTTAAATGACGCACAGCAAAGGAAAGTTCAGGGGTAGGGCGAAGTTCTGAAAACAAATAGGATTTAATTCCATACACACCAACGGTTTTAGCAACCTCAAGCGCAAATTCGGGAGACATATGCCGGGAATCATAGGAAATAACAACGCCCTTTTTCGCAAAATCTTCTCCGTGACTGAGCAAGAAATTTGCCAGTCCAAGTGATGCTTTCCGAACGGTATATAGGTTCATCCGGTTTGTCCCCGGTCCTAATTCGCCGCGCATGCCGCCAGTTCCAAATTCTAAGTTTTTATAAAAAACATCTTCCAATTTCTTTTCATCATCTTTTATCACCAATAATTGTTCTTTTAACGACGGTTCTAAATCAGGGAAGTTGAGCCACTTGTTGGCAACGGTTTTCCAATCCATTCCTAGACCTCCTGTTATAAAGAAAAAATTTCTATACTATTATATCAAATAATACGATTGAAAGGTATGCCAGCTGTGGAAGTTGTTTCCTAACCTTTATTCCCGTAAAATGAAGGAAGATTGTCTTTTATTGAGCATATGGAGGTGAAAACTTTGACACGAAAAATGCCTGATGCAATCCTCTTTGATGTGGATGGCACCCTTTTCGAAACCGAATCCGTATTAGATGAAGCTTTTAAGCAATGCTTTCAAGAAGCCGTTGAACGGGGGATATATACTGGGAGAGTTCCGAAGGTGGAAGAATTCCATGCCTGCTTGGGAATGTTACTTGAAGATATTTGGCCAAAACTAACTCCGGAGGCAACGGAAGGAGCTATTGATTTTATTAATACCCGATTGGCTGATCTTGAAGTTGAAGGTTTAAGAAATGGAAAGGGCCGATTATTTCCAGGAGTAAAGGAAACTTTAGAATCTTTACATAAAAAAGGTATCCGCCTATTTACCGCCAGCAATGGTTTAGAAGACTATGTAAAGGGCGTGGTAAAGTATTGCGGACTGGAACGGTTTATTGAAAGAGCCTATAGCGCGGGAGAACTTAAAACAGCCTCAAAAACAGATTTAGTTAAGTTTATTATTGAAGAACATCAGCTAGAAAACCCATGGATGGTAGGTGACCGTTCCAGTGATGTGGAAGCCGGTAAAGGAAACGGATTATTTGTCGTTGGTTGCGGTTTTTCCACCTATAAAAACCCGGATGAGTTAAAGGATGCGGATGTGATTATTTCAGAGTTTAATGAAATATTATCTCTCCTTTAATATAGTAGAAAATATTATTCCTCCTTAGCAAAAGTTTGCCGAGGGGGATTTTTTAAATTTTCGCATCACAAATCTATTACGAGTTCTGCCCTTTTCCTTCTAATCTCCGAAGTATTTCCTCTTTCAAGACAACCGCATTGTTATGTCGGTTATCTTTAGCAGCAAAAAGAAGTGTCGTCGGTTGATGCATAACCAATTCACATAGTTTATCAACAATTGCCCTTTTCCTAGCATCCGTCTTCAATTCTTGTAAATAGCTCTCCCGAAATTGTTCAAAGTGTTCCGGGTTATGACCAAACCATTTCCGCAGTTCATTGGACGGGGCAACCTCTTTAAACCAATAATCAATTTGCACATCTTCCTTCTTCATCCCTCGCGGCCAAAGCCGATCAACCAATATTCTTAACCCATCATCTGGAGATGGAGTTTCGTAAACCCGTTTGATTGAAATGTTATTCATCCCTAATCATTCCTTTCTCGGAAAACTTCCTATTATTGTAGTTTTTTTAAAAGAATTGATTTTCTATAAAAAACCGACCGGGCAAACTCCCAGTCGGTCCTTTTCTTACTATTCACCCTTCAAGATTTTTTCAATCCGGTCTAGTTCCTCTTCGGTAAAGTCAAGATTTTGAACAGCCTTGATATTATCTTCAATTTGGCTGACTTTGCTTGCGCCAACTAACACGGATGTAATCCGACCTTTACGCAATACCCAGGCAAGCGCCATTTGGGCGAGAGTTTGACCCCGCTCAGCAGCTAAATCGTTTAATTTTCGAATCTTATTTAACTTTTCTTCCGTTAAATCCTTTTCTTGCAAAAAGCCATGGGGTTTGGCGATCCTCGAATCTTCAGGAATGCCATTTAAATATTTATTCGTTAATAGACCTTGAGCCAAAGGACTAAAGGCGATTGAGCCGACACCGTTTTCCTCCAATACATCGAGAAGTTCATCTTCTACCCAGCGGTTAAACATCGAATAGCTAGGTTGATGGATTAATAGCGGTGTTCCAAGCTCCTTCAATATATTAATTGCTTCTTTCGTTCTTTTTGCATCATAATTTGAAATTCCGACATATAGCGCTTTACCTTGGCGAACAATTTGGTCCAATGCCATCATCGTCTCTTCCAGAGGGGTTTCCGGATCCGGCCGATGATGATAGAAAATATCGACGTAATCGAGGCCAAGCCGTTTCAAGCTTTGGTCAAGACTTGAAATTAAATACTTTCTTGAACCCCAATCTCCATAAGGGCCGGGCCACATGTAGTAGCCTGCCTTCGTTGAAATAACCATTTCATCCCGATAAGGGGCAAAATCTGTTTTTAACATCTTACCAAACATTTCTTCTGCAGAACCTGGCGGCGGACCGTAGTTGTTCGCTAAATCGAAATGGGTAATACCTAAATCAAAAGCGCGGCGAAGAATTTGTCTTCCATTTTCAAAACTGTCAACGCCCCCGAAATTATGCCATAGACCGAGGGATATTGCCGGAAGCTTCAACCCTGATTTGCCAACCCGAAAATACTTCATTGTTTCATATCGGCCTTCATTTGCCAAATATACCATTCATGTCCCCTCCTAATATGTAGTAAAAAAAGGAGCGAAAGGGAAAAACCTATACGCTCTTTATGTCCATTTCTGGACCGGGAATTTTTTTATTTAGCAAAAAATAAACGAAACCGAAAAATGTGGAAGGTGCAGCAACAAGAAATAGAAACAAATTCCACCACGCAATAACAAATAAAAGAAGGGTTCCTAAAAGTATTGCTAAACTTGTTCCAATATTTCTGAATATCGCAACATAGCCATAAATAAAGGCATCCTTTCTCCTTGCTCCAATGATGGCCACATAATAGCTATAATAGGCGAGGAGAATGACCACTATTGCCAATGTATAAAGAATCACCACAACAAATAGTAAACTATTGTCAAACTGGCTTTTTACAATAAAGTATAGAGTTGAAAGTAAACAAATCGTCGAAAAAGAGAATAAAAAGGACGGGAACCGTTGATTCCTGTACTTTTTAAATTGTTTCGGTACCTCTTTAAAAATTTCTATTTCTACTTCC
>Ga0079224_100013856_pt1 | contig 11247 bp, 6 predicted proteins | sample Stecom2015_FD_80414 | JGI IMG/M metagenome (GOLD analysis project Ga0079224, IMG submission 80414) | Agricultural soil microbial communities from Utah to study Nitrogen management - Steer compost 2015 | ecosystem: Environmental > Terrestrial > Soil > Agricultural land | place: USA: Utah...
TCGAGGTGGAGCGCGTCACCTCGCTTCAGCCCGGTAGACTGGCGCAGGCCGAAGCCGTCGTCATGCTGGACGTTGCCGTGCCCGAGGGCGCCGCTGGTGACGCGCTCGCCGACTGGCTGGCGGACGGCGGCGGGCTGGTTGGCGCCCCCGGTGACAGGATCGCAGGTCGGCGGGCCGTGCCGGATTGGCTTCCGGCGCGGACCCAGGGTGGGAGGGAGAGAAATGCCGGTGCCGTCATCGGGGAGCCGGTGAACTCGCATCCTGCTGTGGCCGGTTTTCAGGGCGACGGGGCGTTCGGCATCGGGCGCGCCCGGATCCGCCGCCATGCCGTGCTCGAGCCGGTCAACAACAGCGAAGTACTGATGCGATTTGACGATGCGACCCCCGCGCTGGTGACCGGAGCGATGGGCGAGGGCCGTGTCGCGGTGGTGGGCATTCCACTCGATGGTCGGCGGGGCGACTTTCCATTGCAACCGGGCTTCCTGCCGTTCGTACGTGGTGTCGTGGGGTGGGCCGCCGGGGCCGGTTCACGGTCCACCTCGATCGAGAGCGGTGAGGCGTGGCTGGCTCCAGCGACGATCAGGTCACTGGTCCTGCGTACCCCATCCGGCGACGTGGTGCGTCCCCAGGGTGATGGCCGTTCGGTCACGTTGCGCGAGACCGGCGTGCACGTGGTCCACGATGGCGGTGTGAGCGGCCTGCCGAGTGCGAGTCTGGCCGTGAATCTCGCGACTGGTGAATCGAACCTTCAGCCGGGATCCGCCGACGACCTCCTTCTCGGCGTCACTGATCTTCCGCTTGGTGAAGGGGCACGCAGTGTCGACGAGGCATTCGCAAGCGAGGCCAGCCAATCCGGCTGGCGCTGGATCCTCATTGCGCTGGCGCTGTTGTTGATGGTCGAAGTGATCGTCGCCTCGCGAGGCTGGCGTGGCGTCGGGACAGTGGTGACCCCCGGGCAGGGAGGCCGAGACCAATGAGCGGGACTCCATTCGACGCCACTCAATGGGCGGATGCCGACGACAAGTTGCGGCATTCGATGCGCCGCGCCGAGTCGGCCTGGCGTCAGCGTGTGGTTGTCGAAGGTCTCCTGGTCACGGCAATCGTTGTCATCGTTGCGTTGAACGCGATGGTGCTGGCAACCGGGCTGCTCAGGGTCACGCCAGAATCATTCGTCTTGCTTCGAGTCGTCTTCCTGTTGATCTGCATCGCCGCGATTGGCTGGCTTCTGGTTCGGCCCGCGGTACGGCGAATCAGCCCTGCCGATCTTGCGCGATACCTGGAGGAGCGGGAGCCCTCGTTCGGCCAGGCGCTGCTCAGTGCGGTCGGACAGGCCACCCTGCCGCCCGAGGCACGCACCTCGCCGTCACTCGCACGGCGGCTGATGTCGCAGGCAGCGACAGCGCTCGAAACGATCGAGGCCGGCCGCGCGCTGGAGCGTCCGCGGATGCGACGCGCGCTGATGATGCTCGTGGCCTTGGCCGCTGCCGGAGCCGTCCTCCTGGGACTCGGCCCTGCGTCCTGGCGCAACCTGGCGGCGGGATTCCTGTTCCCCTGGACTCCGCCAGGCGAGGTGGTGACCGCTCGGCGGCTGATGGTGAGCCCCGGCAACATCACGCTGCCTCGCGGCGCCTCGCTCGACATCAGCATCGAGGCGCAGGGCTTCGAGCCCGGTGATGCCGTGCTCTACCTGCGCGAGGCCAGTGCCGAGGAGTGGGATGTCGTCCCGATGGCTCGGGACGCCGATGGCAGGTTCTCCGTCAGGCTGTTCGACCTGGATTCGTCGTTCACGTATCGCATCCGGGCGGACGACGTCGAGTCGTCGCCGCATCGTGTGACCATCACGGATCTTCCAGCCGTGCGAGAGCTCGAACTGCGGCTGGAGTATCCGTCGTATTCGGGACTTCCGGCCGACACGATGACCGGTGGCGGCGACGTGGCGGCGGTGGTGGGGACAGTTGTCGAGGTGCGTCCTTCGCTCACGATGCCGGTCGGGGCGGGGATGCTGCGCTTCGACGACGGCACCCGGGTGCCGCTGGCGATCATCGACTCGTTGCAGCCGATGGCCCGGTTCCGGGTCAGCCGCAACGGTTTCTACTCGATCGATCTGGTCGCACCCGATGGCACAGTCGTGCCCGGGAACGTGCGCTGGGCGGTCGATGCACTTCCCGATCGCCCGCCGGTGGTTCGCGTCACCGAACCGGGGCGCGATGTCCGCGCGACCAACGTCGAGGAACTGCCGATTGCCATGAGCGCGGATGATGATTTCGGAGTGCGCTCACTCGAGCTTCGATTCACGATCAACGGAGGCGATGAGCAGAAGCTCTCGCTGGGAGCAGGCTATCCGGCCGGCACTCTCACTCCGCGCGAGGTTCACACCTTGTTCCTCGAGGAGTATCCTCTCTCGGCAGGCGACCTGGTCGCATACTACGCCGCTGCGATCGATGGTGCCGGCAACGAGGCGCGCAGCGACATCTACTTCGTCGAGATCCGCCCCTTCTCACGCAATTATCGCCAGGCCGAGCAAGGCGGTGGTGGAGGGGGAGGCGGGATGGGCGGCTCCGGGGACGAGCCCGAGCTATCCAGGGTGCAGCGCGAACTGATCGTTGCGACGTACAATGTCCTGCGCGACAGCAGCAGCGTCGATCCATCGCGCCTGCGCGAGGATGTGACGGCGATCGCCGTCAACCAGGAGCGCCTGCTGGATCGCGTGCGAGAACTGGCGACGGAGATCGTGACCCGCGGCGCCGTCTCGGTCGACTCGACCTTCATGGAGATCGCGGTCGCCCTCGACTCCTCCGCCACCGCGATGGAAGAGGCGCTAGAGAAGCTGCGCGCCGCGCGACTCAACGAGGCGCTGCCCAGTACCCAGCAGGCATTGCGGCAACTGCAGCGCAGCGAGGCGCTCTACCGTGACGTCCAGCTCCAGCTGGGCGAGCAGGCCGGCGGTGGCGGCGGCGGTGGCGGTGCACCGGAGGATCTCGCTGACTTGTTCGAGCTGAATCGCGACCAGCTTCGCAATCAGTACGAAGCCGTTCAGCGCGAGGCCAGTGGCGGTTCAGGGACCGCTCGCGAGATCGACGAGGCGCAACAGCGCCTGCGCGACCTTGCCAGGCGCCTGGAACAGGAGAACGAGCGCCAGCGCCGGATGGCAGAGGCGATGAACCAGCGCCTCGGCCAGCAGGCTGGAAGTGAGGGCGGCAGCGGGGGATCAGGCACGAGCGGTGGATCTGCTGGGGCGCAGTCCCGCAACAGCGCCACGCAGCGTCGCTTCGCCGAGGAAGCAGAAGCAGAGGCGCGTCGCCTGGAACGACTGGCACGCGAGCAGCGCACACCCGAACTCGAACAGGCCGCGCAGGCTGCGCGACAGGCGGCAGACGCGATGCGTCGAGCCGCGGCCGGTGAGGCCGGTCGGCAGGAGCAGGCGGCCGAATCACTTCGCAACGCACTGGAGAATGTTGGCGCAGGTCAGGAGTCTCGAGCCCGCAGGGAGTCGGAGCGGTTGGGCCGGGAAGCAGCAGACCTGGCACGCGAACAACGGGAGCTGACCCGGAACGCGGCAGCGCTTCCGCGTGGCGCATCGAACACCCGCCCGGAAGAAGTTCGTCGCCTTCGTCAGGAAGGCCAGCGGCTTTCGCGCGAGGCGGCAGACCTGCAGCAGGAGCTTGAGCGACTGTCGCGCGAGTTACGCAGCAATGATCCCGCCGCCGCCGCTGCACTCGCCGAGGGCGCCCAGCGGATGCGCGAGTTCCAGATACCGGAGAGGATTGGGCAGGGCAGCGGCTTCATCGGCGACGATCGCATCGATCCGGGCGCGCTCGAGCGGTACAACAACCAGATCACCGCGGTCCTTGAAGAAGTCCGCGATCGGGTTGGCCTGGCAGCGGGAGCGGTCGGGAACTCCCCCGAACGGCGACAGGCACGTGCACTCGAACAGGCACGCGAGCTGACCCGGGCGCTGGACGCGATCAATCGGCGTAATGAAATGGCGCGTGACTCCGGCCAGGGTCAGGGTCAGCAGGGGCAGCAGCCCGGTCAGGAGGGCCAGGAGCGGGGACAGCCCAACCAACAGTCAGGCCAGCCCGGCGATCAGGGTCAGCAACCCGGACAGGGTGGCCGACCGGGTCAGGGCGAGGATCGCGGGCAGGGCGAGCAACAGCAATCTGGGGCCCAGGCCGGTGGCGTCCCGACCGGCGGCCAACCGCAAGGTGGCAGCGACGCCCGCCAGCTCTCGCGAGAGGTGCGCGCCCGCCTGGGCGCCGCAGAGGCGCTCCGCCAGGAATTGCGGGATCAGGGCGTCACCGTGACATCGCTCGACGAGGCAATCTCGGCGATGCGCCGCTTGCAGCAGGACCGGGTGCAGGGCGATCCGCTCGAGATGGCGCGCCTGGTCGAGGATGCGCTCGAATCGCTCAGGCAGGCGGAGTTCGAGCTGTGGCGGAAGTTCTCGGGGGGCACTGAGTCACTTCCGGCTGTGGGAGACCTGTCGCGCGTGTCACCTCGGTATCGAGCCCTGGTCGAGGAGTACTACCGCTCGATCGCCCGGGACCGACAGTGATGGTCCTAGCGGCTTGCGAGAGTTGTCCCCTCCAGTGTCGGTGAGCGATACTGACATCTCGTCCCCGCATAGGTATCAATGAAATGAGACGGCCGGATCATCAAGGTGTTCCGGTCGTCGTTCTTTTTCCGCGGTGCCGACCCCGACTTGAGACCAGGGGATGTGGCACAATCAATCCAACTCCCATATATGCAATGACTTCCGCGCCAGGGCGTGGGTGATTCATAGCCGCCACACCCGGAAACCGGCCTCGTGGTGCGGGCGAGTGACACCAGGTGCAGTCCACCCCGGCGTGGCGAATTCGCCACGATTCTCCTGCCACAGGTGGACTTCTTCTTGCGTGTGTCGTGGGGTCCATACCATTCAGACGAGACAGATGCCAACCACGGCCACGACCACCGACGCGCTCTGGAAGCGCTGGCGCGAGCAGAATGATCTCGATGCACGGCGCGAGCTGCTCTCGCGCTACATCGGCCTGGTGCATCACGCCGCGCGTGAGGTCGCTCCCCGAGTCCGCGATGCGGTATCGCTCGACGAGCTGTTCTCGGCCGGTTCGCTCGGACTGTTGCAGGCGATGGAAGGATTCGATACCGACCGTGGTCTGGCTTTCTCCACCTTTGCGATGCGTCGCATCCGTGGTGCAATCCTGGATGAACTCCGCTCGCGTGATCCGCTGTCGCGCGCCGATCGCGCCAACCTTCGTCGCCTCGACGGTGCGGTCGCGGAGCTGGAGCAGAAGCTGGGTCGAGCGCCGAGCAGCCACGAGGTGGCTGGCTACCTGGGTGTTGACCACGAGACTGTCGCGCAGCTCCGCCAGCGCACGGCGGTGATCGGTTCGGTGTCACTTCAGGGTGACGCCGGTGAGCGCGAGCTCGCCGAGCGGATCGGGGAGGACGGCGCCGCACGGGTCCACGCCGAGCTCGACGTGTCGGAACGAACCGATGCGATCCAGGCAGCACTGGCCGACCTGCCGCCCCGGGAAAGACTGATCCTCTCACGCTCGTACTTCGAGGAGCGTCCGCTCCGGCAGATCGCGCAGGAACTCGGCGTCACCGAGTCGCGCGTCTGCCAGCTCAGGGCCCAGGCAATTGCCCGTCTGCGCAGGCACCCGGGGCTCAGGGCAGTCGCCACCAGCTGATTCCCACCGCATTTCCGAGTCGATTGACGGTTCGTTGACAGGCTGCCGTTAGATTTTTTGGCGTTGATGTCTCGCCCGCCGGGAGAACGCCAGATGCACCCTGTCTTCGATGATCTGATCGACTACGCCGGTCTCTTTCCTCCCGCCTCCCGCACGATGGACGAGGCGCTGGTCGAGTACGCCAGGCACCGGGGCGGCGGGGATCGTCACAAGCTCGCTCGTTTCGTGGTCTCGGCGCGGAGTCTCCCGGAGCTGCGCGATGCCGCGATGCGGACGAGGATTCGTCCCCCTCATTTCGATCCCTGGCCACTCTCGGTGGTGATGGCCGTGGACCACGTCGACGACCTCGCCCGGATCGCGTCGTTGCAGTCGAGCAATGTTGGTCGGGGATTCAGGGTCGAGGCGGTGGAGGCAAGGGTAAACAACGTCGGTGAGATCTCGGTGATCACGGAACGCTTCGACACCGAGTGGGAAGTGTTCCTCGAGATGCCGCACGGCGCCGACTTCGATTCAATGGTGCGCGCGGCTCGTGATGCCGCGGCGGGCGCGAAGATTCGCACCGGTGGCATCACGCCTGACGCATTTCCGACCCCCCAGCAGTTGGCTGCCTTCTTGGAGGCGGTGTACGAGTACGGCATCCCGTGGAAGGCCACGGCGGGATTGCATCACCTCCGCACCGGTGAATATCCGCTGACCTACGAACCCAATTCCCCGCGCCACAAGATGTATGGTTACCTGAACCTGATCTTTGCGGCGACTGCGGTGCATCACGGGCTCGATACTGCCACGGCGGCGGAGATCCTCGCCGATGACAGCCCCAAGGCGTTCCGGCGCGGCCACGACTATATCGCCTGGGGCGACCTGCTCCTCAGCTTCAAGCACATCGAGCTTGCCCGCAACAACGGCTTCCGGAGTTTCGGATCGTGCTCGTTCACCGAGCCGATCGAAGAGATGGTGGAGGAGTTCGGACGATGACAGACCTCGATCGCAGCCACGATCCGTCGCGCACCTCGTGGGTTGAATCCGCCAACGGGCATCCCGATTTCCCGATCCAGAACCTGCCATTCGGCGCGTGCGACGAGGGGATCGTGGTGGCCATCGGCGACCAGGCGCTGGTGCTGCGCGAGGCGCTGGAGGCCGGCTGGGGGGAAGGGCTCGATCTCTCGCTCGACGAGATCGACGTGCCGTTCCTCAACCTCTTCCTGCTCCGGTCACTGGAGACCTGGCGCGCCGTTCGCCTGGCGCTGTCTGATGCATTGTCGGATCCTGCCTGGAAGAGCCGACTCGAGCCGGCACTGCGACGCCGTGATGAGCTCGAGATGGACCTGCCCTGTCACGTCGGGGATTACACCGACTTCTACGCCTCGGTCCACCACGCGACCAATGTGGGTTCGATGTTCAGACCGGACCAGCCTCTGATGCCCAATTACAAGTGGGTGCCGATTGGTTATCACGGCCGGTCATCGACGATTGTCGTCGACGGCACCCCGGTGCGGAGGCCGAGGGGCCAGTCCCGACCTGCCGGGGAGGAGGAGCCGAGATTCGGCCCGGCCCGTTCACTCGACTACGAACTCGAGCTCGGACTGGTGATCGGGGGTCAGCAACCGATCGGTGATGTGGTCCCTGCTGCCGAGGCGGCGAGCCGGATCTTCGGCGTGGTCCTGCTAAATGACTGGTCGGCCCGCGACGTCCAGGCGTGGGAATACCAGCCGCTGGGGCCATTCCTGGCGAAGAATTTCGCCACCACGATCTCACCCTGGGTAATCACCACCGAGGCACTGCGACCGTTCCGGGTGCCGGTGCCAGCCCGACACGAGGGCGACCCCGAGCCGATGGAGTACCTGCGAGTACCCGACGATCACACCTGGTCGCTTGAACTCTCCGTGGAGCTTCGTTCAGCCGCGATGCGCTCGCGAAACGATGCGCCACTTGTCGTATCGACGGGTCGCTTCCAGGAGTCGATGTACTGGTCACCGTCCCAACTGGTGACTCACCACGCCTCCAACGGTTGCTCACTGATGCCGGGTGACTTGCTGGGCACCGGCACGATCAGTGGTCCGGAGCCGGAGAGTCGCGGCTGCCTGCTGGAGCGTACCTGGCGCGGCAGCCAACCGCTCACGCTGCCCGACGGCGGAACGCGTGCCTTCCTCGAGGACGGCGATGAAGTGAACCTTCGCGGTCGCGCAGTTGCCGCAGGTCGAGTCAGCATCGGCTTCGGCAATTGCAGCGGCGTGGTGCAGCCGGCGTGACCCGGCGCATCGACGTGGTGGTGACCTACCTGGCGATGACCGACCCCGGGCAGTTGCGTCCCGGAGGTCACCCGCCGTCGGGAGTGCACCTCGAGAAGGCGTCACAAGCCGAAGCGGGCGCCTGGGCGCGCGAGGGCTACCACTCAGTTGGCGGCCCGTGGCTCTGGACCGATCGCCTCCATCTCGATGACGCCGAATGGCAGGCGATCATCGAGGCGGAGCAGGGCGAGATCTGGCAGGCTCGCGATGCGGACGGCCTGGTCGGCTATTTTCATCTCGCTCGCAACGGCGATGATGTCGACATCCGATATTTCGGACTGGTCGAGCGGTGCATCGGTCGTGGCATCGGCGGCTGGTTGCTCACCCGTGCGGTGGAGCGCTGCTGGGCCCTGGGCCCGGCACGAGTGACGCTCAACACCTGCACGCTCGACGGACCGGCCGCCCTCCCCAACTATCTCAAGCGCGGCTTCTCGGTGCTGCGCGAGGAACACCGCGTCAAGGAGCTCTGAATGGAGCTGGGAGACCTGCGCAGGGACTACCGCCGGGATTCGCTCGACGAATCGACGGTGGCGGAGGATCCCCTCGAGCAGTTCGCGCGGTGGTTCAACGAAGCCCAGTCTGCTGGCATCGCGGAACCCAATGCGATGACGCTGGCGACCGCTGATTCAGCGGGCAGGCCGAGCGCCAGAATAGTGCTGCTGAAGGGAGTGAGCGCCGGCGGTTTCGTGTTCTTCACTGACTACCGCTCGCGCAAGGGTCGCGAGCTCGCCGACAATCCATTCGCGGCACTGGTGTTCCACTGGCCGCCACTGGAGCGCCAGGTGCGGGTGACCGGCAGGGTCGAGCGCACCAGCCAGGAAGAATCCGCAGCATACTTCCACAGTCGTCCGCCCGGCTCGCGACTCGGTGCCTGGGCGTCACGGCAGAGTTCGCCGCTCGCGAGTCGCGGGGAACTGGACACGACGGTGGCCGAGCGACGGTCGGAGTTCGGCGACGACATTCCACTGCCCCCACACTGGGGCGGGTATCGATTGATTCCTGACACGATCGAGTTCTGGCAGGGAAGACCCGATCGCCTGCACGACCGCATTCTCTATACTCGAACTTCGGAGCACGGATGGGACCGCGTTCGCTTGTCGCCCTGAGCATCTGCATCTGCGCCGCACCACTCGCCGGCCAGCGGGTCAGCCTGCCCGACCTGCCGACTGTCATGCGCGGCAGCGAGACCGTGGGGCGCGAGCCGTCAGCGGTGCGTTGGTCTCCCGATGGTGAATGGATCTACTTCTCGTGGCTGCCACCAGGCACCGATTGGCGGGAGAGCACGAAGCCATACCGGGTGCGGGCGCGCGCGGGAGCCCCGCCAGAGGAAGTGAGTCGCGAGTTCGCCGATTCGATCGCTCCCGCACTCGCGAACGGAATCACGACCCGCGATGGGAGGTTCCGGTATACCAGCAGCGGCGGTGACCTATGGCAGGTCTCGTTGCCCCAGGGCAGGCTCCGTCGGCTGACGCGCACCAATGCGGGCGAGCAGGTGTCGGCGCTCTCTTCAGATGAGTCGCGACTCTTCTTCCAGTCTGGCGGCAACCTGCACGCGCTCACCATCGCCAACGGGTACGTCGAGCAGCTCACCGATATCCGCACCGGAACCGCGCCGGACACCACGCGCAGGTTGACTCCCCAGCGGAAGGCGCTGGAACGCGACCAGCTCGACCTGTTCGAGGCGTTGCGCGACGATGCCCGCGCCGACTCGATTCGTCGGCTGGAGGGCGCGCGGCGCGATTCACTGGCACTTCCAACCACCTGGCTCGGCCGCGATTGGCGGCTGCGCTCGCTGGAAGTGTCGCCCACTGGCAATCACGCGATCCTCGTCGCAACGCAGTCGGCCAGTCCCGAGCCGCGCCGTGCCAACGTTCCCAACTACGTGACCCGCTCCGGTTACACCGAGGAGATCCCCACCTACGCCAAGGTCGGTGATGCCGACTCGAGGACGCGGGTGGGTGTCCTCACGATCGCCGACGGCAAGGTGAACTGGATCCGTCCGTTCGCCAACGACTCATCTGATCGTTACGGCTCGCTGTCGGTCGTGGGCTGGAATGATGCAGGTACCGCCGCGCTGGTGCGTGCCGACAACAGCGACTACGACCGCAGGATCCTGGTGCGGGTGGACACCGACGCATCGATCACCATCATCGACGAACTCACCGATACTGCGTGGGTGGGCGGGCCGTGCGGAGGATGTGTCGGTTGGCTGCCGGGAGAGCAGGGGATCTGGTTCGCCAGCGAGGTCTCCGGCTACGCGCACCTGTATCGCACCGATCCGCGTGGCCAGGATCGCACCGCGCTCACCAGCGGCAAGTGGGAGGTATTGCGCGCCTCGCTGTCGCCCGGGCGTGACCACTTCCAGCTGCACACCAACGAGACCACTCCGTTCGAGCAGCACTACTGGACGATGGCGCTCGACGGCAGTCGCCGCACGCAGGTGACCACTGCCAAGGGTGGCCACAACGTGGTGGTGTCGCCCGATGGTCGCTGGCTGGCGGACGTGTACTCAAGGGCCAACCGGCCTGGGGAGCTGTTCCTCCAGCCGGCGCGCGCCGGTGCGGCGGCCAGCCAGTTGACCACGTCTCCCACGGCAGAGTGGCTGCAGCACGACTGGATCGAGCCGGAGATCGTGATGATTCCGGCCAGCGACGGCGTCGAGGTCCCGGCCCGGATCTATCGTCCCGAGCAGTTCGGGGCGCCATCCAATGGGGCTGCTGTCCTGTTCGTGCACGGCGCCGGCTACCTGCACAACGTGCACAACTACTGGTCGACCTACTACCGCGAATACCAGTTCCATCACCTGCTCGCTGCACGTGGTTACGTCGTGCTCGACGTCGACTATCGCGGCTCGGCGGGATATGGTCGCGACTGGCGCACGGCGATCTACCGTCACATGGGTGGTCGTGACCTCGAGGATTTCGTCGACGCGTCGAAGTGGATCACCACCACGATGGGCATCCCGGGTGATCGCATCGGCATCTATGGTGGCTCGTATGGTGGCTTCATCACCCTGATGGCGCTGTTCACGCGGCCCCAGTACTTCGGCGCGGGGGCCGCGCTGCGGGCAGTCACCGACTGGGCCCATTACAACCACGGCTACACCTCCAATATCCTCAATAGCCCACAGTCCGACGCGGAAGCCTACCGGCAGTCCTCGCCGATCTATTTCGCCGAAGGGCTGAAGGGCGCGCTGCTGATTTGCCACGGGATGGTGGACACCAATGTCCATTTCCAGGACAGCGTACGGTTAGCGCAACGCCTCA
>Ga0079224_100013857_pt1 | contig 11246 bp, 10 predicted proteins | sample Stecom2015_FD_80414 | JGI IMG/M metagenome (GOLD analysis project Ga0079224, IMG submission 80414) | Agricultural soil microbial communities from Utah to study Nitrogen management - Steer compost 2015 | ecosystem: Environmental > Terrestrial > Soil > Agricultural land | place: USA: Utah...
CAGCGGGCGCGGAGCTTCTAGCGCGTGACGTAGCGGCCGTCGGCGAGGTTGTCGGCCAGCCGGCGATAGGCCCGGTCAGCGTCCTGCCAGACGCCGAAGCCCCTCACATCGCCGAGATTGCTCGAGAACCAGTCGTATCTGACCGGCACCACGCGGCCGTCGGCGGTCGTGATCCGGCCCTCGATCGCCGCGCCGCCGATGGAGACGCTGCGGTGGCCGTCGAGCCCCGGACGGTCCGCGAGTTGCTGGACGGTCGGCCGGTTGGGGCGCAGGTCGGTCAGCACCAGTTCGATCCGGGCGCCGGCCAGATCGGCGTCGTCCGCCAGCGCGCGCTCGACCACGGCGCCGAGGCGGTCCATCTGCGCCTGGACGTCCCGCATCCCGATCTTCTGGGCCTCGCGTTCGAAGGCGGGGTCGAGGGTGACGGCGACGCCGGCCGGCTGGGCCTGGGCGGCGGCGGCGAGGGCCGCGGCGGCGGCGAACGGGACAAGGAAGGCGAGTTTACGCATGACTATCCTCCTGAACCCCCCGGTCCAGGTCCAAGATAGGTCCACGGCTCCGCTACGCCAGAGGCCGTCGCCAAATGTGATCAGCCGGGCAGGCGGATAAGGGCGCGCAGGCCGCCGAGATCGCTGCGACCGAGGGTGATGTCGCCGCCGTGGCCGCGGGCGACGTCGCGCGCGATGGCGAGGCCGAGGCCGACGCCTTTGCGGTTCTGGTTGCGCGAGTCGTCGAGGCGCGAGAAGGGGCGGAAGGCTTCCTCGTGCATCTCCTCGGGAATGCCGGGCCCGTCGTCCTCGATGGCCACCTCGACGCCGCCGGAGGGCAGGGGGCGGGCGCTGAGGCGGACGTGGTCGCCGTGCGCCGCCGCGTTGCCGGCGAGGTTGGTCAGGGCGCGCTTGAAGGCGAGCGGGCGAACCGTGGCGGTCAGGTGGTCGGGCGCCGCGACCTCGACCTCGGCTCCCGCGCGGCGGGCGTCGTCGGCGGCTCCGGTCAGCAGTTCGGGCAGCGACACCTCCTGCGCCGGCTCCCCGGCCTCGCCGCGGGCGAAGGCCAGATACTCGTCGATCATGTGCTCCATCTCGTCGAGATCGCCGCGCATGGCCTCGGCCCGTTTGAAAGGGGGGGCGAGGGCGAGTTCGAGTCGGAGACGGGTCAGCGGCGTGCGCAGGTCGTGGCTGACCGAGGCGAGGAGGGCGGTGCGCTGGTCGATGTGGCGCTGGATGCGGTCGCGCATGTCCATGAAGGCGCGGGCGGCGGCGCGGACCTCGCGGGCGCCGGACGGCTTGAAGCGCTCGCGCGGCTCGCCGCGTCCAAAGGCCTCGGCGGCCTCGGCGAGGCGCTCGATGGCGCGGACCTGGTTGCGGATGAAGAGGATCGCCACGCCCATCAGCAGGACGGTGGCGACGAGCAGCCAGAGGACGAAGATGTGGGCCTGGGTGGCCACGGCCCGCTCGCGCGGGGCGATGATGCGCAGCACGCCCTGGGGCTGCTGCACGCGGACGTCGACGTAGGCCGGGTAGCGGGTGGTGTCGAACCAGAAGGGCTGATCCAGCCGGGCGGCGAGGGCCCGCTCGAGGGTGCGGTCGACGACGCCGATGGCGCCGCGGCGGGCTTCCTCGGGAAGAACATCCCCCTCCCGCAGGTCGACGGAAAGGGACATGGAGCGCTGGGCGCGCTCCGCGATGACCTCAAGGTTCCGCGGCGTGGGATCGTCGGCGTAGCTCTCCACCGCCCAGGCGATGTCGCCGGCGAGGCCGTCGGAGAGGCGGGCGGTGACGGTCTGCCAATGGGCGTCGAAGAAGGCCCAGGTGACGGCCACCTGCATGACCAGCACCGGCAGGACGATGATCAGCAGCGAGCGGCCCCACAGCGAGGTCGGGACACGCCGCTTCAGGAAGCGCGGCCAGAGGCTGGCGGGGAGCAGCCTCACGGGGGGCTCAGTCCGGGGCCAGCATGTAGCCGACGCCGCGCACGGTCTGCAGGTAGCGCGGGTTCTTCGGGTCGGCCTCAAGCTTGCGGCGCAGGCGGGTGACCTGGACGTCCACGGCGCGGCCGGTGATGTCGGCGGTGTCGGGCGACAGGCTCATGCGCTCGACCGGGGCGTGGGCGTGGATGGCCAGGGTCTTGAGCAGCTGGGCCTCGGCCTCGGTGAGGCGCTGGGGCTTGCCGTCCCGCGACAGCTCGAGCCGCTCCATGTCGAACACCGCGTCGCCCAGCCTGATCTCGCGCGGGGTCAGGGGCTTGCCGCCCGTGCGGCGCAGGATGGCGTCGACGCGCAGGGCCAGCTCGCGCGGGTCGAACGGCTTGGACATGTAGTCGTCGGCGCCGCGAGACAGGCCCTCGATACGGTCGTCAGGATCGCCCCGGGCGGTGAGCAGCAGGACCGGGGTCTTCGATGTCTCGGCCTTGTTGCGAACCCAGGTGGTCAGGTCGAAGCCGCTCTCGCCCGGCATCATCACGTCGAGGATGACCAGGTCGAACTCGATCAGCTCCATCAGCCGCTTCGCCGCCGCCGCGTGGGCGGCGCCGGTGACGCGGTAGCCCTCGCGGGTCAGGAACTCCTTGAGCAGCTCGCGGATGCGGTCGTCGTCGTCGACGACGAGCAGGTGGCGGCCGGCGCCCGGGCCGGCGATCGGCCCGGAGCGGCCGTGCGGGCGAACGTCGGTCATGCGCCGTTGACCTCGACGGCATCGGCGGCTCTAACCCTCGGGACTGCTCGGGAGACGTTCTTCAATGGCCTTCGTTCCTTTCGACGACCGCGACGGCTGGATCTGGATGGACGGGGATTTCGTACCCTGGCGGGATGCGAAAACGCACGTCCTGACCCATGCCCTGCACTACGGCTCGTCGGTCTTCGAGGGTGAGCGTATGTATGGCGGCGAAATCTTCAAGCTGACGCCGCATTCGGAACGCCTGAAGCGGTCCGCGAACCTGCTGGATTTCGACCTTCCCTATAGCGTGGCCGAGATCGACGCCGCCTGCAAGGCGACGTGCGAGAAGATGGGGCTGGCGGACTGCTATGTGCGGCCGGTGGCCTACCTCGGGGCCGAGCAGGTGAGCGTGACGGCGCGCAACAGCCGGCCGCACCTGGCCATCGCCGCCTGGGACTGGCCCAGCTATTTCGATCCCGAAGTGAAGGCGCGGGGCATCCGGCTGGAGTGGGCGAAGTGGCGGCGGCCGGACCCTGCCACGGCGCCGTCGGCGGCCAAGGCCGCGGGCCTGTACATGATCTGCACCATGTCGAAGACGGCGGCCGAGAAGCGCGGCTACGCCGACGCCATGATGCTGGACTGGCGCGGCTACGTGGCCGAGGCCACCGGGGCGAACGTCTTCTTCGTGCAGGACGGCGTGCTGCACACCCCGCCGGTCGACGCCATCCTCGACGGCATCACCCGCCAGACGGTGATCGAGATCGCTGGCGAGAAGGGGGTCGAGGTGATCGGGCGCCATATCCGGCCGGAGGAGCTGTCGACCTTCTCGGAGTGCTTCCTGACCGGCACCGCCGCCGAGGTGACGCCGGTGAGCGAGATCGGCGAGTACCGGTTCACCCCGGGCGCGCTGAGCCTCGACCTGATGGAGGCCTACGGCCGGCGGGTGCGGGGCGGGTAGGCTTCCGCCCCGGCGGCCCAAGTGGCGCAGATCTTTTTGCGCCACTCGGGCAACTTCAACCGCGCCCACCAACTGCTGGAATCGATCAGAGAATTCGGCTCCGCCGGCGTGGCGCAAGTGGCCAAGTCCGTCGGATTACGGAAACTCCGGGCTGTCTGTCGGGCGCCGCTGCGCGCCGCGCCCCCTGCCGGATTGTCAAAGACCGCTGGTGAGATGGCGAGCGCGAGGGGCGGGTCAAGAGGAGGCGTGGAATAAATTCCTGTTTGAGGCAGGGTGACGCCGGCGCTTGCCAGACGCGGCCGCGTGGCGTTCAACGAGGCGGCGTCCCGCGGGGGAGACCGGACAGGGAGTCCGAATGTTCAGCCTGCTGAATCTCCAGAGCCTGATCGGGCTCGTCGTGGTCGTGATCGCCTGCTGGGCGCTGTCGGAGAACCGGCGGGCGTTTCCGTGGAAGCTGGCGTTGGGGGCCGTGGCGGTGCAGGCGGGGCTGGTGCTGGCGGTGTTCGGCATTCCCGGGTCGGCGGCGGTGCTCGACGCCATCAACGGCGCGGTTGACGGGCTGGCGCGGGCGACCAACGAGGGGACGCAGTTCGTGTTCGGCTATCTGGCCGGGGGCGACCAGCCCTATGCGGTGGCCAATGAGGGGGCGCTGTTCACCTTCGCCTTCCAGGTGCTGCCGCTGATCCTGGTGATCTCGGCCCTGTCGGCCCTGCTGTGGCACTGGAAGGTGCTGAAGTGGATCACCCTCGGCTTCGGCCTGCTGTTCCAGCGCACCATGGGGCTGGGCGGGGCGTCGGCGCTGGCGGTGGCCGCCAACATCTTCCTCGGCATGATCGAGAGCCCGATCGTCATCCGGGCCTATCTGGACAAGCTGACCCGCTCGGAGCTGTTCCTGCTGATGGTGGTGGGGCTGGCCACCGTAGCCGGTTCGACCATGGTGGCCTATGCGACCATCCTGGCGCCGGTGCTGACCAACGCCGCGGGGCACGTGCTGGTCGCCTCCATCGTCTCGGCGCCGGCGGGCATCCTGCTGGCGCGGGTGATGGTGCCCGAGAAGCCCGGCGAGGGCGGGGCTCACGCCGACTACAACTCGGCCCTGAAGTACGACAGCGCCATCGACGCCATCGTGAAAGGCACCGCGGACGGCCTGATGGTGGTGCTGAACATCTCGGCGGTGCTGATCGTGTTCGTCGCCCTGGTGGCGCTGGCCAACGTCATGCTGGGCGGCCTGTGGCTGTTCGGCGACCACATCACCGTGGAGCGGGTGCTGGGCTGGATCTTCATGCCGGTGGCGTGGCTGGCCGGGGTGGAGTGGTCCGAGGCCGGCCGGGCCGGCTGGCTGCTGGGGGTCAAGCTGACGCTGACCGAGTTCGTGGCCTTCATCGAGCTGGGCAAGGTTCCGGCGGCGGAGATGAGCGAGCGGACGCGGATGCTGATGACCTACGCCCTGTGCGGCTTCGCCAACATCGGCTCGGTGGGGATCACAGTGACCGGGCTGAGCGTGCTGATGCCCGAGCGGCGCGAGGAGGTGCTGGGGCTGGTGTGGAAGGCGCTGTTCGCCGGCTTCCTCGCCACCATCATGACGGCCTGCGTCGTGGGGGCCTTGCCGTCGGCGATCTACGGCTGATAGCGTTGCGATAAGCAACGGAGGCCTCGATGAAGCTCTACACCTCGCACCGCGCCCCCAATCCGCGGCGGGTCCGCTGGGTCATGGCCGAGAAGGGCATCGAGGGCGTCGAGATTGTCGAGATCGACCTGCTGACCGGCGAGCACCGCACGCCGGAGTATCGCGCCAGGGTGGGCGTGCCGCACGTGCCGGCGCTGGAGCTGGACGACGGCACGACGATCTCGGAGTCGGTGGCTATCTGCCGCTATCTGGAGGCGATGCATCCCGAGCCGAACCTGTTCGGGCGCGATCCCCGCGAGCAGGCGGTGATCGAGATGTGGACCCGCCGCTGCGAGTTCTATCTGGCCAATCCGATCATGCTGAACGTGCGGCACTCGCACCCGGCGCTGGCGGCGCTGGAGGCGACCCAGCTGCCGCAGGTGGCGGAGTACAACCGGCTCTCAGCCGAGAAGTTCATGCGCACGCTGGACCGCCGGCTGGCCGAGCACGCCTTCATCGCCGAGGACCGCTTCACCATGGCCGACATGGTCGCGGTGGTGGGCCTGGATTTCGCGCGGCGGATCCGCTACCGGCCGCCGGAAGAGCTGACCCGCCTGGCCCGGTGGATGGAGGCGTGCAGGGCGCGGCCGGGCGCGAAGGCGGGGGTCTGAGCCGTCGCGGCAGCAAGGGCTGGACGGATCGTCCGGGATCATTTTAAGCTTCAAATATGTCAGCACGCGCGGCCCGGAGCATCGCCGTCGTGGGCGCCGGTCCCGGCGGCCTGTACCTGGCCATTTCCCTGAAGCTGCGCGATCCGTCTCTTGCGGTGACGGTCTACGAACGCAACCGGCCGGACGACACCTTCGGCTGGGGCGTGGTGTTCTCCGACCAGACCCTGGCCAACCTGAAGGCCAACGATCCCGAGACGGCGGCGCGCATCGAAGCGGCCTTCGTGCACTGGGACGACATCGACGTGCACATCCACGGGCAGACCATCCGCTCCGGCGGGCACGGCTTCGCAGGCATCGGGCGCAAGCGGCTGCTCAACATCCTGCAGGCGCGGGCGGCGGAGCTGGGCGTCGAGCTGTGTTTCGAGACCGAGGTCGAGGACGCGCGCGCCCTCGACGCCGACCTGGTCGTCGCCGCCGACGGACTGAACAGCCGCGTGCGCAACGCCGCGCCGGAGACCTTCGGCGTCGATGTCGACGTGCGGGCCAACAAGTACATCTGGCTCGGCACGAGGAAGGCGTTCGACGCCTTCACCTTCGCCTTCGTGGAGACGCCGCACGGCTGGGTCTGGGCCCACGCCTACCGCTTCGAGGAGGGCCTTTCGACCTTCATCGTGGAGTGCACGGAGGCGACCTGGCGCGGGCTGGGCTTCGACCGCATGGACCAGGACGAGACCTGCCGCGCGGCGGAGGCGCTGTTCGCGGCATGGCTGGACGGGCAGCCGCTGATGAGCAACGCGCGGCATCTGCGCGGCTCGGCCTGGCTGAACTTCCCGCGCGTGGCCTGCGCCAACTGGCGCGACGGAAAGGTGGTGCTGCTCGGCGACGCGGCGCACACGGCGCACTTCTCCATCGGCTCGGGCACCAAGCTGGCCTTCGAGGACGCCATTCGCCTGGCCGAGGCGGTTACCGGAGACGGCGATCTGGCGGCTTATGAGGCCGAGCGGCGGGTGGAGGTGCTGAAGCTGCAGAGCGCCGCGCGAAATTCGACCGAGTGGTTCGAGATGGTGGAGCGCTACGTCGGGCTGGAGCCGATCCAGTTCGCCTACAGTCTGCTGACGCGCAGCCAGCGGGTCAGCCACGAAAACCTGCGCCTACGCGACCACGGCTTCGTAGCGCGGGTGGAGCGGTGGTTCGCCGACGGCGCCGGGGCGGCGCCGACGCCGGCCCCCCCGCCGCCGATGTTCGCGCCGCTGCGGCTGCGCGGCCTGACCCTGCCCAACCGGGTCGTGGTGTCGCCGATGTGCATGTACTCGGCCGAGGACGGGACGGTGGGGGACTTCCACCTCGTCCACCTCGGCGCACGGGCGCTGGGCGGGGCCGGGCTGGTCTTCACCGAGATGACCGACGTCTCGGCCGACGGGCGGATCACCCCCGGATGCGCCGGCATGTACCGGCCCGAGCACCGCGACGCCTGGAAGCGGATCGTCGACTTCGTGCACGGGCAGGGCGCGCGCATCTGCCTGCAGCTGGCCCATGCCGGGCGCAAGGGTTCGGTGGAGCGGCCGTGGGGGGCGCGCGCCGATCAGCCGCTGCTCGAAGGCGGCTGGGAGCTGGTCGCGCCCTCGCCGATCCCGTGGGCCGAGGGCGACCAGGTCCCGCGCGAGATGACCCGGGGCGACATGGACCGGGTGCGAGACGAGTTCGTCCGCGCGGTCGGCTGGGCGGTCGAGGCGGGTTTCGACATGGTCGAACTGCACTGCGCCCACGGCTACCTGCTGTCGTCCTTCCTGACGCCGGTGTCGAACCGGCGGACCGACGAATATGGCGGGTCGCTGGAGAACCGGCTGCGCTGGCCGCTGGAGGTGTTCCGGGCCATGCGCGCGGCCTGGCCTGACGAGAAGCCGATGTCGGTGCGCCTGTCGGCGACCGACTGGGTCCAGGAGGGGGTGACGGCGGAGGAGTCGGTGGAGATCGCCCGCGCCTTCGCTGACGCCGGCTGCGACCTGATCGACGTGTCGGCCGGGCAGACCACGCCCGAGGCGCGGCCGGTCTACGGCCGCATGTTCCAGACCCCCTTCAGCGACCGCATCCGCAACGAGGCGGGGGTGGCGACCATGGCTGTCGGCAACATCTACGAGCCGGACCACGTCAACGGCATCCTCGCCGCCGGCCGGGCCGACCTGTGCGCCCTGGCCCGGCCGCACCTGGCCGATCCGAACTGGACGCTGCGGGCGGCGGCGGAGCTGGGCTGGCGGGAGCAGGCCGCGCCGGTACAGTACCGGCAGGGCTTCGCCCAGTTGGCCCGCAACCTCGAACGGCAGCAGCAGGCGGGGGCGATATGAGCCTGGAGGGACGCCACGCCGTGGTCACCGGGGCGGGGTCGGGCATCGGCCGGGCCACGGCCGAACTGCTGGCCCTGCAGGGGGCGCGGGTGACGCTGGTCGGGCGGCACGTGGGGCGGCTGCAGGAGACGGCGGACCGCATCGGCGACGCCGCCTTCGCCGCCCCGGGCGACGTGACCGACCCGGAGGCGCTGGAGGCGGCGCTGGACGCGGGGCGCGACCGTTTCGGGCCCATCGACATCCTGATCAACAACGCCGGTAGGGCCAGCTCGGCCCCCTTCCTGAAGACCGACGCGGAGGCCTGGCGCGACATGCTGGCGCTGAACCTCGAAGCGCCGGCGCAGGCCATGCGGCTGGTGCTGGACGGCATGCTGGCCCGACGGCACGGGCGGATCGTCAATGTGGCCTCGACCGCGGGGCTGAAGGGCTACGCCTACGTCTCGGCCTATGTGGCGGCCAAGCACGGGCTGGTCGGGCTGACGCGGGCCGCGGCGCTGGAGGTGGCGACGAAGGGGGTGACGGTCAACGCGGTGTGCCCGGGGTTCACCGACACCGATCTCGTCGCCCGCTCGGTCGAGGCCATCGTCGGCAAGACCGGACGCACCGCCGACGAGGCGCGGGCGGCGCTGGCGGCGGGCAATCCGCAGGGCCGGCTGATCACCCCCGACGAGGTGGCCGAAACCATCGTCTGGCTGTGCGGCGACGGCGCCTCGGGCGTGAACGGCGCGGCCATTACCGTGGCGGGAGGCGAGGCATGAGCGGAGCCGACGGCAAGGCGGTGCTGCGCCTGTGGCTGCGGCTGCTGGCCTGCTCGACGGCGGTGGAGCGGGAGGCGGGGCGGCGCTTCCGCGACGCGTTCGGCTCGACCCTGCCGCGCTTCGACCTGCTGTCGGCGCTGGACCGGGCGGGGGAGGCGGGCCTGAGCATGGGCGAGGCGGCCGAGCGGCTGCGGGTGACCAACGGCAACGTCACCGGGCTGGCGCGGCGGCTGGAGGCGGACGGGCTGGTGGAGCGACTGGCGGGGCCGGACCGGCGGGTGCAGCGGCTGCGCCTGACGACGGCGGGTCGCGCGCGCTTCGCGGCCATGGCGGCGGCGCACGAGGGCTGGATCGGCGAATTGTTCGCCGGGCTGGACGCGGACGAGATCGAACGGCTGGGCGGCGGACTGGAGCGGGCGAGAGGCTCGATCCGGTCGGCCCTGCGGGAGGAGGCCATCCATGAAGGCGCGTGATTACGAGGCCCGCCATTTCCTCTGGTCGGTCGACGACGACGGGGTGGCGACGCTGACGCTGAACCGGCCGGAGCGGAAGAACCCGCTGACCTTCGAATCCTATGCCGAGATGCGCGACCTGTTCCGTGGCCTCGTCCACGCCGACGACTGCAAGGCGGTGGTGGTGACCGGCGCGGGGGGCAACTTTTCCTCCGGCGGCGATGTGCACGAGATCATCGGGCCGCTGACGGAGATGGCGGCGCCGGAGTTGCTGAAGTTCACCCGCATGACCGGCGACCTGGTCAAGGCGATGCGCGGCTGTCCGCAGCCGGTGATCGCGGCGCTGGACGGGGTCTGCGTCGGCGCCGGCGCCATCATGGCCATGGCTTCCGACATGCGGATCGCCACGCCGCGGACGAAGACGGCCTTCCTGTTCACCCGGGTGGGCCTGGCCGGCTGCGACATGGGCGCCTGCGCGGTCCTGCCCCGCATCATCGGCCAGGGCCGGGCCTCGGAATTGCTGTTCACGGGCCGGGTCATGACCGCCGAGGAGGGGGAGCGTTGGGGCTTTCACAACCGGCTGGTGGAGCCGGACGCCCTGCTGAAGACGGCGCAGGAGCTGGCGCGGTCGCTGGCGAGGGGGCCGACCTTCGCCCACGGCATGACCAAGAACCAGCTCAATGTCGAATGGGACATGAGCCTGGACGCCGCCATCGAGAGCGAGGCGCAGGCGCAGGCGCTATGCATGCAGACGCAGGACTTCCGCCGCGCCTACGAGGCGTTCGCCGCGAAGCGCGAGCCGGTGTTCGAGGGGGACTGAGCCATGGCCGACCGGAGCTTCCTCGACTGGCCCTTCTTCGACGATCGGCACCGCGCCTTCGCGCAGGAGCTGGAGGCCTGGGCGGACGGCGAGGCGGCGGTCGGCTTGCATGGCGACCATGATCTGGACGGCGACTGCCGGACGATCCTGCAGGCGCTCGCCGACGGCGGCTGGCTGAAGAACGCCGTCCCGGACGCCGGGGGGCGGCTGGATGTGCGCACCTTGTGCCTGACGCGCGAGACGCTGGCCCGGCGGTCCGGCCTGGCGGATTTCGTCTTCGCCATGCAGGGGCTGGGTTCGGGGCCTGTCAGCCTGTTCGGGACGGCTGAACAGAAGGCCCGCTGGCTGCCCGCCGTGGCGGCGGGCGAGGCGATCGCCGCCTTCGCCCTGTCGGAGCCGGAAGCCGGCTCCGACGTGGCGGCGCTGGCGACCACGGCGCGGCGCGACGGCGACGGCTGGGTGCTGGACGGGACCAAGACCTTCATCTCCAACGGCGGTCTGGCCGACCGCTACACCGTGTTCGCGCGCACGGGCGAAGAAGGGGCGAGAGGGATCAGCGCCTTCGTCGTCGATGCGGGCACGCCGGGGTTCGTGGTGGTGGAGCGCATTCCGCTGATGGCGCCGCATCCGCTGGCGACGCTGCGCTTCACGAACTGCCGCATCGACGGCGACCGGTTGCTGGAGGAGCCGGGGCAGGGCTTCCGCATCGCCATGGCGACGCTGGACGTGTTCCGCTCCACCGTGGCGGCGGCGGCGCTGGGCTTCGCCCGCCGCGCCTTCGACGAGGCCGCCGCACGCGCGACCAGCCGCAAGCTGTTCGGGGCGCCCATGGCGGACCTGCAGCTGGTCCAGGCCTCCCTGGCCGAGATGGCGCTGAAGATCGACGCCTCGGCCCTGCTGATCTACCGCGCCGCCTGGCTGAAGGACCAGGGCGCGCCGCGGGTGACGCGCGAAGCGGCCATGGCCAAGCTCTACGCCACCGACG
>Ga0079224_100013858_pt1 | contig 11246 bp, 8 predicted proteins | sample Stecom2015_FD_80414 | JGI IMG/M metagenome (GOLD analysis project Ga0079224, IMG submission 80414) | Agricultural soil microbial communities from Utah to study Nitrogen management - Steer compost 2015 | ecosystem: Environmental > Terrestrial > Soil > Agricultural land | place: USA: Utah...
GCGCTGCGCTACTCGGTCGCATGCGTCGCCGCCTTGGCGGGCGTATGTGCGGCGGCATTGCTCACGTACAACCTGCGTCAATACAAGGCCGCGTATCTCGAATCTCTGTCTTGGACGGCAACTCCGGCACCGAAGCAGGCCGAAGCGAATTAGGAACGAATCTCGACGAAGGGTGCGCGGCTGCTCTGTCCGAGAGCCGCGCACCGATTCAGACAGGCGGTGCAATCAGAGACGCTTGGCCTTCTCGATCGGTCCACCGCCATGCTTCAAGCCTTTGGCGTATGTGACCTCGAGGAAGATCGCTCCGCGATCGGTCACCGGACCGTCACCATATCCCCAGATCGCACGCGGCGGCTGATAGATGAAGTAGTCTTCCTTCACCTGGAACGCCTCGCCGCGATCGGAGGGGCTCTTGAACTTCCACACGTTCATCTCGCCCCATACCATGTAGCGCAGACGATTCGCTTGCTCGAAGTACGTCTTCTTCCATTCGGCAGGCGGCTGCCAATTCGGCGGAATCTTGACGAGCTGCGCGCGAAAACCTTCCGATTTGTCGTCGTCGAGCCACTTCACGAAGCGCCCCGCCACTTCTCGGTCGTCTTCCCAGTCGACGTCGCGAGTGGCATCCAACAACCATGGTCGGGTGAAACGCTCGACCTTGCGCCAATCGCCGACCGTGCCCGGCGGCGGCCCCTTGCCGTCGCGCGAACGGTAGCTACCAGGCGCGCCTTCCTCTTCGCCGACGTTGATCACGTGACCGTCGCCTTCCTCGAAGATGATCAGGTTGTAAGGCAATTGGTTGCGCATCGCGCCCGTCGCCCAGGTACCGCCGTGCAGCGAGTACGGCGGACGCGTGAGCCAGCCGCCTTCCTTCTTGCGGTAATACATGCCGTTCTTCTGCAACGGATGCACGGGCTCAGGCATGATCGAATCGCCCTTCAGCGTATAGCCCCACTCCCAGAACTCGTGATAGTGCGGCACGGCGCCGAGTTTCGGCAGGTTCGAGTCGAAGGTCGGCCGATATTCCAAATGAATCAATTGGCCGACCGGCAGCTCGCTGTCCGGACCTGCTTCGGGGCTCTGAAAAATCGTCTTCGACGTCGGGCCGAGAGGCGGCTTCTTGATCGCCGAGCCCGGCGTGCCGTCGAACGGATACTTGCGTACGTACACGAACTCGACCTCTCCCCACGCGTTCGGATCCGGAGTGATCGTTCCGATGATCGGTTTCGTTCTTGGAGGCGGTTCCGGCGTATCGAGGGCTGCCATCACGTTCGCGGTGCCGAGCGCGGCTGCGATCGCCAAGCCCGTGAGGGTTGCTTTCCAACACGTTTTCCAGGTCATCGTCTTTTGTCTCCGATCGGGATGAATGACAGTTGCCGCAGCGACCGACCCAGGGTCACGGGTATCGCTCGGTTTTATGACTACGTTACCTATGTTTGAACTAGGGCCATGGTGACCTGCGCCTCCGGATCAGTCAACGACCATGCGCCCGCTGAGTGCCCTCGATTGACAACAAATCTCCCGTCTGGCAAGTACGCTCGCTAACTTCGATTACTTTATAACCAGTAGAGCGACGAGGAGCAGCGATGCGCAGCAAGCTTTTCTCCGGCATGACGGCACTAGGGGCACTCGCAGGGATCGCCGCAATAGCGGCTTGTGCCGCGCCGCCCGTTCCCTCGCCTCTGCTCGGCACCTGGGAAGCGGATGTCAGCCAGTCCACGTTTCAGGGCCGCGCTCCGTACCGCACGGGCAAAATGACCTTCATCCAGACCGACGACCAAAAGGTTCGGGTCATCGTCGATGTCGTGACCGCGAGCGGCACGCCCTTTCACTTCGAATACGAAGGTCCTGAGGACGATTCGGTCGTGCCGGTCAAGGGGAATCCCTACTACGACAGCGCCTCCAACGTCTGGACGGACGAGCGAACGCTGCGCAGAACCGAACGCCGCGACGGCAAGATCACGGGTTCGACCACGATGGAGGTCGCACCCGACGGAAGGTCCTTCGTGGCTAAAGGTCAGCGCTTGACGCCGGATGGCGTGAACTACGTGACGTCGATCGTGTGGAGACGCGTGCAGGATTGACTGTCGACTCTCCATGAAAAGATGGGCGCAGCGAAAGCCGCGCCCAAGAGGGGAGCACGTAAAGTGCTCGTCGCTAGATCTCACTCTTCATCCAGCGCTGATCCATCCGGACCTAGAAGTTCACCCCGACGCGAAACACGATCTCCCGCGGCGGATTGGGAAAGGCGCTCACTGCCGGGCGTACGGGGTGCGATTGCTGCAGGCCCGCCAACGAATAATGCTTGTCGGTCAGGTTGCGTACATCGAGCGCGAGGTCCCACTTCTCTTCAGGGCTCTGCCAGCCGACGCTTGCATTGTAGATACTGGCTTCGACCGTGTAGACGAGCGGCGTGTTTGCCACGTTGTTCTGATACTTGTCGTGGTAGTTCCATGAGCCGGTCAGACGCACGAAGCCGGGTATCGGCAATGACGGCGTGTATCGAAAGCCCAGCATGCCCTTCCACGGTATGAGACCGACGAGCTCTTTGTCTCGACAGTCGATCCGTTCGCCGAACTGGTTCGAGCACGGGAACGGGCCCGTATACTTGCCGTCGTTGTAAGCCAAATTGCCGTAGAGCATGAAGTCGCGAGTCACTCGCCAAGTCGGCTCGAGTTCCACGCCCTTCACGACGCCTGAAGTTGCGTTCGAGGTGTAGATCGTGCTCGTGCCCGGAAAGAAGACGGGTAGCTGCATGCCATCGTACTCGGCGCGAAACAGCGCGGAATTGAGGCGGAACTTGCCGTCCACGGTCTGGTACTTGAACCCCACCTCGTAGCTTTCCACATCCTCGGGGTCGTACGGCGTCGGTGCGCCGATCTGATCGGGCACACCCGTATCGGCGTTCGGCGGGATCGGATTGAAGCCGCCGCTCTTGAAGCCTTGCGTGTACGACGCATAGGTCATGAAATTGTCGCTCACTTCCCAGTTGACGCCGAGCTTCGGCGTCGTCGAAGTAAACGTCTTCTTCGCGTTCTGGGACACACCGAGCTGCTGGCGGTAGAACTGCGTAAAATCGGCTTCTTCTCGCGTATAGCGAACGCCGGCGGTCAACCCGACGCCGCCGCCCACGTAGTACGTGCCTTGCGCGAACACGGCGCTCGCTTCGGTGAGACGATCTTGGTCGATCGTGGGGCTGTTCGCGGTCGTCGCACGATTCCGACCCTCCTCATCCATGTAGTACACACCGAGGACGCCCTTCAAGCGCTCGCTGTTGTAGGTCAAATTGAATTCTTGGGTCCAGTACTCGTTGCGCATGCGGCCCTGGTTGTTGCTCGCCTGCGTAACGGGCTCGCCGCGATCCTTCGCCTCCTGCATCGCCAAGCTCACGAACAGCGTGTTTCCGGTGCTGAACGTACGCATGTTGCCGTAGCCCGTGATCGAGTGGATCTCCACCGTGTCCGAGACGAAGTAGCGCATGTTCAAGGCGACGCCGGTGTTATTGATCGAGCCTTGACCGAGCGGACCGTAGATCTCGCTGCGCGTCAGATCGCGATTGAACGTCCCGTTGGCTTCAGGAATGTTGATGCCGGGGAATACTTGCAGCGGGACCGGGACACCCGCTTCCGAATAATCCTGAATGGCAAACACCGACAACTCGGCTTCGAACTTCTCGTTCGGCGTGTACAACAGCTTCACGCGCTCCGCGCGCGAGTCGATGTTGCCGATGCGACGACCGTGCTCCGTTCCGTAGATGTAGCCATCGCGCTGACGCACGACGCCGCTGATCGAAAATGCCAGCGAATCGGTCAACGGACCGGTCAAATAGGCTTTCCCGCCAAGGTAGTCGAAGTTGCCGGCACTGAACTCCGCCTTACCTTCCCAGTTGAACTCGGGACGTCTCGTCTGAATCTTCAGCGCACCGCCCGAGCTATTGCGGCCGTACAACGTGCCCTGCGGGCCACGCAGCACTTCCAAACTCTCGATATCGAAGAAATCGAAGAAGGCACCGTTGATGCGCGGCTGATAAACGCCGTCGATGTAGATACCGACCGCCGGGTCGAAGTTGATGCCGGCCGTGCTCTGGCCGACGCCGCGCAGCGCAATCGATGCGTTCGTATTGCTGCCTTGCGCCGGGGTGATCTTGATACCGGGAATTTCCTGGGCGGCAGTGAGCACGTTCGTGACCATGCGCTCTTCCAATGCTTGCGCATCCACCGCGGTGATCGCGACGGGCGATTTCTGCACGGAGGCCGTGAATCGCTCCGCCGTCACCATGATCTCCGCGAGCCCGCCGTCATCATCCGTGGACTTGGCAGCCGCTTGGTACGCCACGGTCTGCTGCGCATTAGCCGAGGCAGAAGCGAGCGCCAGGGCTGCAAAGAGGCTGAGGTTCTCACGCATCGGATTCTTGCACTTCGCCACGACTTCTCCCTTTTATGCTCGGGTGGTTAACATGCTGAGGAACTTTTTCCCTTGTCCTCTAACTTAGTATCCTACGTTGTCGCACCATGCCCACGCACACAAACGTTGTCAAGCACGACGCCGTTGCGGCAGCAATCGACAGCGGCGCAATGGTAGTGTCCGCAGGCATTTTGCGAATAAGCGCGCTCCTGGGATGCGCGTCCGCAAAAGGCTCACATACCGTTGTGACCACGTTGACTACGTCAACTATTGCGCACGACATGCGAGCGTTAACATCGCGCGAGGCGAGGGAGCGCGACTCGTGCGCGACGGAGAATTGCTCGAATGAAAGCTTATGAACTCAAAGAAGCCGTAGGACCCGACGGCTTGGTGATCAACAACGAGCGCGCCGAGCCGCAGCCCGCGGCAGGCGAAGTGCTGATTCGCGTTCGAGCCGCCTCGTTGAACTATCGAGACGTCAGCGTCACCCTCGGCCGCTATCCCGGTGCGATCAAACCGTCCGTGATCCCGCTGTCCGACGGCGCTGGGGAAATCGTCGGCATCGGAGAAGGCGTTCGCAACGTGAGTCTCGGAGATCGGGTGATGACTGCCTTCTATCCGTATTGGGCTTCGGGGCCGATCTCGGAAGAAGTGACTGATCTCGCGCTCGGCGGCGCGCTCGATGGCGTCCTGACAGAGCTGATCTGTTTACCCGCGGGCGCGGCGATTCCCATTCCGCCGCATTTGTCCTTTGCGGAAGCAGCGACACTTCCTTCCGCAGGCGTGACCGCTTGGCAGGCCATCGCCGAGGTCGCGAGGGTACGAGCGGGCGAAGCCGTGCTGGTGCTGGGTACAGGCGGCGTCTCGTTGTTTGCTCTACAGTTCGCGAAGCTGCATGGTGCGACAGTCATTGTGACTTCCGGGAGCTCGCAGAAGCTCGAGCGCGCCGCTGCGATGAACGCAGATCATCTTCTGAACTATCGCACGACACCGGAGTGGGATCGAGAAGTGCTCGAGCTGACGCAAGGACGCGGAGTGGACCTGATCATCGAAGTCGGGGGCGCCGGCACGTTGGAGCGGTCGCTGCGCAGCGTGCGCAAGGGCGGAACGATCGTGTTGATCGGGCGCCTTGCCGGAACCGGTCTCATCGATCCGCTTCCCGTGATGAGGCGTGCCGTTCGATTGATCGGCATCAACGTAGGCAGTCATGAGATGTGCGCCGCGATGAATCGGGCGATCGCAGCCGCGAATTTTCGTCCGGTCATCAATCGAATTTTCGATTTCTCCGAGGCGTTGGCTGCATATCGGTACTTCCAAAGCGGCGCGAGCTTCGGCAAGGTCGTCATTGAGATGTGAGCCCGACGCGCGGCCGCCGACGAGCGAATCGGCGTGTTCAATTAATGACGATAACTACGTTACATTCGTTCCAGAGCCGTAGTAGGATCCGACGAATTCGTCCGATCGTTCGAGAGTGCAATGCGACTGATAGTGACCGTGTCCGTTCTCGCCGCGTGTGCAGTGGGTTGTAAGGGAATGCCTGCCATCTCCGTGGCTGCAGGTGAGGCTTCGAGCACACGGCCCGCCGCGACAGTTGTGGCCGGCGATGCCGCCAGGGGCAAGGTGCGAAGCGCGGAGCTCTACTGCGACGCCTGCCACGGCACGAACGGCAACAGCGAGACTCCAGAGTGGCCGTCGCTCGCAGGACAAACTGCGGCCTACCTTGCAAAACAGATGGAGCTGTTCCGTACCGGTGCGCGCCCGAGCCCGGAGATGCAACCCATCGCCAACACGTTGACCGATGCCGACATCGTCGACCTCGCGGCGCACTACTCGGCGCAAACGCCAGTCAGCGGCGCCGCGAGTGACGAGTCGAAGCTCGGCGAAGCGCTCTATCGCGATGGGGATGCAGCGCGCGCGCTCGCCGCTTGCAGCTCGTGCCATGGACCGACCGGTGCGGGTAATCCAGTCACGGGCGATCCGGCCGTTCGTGGGCAGCAGCCCGTTTATACGAGTCGGCAGCTCGAAGCCTATGCGAATCGCACGCGGTATGGGTCCGGCATGCACGACGAGCAGGACAATCCCAATCTCGCGATCATGTATGAAGCTGCGGGTAAGCTGACGCCCGAAGAGATCCGCAGCTTGGCTGCGTATTTCTACTCGATGCCCTGAGCCGCTCGCGAAAGACGGCACCGGCGGTCGAAAGCGCCGGCGCCATCGATACGCATTACAACTTGATGATCTTCTCTCCCAAGAGCTTCCCGAACGCGAGCGCGGGGGTGACGCTCGCGCCGTTCGTGTGCGCCTTCCCGCCAGGCGCGGCACCCAGCACTTCGCCGGCGGCGTAGACATTCGGAATCACTCTGCCGTTCTCAGTCGTGAGCTGCAGGTCCTTGTTCACGCCGAGACCCACGTAGGACTTGAGCGTCCACGTTTGTGAACGGATCGCATAGAACGGACCGCGCCCGAGCGGTATCGGTCGGTGCGCGCGCTCGAAGGGATCCGGCTTGCGCTTTTCGAGCGCCTCGTTGTATGCGGCTACGGTCTTCTGCAGCTTTGCCGGATTGATGCCGGCGCGCACGCCGAGCTCGCTCCAAGTCGCGCCGCGGTGGAACATCGGGTGCTTGTTGAAGGCGTCGAGCAATTGCTCGCGCTTCCAGTTGGCCATGAGCAGCGGCGCTTCATCGAGCACACGCTGGTCGAAGACCGCCCAGAAGCTGAATCCGGGCTGGCGATCCATCACACGATCGCGCTCGCTCATGCTCGGATGATCCTCGCGTACGAAGCGCTCTCCATGTACGTTGACCCAGATCTCCCAGGGCTGGCGCTCGCGATGATCGATCAGCATCAGAGCAGCACGCGTCGTGGGCACCTGATCGCTTTGCGGCACGGCACCGTAGTAGCCGACATAGTTTTCCGCGCAACGGAGGTAACCGCCCGCGGCGAGACCCAACGTGAACCCGATTCCCTGGCTCGTTGGCATCGCCATGCGTTGATAGAGCGGCACACCGTGCAGCGCCTCGAACATCCTTGGATTGCCCGCGCAACCGCCGGTCGCGATGATCGTGTTGCGACCAAGCACGTCCGAGCGCTTGCCGTTGTTGTCCTCGACCACCACACCGTTGACGGCGCCCTTCGCGTCTTGAATGAGATCGACTGCGCCGGCTCCCGTGAGGAGCGTGATGTGTCCCGAGCGCACGTACTTGTCGAACTCGGGCTTGATCACCGCGAGGATCGAACGGCCGTTCTGCGCACCCCAGTGATAGCGCGGCACGGAGTAATGGTCATACATCGTGCCGACGGAGGGTTGATCGTCCGGAATCTCGAGACCGAGCTCCGCGAGCCAATTGAGCATGGGTCCCGCTTGCTCGGCCCAGAGCCGCGCCATCTCGGGCACCGCAGTGCCGGCGCTGATCTTCATGATGTCGTCGTAATGCTGTTGCGGCGAATCTTGAATGCCCTTCGCCTTCTGGAACACGGTTCCCGCCGCACCCATCATTCCCCCGGAGATGACGAGCGTGCCGCCGAGGGTCGACGACTTCTCGATGACGACGACCTTGGCGCCGCGCTTCGCGGCGAAGATCGCCGCGACCATCCCGGCGGTGCCGCCGCCGATGATCACGAGCGGGCTCACCTGCTGCGCGTAAGCTTTGCGCATGGACCACGGCATGCTCGCGAGCGCCGTGACGGCCGCGGCGCCCTGCAGCAGCGCGCGCCTGGAGAAATGCGGAGTCTCGTGATCGTGTTTCGGCATCGTACTCGCCTCAGAATCGCGTTGAGTTAGTCACTGAATTAATCTGCGGCTCGCCTGCACGGCGCAGTCAATCGAATCGGATGACGACCTTCCCCATGTGATCGCCTTTCGCGAGATGCGCAAAGGCCGCGGGCGCATTCTCGAAACTGAAAACCTTGTCGATCACCGGACGCAGGCCGCTTGCTTCCACCGCCCGATGCAGCCGCTCGAGCGTCCGTCGCGTGCCGCCCGTCAGACCTTTGATCGTCACGTTCTTACGAATGACCGTGCCGAAGTTCGGCACCGCCGTCGCCTGCCCTCCAAGCGATCCGACGAAGCCGATACGTGCGTTCGGCGCACAAGCCGCGAGCGATTGCGTCAACGTACTCGCGCCGACGGTTTCGACGACGATGTCGACGCCATGACCGTCGGTCGCCTCGACGATCTTCTCGCCCCAATTTGGATGCGTTCGGTAGTTGACGGTGATATCGGCTCCGAGCGCACGCGCCGCGGCAAGCTTTTCGTCGCTCGAAGATGTGATCGCCGCGCGTGCGCCTGCCATCTTGGCGAGTTGTACGGCCATCATCGACAGCCCTCCCGTCCCGAGCGTCAACACCACATCGCCCGGCTTGACCGCGCCGAGCCCATGAAGAATCGACCAGGCCGTCACACCGACGGCGCTGAGCGCCGCGGCATCGGTGTAGTCGATGCGGTCGGATACTTTCACCAACGCATCGGCGGGTAGCAGCGCCTTTTCGGTCAACCACCCATCGACCCCGACGCCCAGGTCCGCCACGAACACACTGGGATCGAACTCTCCATCGGCCCAGGATGTGAACGGAACCGCTGTCACGCGGTCGCCGACCGCAACGCGCGTCACGCCTTCGCCGACGGCAATCACATCGCCGGCGCCGTCGGCGAGCGGAATGCGCTCGGGTGCAACCTTACGCCCGAGATAACGACCGTGGAGTACGCTGATGTCGCGATTGTTGAGTGCCGCGGCGCGAGTTCTTACGACGACCTGACCGGGTCCCGGCACCGGATCGGGACGCTGCGTCAGCGTGAGCGAATCGAGACCTTTTTGGTCCCCCACTTGATAAGCGCGAATCTCTCCGCGAGCCTCGCGAGACCGATTCCTCGGTGCCGCCAAGCTCACGATCGGCAAACCCGCCATACCGGCGGATACGGCGCGCAGGGCGTCTCGTCGCGTAATCTTGCTCATTCAACGTGCTTCTTTATCGATGCCTAGGAAAAATCCCGTCGAAGCAGTCGCCCCAGCTCGTCGCGAGCTCGTTCTTACCTAGTAACCTACGTTATCGTGGTGGAACCTATAGACGGGCTGCACATCTGTCAAGCGAATGTGGCCTCGTCCTCGGAACGCCCGTCTAGAGCCGAGCCAAACGGAAATCGCCCGCTCGTGCCCCATCCCGTCCGCACGAGTCTGTCTATGGACTAACCTCGACCACTTAGGTTACTTTGTCGTGACTCCGATAAAAGATCGACATTACGACGTCCGCTGCTCGCGATTACGATCTCGCATCACCGGCCACCGCCGGCCATCGACATGAGCCGCGGATAGTCATGATCTGCGTAAACGCGAGCTTCTGACGTCTGAAGTCACCCCTGCTTCTGAACACCGAGAGGAGGAGCTCATGTTTCGCTTCGTATTCGCGCTAGCGGCCGTAGCCATACTCTTGGCGCATGGACCGGCATCCGCTGCGGACAAGCCGACCGTGCGTCACGGGTATGTCGATAGCCCCTATGGGCAGCTGCATTACACCAAGGCGATGCCGCCGGGCGGCGGCAACAAGAAGACGCCGCACTTGATTCTGTTCCATCAATCGCCCAACTCGTCCGTCGAGTACTTCGCGCTCGTGAAGGAGCTCGGCAAGGATCGAGTCGTGCTCGCGCTCGACACGCCGGGGCACGGCGGATCGGACGGTCCGAGCGAAATTCCGACGATCGAGGACTATGCCACAGCGATGATCGTATCGCTGAGGAATCTCGGCTACGGTCCCAAGCGTCCGTTCGATGCGTTCGGCTTTCATACGGGCTCGCGCATCGTTGCGGAAATCGCCGCGACCGAGCCGAGGATGATTCGCCGGATAATGATGGGACTGTCAGGCGTATCGGTCTCGCCGCCGGAAGAGATGGAGAATTGGCTCAAGAGCGTCTATCACCCGACCTCCTCCGAAGATGCGTTCAGAGTGTTCCACGAGCAGCTACCGGATCGGATCAAGATGCGCGATCAGTGGAACATCGACGACGCCTTCTGGGGCAAGATGATGGTCGAGCGATTACGCCACTTGACCCGCTACGAATACGGCCACGCCGCTGCATTCGAGTATGGACAGCGCTTCGACGCGCGCCTCGCCCAGCTCACGCAACCCGTGTCCCTCATCGTGATCGACGACGGCACCAAAGCGTCGGGTTTGTTCAAGTACTCCGCGCGCGAGATGAGCGAGCAGGTCGTCGACATGTTCACGTCATCGAAACAGGCAAAGGTGCTGCCGGAGGACTTCTCGCTGGCGGATCTGTACGGTGATGCCGCGGCGCTCGCGGACGCGTTCAGGCGTTTCCAGGACGAGCGGCTCTGAAAGGTCTGAAGCGTAGCTGACTCAGCGGCACGAGCGTCGGTCCGACGCTCGTGCCGCGTTTTTAACGCCTACTTTTCTTCGACGAGCTCGATCAGCTCCGTCGCTCCACCACGCACGACCGCAACGCGTCGGCCCGCGTAAGGCGCCTCCGCAATCTTGCGCGGCGGCGCCAATGTCGGCGCTTTGAGGTTCTCGAGCGACGGCACGACCATCGACACGATGGAGACCGCCGCGGGAATCTCGCCCGGACGCACTTCGCGCTCCATCGCAGTGGATGGATAGCTATCGATCTCGATCGAGTACTTCTCCGACAGACGCACGATCGAGATCGGGTGCGTCGTCTCGACATCCAAGCCGTGCGCCTTATTGAGAACCGTGATGCGCGCCATCACCGGGTCGCTCGATTCGACACCGAACAGGTCCTTGTAGAAACTGCGCGCGGCCGGTTGATCGGGTCCGCCGACGACCATGATGAACGGGCGATCGATCGGTGTCTTCGCGGGACCGCCGCGAAA
>Ga0079224_100013860_pt1 | contig 11246 bp, 12 predicted proteins | sample Stecom2015_FD_80414 | JGI IMG/M metagenome (GOLD analysis project Ga0079224, IMG submission 80414) | Agricultural soil microbial communities from Utah to study Nitrogen management - Steer compost 2015 | ecosystem: Environmental > Terrestrial > Soil > Agricultural land | place: USA: Utah...
ATTCAAATAGTTTAATATTATCTCTATGACATTACTTTATAAAACGACAGTTTCTATACATATCTAAATATTGTTGAATGAAATATCTCATTATTGTACAGATTGATATATTTTATTATTAAATATATCAAAAAAATGGATCCAAATATGAGAAGAATATTGAAATCTAATCCTAAAACTAAGAAGTTGATAATGAGTAAATGTAACGAACTCAATATGAATTTTCATGACATGATTAAAGATTTTACAACATTCGTGAATTATGCAGTTCATACTAAAACTTATACAAATAGTAATTTAATAATGTTGTGGGAATTATATACAAGTACATTCAAAGTAGAAGATTCAGAGAATACAGCAGATCAAAGTTATCAAGTTACATCATAATCATATTATATCAATTCCATCTCATGTATAAATATACAAATATACAAATATACAAATATACAAATGTATAAAAGTGTGAATATACAAATATATGGAATAAATTATATCATGAACATAAAAAAAATGATAAATATACCACTAGAGATAGTAAATAGAGAATATGATATTTTTGATGAGAATTGTAAAAATCCCATAATCTACTTCGAACTTGACAAGATAGAGAGAAATGTTAGAAAATTGATAAATCTAAACTGTACAATCGAACCTCTTTTATATAACGAGATATCTGAACTCAAACCTTATAACATTATTCATGATTACGAATATCCTAAAAATATAATCTGGACAGCTTTTATAATAGAGATGAATAGATATAGACTCAGATATCCAAATTTTATGTACATTCTACCATCTACAAATATAGCAGATGAAGATGTGATTAAATATTCAAATCCAGAAATCATACCAGATAACTATATATATGATCTTAGATCTAAAGATGTAGCTGTATTATTTCTACAATTTCTTGCACTTTCTTCGATGAAAAGATTTAGAATATTGTGCGATTTTCAAATAGTCAAGTTAGATGAACCTATGATCATCGAATATAAGATGTACAATGGAAATTACATGTACTTAAAATCTAAAAACATACTTGTGGTAAAACGAGTAATAGATTTTGACATGAATATCAAGAATATAGATGGAGATATTGTAGATATTTCATCAGGTAACTTTACCAAAGCTAAATCGTTCATATACAATATGAGAAGTCTTTTCAAAATTATGAATATATCTAACAATCAAATCAATAGATCAATAATCATAAATATGTTAGAAGAGACATTACAAAACTCTTCCATGTCAGAGATAGCAATAGATTATTTAATAGAGTCTAAAGATGATGATATCTCGATTCTCAAAAACTTCCTCAATTTTAAACCTGATATAACAAACGAAGATATAGATTTAAACGATCAAACTACAATATTCGTAAGAGACATATATAATAAAGCTGTTTCAAAGTATATATATAATAGCAACAGAGATATGAAAGATTTTTTAACTATCGAAGTACCTAACTATGGTGATGTCTATCATGGAATAGACTATAAAGAGATATAAAATCTCTCTTTTATTCCTGCATCTACAGAGATAAGCATAAAAAAAGGATTATCATGATCAAAACAGTATATACTATTCGTTTGAATAATAAGACTCTCATCTTCTATATCCGAACGATCTATATATGTGAAGAATATTCTATTTTTAAGTGTAGATATGAATCTTGAATTGGAAAATCTTATACTCAACAACGAAAAGATGTCTATATTTTTACAACTATATATTGTAGCATCTCGATATATATCATCTATTGTGTCACATTCAAATATCATATTTCTTATCTTTTCACTGTTAGATTTTATAAAACTATATCTCGGATTAAAAATATAAGGTATTGTGTAATAATTGTTCCTAGTCATACATTCACCATTTACATATATATCTATCTTCTTTTTGAGTGCAGAGATGAGAACTGGAAAATTATAAAACAGCAACACTATATTCCAATAGATAAATTCTACATTTTCTGAGCAGTCATTATACAATTCAAAACTTTCCATCGTATCATTCAATAATCTACGATAGATATCTAGAATTGTAATCTTCAACATCGTACTATTGTACAACTCTCTTTGACATGACGAATTCCCACATTCTCTTAAATCGATCCAAGATTGAGAGAGAATGTTATCTGCTGCCAAATTACAAGATCTACACATCGTGTATCTCATATTATGTCTATAAATATATCTTATAATATCTTCTACATTTTCCATGTAACATAATCTGTAAAGTTTTGTAAGATATAACTCATCCGGATCTTTATCACAAAATATACTCGTAACATTGATAGTATGAATATTTATCATTTTTTAATCACTCGTTATTATTTTTCTGAATGTAAGGTTTATTCTAGCTTCATTAACTCGAAGTCTTTTAGGTATACAATGTTTAAATTCTTTTTGACATTCCCCTTCCATAGTCAGAAGCGAACCATGTTCTAAATCTATATATACATCATATTCGTGTTCTAATTTAGGTTTAGATTTGAGTCTGAAAGTTCTAACAGCTCCAAATGATACAGAAGCTATTGTTGAAGAGGGTTCTAAATCTGTTTCATCATCCGAATGCCAACCTATTTCACTGATTCCATCTTTATATAACTGGACAAGAACATAGTTAAACTGTTCATCGAGAATATACTCTACTCTATTCTTTATCTTTTGAATTGTCTTATTTTTTCTCCAAGGAATACATTCTCTCACTATTCCGCTATATCTATAACTCAAACCTCTGTCTCCATATGATATGGTCTGTCTTTTTGGATATTGCCATTTTCCATATAGATAAATCTTCTCTTGTTTAAATTTTAAACCATGTTCAGAATCTATAAGTTTATCAAATATTCGAGATGAAGATCTTAATGAGAATATATTATTCCAATAATATACTCCAGATCTACCTGTGTTTAATATCTCTGTATATTCGTACATTTTTATATATTTGGGGGAATTATATTCATATATACAAAATCTCATTAAATTCCTCCATCAACAGTGGTATTGAGATTATAAAAAGGAACGAAATAAGGATCTTCGATTCCATCTATATTTGAATCATATTCGTTATTGGGATCTCTATAACGAACACATATATAGAGAGTAAAAATTACAACAATCATTATAAGTATTAATATTATGAGGAATAATATATATATTGTTTTATAATATTCATCCAAATTGGTGTGTAGATCATCAGTATATGAATCTATAAATTTATCACTCACAAAACAAGATATTCTACCTGCAACATATGTTTCTATCTTTAAACCATTACTCATAAAAATAGCTATAGAAGTATCAGATGTATATTTTGCTCTATACTCTGTAATAGATATCTCGTCAAATATGTTGTTCAAATCATAGATTTTTATATCTATTCCCGCAATAGAATATATGTCTATATCTATACCTCCTCTGCTACAGTAGCATAAACGGTTATCATTAACTCCTATAATACTCGATGAATACATACATTCATCTGAAGATCTACACAGATATGTAAAACTTAAAAGTATCACAATATAAATGAACATTTTTTATACATTTAAAAATTGATATTCTCTATCTCGTACAATATTGCATTTTTTATCACATACTCGAAACATCTCTCATCTCTACATATTTAGTAGTAGAAACTGGACGAACATTATCTACAACAACACCATTCTTAGCTTCAGCTTTAGCTTTAGCTTCAGTTTTACTATTTTTAGAATAATACATAAGTGCAAATATTATAACCACTATAATAATCAATGCTACAATCAATCCTATCCATAAAGCTATAGATTCGTCTGCAGATACCGCTACAATCTCAGCAAGTGCAGGATTAAGAGGTTGAAGTGCTGGATTCAACATCACAAGTTCTGCCGTACAATTGTATTCTTGAATATCTGTATTATATTTACAACTCCCTTGGCAGAAAGCTTGTGTACATGTTCCAATAGGACAAGAAGAGTAACAATTTCCAGTACACGTAACACCAGTAGGACAATAATCATAGTTTATACCAACTGTACAATCGTTGGAATTTGTAAATGTAACTTCTGTCAATTCTCCATCGATATAAGATTTCAATATATCTCTAGGATCTGTAGAGATAGAAGTTGAACAATTTCCTCTCTGAAATAGAGTGGAATTTATAAGATTAGAATTCACTCCAGTAGAACCTATAAAATTCTCAGGATAAGTTATAGTCGTACTTATCTTATTCGTATCAACTAGAGGAAATACAGGAATATAGAAAGGTCCTCCAGTGAACGAGAATCTATAGTTTACACCTGCATATAATTCACTCACTGATAGATTGAAATCGTCCACCATTTTGAAATCTCCTTCATGAGAAGTATCTTTTGTACCAAATACAGAGATAGGTATCTGAGTACCTTTCATTCCGACTGTCTCTGGGACTAAGAGCATTCTCGAAACAAGAGAATATGAATTTGTTCTATTCAGCTGTACATTCGAAGCATAACCAAGTCTAAATGTTGAAAGATTATTAAGTGAACTCTTGATAGCAAAATTCTGAGACATTGTTCCAGCCATATTATACAATCCTCCAAATATATTCTGATCTGCAATATCAGATAATTTAGTAGAACTGTTAACTTTCAGAGGTAGAAATGCAACACCCATATCTCCAGGATTTCCCATCTGACTCTGAAGATTAGGCATTATAGTTAGATAATATACTTCTCCTTCTATCTTTATTCCGATATAAACATTGTTAGTAGTTCCTCCTTTCGGAAGTATTATACCTTTTAGATTATTTGTAGAATCTCCAATATTCATTTCAAACACCATTTCCTCATTATATTCATATTCTACAGATGTACTTGTATAGTTGTATCCTTCTAAACTTACGCTATCGAAGATCTGAGATATATCCATATTTTTTAGTTCGAATAAAATTGTTATTATAGATTTCAAATCTTATCATATATAATATATATTCAAATCTTATCATATATAATATATATTCAAATCTTATCATATATAATATATATTCAAATCTTACTATTAATTTCAGAATAACTACTTACATACCTTTTTGTAGAATATTTCGATATCACATACATCATAAGAAGTGTGAATATTATGAATACAATTATAAATGCTATAAATACAACATAACCTGCTATGTCATCTGATTTTATAGGACAATTATCATCAGGTTCTTCTGTTATAATATCTATAGTATCTTCATCTATAACTTCAATATTCGAAATAGTATTCAACTCAGATCTTAATCCCAATTCTGAATAGATATTGAATTCAGATCTTTTCACAATATAACTTCTGTCCATTTTTTACTTAAGATATTACTCAATATTTTACTTAAGCTTTTTACATAGGGTATAATTTAATATTTTATCAAGATATTAAAAGTTTATAATGACATCCTTTAGATGTACATTTATTATAAACTGCAGAACCTTCATCCAAACTTCTAATATGTTCTTCCGTCTGAGCTATCGTAAACATACCACATTTAGGACATTGAATATCAGATACAACTGTTGATTCAAAATATAGCTGTTCTCGTTCATTTACAACATCAAAATTATAAAGTTCAGAATATATAATATCTATATCTTCATTTATGAGTCGATTGAAATATTCAAGTTTATCATTATTATACTTTTCTGACAATCTCTGAAATGCTGATTCAAATCTCTCAAAATCACTGACTATCAACATAGCATTATTTATATTCATATTATTTATAGCTATATTGCTAGATTTCGAATCTGTATTGAGTTTGAACTTTACAATTCTTTTCAAATCTCTCGTATCTGCATCTTTAGTATCTTCGTATGAAGCTTTTCCAACGTATCTAGAACCTTGAGCTTTAACTTTCTTATGTATCTTTGTGGACATGGAACTATTTTTTAGTACTACTTTATATTAATTTCATACATTGCTCGAAAATATGTTCATATAGTACAATATCAACTGTCTATAAGGAATCAACACATTTCTATAGGCAACTGCTTTATTTCTGAGTATAGGATCCATATATTCACCAAATGCATTGAATACAGATATATCTGAAGGGAATATAAATCTCAAAGGTATGTCAGAATTTGATCTATTGCTATTTATAGAGTTAGAAATGTTTATAAGAACTTCATCTTTATTATCTTTTATAGACAAAATCTCTCTAATAGTAAATGTTCTAAGAATATACTCTAATGACGAATATAGATATTTATCATTCGAAATATTCTTAATATCGAGTGTATACTTCTGACCATCGAGATATTCTATATTGAATAGTTGAGAATCGTAAAATATGTTCGTATTTATATCATTGAACTCACATTTATAATAGTTGAAATTTGATCTCAGAATATATAGAAGTGATTGAGCTTGAACAGCTTCAATATCATCAAGTAAAGGTTGAGTATCAGAATCTATAGTTACGAAACTACTTCGAAGTCCAAAAACATTATCAGACATGGGTATTCTTAATTTTGTATAAGATTGATGAGATATGAATATTTTAACTTTCTCATAAGTTTTAGAATCGAACATGAAATCTTCATTAAATCTATCTCTCGTTCTTACCGTACCTTTCCTAAAACTCAAAGGAACAACACTATATTTTCTAGCATAATTAGAATATCTGTTGAGTAGACCTAAGAATATCTCTTTGAATCCTCTATTATCTATTCCAGACATATATATATGTACATCCATAGGCGTAAACATATTTCCAAACAGTATAAACATCGTATCGATATAGTATAGATAAGAAGAATTGTTCAAATCTCCACCTGTTATAATATTCATCTCTTCAAAACATGAATTCATAAGATAGAGTCTGTTGAAATTTCTGAAATAGAATCTCTCTCTCAAATCTTCTTCCATGTTCAATGAGAAAATAAACATATCTGGACTATTGTTATATACTAAGATATTATCTTCGTGATTTCTGAGATAACCTAAAGCTAAAGTCATAACTATCTCATTTTCCATGGCTATTATATCTCTGTCGTAAATTATACATTTATCATTCTCATATGTATCTTTTAACATTTTCTCTAAAGATTTCATGAAGTCAGAATAACAGTGCAACATTGAATAATTTTCACTGTCAGTATTATATCTAAATCCACAATCCAATTCTTGATAGTAACAATTTCTAGTTTTCTGATTAGGCATCACAAAAATAAGAGTCTCATAAGACACATTCATAAGATATGTATCTATCGATTTTCTTATGTTCTCTACATCTTCTGAAAACTTTCTATTTTTATTCTTCCTCTTCTGAATCATATCATATACAAAAGATGTAATATCGATTATCACTAGACCACATAATATCACTTCATCTTTCATAGATGTAAAGAGCTCATTTATCCAAGATCTTCTTAAGTAGTCTCCTACACTCATTTTTTTCATGGCTTTAAATTTAATTTTATACATTCACCTATTATAATCTAAATATTTCTTAATACCAGATCTCATCTCATCAATCTCTTTATTTAAACGCCTTTTGAATATCTCTTCCAAATCAATGTTATGTTCAAAAGATTTTCTATCTTCTAGATGTTTAGAACTTTCGTAAGAGTCAGATTCACTAAGAATGGAGTAAAATGAGTTAGATCCATCTATTATAGATTCATGGATATCTATATCGATATCAAATAATCTTTTACAGAGTTCGTAGTTTACACATTCAAAATCTTCTCTCTTCAAAGGTTTTCTAGTATTTGGATTAGGATAATTTATAAGACTATATACATCTTCATAATTCTTTGAAGATTTTATATAGTTGTATGCTGTAACAGGTCCAATTTTAGGTATATTTGTATTAAAATCACATCCACACATTATACAGAGATCCATAAATTGAGTATTTGAGAGTTCTAATATTTTAAGAATTCTATTTATAAATACTATCTGAACAGATTTTGTCTTCTTATCTACATTTTTAATAGTATACCTAGATCCCATAGCTAAACAGTCAGTATCTGAACTATAAACGTAATCTACAAATCCTTTCTCTCTTAACATTACACACATCTTCTCACCTTCACAGTTTGAGATAAGAACAGGAATATCTATCTCTTTTAGAAATTCGAATATCTTAGTTATAAGAGATAGAGAAGGTTTTACAGTTTTTATAAAGGCATTTCTCAGATTCTGAATATCTTTTTCTCTATGTACTATATAGTCTAGATTTTTATACTCTTCTATACACTGTTTTGAGCTATTATTTAATATAACGTCTTCATAGATATCGTCATTATCATCAATCATAATATCTATATCAATGTTATTATTAAATATAATATTCTCACTATCATTTTCTATAACATTGAGTATTACAGAGAGATATCTATCTATATCTTTATCAACTTTCTCTTTTCTCGTCTTCTTCACAAGTTTTGCTTTCGTTATCCAATCCAAAGTTCTCTCAAACACAAATACCAAAGTACATTCACTCTCATGAAAATAGTCAATATCTGTGAGTATGGAATTTATGAGATATTCAAACATCTCTATCTCAAACATTCTAAAAGGTGGGGCTAATTTCGAAGCTATAACTTTAGATCCTACAAAAAAGATCTTATGTAGATACAGATAGAAATCTACAGCTATCACTCCTTCGATTACATTTAGACTAAACGTCTTCTCATAATCTATACCTTTCTCTTTTCCTAGCTTCTTTACAAGATTTATAATACCTTTATTGATGCCCATTTTTGTTCTAATATAAAATTAAAATCTCACATTTTTTACATACATAACAATATTCATCTCAACTCCATGGATTTAATGTTCTCATAAGTCTCACCGAAATATTTACCGAAGAAATCATTCAATATTGTAGAATTGTTATCATAATTCCCAGATCTCCAACTTCCACTTTTTGAGAGATATGAAAATTGTACAAATTCTCTACACATATTAGATATATCTCCTGCACCATTTTCGAATTTATCATGTTGATTATCTATCAACGAATAGAGATGACTTACAGATATTCCTTCAAATCTTATATTAGGATCTACATCTGAAACTCTGTTTATAAATATCTTAGTCAATTCTTGAGACGAGTAAGAATCGAAACTCATTCTTCTTTTAGATGGAAATCTTCTATCAAATCCATCATTCGCTTTAAGGAATGCCTTCATCTCTTTATAATAACCAGCTACTATGAGAGTAACTTTACCTTCGTATTCTGACAAGAATTGAACAATTGTTGTAATGACATCATTATTGTTAGAACTACCGAAAATCTCATTATTCTTGCTTAAAATATACGCTTCATCGAGAAATAATACTCTCTCCAATCCATCTAGAAATGTTCTTCTAGTCTGTCTCGAAGATTCATTTTTGAAAGCATTTCCAAGGTCTTCCATCTTTATCTCTTTCGAAGGTCTTAAAGTTATTCCCAAAATACTATATATCTTATCTATTATACCTACACAGTAAGATTTTCCACATCCGGGAGGTCCATATATAACCATGTTGTTGAAATTGCTACAGAATACTTTCTGAGATCTTGCAAATACTATAATGTCACGAGATATGATATCTTTTAGATCATTTCTTCCAACTATCTTATTGAGAAGTTTTATAGAAACTTCGAGTCTATTATCTATATCAAATCTATCTTCATCTATCATTAGATTTATACCATCTATGATGAAGAGAATATCTTCAGCATTTTTAATAATATTGTTATTGCAAGAAAGTTTAGAACTTATATCATTCATATCTCTGTCATCTACCGCTTCTGTAGACATCAATAATTGCAAGTAATATGTCTTCTTGTTTTCTAAAGACTCTTTTAGGGATTTTACGAATATCTGTTTGAATTCATCACTTTTGGATAATCTCAGGAGATCATCATATCCAAGAATGCTGATATCTGGAATCTGTTTAGTTACATCTATACCTATTTTGACGAACAAGTTTGGATCGATATCTGATTTAGATTCTGAAATTATCGGAATATTCAAATCATGTATATTCGATTTAGGTGGATCTGTATTTACACTCAATGTCTCTTTGTAAAAATTGTAGAGATAATATAAAGTGACTATGACTATTATTGTGACGATAATGATAGTATTTACACTTGACATTTTTTGTAGAATATAAAAATATTATATTTGATTAATCAATACAGTACAAAAATATCCGTTCGAAAATGCTCTCATCTATGAATATTGAACCGGAAGATGATATTTTGAACTTCATCGATGAAGGTCATATATACGAAATTAAGATTAATAACGGAAATATCTTCAATGCAGATATCTCTGTGACAGGGATTATAGCTTCAGTATCTAACCCTTTTGAAGAGAAAAAGATGATATCTAACCTACTTACAAAATTTGAGTCCGGGGTTACGAGTAGTATGATAAATCGTTATTCGAAATATGTTATCGAAGATGATTCATCTCGTTTAGGATTCAGATTCATGACTGCTCAAGAGATATCTGAATCTTGGGAGATAACTAGATCTATGAGTGCAAGATTAGGTACAGAATTACATAAAAGAGTGGAAGATTATTATAACGGAATAATCTATGATTTGGATGAAGATCGAAGATCTGAGTTTCACGAGGAAAGTTCCGCTTTCCGAGACGCAGTAGAAAAAGATGATTCGTTTCATAATTTCACAGAATTTAACTCATCTCTTCCAGATTATGTAGTTCCTTATAGAACAGAATTTGTTGTATCGAATGTTGTTAAGTTGATTCAAGAGATTGAGAGTTTGAGTTCGAAAGGTGAAGATGTTAGTAATCATCTATTGAAACTAGAATCGATGTATAAAATATGTGGTTCGATAGATATGGTGTATAGGGATACTAGAGACGGAAGTTTTATACTTTGTGATTGGAAAAGATGTAAACCTATATCTAAAGATTCTTATGGAAAAATGTTAAAATCTAGTTCTATTGAATGTGTGAAATTCGATCCTAACGGTTTAACAGATTGTAGTTTTAATAAATATTCTCTTCAATTGAATATTTATAAGAGATTGTTTGAATCAGTACATGGAAATAGTGGTGATGGTAGAATTGTGAGTGGAATGTGGTTAGTAAATCTAGTTGGAGATAGTTATAAGATGTATAATATTGAAGAGATAGATGTTAAAGGGCTTGTTGGAGTGTAAAAAAACATGAATTGAAGTGTACATCTTCATCTCGTTAAAAACGTCCAAATCGAAAATCTCTGTTTACTCAAGTTGAAGTGTACATCTTCATCTCG
>Ga0079224_100013861_pt1 | contig 11245 bp, 7 predicted proteins | sample Stecom2015_FD_80414 | JGI IMG/M metagenome (GOLD analysis project Ga0079224, IMG submission 80414) | Agricultural soil microbial communities from Utah to study Nitrogen management - Steer compost 2015 | ecosystem: Environmental > Terrestrial > Soil > Agricultural land | place: USA: Utah...
CATTCCGGACCTCGCGCCGCTCTATCGCGAGTTCAACGAGATGCCGCTGGTATCGATCAGCAACGACCAGCGCAAGCCCCTGCCGTTCGCGAACTGGGTGGCGACGGTGTATCACGGGCTGCCGGAGGATCTGTATCGCTTCAACCCGGTCGGCGGCGAGTACCTCGCCTTCCTCGGGCGCATATCGCCCGAGAAGCGGCCCGACCGCGCCATCGAAATCGCGCGCCGCGCCGGCATTCCGCTGAAGATCGCGGCCAAGGTGGACAAGGTCGACCGCGACTACTTCGAGACCCGCGTCCGCCCGCTGCTGAAGGGCCCGGGAGTGGAGTTCATCGGCGAGATCGGCGAGCACGAGAAGTCGGAGTTCCTGGGCAATGCCCTGGCGCTGCTGTTTCCGATCGACTGGCCGGAGCCGTTCGGGCTGGTCATGATCGAGGCGCTCGCCTGCGGCACGCCGGTGATCGCCTGGGCGCGCGGCTCGGTGCCCGAGGTGCTGCGCGACGGCGAAACCGGGTTTCTGGTCGAGAGCGTCGAGGCCGCGGTCGCGGCGCTCCGAAAGATCGACACCCTCAGCCGCGCGCGCTGTCGGCGGGCGTTCGAGACCCGTTTTTCGGCGCAGCGCATGGCGCGCGACTACCTGGCGGCTTATCGGTCCGTATGCTCGAGCGCCCCGGTTCGGCAGTTGATCGCTTGAAGGCGTCCGAATCCGACGACGTCGTCCAGATCGACGACCGCTGGTACGTGCTGGCGACGTCGTCGCGTGCCGACGACCGCACGCGCGTGCTCAAGCACGGCGAGACCTTCGGCGTGTTCGATCGCCACGGCGACATCCAGACGCTCGGCAACGGCGCGCAGGGCCTGTACCACGCGGGGACCCGCTTCCTGTCGCACTTCGAGCTCACGGTCAACGAGCGCCGGCCGCTGCTGCTCAACTCCACCGTGAAGCAGGACAACAGCCTGCTGGTGGTCGACCTGACCACGCCCGATATCACCGAGAACCACCGGCTCCTGATCCGCAAGAGCACGCTGCACATCTTCCGCTCCAAGCTGCTCTATCAGGGCGTGCACTACGAGCACCTGCGGCTCAGAAACTACGACGACGAGCCGATCGACTTCCGTCTGCGGCTGCGGTTCGACGCCGACTACGCCGACATCTTCGAGGTGCGCGGCGTCGAGCGCACGCGCCGCGGGCGGCTGCGCCCGCCCGAGCGGCGCGGCTGCGGTCTCGAGTTCGGCTACGAGGGCCTGGACGGGGTGCTGCGGCGCACGGTGGTGCAGTTGAGCGGCGCGCCCGCGGCGCTGGCCGAGGGCGCGGCGCGCTACGACTTCCATCTGGAGCCGGGGGAGGCCACGAATCTGTACGTGAGCGTGGCGTGCGAGCTCGGCGAGGGGCGCAAGGCGCTGCTCACCTACGAGGAGGCGCTCGAGCGCGCCGAGGCCGAGTTGCGCGCCGGCGCCGCCGCGGGCGCGAGCGTCTACAGCTCGAACGAGCAGTTCAACGACTGGCTCAACCGCTCGAGCGCCGATCTCCTGATGCTCACCACCGAGACCTCGCACGGGCTCTATCCCTATGCCGGCGTCCCGTGGTACAGCACGCCCTTCGGGCGCGACGGGCTGATCACGGCGCTGCAGACGCTGTGGCTCAACCCGGGAGTGGCGCGCGGCGTGCTCACGTTCCTGGCGGCGCAGCAGGCGGACGAGTTCAACCCGGCGCAGGATGCCGAGCCCGGCAAGATCGTGCACGAGATGCGCGGCGGCGAGCTCGCCGCCCTCGGCGAGGTGCCGTTCGGGCGCTATTACGGTACCGTGGACGCGACGCCGCTGTTCATCATGCTCGCCGGCGCCTATTACGAGCGCTCGGGCGATCGCGAGCTGATCGAGTCCATCTGGCCCAACGTCGAGCGCGCGCTCGCGTGGATCGAGCGCTGCGGCGATCGCGACGGCGACGGGTTCGTGGAGTACGCCCGTACGAGCGCCAACGGCCTGTTGCACCAGGGCTGGAAGGACTCGGACGACTCGGTGTTCCATGCCGACGGTACGCTCGCGCGCGGCCCGATCGCGCTGTGCGAGGTGCAGGGCTACGTCTATGCCGCCAAGCTCGCGGCCGCCGGGCTCGCGCGGCTGGTCGGCGCGCACGCGCGCGCGCAGGCGCTCGAGGCCGAGGCCCGGGCGCTCAAGGAGCGCTTCAACCGCGCGTTCTGGTCCGAGGAACTCGGGACGTTCGTGCTCGCGCTCGACGGCGAAAAGCGCCCCTGCGCGGTGGCCGCCTCGAACGCCGCGCACGCCCTGTTCACCGGCATCGCGCACGAGGACTACGCGCGGCGCACGGCCGACCTGCTGCTCTCGCCGGATTTCTACAACGGCTGGGGCGTGCGCACGCTCGCGGCGAAGGAGCGGCGCTACAACCCGATGTCGTACCACAACGGCTCGGTCTGGCCGCACGACAACGGCATCGCCGCCATGGGGCTCGCGCGCTACGGGTTCAAGGAGCACGCGCTCACGCTGCTGCGCGGCCTGTTCGACGCGAGCATCGTGCTCGACCTGCACCGCCTGCCCGAGCTCTTCTGCGGCTTCGAGCGCCTGCCCGGCCAGGGGCCGACGCTCTATCCGGTCGCGTGCTCGCCCCAGGCCTGGGCCAGCGGCGCGGTGTTCCATTCGCTGCAGGCCTGCCTCGGGCTCGAGTTCGGCGCCGAGAAGCCGCAGCTGCGCTTCAGCCACCCGCGCCTGCCCGATTACCTGCAGTGGATCGAGATCCGCAACCTGCGCCTGCGCGACGGCGCGGTCGATCTGCTCGTGCGCCGCGAGCTGCGCGATGTCGCCGTCAACGTGCTGCGCAAGGAAGGCGACGTGGAGGTGGCGGTCGTCGTCTAGCGCGAGCCGCCTGCGGCATATCCCGCGCTCGCGTCGGGGTCATCTCAGGGGTTTCCCTCGCCCGGCTGGATAAGCTCGGTCCTTTCTGCGCAAATACGCTGCGCGATCGCTGCCGTCGACAGGGCGCGCAATCCCACGGGGAGATTCGGTACGGCGGCAAGAGCACTTCCGCCATGACCGGAGTCGATTTTGCCCCAGTCGCTGCCGCGTACCCGCGATAACCTCGATTTCCTTCCGGCCGCCGGCGAGATGGCGCGCTGCGCACGCGCCCGCGACTGGTCGCTCACGGGGCTCGGTGCCCCCGGGGACTGGCCGGCCGGCCTGCGCACGGCCGCCGCGTTGTGTCTGACCTGGGCCGCGCCGGCGTGGCTCGCCTGGGGGCCGCAACGCGCCCTGATCTACAACGATGCCTGCATCCCGCTTCTGGGTGCCTTGCATCCGCGCGCGCTCGGCGAGGCGGTCGCCGAGTCGGGCCTGACCGCCGTGCCGGCGATGGCCGCCGCGCTCGAGCGCGCCTGGCGCGGCGAGGCCGTGTCACTGGCGCAGGCGTTCGCGGCCGGCGACGAGCGGGGCGCGGAGCGCACGTACGCGGCTGCGCTGACCCCGCTGCGCGACGAGGACGGCGAGGTCGCGGGCGTGCTCGCCGCGCTGACCGACGTGACGGCGCCGGCGCGCGCGGCCCGGACCGAGGCGGTGCGCCGCGCGGGTACGGAAGCGACCCTGCGCGAGGCCAGCCGGCGCCTGGCCGCCGTGCTCGATAGCGTGAGCGACGTGTTCGTGGCGCTCGATCGGGACTGGCGCATCGCCGGCATCAACGACCGCGCCCTCGCGCTCGCGGGTCGCCAGCGCGACGAGGTGCTCGGACGCGACTTCTGGGAGACGTTTCCGGGATGCCGCGGCGGCGCGCTCGAGGCCGCGCTGCGTCGGGCGCTGGACGCAGGCGAGCCCTTGCGCCAGGAGCATTTCGGCCATATCAGCAAGCGCTGGTTCGAGGTCAGCGTCTATCCGAGCGACGACGGCCTGGCGGTCTTCGGGCGCGACATCGACGAGCGCAAGCGCGCGGAAGACGGCCTGCGCGCGAGCGAGGAGCGCTTCGCGCGGTTCATGGAGCACCTGCCGGGTCTCGCGTGGGTCAAGGATCCGTCCGGGCGGTTCCTGTACGTGAACCAGGCGCTGGTGCGGACGTGGGGCGTGCCGCGCGAGGCGCTCCTCGGGCGCACGCTCGCCGGCGTGCTTGCCGCCGACAGCGAAGCCCGATGCCGCGAGAGCGACGCGGCGGCGGCGCGCGCGCCCGAGGGCGTGCAGCGGATCGAGTCCTACACCACCGCCGCCGGGGAGCGGCGCCACTTGCTGGTCAGCAAGTTCCCGATTCCGCAGGACACCGAAGGCGAAATGCTGCTCGGCGGCATCGCGGTGGACATCACGGAGCGCAAGCAGGCGAACGAGGCGCTGCGCGACAGCGAGGCCCGGCTCGCCGCCGAGGTCAGGATGACGGAGCGCCTGCATGGGCTGAGCGCCCGCCTGATGCGCGCCCCGGATCTTCGGATCGGGCTGGAGGAGGTTCTCGAGGCGGCGCTGGCGGTGGCCGACGCCCGCCTCGGCAACGTCCAGCTGCTCGACGCGCGCACCGGCACGCTCGAAATCGTGGCACAGCGCGGTTTCGGTCCGGAGTTCCTGGATCATTTTCGCCGGGTCGGGCTGGGCGACGGGTCGGCGTGCGCGAACGCCCTCGAGAGCGGGCGCCAGACCTTGATCGAGGATACGGAAACCGACCCCGGCTTTGCTCCGCACCGGGCGGTCGCCGCGCGCGCCGGCTTTCGCGCGGTGCAGTCGACGCCCATCGTGAGCCACGACGAGCGCCTCCTGGGCGTGCTTTCGACGCACTTTCCCGAGCCGCGCCGGCCGTCGCCGAGCGTGCTGCGCGTGCTCGAGCTGTGCGCCCGTCTGGCGGGCGAGTTCATCGAGCGCGTGCGCATGGAGCAGGCGCTGCGCGCGAGCGAGGCGCTGTTCCGGCAGGTGGCGGACTGCGCGCCGGTCATGATCTGGCTCGCCGAGCCCGACGGGCGGGCGAGCTTTCTCAGTCAGTCGTGGTACGGCTTCACCGGGCAGACGCCGGAGACCGGGCTCGGGCGCGGCTGGATCGACGCGATCCACCCCGACGACGTGCACGCCGCGCTCGCGGCGTTCGAGCTGGCGTCGTCGCGGCAGGAAGTCTTTTGCATGGAGTACCGCTTCCGGCGCCGGGACGGCGTCTATCGCTGGATGATCGACACGGCGGTGCCGCGGTTCGCGCCCGACGGCCGCTTCCTCGGCTTCGTCGGCTCGGTCCTCGACATCGCCGAGCGGCGCGAGGCCGAGGAGCGGCTGCGCGAGGCGGACCGGCGCAAGGACGAGTTCCTCGCGATCCTGGCGCACGAGCTGCGCAATCCGCTGGCGCCGCTGCGCAACGGGCTCGAAATCATGCGCCTGGCGGGCGAGAACCGCGAAGTGCTGGCGCAGGCGCGCGACATGATGGAGCGGCAGCTCTCGCATCTGGTGCGGCTGGTGGACGATCTGCTCGACCTGGCGCGCATCACCCGCGGGCGCATCGAGCTGCGGCGCGCGCGGGTGGACCTCGCGGTGGTGGTGCGCCACGCGCTCGAGACCAGCCGGCCGCTGATCGAGCAGGGCGGACACGAGCTGAGCGTGCACCTGCCGTCCGAGCCGCTCATGATCGAGGCCGATACCATCCGCCTGGCGCAGGCGATCGCGAACCTGCTCAACAACGCCGCCAGGTACACGGACCGCGGCGGCCATATCCGCCTGAGCGCGGAGCGCCGGGACGCGAGCGCCGTCGTCAGCGTGCAGGACAACGGGGTCGGCATCCCGCCGGCGCTGCTGCCGCACGTGTTCGACGTGTTCTCGCGCGTGGAGCGCCCGCTCGGCAAGGCGCACGGCGGCCTCGGTATCGGGCTCAGCATCGTCAAGCACCTGATCGAGATGCACGGCGGCGCGGTGGAAGCGGCGAGCGAGGGCGACGGGCGCGGCAGCGAGTTCCGCATCCGCCTGCCGCTCGCGCCACACCCGCGCGGGCTGCGCGCCGGCGCCGCCGACGGCGAGGGCGCGACGCCGGGCCCGGCCGCGCGGCGCGTGCTGGTGGCGGACGACAATCCGGATGCGGCCGCGAGCCTGGCCGCGCTGCTCGAGCTGCTCGGCAGTGACGTGCGCGTCGCGCGCGACGGCAGGGAGGCGGTGGAGATCGCCGCCTGGTTCCGGCCGGAGCTTGCGCTGCTCGACATCGGCATGCCCGGGCTCGACGGCTGCGGCGCCTGCAGGCGGATCCGGGCGCTCCCCGGCGGCGCGCGCATGACGCTGGTCGCGCTGACGGGCTGGGGGCAGGAGCAGGATCGGCGCCGCTCGCTGGCGGCCGGGTTCGACCAGCACCTGGTGAAGCCCGTGGAGCCCGCGGTGCTCGAGCGCCTGCTCGCCGCGCTCGCCTCCTAGCCGCCCGGCCGCGGCCCCGGCTTTGCGCGATAATACGCGCCCCGGTGCCGGGCACCGGGCCGACCGGCAGGCAGGAGCGACGAACAGCGGACATGACGGCCTTGCGCGATGGAGGATGCCAGTGCGGCGCGCTGCGTTTCCGGATTCGAGGCGAGCCGCTGTCGGTCTGCGCCTGCCACTGCACCGACTGCCAGCGACGCAGCGGCAGCGCCTTCGGCATCACGCTGTTCGCCGCCCGCTCGCAGGTCGAGCTCGTGCGCGGCGAGCCGGCGCGCTACGACTATGCCGAAGCCGACGGGCGGCGCTGGCTGGGGACCTACTGTCCGCGCTGCGCAGTGCGCTTGTGGAGCGAGTCGCCGCGGGTACCGGAGGTGCTGTTCCTCGCCGCCGGCACGCTCGACGACCGGGCCGGGATCGAACCGGTGGCGCACGTCTGGCTGCGCAGCGCCCGGCCGTGGGTGCGCATTCCCGACCACGTGCTGACGTTCGAGCGCCAGCCCGACATGGAGACGCTCGTGCGCGCCTGGCGCGAGCGCCGGCGGTGACGCCGGCGGCCGGGCGCGTGCTGCGCCTGTGGCGCTACCCGGTCAAGTCGATGGCCGGCGAGACCTGCGCCACGCTCGAGCTCGACGCCGACGGCGTCGCCGGCGACCGCCGCCATGCGCTGCGTACGGCCGACGGCCGGCTCGGCAGCGGCAAGAGCACGCGCCGGTTTCGCCAGGTCGACGGCCTGCTCGACTTCGCCGCCTCGAGCGGGCCGGCCGGTGTCGCGATCCGCTTTCCCGACGGCCGCGTCCTCGACGCCGCGCACGCGCACATCGACGCGGCGCTGTCGGACGCGCTGGGGCAGCCGGTCGCGTTGGTTTCGGGCGCGGCGCACGTCGATGCCGCGCCCGTGCACCTGCTCTCGAGCGCGTCGCTCGCCTGGCTGCAGACGCGGCTGCCGCGGGCGCGGCTCGACGAACGCCGCTTCCGGCCGAACCTGGTGCTGGAGGTGGCGGGCGCCCTGCCGCCGGAGCAGGCCCGGATCGGGCGCACGCTCGCGTTCGAGGGCGGCGTGCGGCTGCGCCTCGAGGCGCCGACCGCGCGCTGCCGCATGGTGACCTTGCCTCAGGCCGGGCTGCCGGAGGACCCGGGAGTGCTGCGCGCCCTCGCCGAGACGGCGGGGCTGATGTTCGGTGTTTATGCCGCGGTCGAGACCCCCGGTAAAATCGCCCTCGGCGAAGCGGCCCGCGTCGTCTGACGCACGGCCACGGCACGCCGCCTGACCGTCCCGCGATCCAGACTACGGAGCACGATGATGCACAAAGCGGTCATGTACTTCGGCGCGGCGCTGGCGCTCGCCGGCGCCCTCGCGCAGGCGGCACCGACGTCGCCTTACGCCGGCGGGGAGGGGCGCGACATCAAGGCGCTGGCGCCGGAGGAGGTCGAAGCGCTGCTCGAGGGAGCCGGCGCAGGCTTCGCCCGGGCGGCCGAGCTCAACCGCTACCCCGGCCCGGTGCACGTGCTCGAGCTCGCGGATGCGCTCGCGCTCACGCCCGAGCAGCGGGCGCGCACGCAGACCCTGTACCGCGAGATGCGCGCCGCGGCGCGCGCGCTCGGCGCCGAGCTGATTGCCGCGGAACGCGCGCTCGATCGCCTGTTCGCGCGGGGCGAGGCCACGCCCGAGCGGCTGGACGAAGCGCTCGCGCGCATCGGCGCGGCGCGCACCGCCTTGCGCGGCGTGCACCTGCGGGCGCATCTGGGTCAGCGCGCGCTCCTGACGGAGGCCCAGGTGCACGCCTACCACCGGCTGCGCGGCTACGCGGGGGAGGGCGCGCACTCGCACGGCGACGGACGGCAGCCGCGGCATTGACCGTCGTGTCCGTTTCCCCGGGCAACGCGCCGCGGCCCATGGCCGACGTGGCGATCGTCGGCGGCGGCATCTCCGGGCTCGCCACCGCGTGGTTCGCGCGCCGCCGCGGCCTCTCGGTCATCGTGCTCGAAGCCGAGGGCGAGGTCGGCGGCACCATCCGCAGCACCATGCGCGACGATTTCCTGATCGAGGCCGGCCCGACCTCGACCCTTTCCCGGGGCGGTGCGCTCGACGAGCTGATCGAGGCGCTCGAGATCGGCTTCGAGGTGATGGAAGCCGACCGGCGCGTGCGCCGCTACATCGTGCGCCACGACCGCCTGGTGCCGCTGCCCATGGGGCCCGGGCGCTTTCTGCTGTCGTCGCTGTTCAGCGTGGGGGCGAAGCTGCGGGTGCTGGGCGAGCCGTTTCGCCGTCCGCTGCGCCAGGAGGAGTCGATCGCGCAGTTCGTGCGCCGCCGCCTGGGGCCCGAAATTCTCGACTGGGCGGTGGACCCGTTCGTATCGGGGGTTTACGCCGGCGATCCCGAGCGGCTGTCGCTGCGCGAGGCGCTGCCGCGCCTGCACATGCTGGAGGTCGAGCACGGCTCGCTCATCGTCGGGGCGTTGCGGCACGGACGCGGCGGCGAGAGCGGCGCCCAGCCGCGCGGGCGGCTCATCGCCTTTCACCGCGGCATGCAGGTGCTGCCGAACGCGCTCGCGCGCGCGCTCGGCGACGCGGTGCACACCGGCGCGCCCGTGCAGCGCATCGCGGCGCGCGATGGCAGCTGGCTGCTCGCGACGCCGGAGGGCGAGCACCTGGCGCGCCGCGCGGTGCTCGCGCTGCCCGCGTACCGGGCGGCCGCGCTGCTCGCGCCGCTCGACCGCGAGCTGGCCGAGACGCTCGACTTCATTCATTACCCGCCGGTGGCCTCGGTCGCCCTCGGGTTCGAGCGCGGCCAGGTGGGGCACCGGCTCGACGGCTTCGGGGCGCTGTTCCCGCGCCGGCTCGGGCGCGAGACGCTCGGCGTGATCTTCTCCTCGAGCCTGTTTCCCGGTCGCGCCCCGGACGGCGCGGTGCTGCTGACCGCCTTCATCGGCGGTACGCGCAACCCCGGCATTCGCGAGCGCGAGCCGGCCGAGCTGATCGAGCGCGTGCTCGCGGATCTGCGCCCGCTGCTGCGCATCCGCGGCGAGCCCGTGCTGCGCCAGGCGACCCTCTGGCCCAAGGCGATTCCGCAGTACGAGCTGGGCTATGGCGAGCGCCTGGCGCGCATCGACGCCGGCGCCGCGCGCTGGCCGGGGCTGTACCTGGCCGGGAACTGGCGCGGCGGCGTTTCCCTGGCCGACTCGGTCGCCAATGCCGCCCGGCTGGCCGCCCGGCTCGCCCAGCCGCACCCTTGAATCGGGGGGCTACAACCGCATTCACTTATCTGATTTACTTTCCGGCTCACTCGAAATCAGGCCCATGACCGCACGGCTCAACATCCCGGTGGCGGAGGTTTACGCGCCGAAGACCGACGACGTGCTCGCGGCGGTGCCCGACCTCACGCCGCCCGAGCGGGACGCGCTGCGCGCGCGCATCAAGCGTCTGCTCCGGGAGCAGGACGCGGTGCTGATCGCGCACTACTACGTCGACGCCGAGATCCAGCGCCTGGCCGAGGAGACCGGCGGGCACGTATCGGACTCGCTCGAGATGGCGCGCTTCGGCCACGAGCATCCCGCACGCACGCTCGTGGTCGCGGGCGTGCGCTTCATGGGCGAGACCGCCAAGATCCTCAATCCCGAGAAGCGCGTGCTCATGCCGACGCTCGAGGCCGAGTGCTCGCTCGACCTGAGCTGCCCGGCCGAGGAGTTCGTGCGTTTCTGCGACGCGCACCCCGAGCGCGTGGTGGTGGTCTACTCGAACACCAGCGCCGAGGTGAAGGCCCGCGCCGACTACGTCGTGACCTCCTCGATCGCGGTCAAGCTGGTCGAGCACCTGCATCGGCAGGGAAAGAAGATTCTGTGGGCGCCGGATCGGCACCTGGGCGCGTACATCCGTTCCGTGACCGGCGCCGACATGCTGCTGTGGGAGGGGATGTGCGTGGTGCACGACGCCTTCCGCGCCGAGGCGCTGGCGGCGCTGAAGGCCGAGCACCCGGACGCCGCCGTGATCGCCCATCCCGAGTCCCCGCAGGCGGTGCTCGACATGGCCGTGGCCATCGGCTCGACCAGCCAGCTGATCGAAGCGGTCAGGACGCTGCCGCACCGCAAGTTCATCGTCGCCACCGACAGCGGCATCTTCTACAAGATGCGCCAGGCGGCCCCGGACAAGGTGCTGCTCGAGGCGCCGACCCTGGGCAAGGGCGCGACCTGCCAGAGCTGCGCGCACTGCCCGTGGATGGCGATGAACCACCTGCAGAATCTCGCGGCCGTGCTCGAAACCGGGGCGAACGAGGTGCGCGTGGACGAAACCGCGCGCCGCGGCGCGCTGCGCGCCACCGAGCGCATGCTCGAGTTCGCCGCGAAGCTCAAGGCCCCCGTCGCCGGCGACGCCTGATCGCCGCCGCTCGCGGCGCCTCGGCGCTTCGCGGGCGGTCACTGAGGGCAGTCATTGCCGCGCTTCCGGGTCGTGCCGTCGGAAAGGCTCTGCACGCGTGGCGAGATTGCTTCGCTGCGCTCGCAATGACAGGCTTCGATGAAAGCCGGCTGCTGCGAACCGGGCCAACCTTGCGCTTTTGAAAGCGGCGGTAGTCGTGTCGTGCCGTCGGAAAGGCTCTGCACGCGTGGCGAGATTGCTTCGCTGCGCTCGCCATGACGGGCTTCGATAAAGACCCCGGCTGCTGCCAAGCCCCCGCCAACCTGCGGCGGTCGGCGCGCGGCCCGCGCCAGCGGGCCGAAGCAATCGCGTCCCGCTGACGACGCGGAGGCGCCTTTTATCTCCTCCCCGCGAAGCGGGGGAGGGGTGCGGAAGATCGGCTACCCGGCGCCGTGCCGGTAATGGTCGAACAGCACCTGCGCCACGCACGCGGTGAGCTTGCGCGCCGTCGGCAGGTGCAGAAACTCGTTCGGTCCGTGC
>Ga0079224_100013862_pt1 | contig 11244 bp, 8 predicted proteins | sample Stecom2015_FD_80414 | JGI IMG/M metagenome (GOLD analysis project Ga0079224, IMG submission 80414) | Agricultural soil microbial communities from Utah to study Nitrogen management - Steer compost 2015 | ecosystem: Environmental > Terrestrial > Soil > Agricultural land | place: USA: Utah...
AGGTCGAGATCCAGCCCGGCGTGGGCAACGCCACCGACGGTCCCGGCGCGCTGGGTGGCGCGATCCGCTTCGTGACCAAAGACCCCTCGGACCTGCTGCGACCGGGAGAGACCGCCGGCGCGCTCGTCAAATACGGTTACTTCGACAACACCAACGGCCATCGCGGCAGCCTCACCGGCTTCGGACGGGCCAACGACGCCTGGAGCGGCCTGCTCAGCGTCGTCTCCTCCGACCACGAGGAGATCACCGACGGCGACGGCAACCGCCTCGCGGGCTCCGACTCGCAGCAACAGGTCGTGTTCGGCAAGGTCGTCGGCGAATTCACCAACGGCCAGCGGCTGCGTCTCGGCTTCGAGAGCATCGCCGAGGAGGGCGACAAGCTGCGCCGTCCCGAGTGGGCGCCGGGCCCGGCCAACCCCGCGTTCTACATGGAGGGGGACCGCCGCACCACCACCTTTAACTACGGTATCCGGCCGGAGATGTCGGACGCGGTCGATATCGATTTCACCGTCAGCTACACCGACGCCCGCCTGCTGCAGATCGGTCCCTTCGGACCGTATGAGGGCGACATCGACGGCTGGCAGTTCGACCTGCGCAACACCTCGCGTCCCGGCGATCACAAGCTCGTTTATGGCGTCGATCACCGCATCGACCACGTCGAGGCCGGCCCCCGCGGCGGCCCCGTCGCCGACAGCGAGGACGCCACCGTCACCGGCCTGTTCGCTCAGGGCGAGTTCTCGGTCGGTGAACGCACCACCGTAAACGTCGGCGCGCGCTACGACATCTACCGTCTCGACGATCGGCTCGACCAGAAGTTCCGCCACGAGGGCTTCAGCCCCAACCTCGGCGTCACCCACGCCTTCACGCCGGAGTTCAGCGTGAACGCCGGCGTCGCCACCGCCTACCGCGGACCCGACATCAACGACGCCTTCAAGGTGGACATCGCCAACAACGCCCCCGGCCTCGACGCCGAGAAGGCGGTCAACTACGAGCTGCGTCTGCTCTACCAGAAGCGGGGACTGCAACTGGAGGCCGGCGGCTACATCCACCGTATCGACGATGTCATCACCAACACGCTGCCCTGGTCCAATGTTTACACCAACGCCGGCGAGCTGAAGACCGAGGGCGTCTTTGCCCGCGTCTCCTACGACTTCGGCCAGGTGGTCGTCGGCGTGCAATACAACCACGCCGACACCGAGCTCAACGGCCAGACCGCCACCCGCTATCAATACGGATCGTTGGTCTCCCGCATCGGCGACACCTGGGTGTTCGACGCAGTCTGGCGTCCGCGTCACGACCTCGATCTCGGCTGGAACGCCCGCGTCGTGCAGGGCGTTGACGACATCGCCGTGCCGTTTGCGATTTCGGGGGGCGCGGGCAGCACCATCGACAAGCCCGGCTACGCGGTGCACGACTTCTTCGTGCGCTGGCATCCTTGGTTCGCCGAAAACCTCAGCCTCAACCTCACGGTGAAAAACGTCTTCGACAAATACTACCGGAGCCACGGCAGCGTCGAGGACATGACCGCCTTCCCGGGCTTCGCCGGCGTCGTCGGCGCGCCCGAGGCGGGCCGCGACATCCGCATCTCCGCCAGCTGGCGCTTTTGAGTTCGCGGTCGCGGACGTGCTTTCGACGGATGACTCTTCGCAAGGCGATTTTCTGGATTCATCTGGTGTGCGGCGTGGTGTCGGGCGTGATCGTCGCGATCATGTCGGCCACCGGCGTCGCCATCGCGTTTGAGGAGGAGCTGCTCGCCTGGCGCGACCGCGAGGCCTCCCGCGTCGAGGCGCCCGCCGACGCGTCCGCGCGCCGGTTGACGCCGGATGAACTGCGTGCGGCGTCGCTGCGCGCGCGGCCGGACTTCGCGGTCACGCGAGTGGTCGTTCATCGGGAGCCCGGCCGCGCCGCCGAACTTTTCGCAGGACGCGAGGGGCCGCTTTACGCCGATCCCTACACCGGCGCGGTGCGCGACTCCCGCGCCCATGGTCTGCATGAGGTGATCCACGAACTGGAGGAGTGGCACCGCTGGCTCGCGATGGAGGGCGACTGGTTTCCGATCGGTCGCGCGATGACCGGCGCGGCCAATCTGGCGTTTGTGCTGCTTTGCCTCACCGGACTGTGGCTGTGGTTTCCGCGCGGATGGAGCGTCCGGTCCCTGCGTCCGCGCCTGTGGTTTGTGCGCGGGCGACGGGGCAAGGCGCGTGATCGCAACTGGCACGAGGTGTTCGGCTTTTGGTCGTTGCCCGTGTTGCTGGTGCTCGGGGTCACGGCGGTGGCGATCTCCTACGAGTGGGGCCATCGCCTGGTCTTCACGCTGGCCGGCGAGGAGGCGCCCAAGGCGCGCAATTTCGGGATGATGACGCAGGCTCCGGTCGTGCTGCCCGAGCCGCAGGTCGGCGCGACGCCGGTGGCGCTGGACGAGGCGTTGCAAGTCGTGATGACGCGTTTCCCCGATTGGAGATCGATCGGGTTGGCTTATCCGCGACCGACCGGGCCGGACGCCGCGTCCGAACCGTTGCGATTCGATGTCATCGTCCCCGATCATATGCCGAGCCGGGCGTGGATGCCGGTGGAGTCGGATCCCTTCACCGGTGAGATAGTGCGCGCGACGCACTTCGACGAACGCAGTCCGGGGCTGCGGGCGCGGGTGTGGGCGCGCTTTTTGCACACGGGCGCGGGCTTCGGATTGCCCGGCAAGGTGATCGCCACGCTCGCTTCGCTGGCGGCGCTGGTATTGGTCTATACGGGTTTCGCGTTGAGTTGGCGCCGCCTCCGGGCCGCTCAGAAGTGTCCGTAATCGCCGGGTTTGAGAGAGCGGGCGAACTCGACGAACAGCCGCACGCAGCGTTCTACGTCCTCCAGATCGACCAGCTCGCTGGGCGTGTGCATGTAGCGCAGCGGGATGCTGACCAGGCCGGTGGCGACGCCGCCGCGGCCCGTCTGGATGGCGCGGGCGTCGGTGCCGGTCGGGCGCGGGTCGGCCTCGAACTGGTGGGGGATGCCGAGTTTCTTGGCGGCCTTCACGAGCCGGGTGTAAACCCACGGGTTGATGTTGGGGCCCCGGCAGATGATGGGGCCGCCGCCGAGCTTGGTCTCGCCGTATTTGCGGTTGTCGCAGTCGGGGTGGTCAGTGGCGTGGCCGACATCGACGGCGAGCGCGATGTGCGGGTTGACCGAATAGGCCGCGGTGATGGCGCCGCGCGTGCCGATTTCCTCCTGGGTGGTGGCCACGGCGACGACTTGCGCGGCGGGATTTTTCTTGAGCGCGGCGAGGCGCACGAGGGTTTCGCCGACGATGTAGGCGCCGACCTTGTTGTCGAAGGCGCGGGCGGCGCCGATGCTGCCGTGGATCAGCTCGAAGCCGTGGTCGTAGGTGGCGGTGTCGCCGATGGCGACGCGGGCGAGGGCCTCCTTTTTGGAGCGCGCGCCGATGTCGATCCAGATCTCGTGCAGCTCGGGGACCTTCTTGCGGTCGGCCTCGTTCATGAGGTGGACGGCGCGCTTGCCGGTGACGCCTTTCACCGGCCCGTTGGCGGTGGCGATGACCACGCGCCGGCCGGAGATGACGGTCTTGTCGTGGCCGCCGATGGTGTCGAAGTAGAGGAAACCGTCGGCGTTGACGTAGGTGATGATGAATCCGAGCTCATCCATGTGGCCGGCGAGCATGAGCACGGGGTCGCCGGCTGTATTCAAAGTGGCGATACGGTTGCCGAGGGCGTCCTTGGCGTAGGACTCGGCGGCGGGGCGGAAGTGTTTGTCGAAGACGGCCTGGGCCTCGAACTCGGCGCCGGAGGGCGAGCGGGCCGCGAGCAGTTCGGAGAGAAAGGCGGGGACGACGCAGGGTTTGGCGGCGGCGGTTTTGGCGGCGGACTTCCCGGGTTTCGACTTGGACATGGGCGTGAGGTTCGCAGCGGGGCGGGGGGCGGCGCAAACCGGAAAAGGAGCGTGGGTATTCCTGCCCACGCCGGGCGATGTTTCACGTAGCGGGAGGTTTTCGTGGCATTGCGTCCAACTGCGTGGGCAGGAATGCCCACGCTCCTTCGACAAAAAGACCCGGCCGCTGGTGCGGGCCGGGTCTTGGGAACGGGAGCGGAGGTGGTCGCGGGGCTCAGACCAGCAGCAGCGCGGGGCTTTCCAGCAGGAGTTTGAGCGCGCCGAGGAACTGGGCACCGACCGCGCCGTCCACCACGCGGTGGTCGCAGGAGAGCGAGAGCGTCATGGTCTGGCCGACGACGATCTGACCGTTCTTGACGACGGGCTTCACCACGGTGGTGCCGACGCCGAGGATGGCGGCGTTGGGGGGATTGATGATCGGGAGGAACTTCGGGATGCCCATCATGCCGAGGTTGGAGACGCAGAAGGTGCCGCCGGTGAATTCGGCGGGCTGGAGCTTCTTGTCCTTGGCTTTTTTGCCGAGGGATTTGGCTTCTTTGCTGATCTCGAAGACGGATTTCTCGTGGGCGTTGAAGACGACCGGGGTGATCAGACCGTCGGGCAGGGCCACGGCGAAGGAGACGTTGGCGGCCGGGTGGTATTTGATCTCGGTGGTGGACCAGGAGGCGTTGACGTCGGGAACCTTGCGCAGGGCCTCGGCGCTGGCCTTGAGGATGAAGTCGTTGACGGAGAGCTTCACGCCGGCGTCGGCGAGGCCCTTGTTGAGCTGTTCGCGCAGGCCGAGCAGTGGCTCCACGTCCACCTCGATCTCCAGGTAGAAGTGCGGGATGGTGGTCTTCGATTCGAGCAGGCGCTTGGCGATGACGCCGCGCATGGTGGAGACGGGCACGGCGCGTTCTTCCTGGATGGGGCCTTTGGCGGCGAGGGCGCCGCCGGAGAAGGATGCGCCGCCGCCGGACTTGGCGGACGAACCGATCTTGGCGTTGCCGGCTTTTTCGGCGGCGTGGATGTCGGCGCGCACGATGCGGCCGCCGGGGCCGGAGCCTTTGACGAGCGCGGGGTCGATGCCTTTTTCGGCGGCGAGCTTTTTGGCGAGCGGGGAGATCTTGACGCGTTCGCCGGAGGCGCGGGCGGGCTCGGGAGCCGGGGCGGGAGCGGCGGAAGGAGCGGGCTTGGATTCGGTCTGGGGAGCCTCGTCCTTTTTGACCTTGGGCTCGTCTTTTTTCTCTTCGGCGGCGGGTTCGGCGGCCGGGGCTTTTTTGGCGGGGGCCTCGACGGTTTCGCCTTCCTTGCCGACGGCGCAGAGGGGTTCGCCGATGGCGACCTGGGAGCCGGCGTCGGCGAAGATTTTGAGCAACACGCCGTCAAAGAAGCATTCGAGCTCCATGGTGGCTTTGTCGGTCTCGACTTCGGCGAGCATGTCGCCGCTGGCGACCTTATCGCCTTCCTTTTTGAGCCACTTGACGAGCGTGCCCACCGTCATGGTGTCGCTCAGTTTCGGCATTTCGATGATGTCGGCCATTTGAGTAAGGAGTGTTGAGGGTTAGGCGAGGGCGGCGAGGGCGGCCTTGATGACGCGTTGCGGGTTGGGGAGCTGCTCGACCTCGACGGGCGGGCTGTAGATGGCGGGGGCGTCGATGGTGGCGAGGCGGTGGATGGGGCCGTCGAGCTCGTCGAAGGCTTCGCGCTGGATCATGTGCGAGAGTTGCGAGCCGACGGAGGCGAAGGGTTTTTGTTCCTCGACGATGAGCACGCGGTGGGTCTTGGCGACGGACTTGAGCACGGTGTCGATGTCGAGGGGGCGGATGGTGCGCAGGTCAACGACCTCGACGGAGATGTCGTGTTCTTTTTCGAGGACTTCGGCGGCGGCCAGGGAGTGGAGCACGCAGCGTCCGTAGGTGACGATGGTGAGGTCGGAGCCCTCGCGTTTCACGTCGGCCACGCCGAGGGGGATGAGCAGTTCGGGGTCGTCGGAGACCTCGCCCTTTTCGCCGTAGAGGATGGTGTTTTCGAGGAAGAAGACGGGGTCGTTGTCGCGGATGGCGGACTTGAGCAGGCCCTTGGCGTCGGCGGCGGTCGCGGGCACGACGACCTTCACGCCGGGGTGGTTGGCGAGCACGTTTTCCGGGGTGTGGGAGTGGGTGGCGCCGACGTTGGTGCCGCCGTTGGCGGGGCCGCGGATGACGATGGGGCAGGAGATCTGCCCGCCGGACATGTAGCGGACGTTGGCGGCGTTGTTGAGGATCTGGTCGAAGGCGACGGAGTAGAAGGACCAGAACATGAGCTCCATCACGGGGCGGATGCCGAGCATGGAGGCTCCGACGCCCATGCCGATGAAGCCGGCTTCGGAGATGGGGGTGTCAACGATGCGCTTGGGCCCGAATTTTTCGAGCATGCCTTCGGAGACCTTGTAGGCGCCGTGGAACTGGGCGACTTCCTCGCCGAGGAGGACGACGTTTTCATCGCGCTGGATTTCTTCGGAGAGGGCGGCGCGGATGGCTTCGCGGTAGGAGATGACGGCCATGGGAGAGTTGGAAAATTGAGAGAGTTGGAAAGTTGAGGGAGGCGCGCGGGATCAGTCGAAGAAGAGGCGGCCCTTGGAGGTGCGTTTGTCGGCGTTGTCGGCTTCCCAATAGACGTCGGTCTGGATGTCGTCCGGGGTGGGGAAGGGGCTGGCTTCGGCGAAGTCGGCGGCGAGGTCGGCCTCGGCCTTGGCCTCGGCGTCGATTTTCTCGATGAGTTCTTCGGTGAGGACCTTTTCCTTTTTGAGGGTTTCCTGGAAGAGGTTGATGGGATCCTTGGTCTTGCGGTATTCCTCGACCTCTTCGCGGGTGCGGTAGGTCTTGTCGGGGTCGGCGACGGAGTGGCCGCGGTAGCGGTAGGTGTCGATCTCGATGACGGCGGGCTTGGAGGTTTCGCGGGCGCGGGTCATGTATTTGTCCATGACGGCGCGGACTTCGTAAACGTCGTGGCCGAAGCAGGTGGTCCACTCCATGCCGTAGGCTTCGGCGCGCTGGGCGAGGCCGGGGCCGGCGGAGGAGCGTTCCTGCGAGGTGCCCATGGAGTAGCCGTTGTTTTCGATGACGAAGATGACGGGGAGGTCCCAGAGGGCGGCGAGGTTGTAGGCCTCATGCACGGCGCCCTGGTTGACGGCGCCGTCGCCCATGAAGGCGAGCGCGCAGCCTTGTTTGCCCTGATATTTCAGCGCGTAGGCGAGGCCGGTGCCGAGGGGTATCTGGCCGCCGACGATGCCGTGGCCGCCCCAGTAGTTTTTGTCGGGGGCGAAGTAGTGCATGGAGCCGCCCTTGCCCTTGGAGCAGCCGGTGGCCTTGCCGTAGAGCTCGGCCATGAGGGGTTTGGTGTCCATGCCGACGGCGATGGCGTGACCGTGGTCGCGATAGGCGGTGATCACGTGGTCGTCCTTGCCCATGAGCGAGCAGCAGCCGACGCAGACGGCCTCCTGGCCGATGTAGAGGTGGAGAAAACCGCCGATCTTTTTGGCTTGGTAGGCGCGCAGGCTGCGTTCCTCAAAACGGCGGATGCGCACCATCTGGCGGTAGAGCTCGATTTTGGCCTCGGGGGAGAGCTTGGCGTTGATGGGGGCGGCGTCGCTGCCGGAGGAGTTCACGTCGGCGGTGGTGGTGTTTTTTTTGCTCACGGGAAGGGGAAATGGTCGGTATGAAGGGTTGGTTTTCGGGGCGCGGCCTCAAGAAATCAAGAGTGTTTAGTCGGGGGTGAAATCAGGCGTTTAAAGCGGGCTTATTTTCGGCGGTGATCTGTTCGATGGTGAGGTTTAGCGGCTGGTCGGGATGGCAGTCGGCGCGCAGCGCGACGAAGTTGTCGCGGTGGCGGTCGTGGATGTCCCAGAGAGCCTGGCGATCGGTGGTGGGGAGGGGGAGGGCGTCGATCTGTTCCCGGGTGAAAAATCCGAAGGTGCCCTCGGCGATTTCCGGCGGCAGCGCGGGGATGGCGCGGTGGCAGTTAAAAAGAAAGAGCAGCCAATGGGCCGAGCCCTCGTAGGCCTTCTCCGCGATCATGGCGAAGAGGTGCAGGTCGTCGGCGGTGATGGTCATGCCGGTTTCCTCGCGGGTCTCGCGCACGGCGCATTCGAACGGCGATTCGCCGAGGCTCTGCTCGAGTTTGCCGCCGATGGGACTCCACGTCCCGATGTTGGGCGACTTCTTGCGCAATAGGAGGAGATGTTCGCCGGCGGCGTTCTGGATGAAGACCAGCACGGCGATTTTGTAGTCGAGGACGGGCACCATTGTCATAGGCGGAGGCGCATCGAAAAACTTCATGCCCCTCGTGCAATGTTTTAGCGTGACGCGCGGGAAACCTTGCACAATGGTTTTGTCTTCAACCCCTATGAAACTCCTTACTCCCCTTCGTGTTGGTCTGTCGATGTTGGTCATGGGCGCCGGTCTTTCCCGGCTTGGCGCGCAAACTCCGGCCGAGCCGGTTTTGGCCGAGGTCACCAACGTCCGTTTTGATTCCAATCTGCGCGGCCTCGGTCCGGGCGAAAGCTGGTATGAGATCGCCATCGAGGTCACGGCCAAGCCGGACAAACCTCGCGGCACGGATCGCCATGTCGATCGGGTGCGCGTCACGCTGAATCTCGGCATCGAGAACACCGTGGACCAATCCAAGAACGGTTTCGATTTCTATCGCGCCTCGGCCGAGGCCGTCGCCTTGGCGGACGGCAAATCCTTCTTCCGGTTCTATCTGCCGCACGAGGTCGTCAAGCGCGACGGGATCAGTGGCGACGCCAAGTTCTACTCCATTGATATCGAGGCGGAGGGCAAACAGCAGCCCCCCTCCCGCAAGAGTTTCTCCGGCGCCTTCGCCACACCCGCCTCGCTTCAGGTCTTCCAGTCGCGGGCGTCCTCCGAGGGCGGTCCCAACGACGGTATCATGCAGCCGCAATACCTCACTCCCTTCGCGTTCAGTTCCGGCAAACCCGCCCCGACCTTCATCCGGATTGAGCGTTAATCGCGCTTGAGTCCACCCTCCCGACCCGGTCGGCAAGTTTCTTCTTGCTGCATCCGGGCACATGTGAAATCGACTCCGTCTCCCCTATGTCATCCCCCCGTGTTCTCGCCGTAGATTGTGGCGCCGGCCACGTCGCTTGCGGTTTGCTTCAAAGCGACAAGTCCGGCCGGCTCTCCCTAGAGCGATTCGCCATCGAAACCTTCAACCCCGACGCGGCCCTTGAAAGCAAGTGGACCCAGTTGTTGACCCAGTCTCTGGGCGAACTCGCGCCCAAGGCGAAGCTGAGCGGCCCGGCCGTGATCGGCCTGCCTGGCCACCACACGCTGAGCAAATTCATCAAGACACCGGCCGTTGAAAAATCCAAACGCGCCAAGATCTTTCAGTTCGAGGCCCAGCAAAACATTCCCTATCCGCTTAATGAGGTGGTCTGGGATCACCTGACGGTGGCCGATGACGGCCTCGATCTGGAGGTCATGCTCGGCGCGGCCAAACTTGATGTGGTCGAGAACGCTTGCGCGGCGGTCGGCGAGGCCGGCCTCACCGTGGAGGGCGTCTCCTCCGCGAGCATCGCCCTGCTGCGCTGCTTCCGTTATAACTATCCCGAGATCACCGACAGCGTGCTGGTGGTCGATATCGGCGCCCGCTCGACGAACCTGTTGTTTGTCGAAAACGAGCGCTTCTTCATCCGCACCATTCCGCTCGCCGGCAACACCATCACCCAGTCCATCGCCGAGGAGATCAAGCAGGACTTCGCCCACAGCGAATCGCTCAAGGTCCAGGTGCTCAGCGGCACCAGCGAGCTGCCCGCCAATTCGCCGGCCCGCGCGGCCGTGGCCAACGCGGTGCAATCGTTTGTCAGCCGCCTGCAGCTCGAAATCACCCGCTCGACGGTCAATTATCGTCGCCAAAGCGGCGCCGAGCAACCGGTCGCGGTTTACCTGAGCGGTGGCGGTTCCCTGATCGAAAACGCCGTTTCCTTGCTGGGCGAACGGTTGAAAATGCCGGTCGAGCGACTCGACGCCTTGCGCAACGTGACCGTCGGTTCGGCCGCCGCCGAGGCGCGCGACTATCAGGTCGTGCTCGCGGGCATGATCGGTCTCGCCGTGCCCCCGGCCAAGGGCGAGGACTCCGTCTTCAGCCTGTTGCCCCCGGCCATCGCCAGCAAACAGGCGTTTCGCCGTCGCCAACCCCTTTTGATCACCGCCGCCGTGCTGGCCGCCTTGGTGTTCATCCCGCCGCTCGTGCAATCGCAGCGCTTGCTGGCCGCTTATCAGGCCGAGGCCCGCGCCCATGAGACCGCCACGACGCCGTTGCGAAACAAGCAGCAGCAGATCGAACAGAACCGCGAACAGATTCAAAAAGCCCGCGAACAGGTCGAGGCGATTCGCAGTCTGGTGGAGAGCAAGGCCAACTGGATCAACTTCCTCACCGACCTGCAGGATCGGTTGTCCCAGGTCGGCGACGTCTGGCTGGACAAGTTGAGCGTCCAGCGCGCCGAGCTCACCCCGGCCCCGGCCGCCGCGAGCGCGTTTGGTCAGCCCGTTGTGCAGAACGCTGAAGAGGAGGGCGAAAAGGCTCCCGAAGTCATCCGACTCCAGGTCAGCGGTCGCCTGCTGGACATCAACAACCCGGTCTCCCGCGTCAGCCAGGACTCCTATGAGCGGGTCAAGGCCCTGCTCGAGAGCTTCGTGGGCTCGCGGTTCATCTCCGCGGTGGAAAGCGAAAGCTTTAACGCCGATCAACCCGGAATTCTCCGCTTCGATTTCATCCTCGTGGTCGATCCGCAACGTCCCCTCTGACCCCATTTCCCCTATGGCTCGGCTCAAGTCCCATCCTGTCTTCACCATAACCGTCTCGCTTCTGCTGGCGGTCGCACTCGGCGCCGCCGTCTTGCTCTATCTTTCTCTCGGCAAGGTTTCGGCCGCCGCCCGTGAGGTGGAGCAGAAAGCCCAAACGCTCTCCGGCTACACGCAGCGCGCGCCCTTCCCTTCGCAGGAAAATCTCGACGCGGTCACCGCCGAGGTCGCCCGTGCCCGCGAATTGCTCGCGACCATGCAGGCCGCCCTGAAAGGACGCGGCGAGCATGCCGCCCGCGTGCAGAACGCCGCGCTTCCGGTCGGTCCGACCGAGGCTTATTTCGACGTGGCCAACTTCGTGGAGGCCATGCGTGCGGCCGCCACCGAGGCCGAGATCACCATCCCGGCCGGCACGCGTTTTGGCTTTTCCAGTCACGCCAGCACCGGTCCGGAGCGCGAAATCATCCCTCAGGTCCATCGCCAACGTCTGGTTGCGGAGTATCTGCTCAAGACCCTCTTCGCCGCCGCTCCGCAGGAACTGGTTTCTCTCCAGCGCAACCGCCCG
>Ga0079224_100013863_pt1 | contig 11243 bp, 9 predicted proteins | sample Stecom2015_FD_80414 | JGI IMG/M metagenome (GOLD analysis project Ga0079224, IMG submission 80414) | Agricultural soil microbial communities from Utah to study Nitrogen management - Steer compost 2015 | ecosystem: Environmental > Terrestrial > Soil > Agricultural land | place: USA: Utah...
ATGATTTCGATCAGGGTGAAGCCTTTGCTGCGGACCAGCGCTTTTGGTTGTTTCATGCTCATAGTTTCACTCTTCTTGGATCCGTTGTTTCTCGTCGCTTTCAGAAAGGTTTTCTGGCTTCCTTGCTGGCCAGGCGGCGGGCCGTTATCCCACCAGGTTACTCATGTTGAGAATCGGCAGCATGATCGCCAGAACGATAATCAGCACCACCGCCCCCATGAACAGCAGCATCATGGGTTCAAACAGCCCCACGATAGCGGCGATCTTGGATTGCAGGGTGTTTTCCTGCATCCGGGCCGTGCGTTCCAGCATGCTGTCCAGCTCGCCACTGGCCTCGCCACTGGCAATCATATGCAACATCATCGGCGGGAAGTAACCGGTCTGGTCCAGTGAGCGGTGCAACGACCCGCCTTCACTCACCTTTCGGGCAGCCTCCCGTAGTTCCTGCCGGAGAAAATCGTTGGAAAGCACCTCCCCGGCAATGCGCATGGCTTCAACCAGCGGTACGCCACTGGTGGTCAGAATGCTCAGGGTACTGGCGTAGCGGGCCGTATTCACGCCCCGCACCATGCCTGCAAAGAGTGGCAGGTGCAGCAGCCGTTTGTGGAATTTCAGGCGCACAGCCGGCTTGGTTAACGCGAACCGGAATCCGATGACCGCCACCACCAGCAACACAAAAAGGTAGACCCCGAAACTGCCGAGAAATTCCGACACCGAGAGCATGGCTACGGTCAGGCCAGGCAGTTCCTGCCCCTGTTTCAGAAAGACTTCAATAATGTCGGGCACCACATAGGTGAGCAGAAACACCACGATGGCAATGGCCACGACACTCAGGATAATCGGGTAAATGGCAGCCAACTGGATTTTCTGGCGGGCTTCCTGGCGGCTTTCTGTATAGTCCGCCAGCCGGTTCAGTACCAGGTCCAGATGCCCTGCGTGCTCACCAGCCGCGACCGTGGAGCGGTAAAGCCGGGGAAACGCCTTGGGGAATTCGCCGAAGCTGTCCGCCAGCGTGTAGCCTTCCATCACCTTGGCGCGGATGGCGATCAGCATGCTGCGAATTCGGGGTTTGGTGGACTGCTGGGCGGCCGCGCTCAGTGCCTGTTCAACCGGAATCCCGGATTGGATGAGCGTGGCCAGCTGCCGGGTAACCAGGGCAAGATCAGCCGCGCCCAGAGAACCGCGACTGCTCAGTGGGTTGCTGCGGGCCTGTTTTTCAACGGCAGCTTCCACCGCCAGCGGGGTCAGCCCCTTTTCCCGGAGTTGCTGGCGCACCGCCCTGGGCGCATCGGCTTCCAGTACACCCTGTTTCTGCTTGCCTCTGGCATCCAGTGCTTTGTATTCGTAGGCCGGCATGGATTACTGGCTCCGGTGGGTCACACGCAGTACTTCTTCCACCGTGGTTACGCCATCCAGAATCTTCTGAACGCCATCGGCATGAATACTCGGGCTGTGCAGGCGAGCCTCCCGCTCCAGATCCAGCTCCCCTGCCCGTTTATGAATAAGGGTGCTGATTTCTTCCGTGATCTCGACCACTTCGTAGATACCAATCCGGCCCCGATAGCCCAGCTGGTTACAATGTTCACAGCCTTTGGCGCGGAAAATAGTAGGCGGATTGGCCGGGTCCTGCTGCAGGAACTCACAATGCTCCTCGGTGGGAATATAGGGTTCTCGACAGTGGGTGCAGAGCACTCGCACCAGCCGTTGCGCCACAATGCCGACAAGACTGGAGGAAATCAGGAAAGGCTCGATGCCCATGTCCATCAACCGGGTGATGGCACCCACGGCAGTATTGGTATGCAGGGTGGACAGCACCAGGTGACCGGTCAAACTGGCCTGAACGGCGATCTCTGCGGTTTCTAGATCCCGGATTTCACCGATCATCACCACGTCCGGGTCCTGACGCAGAATGGCTCGCAATCCCCGGGCGAAGGTCATATCCACCTTCGGGTTTACCTGGGTCTGGCCAATGCCCGGCAGGTTATATTCGATGGGATCCTCGACCGTCAGGATGTTGCGGCTGCGGTCATTGATTTCCTGCAGCGAGGCGTAAAGCGTGGTGGATTTACCGGAGCCGGTTGGGCCGGTCACCAGCAGTATGCCGTAAGGGCGGTATATCAGCTTGCGCAGGGTTTTCAGGTCCTGGCCGGCCATACCCAGAGATTCCAGGCGAATGGTGCCCGCCTGTTTGTCGAGCAGACGCAGTACCACCCGCTCACCACTGGACGACGGCATGGTCGACACCCGGATGTCGACTTCCCGGCCGGCCACCCTCAAGGCAATGCGGCCGTCCTGGGGTACCCGTTTTTCTGCAATATCGAGTTTTGCCATAACCTTGATCCGCGAGACCAATAATGGTGCCAGCGCCCGTTTGGGCTGGACCACTTCCCGCAACACACCGTCAATCCGGAATCGGACAATCAGCTGTTTTTCATAGGTTTCGATATGAACGTCCGAGGCGTTGGTCTTAACGGCCTCAGTAAGAATGGCGTTGATCAGGCGGATAATGGGAGCGTCGTCCTCCTGCTCCAGCAGATCCTCCGTTTCCGGAACCGAATCGGCCAGAGAGGCCAGATCCATGTCGTCACCGATCCCCTCCACCATCTGCATGGCTTCCGCCGAATCGTTCTGATAGGCGGCATTCAGGGCCTGGTCGAAGCGGTCTGACTCAACGGTAGAGAACTTCGCCCGGCCACCGCTAACGCGGTTCGCCTCGGCCAGTGCAGCATGGGAAGCCCCCGGGCGCACGAGAATGACCGGTTCGCCCTCTTCGTTGCGGGTAAGGATGACTCCGTTACGCTTGGCGAAGGTAAAGGGAAGTCTGCCCAGCGGCGCATCCTGCGGCTGAATGTCGGTTTGGGTGGTCAAGCTCGTCCTCGTTAAATCCGTCTGATCACTGATTGTTCTTATGGGGCCACCATTTGCGGCAGCCCTCAACGTTGTCAGCGTAAGCAAAAAGGCTACCACAGGAATGGGAACCACTGAACAACTCTATACACTATACTGCCACTAATTCATTGCAGTCTGATAACCTGTGAGCTTTTTACGATTTCCCAATGCATTCAGGAACGCCAATGCTTGCAATCGATCGAAGGACTCCACTGCTACTGGCCGTGGCCGCAGCAGTGGCCATGCTGGCGCTGACCGGCTGGCAAGGCTATCAGTTCTGGCAAAATGAAACCCACCGTACCCTGCCCCAGCCGACCCGGGAAGCCGCCGACGGTGCAGATCGGGCCAGAACAGTACCTGATGTTCAATTGTCGGATCTCGAGGTCTTCGGTTCCGCAACGGCCACGCCCCAGGCTGAAGATACCAACACGGAGAACCTGCCGGAAACCAATCTGCGCCTGTCCTTGCGGGGAGTATTGGCGGCAGACGGAGATTTCCCCGGCAGCGCCCTGATCGAGGATGACAAAGGCAAAACCGAGGCCTTTCTGGTAGGTGATGCACTGCCCGGAAATGCCACACTTCGCACTGTATTTGCCAATCGGGTCATCATTGAACGATCCGGCAAACTGGAAAACCTCTACTTCCCGGGGACCGAAGATCGCTCCGGAGTCGACTTCGCCAGCAATGACGAGCCTGCCTACGAGGCGCCCCCACAGCAAGAGGTGCAGGTTCAAAGAGCGCGCCCCCAAACCAGCGCCTCAACGGCCGACCAGCAACAACGGCGTGAGGAAATCCGCCAACGGCTGGAACAGTTACGCCAGCGGCTTCAGAACAACAACTGAGGCCCGCCATGGAAGCGGCAAGCAGACTCACGCGTCGCCAGTCCCTGTTGCTTCCCCTCATCCTTACCGTGTCTGTTGTCAGCGCGTTTGAATTAAGCAGCCGCCTGATGACCTATGTGCTGGAAGAGTTCGGCGAAGCCGCTCACCAGCGGCTTGAGAACTGGCAACGCCTGCACGCACTGGCTGCCAACGCACCGATAGATCGCCAACTTCGGCTGGTCAATTCCTTCTTCAACCGGGTGACATTTGTCAGCGACATCCGCCACTGGGGCCAGGAAGACTACTGGGCTACACCCGTTGAGTTGCTCACCACCAACGGCGGTGACTGTGAAGACTTCTCCATCGCCAAGTACCTCACTTTGAGGGCCATGGGCGTACCTGATGACCAACTCCGGATTATCTACGTCAAAGCACTGGAGCTGAACCAGGCCCATATGGTCCTGGCCTGGTATGAAACGCCCGGCTCCGACCCGTTGATTCTCGACAACCTGATCAATGACATTAAACCTGCTTCCCAAAGAAGCGATCTTGAACCGGTGTACAGCTTCAACGGTGAAGGCCTGTGGCTGAACCGCACATCCGGCGATAACGCCAGAATCGGCGATGCCCAGAAGCTCGACCACTGGCGGGATCTCAACGAAAGGCTGACCGACGCCCTGCGCCCATAAGGCGATCGCCCTCTGAATACCGATTGTCGGTAAATGACAGTGCGCTTGTCGCTCTCTGACATTGGTAACGGCCGGCCAGCCGTTAGAATGCCCGCAATTCGATAGAAGATGGAGCAGTAGAGAATGCGACGCTGGAATGGATGGGGTGACGATCAGTTCTCACTGGAACTACCGGAGCAAGGTCAGGCATTTCTGGCAGACCGTATAGGCAGCGGCTCGCCGCTGGCGGATATCACACTGGATGCAGCCTGTGAGCAGGTTCCGGAATCCCGGTTGCCCTCCGATACCCGGGTTGACGATCTGATCGACCGCAGCCCGGAGACCCGGGTCCGACACGCCCGGGGCCAAAGCCTGCCAGACTGGCTGGCCATGCGTAGCGGTGATATTGGCGAGTTCCCGGACGGCGTGGCCTTCCCGAACACCAGTACCGATGTACGCGCCCTGCTCCATTACGCCAACGACAAGGATATCCAACTGATCCCCTACGGGGGTGGCACCAGCGTAGCTGGGCACATCAACCCGGTAGACCAGGGCAAACCGGTTCTGACCGTCAGCCTTGCGAATCTTAACCGCCTGATGGATCTGGATCGGGAGAGCCAGATCGCCACCTTCGGAGCAGGCACCCCGGGGCCGCTGGTGGAATCGCAGCTGCGGGCCCATGGCTACACCCTGGGGCACTTCCCGCAGTCTTTCGAGCTCTCCACGATCGGCGGCTGGGTGGCATCCCGTTCCAGTGGCCAGCAGTCGCTACGGTACGGCCGCATAGAACAGCTGTTCGCCGGCGGCCGGATTGAAACCCTGCAAGGCACCCTGACGATCCCCACCATTCCTGCGTCCAGCGCCGGACCGGATGTGCGGGAAATGATCCTGGGTTCCGAAGGCCGGCTGGGGCTAATTACCGAAGTCAAAGCCCGCATCAGCCGCCTGCCGGAACAGGAAAGTTTTCATGTGGTGTTCTTTCCCAACTGGGATCAGGCCCGAACCGCCGCTCGCAAGCTGGTTCAGAGCCGGGTTCAGCTCTCCATGCTGCGGCTGAGCAATGCCATTGAAACCGAAACCCAGCTGGCGCTGGCCGGACATCCGAAACTGATCGGACTACTGGAGCGTTTCCTGGCCTTCCGCGGTGCCGATGATGGCAAATGCATGATGACCTTTGGTGTAACCGGCAGTAAAGCCCAGTGCCGCTCCGCGTTGGCGGAGGCCCGAAAACTCTGCAGCGACTACAAAGGGGTCTATACCGGCACCAAACTCGGCGCCAAGTGGGCGGAGAAACGCTTTACCATGCCCTACCTGCGGGAAGCCCTGTGGCAAATGGGCTATGCCGTGGACACCCTGGAAACCGCCACCGACTGGGACAACGTTGATAACCTGATGAACAGGATCGAAACCAACCTCCGGGAAGGGCTGGCAGACAGGAACGAGCAAACCCACGTGTTTACCCATCTGTCCCACTTTTACGGCCAGGGTTGTTCCATCTACACAACCTATGTTTTCCGGGTTGCGGATAGCTATAACGAGACACTGAGCCGCTGGCAACATCTGAAAAACACCACCTCAGACCTGATCGTGCGCAACCGGGGCACCATCAGCCACCAGCACGGCGTGGGCAAGGATCATGCGCCCTTCCTCCCCATCGAAAAGGGCGAACTGGGTATGCGCGCCATTCGTTCGCTCACGCAGAGCTTTGACCCGGACCAGCGCCTGAACCCCAAAACTCTGCTGGATTGAGGTGCTCATGGATCGACAACAGATACTGGAAGACCTGAAGGGCGAAACGCAGACCTTCGATGTGGTAGTGATAGGCGGCGGCATTACCGGCGCCGGCGTTGCCCGTGAAGCCGCGGGCAGCGGCTTGAAGGCGTTGCTGGTGGAGCAGAAGGATTTCGCCTGGGGCACCTCCAGCCGCTCCTCCAAGATGGTCCATGGTGGACTTCGCTATCTGGCTAGCGGACACATCGGGCTAACCCGCGACGCTGTACGCGAACGAGAGCGGATGATGCAGGAAGCTCCCGGACTGGTCGATCCACTCCCTTTCCTGATGCCCCACTATAAAGGCAGCTTCCCGGGCCCCGGCCTGTTCCAGATACTGCTGGCCATGTACGACCGCCTGGCGGGCACTCGCAGCCATCATAAATATACAGCGGCGGAAACCCTGAACTGGGTGCCGGGCCTGAGCATCAACAACCTGCGCGCCACCAGCCGCTTTACCGACGCGGTGACGGACGATGCCCGCCTGGTTCAAAGGCTGATAGCGGAAGCATCGCACGACGGCGCCTTGTGCCTGAACTACGTAGCCGCCACCGCCATTAACCGGGACAGTGATGGTGAGGTTTCCGGATTGCGCCTGAACCCAGAGGAAGCCTCAGCACAGGGCAAGATCACAGTCCTTACCCGGTGCGTCATTAATGCCACCGGCGCCTGGGCCGACCGGTTACAGAAACAATCGGCAACGGATAACCCCCTCACCATTCGCCCCCTAAGGGGCAGCCATCTGGTAATCCCCTGGCAGAAGCTGCCGGTGACCTGCGCGGTGTCCCTGATGCACCCGGATGACCGAAGACCAGTTTTTGCGTTACCGTGGGCAGGTGCCACAGTTCTGGGCACGACCGATCTCGAACATGCCGAAGATCTGAACCAGGAGCCGGCCATCACCGGTGGGGAAGTCGATTATCTGCTGCAAATTGCTACCCGTTTGTTTCCCGGTGCGGCCATCGAACGAGCCGACGTGTTGTCCACCTGGGCGGGCGTTCGCCCGGTGGTCACTGACGGCGAAGGCAAAGCACCGTCCCGGGAAAACCGGGAACACGCCATCCGGCACGACAAGGGCCTGATCAGCATCGCCGGTGGAAAGCTCACAACCTTCCGCCAGATGGCACGACAGGCGTTGGCCATGGCCCTCGGTGATCAACATGAAGATCGGCTTCGGAGCGACGAGCAACCGGTATTCACGACCACACCGAAAGACCATAAGCCCGGTGACATGCCGGCACTGACCTGGCATCGCCTGGGCGGCTATTACGGCCCGGCTCGCCAGGCTGTGTTGAACAACCGTGACGTCACCGAAATTCCGGGTACCGGTTTGCTCTGGGCCGAACTGGAGTGGGCTTGTGAGAAAGAGCAGGTGCTGCATCTGGATGATCTGATGCTGCGGCGAACCCGCCTGGGGCTTATCCTGCCTGACGGGGCTGCCAGTTTACTTCCTGAAATCCGCAACCGATGCCAGAGCCTGCTCGGCTGGGATGATGCCCGCTGGCAACAGGAGCAAGAGCGGTACCTGACAACCTACCGTAAGGCGTATCAACTGCCGATGGGCGAGGATGCCCGAAATGCCTGAGACCCCACTGATACTGGCGATCGACAACGGCACCCAGAGTATCCGCGCCTTGCTGTTCGACCCCCAGGGCAATTTGTTGGGTAAGGGTAAGCAGGAAATCGAGCCTTACTTTTCCGAGCAGCCAGGATGGGCAGAACAGCATCCGGAGTACTTCTGGGACAACCTTGGCATTGCTTGCCAGCAACTCTGGCAAACTACCAGCGCCCGCCCCGAGCAGGTGGTGGGCGTGACCGTCACCACGCAACGCGGCACGGTGGTCAACCTCGATCGTGAAGGCAAGCCCTTGCGGCCCGCTATTATCTGGCTGGATCAGCGGCATGCCCGGGTAGACGGGCCGGTGAAAGGCCCCTGGGGCTGGCTGTTCAAGCTTGCCCGCCTGGAGGAGACCATTGGCCGCTTCCGGGAAAAAACCCAGGCGAACTGGATCGCTCAGAATCAGCCGGACATCTGGGCGAAAACCCACAAGTACCTTCTGTTATCAGGCTATCTGAACTATCGATTGACCGGTGAATTCCGGGATTCCACCGGCAGCCAGGTGGGCTACCTGCCCTTTGATTATAAACGCCAGCGCTGGGCGGGCCCCCGGGATTTCAAATGGCAGGTGATGCCGGTGACCCCGGGCATGCTGCCTGAACTGATACCACCTGGTGAGCAGATCGGAACCCTGCTGCCTGAGGCTGCAGCGCACCTTGGCCTGCCGGACGGACTGCCCGTCATCGCCGCGGCATCGGATAAAGCCTGCGAAATTCTCGGCTCCGGCGGCCTGTCGCCGGAAACCGGCTGCATGAGCTATGGCACCACGGCCACCATAAACACCACTAACGCCCGCTACGTGGAACCTACCCGGTTCATGCCGCCGTATCCGTCTGCCCTGCCCGGCCACTACTCCACCGAAGTCATGATCTATCGGGGTTTCTGGATGGTGAGCTGGTTCAAGCGGGAATTCGGGCTGCGTGAGCAAAAGCTGGCAGAACAGAAAGGCATAGAACCCGAAGCCCTGTTTGACGAACTGGTTAATGCGGTCCCGCCTGGCTCCATGGGTTTGATGCTGCAACCCTACTGGAGCCCCGGCGTGCGTCAACCTGGCCCGGAGGCCAAGGGTTCCATTATCGGCTTTGGCGACGTGCACACCCGAGCTCACGTTTACCGGGCCATTCTTGAAGGGTTGGCCTATGCCTTGAAGGAGGGTAAGGAACGCATCGAGAAGCGCAGCGGTCAGGCTATCAAGCGGTTGCGAGTGGCAGGCGGCGGCTCCCAGAGTGATGCGGCCATGCAGCTGACGGCGGATATATTCGGCCTGCCGGCGGAACGCCCGCATACCTATGAAACCTCCGGGCTGGGAGCAGCCATTGATGCCGCCGTGGGGCTGGGATTACACCCGGATTTCGACACGGCGGTCACGGCCATGACCAGAACCGGCCGGGTATTCGAGCCCAACCCGGAAGCGTCCGCGCTTTATCAACGTCTCTACCGGGAGGTTTATCAGGATATGTACCCTCGCCTGCAACCGCTGTACAAAAAGATCCGGGAAATTACCGGCTATCCGCGCTAGCCGTTCTGGTGACTTTTTATTCAGCGAAGCCTATAATGATGAAAATTCATCAAAGGAGGCCAGAGCATGCCAGAAGCCGTTCGCGTAGCACCGGAAACCAGCGATAAAGCTCTGCTGTCCAAAGCCCTGCTGAACGCAGCGAAAGCCTTTGGTCTGCCACAAGCGGAAATCGCGGCCGTGGTTGGCCGCAACCGCACAGGTTTGACCCGCGACGGCATTGACCCGGCCAGTAAGTCCGGTGAACTGGCACTGTTGTTTATCCGGCTTTACCGCAGCGTCTATGCACTGACCGGCGGTGAACGGGAGGCCATGACCCATTGGCTGAACACCCCCAACCACTATTTTGAAGATACACCCAGACAGATGATCCAGAGCACGGAAGGCCTGGTTCGGGTGGTTCACTACCTGGATGCCATGCGGGGGCGTATTTGAATTATCGGAAACGGATTGCCCAGTCCATCGCGCCGCTGCAAGGTAGCCTGTTCCGGGTGGTGGAAAGTCAGGAAGACATCGCGACGGCGCGCATCGTCGACAGCATGCAGGAACAGAATCGACTGGAGGAATTGCTGGAAAGCAACAAACCACCGGTGCCCGGCACCGCCCGAAAACGCCATTACCTGCTGACCACCCCGTTTCGCTACCCGCCCCTGAAATACGGCTCACGTTTTGGCCGCAATTTCGAACCAAGCCTGTTCTATGGGGCCATGACCATTCCCACCGCCCTGGCGGAAACCGCGTTTTACCGGTTTGTGTTCATGAGCCACCTGAAAACCCCGTTCAAGCGCCCGTTAACCACCTTGCATACAGTTTTCAGCGCCCGATTCCGCTCGGAACGGGGCGTTCGGTTGCAGTCTGAACACTGGCAGGATTTGCACCTTACGCTGGCGGACCCGGCCAGCTACCGGGAAAGCCAGGCCATGGGTACCGACATGCGCAGCCTGCACGTGGGCGCTTTCCAGTTTCTCTCAGCCCGCGCCCTGCAAGCCGGCCTTTACGCTCTTCCGTACCATCCGGACAACGGCGTTGAGGGCGTCAATGTGGCCTTGTTTAATGCCAGCGTGTTCCGGGACGCCGCACCCAGAAGTTATCAAAAACTGATTGCCGTGACGTCGCCCAACCAGGTGTCCATGAGCCTGTCGGAACCGGATGGCAGCAAACAGGTTTACGAATTCAGCCTGGACCAGTTTCTGATCGAAGGGGAACTGCCTCAGCCGGCGCCGTAGCTTCTGTCGTTTCTCTCTCCTGGTGATCGGCCTGCCAGCCGCCTCCCAGCGCCTTGTAAAGATCCACCGCTGCAATCAGTCGGTTCAGTCGCACCTGACTGAGCTGTTGGCGGGCATCAAACACGGTCCGCTGGCTTTCCAGCAAGGTGAGCAAGTCATCTGCCCCTTCCCGGTAACGCACTTCGGTCAACCGCAAGGTCTCTTCCGCCTGAGCGAGAATACTCTGTAACCGCTGCTCCTGGTCCAGGTACAGCGATTCTCTGTCGAGTGCATCCCCTACTTCCTGGAATGCCGAGAGCAGGCTGGCACGGTAACTCTCCAACAGCGCCACCCGCCGGGATTCCGAAATGGCAACATTGTTGCGACGCTGCCCTCCGTCAAACAAAGTCTGGCTGAGGGCAAGCAGGCCATTGGCGGTTTGCAGTGGGTCTGCCAGGCTTACAAAGCTATTGGTGGAGAGGCGAACCGCGCCGCTGAGCGACAGCGATGGCAGCAGAGCCGCCCTGGCCTGCTCGACATCGGCACTGGCAGCCATTAGCCGCGCTTCTTCTGCCGCCAGATCCGGTCTTCGGGTCACCAGACTGGCCGGGGTTTCCGGGCTAATCTCCGGAACCTGAACCTGAAGCAGCGCAGCCTCCGGAACCTGCCCCGTGAATGGATAATCCCCGGTCAGTAGCCGCAAGGCCGCTAACCGTTGCCGGGCCTGATAGGCCAGAGGCGGCACCGCATTCTTCA
>Ga0079224_100013864_pt1 | contig 11243 bp, 8 predicted proteins | sample Stecom2015_FD_80414 | JGI IMG/M metagenome (GOLD analysis project Ga0079224, IMG submission 80414) | Agricultural soil microbial communities from Utah to study Nitrogen management - Steer compost 2015 | ecosystem: Environmental > Terrestrial > Soil > Agricultural land | place: USA: Utah...
CAATTCATTTCCATCGGCGGCATAAACTGGCCGTCGGGCAATTCAGGGATTCCTTCCACAGAGCCGCTCACACCGATAAACCGTTCAACGTAATCGTACCATGGGGCGATATCCTTGTATCGGATCGGCCAGTCCACCGCAATCCCATCCTTTGCGTTTGCCTCGAAATCCAAATCGCTCAAGCGGTAGCTTTGCCGCCCCCACATCAGTGAGCGTCCGCCTACGTGGTAACCCCTGATCCAATCAAAGGGCTCAACAGACACGAATGGGCTTTCTTTTTCCTTTACCCAGAAATCAAGTCCTTTCTCTATGTTACCGTAATGCCACGCGAGGCCGGGATACTCTTCCCTCATTTCGTGGGTGGTGCGCCCACGGTGGGGGAAATCCCAGGGTGCCTTGCCGGCATCCGGATAGTCTTTAACGTGTTCGATGTTCCGGCCACGTTCAAGCATCAATGTTTTTAGCCCTTTTTCGGTTAGCTCTTTGGCGGCCCAGCCACCGGATATACCTGACCCCACTACGATGGCATCATACACATTTTCGGCCATAATTGTTTTTATTTATATTGGTATTTATATACAATAGTAAGATAACTGTTCTGAATTGGATTATAAAGCCCTCAACCAAATGTTTCTGAAACTCACGGCATCGCCGTGGTCTTGCAAACCAATGGGCTGCATGAGCGGATGGGCTACGTATTTCGGGTGCCCGATAAACGTCGTGGCTCCTTTTATTTCTACATGGTTCTGTACTAACACGCCATTATGAATCACCGTGACCCATGCTGCGGATTCGAGCCGACCATCTTGGAAGAAACGCGGTGCTTTAAAAACGATGTCATATGTTTGCCATTCGCCAGGTTTACGGCAAGCGTTGGCCAACGGCGGCGTTTGTTTATAGACGCTGGCGCACTGGCCGTTTACGTAGGTGTGGTTCCGATAGCTATCCAGCACTTGGATTTCGTATTTGCCGGGGAGGAAAATGCCGCTGTTGCCCCGGCGTTGTCCTTCCCCCTCCACTTTTGCCGGCGCCCGCCATTCCACGTGTAATTGGATATCGCCGAATTGCGCTTTCGAGAAAATCCACACGGGCTTTTCCTGCCGATCGCGCGACGGCACGATGGTAACCACGCCGTTTTCCACGATCCATTGCGTATTTGCCGGAATATCCCAAGCAGACATGTCCTTGCCTCCAAACAATATGACGGCATCATCCGGTGGATTCAGCCCGTCGCCCGGTGAAACGACCGGGGGCATAGGGTCCCACACTTCGGTTTCTTCTGGTTTCATTGTTTAAAAGTATCAATTTTGGAAGTAATGGCCTAATCAATTATCATTATGACTGATTACAAAAGTTTATGGCATGTATCCGTGATTATTTGCTATAATCGTATTGAACTTGTACATTCATTTATTGGAACCTGTCTTCTGTTGGACATCGTTCTAATATAAACCGTTTATATTCGAAGATATGGAAGATTTTAGACTAAAGGTGTTTCATTCCGTTGCCCGCAACAAAAGCTTTACAAAAGCAGCAGCAGAGTTGTTTATCACGCAGCCTGCGGTGACCAAGCAAATCAAAAACCTGGAAGGCATATTGGAGGTGCGGCTTTTTGAGCGGATCAGTAATTCGGTGGTCATGACCGAAGAGGGGGAACTTTTATTCCGGTATGCCAACGAAATCTTCCATTTATACCGGGAGTTTAAGATTGAGCTCAGTTTGTTGAAGGCCATGCCCGCCGGTGCATTTACCGTTGGGGCCAGCACTACCGTGGCGCAGTACCTGATATCCCCCGCACTGGGCGGTTTTCAGAAAAAATTTCCTGATATCAAGCTCAACCTGATCAGCGGGAATACCGAAACGATTGAGCATGCTGTCCTGTCAAAAAACATCAGCCTTGGTATCGTAGAGGGTAGAAGGCACCACGCCGATTTGAAATACGCGGAGTTAACGTCCGATGAATTGGTGTTTGTTACCCATTCGAAAAGCAAGTATGCCAAAGCGACATCGATTGAGTTGGACGACTTGAAAAATATCCCCATGGTGTCGAGGGAGCGTGGGTCGGGAACCCTTGAAGTTATGGAGAGCGCGCTGCAAGGCCGTGGCATCCGCCTGGCTGACCTGCCGATCATCATGCACCTGGGAGGTACCGAAAGTATCAAATCATTCCTTGAAAATTCGCACTCGGCCGCATTCGTTTCGAGGCGTGCCGTACAGAAGGAAATACAATACGGAGAACTTAAAATCATTCCGATTAACGACTTCCGTATCATGCGTGATTTCTCGTTCATTTACCTGCATGGACAGCCCGATAGATTTTCGACGATGTTTATGCGATATGCGAAACAGCACTATAAAGAAAGGTGATAGAGCATAAGTAATACTCATTTATCTTCATGGCGGAAACGTTTTATCTTCACCGCGATGAAAGGTAAAATTTACCGCTTCCAAGGTAGCAAAAGGTATCCACAGGTGCTGTATTCACTGTTGTTGGTTACGTGCTGTTTTCCATTTATATCAGCCTCCACCGCGTTGGTTTTAGGGTTGTTGTTTTCGATAACGATTGGCACTCCTTTCAAGGATCTTGTAACGACGTGGCATGGCTACCTGCTCAAAGCTTCGGTCATTGGGTTTGGTTTCGGCATAAACATCGATGTGCTGCTCAGTGCCGGGAAGGAAAATATTGGTATCACTGCCGGATTTGTATTCGGCGCCATGGCTGTCGGTCTTGCGCTCGGTGTTTTTTTGAAAATCGACAAGGTCACCGCCCTCTTGGTTTCGGTGGGCACGGCCATCTGCGGTGGGAGTGCAATAGCCGCCGTGGGGTCTACGATCAAAGCCGATTCCGATCAACTTTCCATTGCAACGGGCACCGTGTTTCTGCTGAATGTCATTGCGCTGTTTATTTTTCCGGTAATGGGCCACTGGTTCGGTCTTTCCCAGGAGCAATTCGGCCATTGGGCCGCCGTAGCCATCCACGATACGAGTTCCGTTGTTGGTGCCAGCATGAAATACGGCGAAGAGGCATTGAAAGTGGCAACCATATCCAAAATGCTCCGCATCTTATGGATTATCCCTGTGCTGATCGTTTTGATGCTGAATTCTTCCCGCAACGGGAATCGGACGATGAAGTTCCCGCTGTTTATCGTCGGGTTTATCATGGCTTCGTGCTTGTCTAGCTTCGTTCCTGCAGGGGAGCGATTGTTTTCTGATTTATACGCCATAGCCAAGCAACTCATGGTTGCGAGCCTGTTTTTGATTGGTTCTAGCGTTTCCATTGGTGCCATCCGACGAGTAGGGAGCAAAGTCCTGATCCAGGCGTTGTCGTTGTGGGTGTTGGTTTTGGTTGTTGCTTTATTGGTAATTATCTATACATAAGGCGCCGCGGGTCTGTTCCGCGGCGCCTTTCAAGTTAGCTGGATTATCTTATCGGTCGGTTGCTACGGTCAAAAGGAGTCGGCTTCGCGATACGCTTGTATAACCGCGAGCTCACCTTCTTTTCCGGGCTTGCTTTTCCCATGCTCACCGCACAGTATCCCGTCGTATCCTTTACTATGGATATGCTTGAAGATGTTTTTATAGCTGATTTCGCCAGTGGTCGGCTCATTCCGGCCAGGGTTGTCGGCGACATGGAATGAACCGATATAATCCCAGCAATGGTCGATGTTTGCAATGATGTTTCCTTCAGTGATTTGCTGGTGGTAAATATCGTCCACAATTTTACAGCTTGGGTGGTTTACAGCCGTACAGATCATTTTAGCCTGCGGCATGCGGGTGAGGAATAGCCCCGGATGGTTCGTGTAGGGGTTTAGCGGTTCGATTACAAAGGTCAGCGCTGTTTTTTCCGCGATTTCGCAACACATCCGCAAGTTTTCAATCACATTGGCTGTCTGATAATCCCAGGGAAGCTTTTGGTCGTAGCGCCCCAATACCACTAAGGCCTTGTTGATGCCCGTACGTTTTTGTACCTCCACGCCCGCCAATACCTTTTCCCTCAGCATCGCTTTTATCTCTTGATTGTTCAGTACGAACGTACTTCCGCTGAAGTCTATTTTCAGGGAGAATTCCCCCATTTCCAGTCCCAACTGGCTCGCTTGATTCGCTATATTTTCCTGTTCCTGTACCGGACGGTTTACCATGCCCAGATCGAAGGAGGCACGGAATCCCTGGTCGGCGATGAACTTCAAATTATCCAAGGGGTCTTTCCCCGCGTGGGCAGAAAAGATGTTCAGGCCAGGCGCATATTTCAACTTGAATTTCGCTGCGTTTGATGTGCTGTTTTTATTGGTTGGGGCCGTCCCCACCAGGGTGCTTGCAGCCGCAGTTGAACCTAGGCCAAGCATGGTAGCACCCGCCGCGGTTTTTTTAATAAAATTTCTCCGTTTCATCTGTTTATTTCTTTATTCGGTCGTCAGATGGAGCCTTTGATGCTTAAAATAAATTATTGGCCTGTGTGCTTAATAATTATTTTAAGCATGTCGGGTTCATAAGCTAAGTTGTCAAAGTTCCCGGATCCAAATGTTCCGGAAGCTGATGGGTTCGCTTTTATCGCCATGGGCCTGCAGCCGGATCGGGCCATCCCCATGTGGTTTCACTTGGGGCAGCCCGATGAACGGTGTGGTGCCCAGAATTGTTGTGCCGTTTTGGATCAGTATGCCATTGTGCAATACCGTGACTACCGGTTGGGTACGGTATGTGCCATCTTTTTTGAACGTGGGGGCAGTATAGATAATGTCGTAGGTGTTCCATTCGCCCGGCTTCCGCATGGCATTCACTACGGGGGCCGTTTGCTTGTAGATGCTGCCGGCCTGCCCATTCACATACGTTTCGGACCGATAGGAGTCCAAAATCTGCAACTCATAGATGCCTTGCAGGAACACGCCGCTGTTTCCGCGCACCTGGCCCTCGCCGTGGATCCCTTCGGGTATACGCCATTCGATGTGCAGTTGGAAGTCACCGAATACCCGCTTGGTCTGAATGTCGCCGGCGGCTTTGTTTACCGTAAGCACTCCGTCCGCTACCGTCCACTCCGCGTCCTTACCCGCGGACGAGACGAATTTTGACAGGTCTTTCCCTTCTACCAGCACCTTCGAGTCGGGGGCACCTTCCCATTCATCCAAGCTGGTGCCGTCAAATAAAACGATGGCGTCCGATGGCGGTGAGACGATTCCATCGGTAGTGGTGTTCCCCGGGGCGACGACAGGAGGTTTTGGGGCCCAGCGTTCGGTCATTTCCGGGGCAATTTTGATGGATTTGCCAGCTGGTCTTTCCTGGGCCTCCGAGAGCAGTGCAACACTGCTGCATACAGCCGTAATTACTAGTATTCTCATTTTTTACAGTTCCTTTATCTGAATATTCTTCCATCGGCACTTGGCCCCGTTGGGCCATGACCCTTTTCCACCATGTACCTGTAGCCCGATGGCGCCTTCCCTTCCCAATGCCTCCAACAATTCGTCTTTCTTATTTAATGGATGTGAGGACGTAGCGCTGTCAAATTGGATAATCTTGGTGCCGTTTATCCACGTGGTGATTCTGGGGTATTTTCCCACGCAACGGATCCGCATGCTGTTCCATTCTCCGATTTTCCACGCCTTTTTCCATTGTTCCGGTGTACAGTGATAACGTAAGTATCCGGATTGCCATGCGAGTTCCCGGGGATCTGGCTTGGTTTCAAATCCCGTAAGCTCGCCCTGCGTATTATGTATGCCGTCGATGTAGAACGGCCGGATGAACATGCGTGGCTTTCCGTCGGCGCGTTCCGTAGAAATGTAACCCACTTGTCCGCCGTTGCGGTAGTCAACGTAAATCTGGAAACATTCCCCACGGTTGTTGGTACGGAGAAAGACGCCGCTGTCTATTCCCCAATCGGGTGCTAGGTCCAACCGTAACTCAAAATCGCCATATCGCTTATCGGTCATTAAAATTCCGCCGTTGCCCGAACCCGGAGGGTCCTGCTCGCCGGTGATCGCTCCATCGACTACCTGCCATCGGCCCCCGGTGCCATGGCTGATTTTATCGGTATTGGTGTGCCATCCCGACAATGTTTTACCATCAAACAAATCAACAAAGCCACGTTTTGCGGACGCACCGAGCGTGCCCAGTGGTAGGGCAACCGGCGCTGCCAGCAACAGCGCGGATCCTGAATACTTTAAAAAAGCTCTACGGGAGAGTTCATTTTCTGCCATAATGACGACTTAAATTTATAAAATTATATTAATTATCCCAGGCCGACCGCACGGTTTTTATGATCATCTCCATTCCGGGCGTTGATCGATATTTGGGTTGGCATTAATTTCACCTTGCGGGATTGGTAAATACTGATGTTTATCGATGTCGAAAAATTCTCTTCCTTCTTTATCGCTGTTAGCGATTTCCTGTACCAGCAATCCCCAACGTTTTAGATCGTAAAACCGTAGGTTTTCCCTAAAGAATTCGATCATACGTTGATGCTGGATTTCGGGGAGGAGTTGTTCTTTGTTGTAGCCGTTCGGTAATGGTGCCAGGTTTGCCCTGGTTCGGATGCGATTTACCAGGGGATAAGCCTCAGCCGGTCGGTCTTGCATGGTTAGTGCTTCAGCATACATCAGCAGAATATCGGCATACCGCAATGCCTTTTCGTTGATTTCCGAAATCTGGAGCCCTTCGTTGTCATCCCGCCAATTTTGGTATTTTCTGATTCGGGCTTTAAAGCCGAATAGCTGCTCAAATGAGGAGTACGGGCGGTTGTAGTACATCGCTCCGGGATAATCCCATACCAAGGAGGCGTACATGCGTGGATCGAAATCCCCATCTACTGTCTTTTCCTTTTGAAAAGCCTCAAATATTTTATTCGTTGGGAAGGGGCCGAAGTAGCCGCCCACTTCGCTTGGCGCAAATGAGTTGGCTGTTCGGGTGCCCTGTGTTTCATTCGCATTCTCCGCTGAGCCTGTATTGGTGCCACCTACGTGCTGTAGTTGGATTTCAAACAACGACTCCTCGTTGTTGTCCTTTTCTTTCAAAAAATTGTCTTCGTAGTTGGCCATTAAGTTGTACGTAAACGGGTCCTTGGCAAAACCGTTGCCATCAGACAGCAGCGAAAATTCGGCTTCGGCCGCTGGCCATTGGTTGGTGTATACGTAAGCCTTTCCCAGAAAACCGATTGCGGCACCTTTGGTTGCCCTGCCGACCCATTCGGGAGAATAAGACACCGGGAGGGTGTTTTTGGCGTCTTGGAAATCAGCGATTATCTGCGCCCATACTTCCGCTTCCGGTGATTGTTTAACAAAGTAATCGTCACGGTCTTTGGGCACGGTAGTGATGAGGGGGACATCACCGAAGTTAATTGCTAAATGGAAATAATTTAGGGCGCGGAGAAATTTCGCTTCAGCCACGTAGTGGTCCCTTGATGCCTCAGATATCGGGGCCCCTGGCGCTTTTTCGATAATTTGGTTGGCCCGGAAAATGCCTGAGTAGCATCCGGCGAAGATGCCATTGACCAAACCGGTGGTGGGATTGTTCGTGAATGTACTGACTTGGTATAGCGCCTGTACATCGTTACGGAAAAAAAAGTCGTCTCCTCGGGCATTACTGATTTGAATGCCACGGATCGCATAATAACCTTGGTCCGAATTTTTAAATACCTTATAGGTCGCAGCGAGACCCGCAAGGAAATCCTCATCGGTTTGCCAGAAGTTGGTTTCTGTTCGAAGGTTTGGGTTCTGTTGGTCGAGTTTGTCGGTACAGGCAGCCGTAAGCCAACATACAAAGCATATAATAATGTATTTTTTCATCGGAATATCTCCTCTATATATAATGTCTTGATTGTACGAATTTAACTGCTACATATTAGAACGATAACTGCGCGCCGAATAGGGCTGTTCTCGGAAGTGGATAGGCAACATGTGGGTAGTCAACACCACGGGCGAGTAGGTCCCCACCTCGGCCGATATCAGGATTAAAACCTTGATAGCGGGTAAAAGTGACAAGATTGTCAAAACTGGCATATAGCCTGATGTTACTCATGCTTAAGCGACTGAGTAATCCGTTTGGTAGGGTATAGCCCACCTGCAAGGTGCGTAACCGCAGGTAAGACCCACTTTCCAGAAAGCGATCGGATGTTTGGCTATTAAGATTGGGGTCGTTAATGACAGCTCTTGGGAAATTGGTATGATTATCCGGCGTCCATGCATTCTTGGTCGTGGTAAGGTAGTTGAATTCCAATTGCATACCTTCCAAATCTTGACGCATACCATTGTAAATCATGTTGCCATATGTGCCTTGGAAGAAGAGGCTCAGATCCATGTTTTTCCACGACATGCTGCCACCGAAACCAAAGGATAGCTTGGGAGTCGGGCTACCGACGTATTGGCGGTCGTTTTGATCGATTTTACCATCATCATTGGCATCAACGAAAATGACGTCGCCCGGTTTCGCAGCCGGCTGGATAAGCTTTCCGTCCTTGCTGTGGGCGTTGACTTCCTCTACCGAATTAAAAATACCGGCTGTTTTGATCAAATAGAAGGAACCTACGGGCAATCCGGCCTGTGTTACGGTAGAGCTGGCTCCATGGTGGGTGGGCGTTCCGCCAAAAATCTGCTGGGTTCCCGTACCCAAATGATCTACTTGATTATCGATAGCAGAAAGGGTTCCCATGAGCTGGAAGTCAAAATCGTTAACCGTATGGTTATACGCGAGTGCGGCTTCCCAGCCTTTGTTCGTGATTTGTCCGGCGTTTACGTAAGGGCTGCTACCACTCGCACCCGTTGAGAGTGGGATCGGCACCCGAAGGAGCAGGTCCGAACTTTTCCGGTTGAAATAGTCAAACGTCAATTCGAACTTATTGTCGTATAGCCCGACGTCGACACCGATGTCAACCGTCTTCGTGTTTTCCCAACGTATAGCGGGTGTAGCGAAAGCGGTTTGTATTCCTCCCGACCAAAGATGCTGGTCGGCGCCTGCAACATAGTTGGCATTGGAAAGGATGGAAGCGGCATATTGGTAGTTGGGTATCTCTTGATTACCGAGCTCCCCATAACTTCCCCGAAGCTTGAGTGTGGACAACGTTGGTTTGAGCGGTTCGAAAAACGACTCGTTAGAGACATTCCATGCGGCGGCAACCGAGGGGAAGTTACCGTACCGGTTGTCGGGACTAAAACGTGACGAGCCATCTCTCCGAAAGGTAGCTGTCAGCACATATCGTTCGTCAAAGGAATAGACGAGGCGGCTCAGCAATGATAATAAGACATGCTCATTGGCGTTACTTCCTGTCTGGGGATTCACTATGCCAGCATCAAGCACACTGAAATCGGCAGGCATTCCACTTTTTGAGCCGTAAAGTCCCCGGAATTTGGTTTGCTGATATGTGTAACCCACCAAGGCTTGGAAGCTATGTTTGCCGATGGCTTTATTGTACGAGAGGGTATGCTCTTGTAGGAAAAAATCCGTTTGGTTTCTATCTTCCCGTAAGTCGGCATCCTCATTAAAAAATGGCTCTACCCGATATGGATATACATAGTGGTAGTTATAACCGAATTTATTCGTATAGCCGGCATTAAATCGGTACTTTAACCCATCGACGATGGATACTTCAGCGAATAAGTTGATAATGGCATCCGTATTATTTACTTCGGGAATATCCAGGTTCAGTTGCGCGAGGGGGTTAGCGACATTCACAACCGGACCGGAAGTGCCACCGTAGCCGCCCAAAGAATTTTCGTCATAAACTGAAAAAACCGGTATCATTTTGAGGGCAGACCCAACGGGATTCCCTCCTTGTCCTCCCCAGCCCCCTGCCATGTTGCGCCAGTATTCTTTCGAAAGAATAACCGTTTCACCGATTTTTAAGCGCCCTTTGGTATATTCTGATTTCACGCGAAGGTTCAAGCGATTGTACGTCGTTACTTTGACAATACCATCTTGTTCGAAATAGCCCCCCGAAATGCTGTAGGTCGCATGTTCGTTACCGCCGCTTACGCCCAACGAATAATTTTGCATCAGTGCGGGCCTATACAGCTCTTTTTGCCAGTCTGTCCCTTCTCCTAATGATTCGGGGTTCTGGGCAATGTCTAAACGGGGCAATCCTGCGTTATCATGAGCCGCATTGTTGACTTCGGCCCAGTCCCGGGCATTTAGAACGTCTAGTTTTTTTGCCTGGCTTTGTAGGCCCGCGTATGCGTCCAACTGCATGCGGATTTCGCCGCTGATGCCCGATTTTGTAGTAATTAGGACAACGCCATTAGCCGCGCGCGAGCCATATATGGCAGCAGCTGAGGCGTCTTTTAGAATATCAATGGACGCTAGATCCGACGGGTTGAGGTTGTTGATGTTATCCACTTGAACGCCATCCACGATATAAAGCGGGTTGGTGTTATTGAGCGATCCGGATCCACGGATAAGCAGCCGGACACCGGATCCGGGATTGCCGCCGGATGATTCAACCTGTACACCGGCAATACGGCCTTGTAATGCTTTTTGAACGGTGTTCGCCCCTTGGACGGTGAGATCTTCCGCCTTAATCGACGAAATGGCACCTGTTAAGTCCTTCTTCCGTTGCGTGCCATAACCAACCACCACGACTTCATCCAGTGCGGAAAGCTCCTCGACCAGCGTTACATTAATCATTCGTTGGGCGCCCACCACAATCTCTTTCGTTTGGTATCCAACGGATGTGAAGACCAAGGTAACGCCAGTGGGTACGGCGACTACGTAACGGCCCTCTTGGTCGGTAGCCGTCATCGCATTTTTGCCCGCCACCGATACCGCGACTCCCGAAATAGGCGCGTTATCTTCTCCGGTTACCACACCACTTACTTCGACGTCTTGCGCAAAAGCGCTGCCTACCGCAAACAAAAGTTGCAGCATTAACACATACCATTTACATGTCTGTAATAATTGATTCATAATGGCTATTTAAAATGTTCGGAATAATAATTAAAAAAAGTGGGAAAAAAGTTTACCCAAATCCCTGTACCAAAGGAATAGTTAATACTCGGAAAACGGAAATTAATTATTCTTATGCTTGATTACCTTTGTTTATTGGCCCCGAAGATTTATCCCGCTAATCGCGGAGGTTTGCCCATCGCAGCCGGCCGGTCATAACCTATAGTAATCTCTCATGATGAATACTCATTTTATTAATCATTGTAAAGGTTCTATATTTAACCCATCAAAAATACGCTAGCCTGGCAGCCCTGTGCGCCATGTAAGCCCAAATATTTATCCTTTTAATCATTAGTCATGTCAAACAACTCTTTCCAATCCGTGCC
>Ga0079224_100013865_pt1 | contig 11243 bp, 10 predicted proteins | sample Stecom2015_FD_80414 | JGI IMG/M metagenome (GOLD analysis project Ga0079224, IMG submission 80414) | Agricultural soil microbial communities from Utah to study Nitrogen management - Steer compost 2015 | ecosystem: Environmental > Terrestrial > Soil > Agricultural land | place: USA: Utah...
CCCTGCCGCTCGGCCGGGATCCTTCTCTCCGAACTCGCCGATGTAGCGCGCGATCATGCCGGTCGCCACATCGCCGTCGAGCAGATTACGCGCCCGTGCTTCGAGCAGGGCCAGATCGGCACGCTGCTCGATCGAGGTGTCGAGCCGGAATCGTTCCCGCGCCACCTGCACCGTCTCTTCCAGGCGCCCGGTCCGTAAGGCGAACTCTCCAGCCAGCAAGAGACGATCGACTCGAGCTGTGGGCGACGACGTCAATCGCGCCGATTCCCGGGCGAAGGTGAGCGCTCGCTCGCATTCTCCCCTGGCCAAGGCCCGCGCCGACACCTGGTGGAGTTCACCGGCGATCTCGTCGTCGGTGTCGTGGCGGCTCTGCGCCAGATGCCACATCCGCTGCTCGTCGTCATCGTCCGCGTAGGCTGCCGCCAACGCTTCGTGCGCTGCGCGTCGCTCCATGTGCGTGGCCGCGCGCCAGATCACCGAGCGGAGCGCAGTGTGCCGGACGGTGAACGAGGCGCCGGAAGCAGTCAGGAACGTGTCCAGCAGCCATCCCATCAGCGCTTCGTGATCGGACAACGCCCGCACGACCGGCGCGATCCGGCCGTCCTCACAGCCCGTGGCCACCAGCAACGCCAGACGTCGCGGGCCGTCGAGATCGTCGAGCTCGGGCAGATACAGCTCTTGGAGCACCGGAGACCAGGGCAGATGCCGATCCAGGTCGACCTCTCCGACCAACTGCGGGTCCGGCACGCGGGCTACGACGTCGAGCAGGGCACGCGGGTTTCCGCCGACTCTCGACACGATCTTCGCCGCCACGCTCGGCAACGCGTGTCGTCCCGCACCGCGCTGCGCGAGCATCACGGCGTCGTCGAAGGGCAACTCGGCGAGCTCGATGGTCGCCAGGCCGTTGATCTGTGCGGGCACGGACGCCTGCGGTGCGACGAGCAACAGCGCCACACAGCAGGAACGGAGCCGGCGGGCCATGAAACTCAGCACGTCCAGGGACGGCGCATCCAGCCGGTGCGCGTCGTCGACGGCGATCAGCAACGGCTGTCGCACCTGCGCCACCAAGGCTTGCGCTTGGCGAGCCACCTCGTAGGTCTCCGACGTCTCGCTCAGCCCGGCCAAGAACGCCTCGATGGCGTCACGCGCGTCGGTCTGCGTGTCCGGCAGCGCTTGCAGGCTCGTGGACAGGACCAGGTCGAGGCCCGCGTACGCCCATCCGCGTTCGGCCTCTGAGCCCACGACAGCCGACACGACCACGTCGGACTCCGAACGCAGCGACGACACGAAGTCGCCCACCAACGCTGTCTTCCCGACGCCGCTCGCGCCGGTGACGACGATCACACCCCCGACCCCCGAAGCCAGCCGAGCCCCCAGAACACGCAGCCTTCGCTGCTCCACCTCGCGTCCGATCAGGTCAAAGCCCAGATCGAACTCCACACCCCACCCCTCGATCCAACGTCCCCCTCGTCGAGATCGACGCACCTCCAGCATGGCGCTCAGGGCGGGCGGAGAAAGCGGAACGGGGGTATGTGCCGGAATGTCTCAGCCCGGCGGTTCATGGCGACGGCCGGTGCCGGAAACAGACGACGGGGCCGGAACCCTCGCAGGTTCCGGCCCCGTCGGGGGTTACGAGTCGGATCAGACCGCAGCGTCCTGACGGATCGGCTCGTCATCGCCGATGGCGGTCGAGCGCCGCTTGGAGAACCAGACCGCGCCGACGACGATCAGCGCCGCCACGATCGCGATGGTGTAGCGCAGCGCGTCGTTCTGGTCCGAACCCACGCTCATGGTGACGATGGCCGGCGCGATGAGCACCGAGACCAGGTTCATCACCTTGATCAGCGGGTTGATGGACGGGCCGGCGGTGTCCTTGAACGGGTCACCGACGGTGTCACCGATGACGGTCGCGTCGTGCGCTTCCGAGCCCTTGCCGCCGTGGTAGCCGTCCTCGACGAGCTTCTTCGAGTTGTCCCAGGCGCCACCGGAGTTGGCCAGGAAGATCGCCATCAGCACACCGCAGGCGATGGCACCGGCGAGGTAGCCGGCCAGCGGGCCCACACCGAGCCCGAACCCGACGGCGATCGGGGCCAGCGCTGCAAGCAGACCGGGTGTGGCCAGCTCACGCAGCGAGTCCTTGGTGACCATGTCGACGACACGCCCGTACTCCGGCTTCGACGTCCCCTCCATGATGCCCGGATCGTCACGGAACTGACGGCGCACCTCGAACACGACCGCACCAGCCGCGCGGCCGACGGCGTTGATGGCCAGGCCGGAGAACAAGAACACCACCGAGGCACCGATGATGATACCGACCAGCACGTTGGGCGAGACGATCTCGTAGGTGAATGCCGCGACGGTGCCCTCCGACACGTCGGCGACGCCGGAGACCTCGCTGAGAGCCTTCTGGATCGCGTCCATGTACGAGCCGAACAGCGCCGTGGCCGCCAGCACCGCGGTGGCGATCGCGATGCCCTTGGTGATGGCCTTCGTGGTGTTGCCGACCGCGTCGAGCTCGGTCAGGATCTGCGCACCATCGCCCTCGACGTCGCCGGACATCTCCGCGATGCCCTGGGCGTTGTCGGCGACCGTGCCGAAGGTGTCCATCGCGACGATGACGCCGACCGTGGTCAGCAGGCCGGTACCGGCCAGAGCGATGAGGAACAGCGACAGGATGACCGACCCGCTGCCGAGCAGGAAGGCACCGTAGACCGCAGCGCCCACCACCACCGCGGTGTACACGGCCGATTCCAGCCCCAGCGCGAAGCCGGAGAGGATGACCGTCGCCGGGCCGGTGAGGGAGGTCTTGCCGACGTCGCGGGTCGGCTTCTTCTCGGTGTCGGTGAAGTAGCCCGTGAGCCACAGGATGATGGCGGCGAGCACGATACCGATGATCACGGCCAGCATGGCCAGCACGCGCGGGTCGCCGTCGTGATCGCCGAGCCCGCCGTCGAGTTGGCTGAAGGTGTCCGGCAGGTAAGCGAACGCCGCGATCGTGGACAGCACCGCCGACACCACGGCCGAGATGTAGAACGACCGGTTGATCGTCGTCAGGCCGCTCTCACCGGTGCGGGGCCGGGTGAGGTAGATGCCCATGACGGCGGTCAGCGCACCGATGGCCGGCACGATCAGCGGGAAGACCAGGCCCTCCTGGCCGAACGCGGCCTGGCCCAGGATCAGCGCCGCCACGAGCGTCACGGCGTAGGACTCGAACAGGTCGGCGGCCATACCGGCGCAGTCGCCGACGTTGTCGCCGACGTTGTCCGCGATGGTCGCGGCGTTGCGCGGGTCGTCCTCGGGGATGCCTTGCTCGACCTTGCCGACCAGGTCGGCGCCCACGTCGGCGGCCTTGGTGAAGATACCGCCGCCGACACGCATGAACATGGCCAGCAGGGCGGCACCGAAACCGAAGCCCTCGAGGACCGTCGGCGCGTCGTCCTGGTACGTCAGCACGACGATGGCCGCACCCAGCAGGCCGAGACCCACCGTGGCCATGCCGACCACGCCGCCAGTGCGGAAGGCCACCCGCATGGCGGGGTCGCGGCCTTCGTCACGGGCGGCGGCGGCGACCCGGAGGTTCGCGCGGGTCGACAGCCACATCCCCAGATATCCGATAGCGGCCGAGAAAGCGGCGCCGACGAGGAAGAACAGCGACCGGCCGATCCGGACGCCGGTGTCGCCGGGCAGGAGGAACAGCAGGCCGAACACCAGCACCACGAAGATGCCGAGAGTGCGGAACTGTCGATTGAGGTAGGCCGCGGCGCCCTCCTGCACGGCACGCGCGATCGTCTTCATGTTCTCGGTGCCCTCGTTGGCAGCGAGAACCTCCCGGCGAAACAGCGCCGCCATGGCTAGGGCTGCCACCGCGATCAACGCGACGACAACCACATAGGAGAGGTTGAGCCCGGTCATTCGTCCTCCTTGACGTGGCCCTCGGGCAGGGCTTTCTAGCGATGCCCGCGCCACGACCACGAGGGCCGCGCGCTGTCAGCGTGTGTGCGATCGGAACCGGGGCCCGGGTACGGGCACAGTGCTCCGGCCGATGGCCGGAGTCTAGAGCGCTTCCGGGTCAAAGTTCACATCGGGTCGCCCGAACGGGCCTTCCGTCCCGGTCTTCCGACCCGATTTCCCGGCGTTGTCGGCACGTCTTCGTCACGTCGCGGCGATCGCCTCGTCCACGGTCGCGTGAATCGGGAAGACCTTGGTCAGACCCGTGATCCGGAAGATCTTCAAGATCCGCTCCTGGGTGCAGACCAGGCGCAGGGAGCCGTCGTGTTGTCCCACTCGTTTGAGTCCGCCCACCAAGACACCGAGCCCGGTGGAGTCGAGGAACTCGACGCCGCGCATGTCGACGACGATGTGGTGGTGGCCGGAGTCGACCAGATCGACGAGCTGGTCACGAAGTTTCGGCGCCGTGTAGACGTCGATCTCACCACCGACGACGACCACACTGCGGCCACCCTCAGTCCTGGTCGACAACGACAGGTCCACGCAGATCCTCCAAGCCTTCCGTGACGCATCCGGCCACGTTCACGATTCTCACTTCGTAGCCGGACCACTGAAGGATTCAACCATGATGCGAGACTCACAGGCGTGTCCAGTCCGAACCATTTGCTCGATGTCCTCACGTCCGGGCCCCACCGGGCCGGTCGTGTGACGCATGTCGAGTCGCTCCCCGCCCGGGAGGCCTCCCCCGGCGAGTGGCCGGAATGGCTCGACCCCGTGGTCCGTGAGCGGCTCGAATCCCGCGGGATCGTCACCCCGTGGACGCACCAGACCAAGGCCGCGTCACTGGCGTGGCACGGGCGGTCGGTCGTGCTGGCCACGGGGACCGCTTCAGGCAAGTCGCTGGCGTACCTGATGCCGGCGCTGACAGCGGCCCGGGGTGGGCGCCGCAACGGCGGATCGACCCTGTACATCTCACCGACCAAGGCGCTTGCTGCCGACCAGCTGCGGGCGTTGGACGAGTTCGACGTCCCGGACGTGGTGGCGACGCCGTACGACGGCGACACGCCGCTGGAGCTGCGCGAGGTCGCCCGCGCGCACGCCACGTACGTGCTGACCAACCCCGACATGCTGCATCACTCCATCCTGCCCCGGCATCACCGCTGGGCAGGCCTGCTGCGCTGGCTGCGGTTCGTGGTCGTCGACGAATGCCACGGCTACCGCGGCGTGTTCGGCTCGCACGTCGCGCACGTGCTGCGGCGGCTGCGGCGGCTGTGCGCGGTGTACGGGGCCGACCCCACGTTCATCCTCGCCTCCGCGACGACCGCCGAACCCGCACGCACGGCGGAGCTGCTGACCGGCGTGCCGGTGGAGGCGGTCACCGAGGACGGTTCACCGCGGGGCGCCCGGACGTTCCTGCTGTGGCAACCACCGATGAGCCGACCCCCCAGACAGGACGACAGCCAAGACGACAGCCGGGACGGTCGTCGCGGCGTGCTCGCCGAGACCGCCGACCTGTTGTCCGACCTGGTGGTCGCCGACGCCCGCACGGTTGCGTTCGTCCGGTCGCGACGGGCGGCGGAGACGGTGGCCGGCATGGCCCGCTCGGCGCTGTCCGACGTCGACGAGAGCCTGCCGACCAAGGTGGCGTCGTACCGCTCGGGTTACCTGGCCCACGAGCGCCGCAGCCTCGAGTCCGCACTGCACGACGGGACGCTGCGTGCTTTAGCGGCGACGACGGCGCTGGAGCTCGGCGTGGACGTCAGCGGCCTCGACGCCGTCTTGATCGCTGGCTGGCCCGGCACCCGGACGTCGCTGTGGCAGCAGTGCGGGCGGGCCGGACGCTCCGGCCGAGACAGCTTGGCGGTGCTGCTCGCCGACGACGACCCGCTGGATTCGTATCTGATGCATCACCCCGAAGCGGTGTTCGGCCTGCCGGTCGAGGCGACGGTGCTCGACCCGGACAACCCGTACGTGCTCGGCCCGCACCTGTGCGCGGCCGCCTCGGAACGGCCGCTGTCGATGGACGACGCCGCCATCTTCGGCCCCGCGACCAGCGACGCCCTGCACACTCTGGAGCACCGTCGGCTGCTGCGCCGTCGAGCCCCGCGGGCCGACGGCACCCCCACCTGGCACTGGACCAAGCGGGAGCGGGCCACCGACCTGGCGGACCTGCGCGGATCGGGCCGCGTGGTCAATCTGATCGAGCAGGGAACCGGCCGCGTCCTGGGCACGGTGGACGAGGTGCGTGCGCACTTCACGGCGCACGAGGGCGCGGTGTACGTTCACCAAGGCGAGACGTATGTCGTCGAGACGCTCGACCTCGACGAGTCGGTGGCCATGGCGCGGTCGGAGGCACCTGATTACACGACGACGGCGCGCGAGGTCAGCACGATGCGCGTGCTGGACGAGGCGGCCGCGACGACCTGGGGCCCAGCCCGCCTGGCGTTCGGAACGGTCGAGGTGGAGAGCCAGGTGGTGGCGTACCTGAAGCGCGCACTCGGCACGGGTGAGATTCTCGGCGAGTTGCCGCTCGACCTGCCGGTCCGCCGACTGCGGACCCGCTCGGTCTGGTGGACGCTGCCCGACGAAGCCGTGGCCGAGGCCGGACTCGACGACACATCGGCACCGGGAGCGGCGCATGCCGCCGAGCACGCGTCCATCGGGATCTTGCCGCTGGTGGCCAACTGCGACCGCTGGGACATCGGCGGCCTGTCGACGGTGCGCCACCCCGACACCGGGCTGCTCACGGTGTTCGTTCACGACGGCCACCCGGGCGGGGCCGGCTTCGCCGAGCGGGGTTTCCATGCGGCGCATCGCTGGCTGAGCGCCACTCGCGAAGCGATCGCCACGTGCGCGTGCCGGGACGGCTGCCCGTCGTGCGTGCAATCGCCCAAGTGCGGCAACGGCAACGAGCCGCTCGACAAGGCCGGGGCGATCCGCCTGCTCGACGTGCTGCTGAAGTCGGCGGAGTGACTCGTCTCCGGACGACGGACGCGGGAGTTTGCGACCTCGTACGCGCCCCGACGGGCTCGTGCGCTCGGTACGGTAGTGACGTCGTCTCGGTGAGGGGTGGTCGTCGTGGTCGCGGTCTCGTTGATCGTCCTGCTGCTCATTCTGCTGCTGACCGTCGCGATGGCCGCCGGTGGGAGCGAGACGGTGACGGTCGACCTGTTCGGCGCCGACCTCACCACGTCCGGCTCGGGGGTCTACGTCATCGGCTTGGTGGCCGGCGCGACCACGGTGGTGACGTTGTGGCTGCTGCGTGTCGGCCTGCGTAAGGGCTGGCGCCAGCATCAGCGGATCAAAGATCTGGAGCGCCGCGCCGACCAATCCGACCAGTCCGAAAAGACCGAGCCCACGCCGACGCAGCAGCAGCCGGCTGAGCCCGGTCCGGACGTCTCGGACGCCGATCGCACCCAGACCGGGCGGCCTGGGAACGAACCCAGCTGAGCGACGGCGCCGGCCATGACGTCACCTAGGCTGGCCGGGTGACGTCACTACTGCGGTCGGTTCCTGCGCCTGGGCTGGTGCTAGGCGGGATCGTCTCGGTTCAACTGGGCGCCGGCATCGCGAAGGGCTTGTTTTCGACGTTGCCCCCGACTGCGGTCGTGTTCCTGCGGTTGGCGTTCTCAGCGATCGTGCTCCTCGCGATCGGCTTCGCCGCCTTCGGCAAGGCGCTGCGTCTCGCCCGGCGTGCCGACCTGGTGGTGGCGGTGGGCTTCGGTCTCGCGCTGGCGACGATGAACTTCGCGATCTACGAGTCGTTCTCGCGCATTCCGCTGGGGATCGCGGTGACGATCGAGTTCCTGGGCCCGCTCGGCGTGGCCGTGGCTTTCTCTCGCCGCTGGGTCGATGTGGTGTGGGTGGTCCTCGCCGCGTTCGGGGTGGCCATGCTCACCCGTGGCGGCACCGAGGGGATCGATCTGGTCGGCGTGCTGTTCGCGCTCGTGGCAGCCTGTGGCTGGGCGTCCTACATCCTGCTCGGCTCGCAGGTCGGGAGACGTTTTCCCGGCGCTTCGGGGCTGGTGCTGGCGAGCATCGTGGGTACGGTCCTGGTCGCGCCCTTCGGAGTGGCCAGCGGCGGCACGGCGATGTGGGAACCGCACATCCTCGCGACGAGCGCTGTGATCGCCCTGCTGTCGTCCGTGGTGCCGTACACCCTGGAGCTGGAGGCCCTGCGCCGGTTGCCGGCCCGGGTGTTCGGGATCCTGATGAGCCTCGAGCCCGCCGTGGCCGCACTGGTGGGGCTGGTCGTGCTGAACGAGATCCTCTACGCGCGCGAGTGGTTCGCCATCGCCTGTGTGGTGATGGCCTGCCTCGGCGCGACGCGGACGCGGGCACGCCGCGCCGAGGCGCCAGCACGCGACTAGGGCGGACCGGCTCGGGCCCGGCGGAGTTGGTCGGGCAGCCATCCCGGCGGCGGTGCGGGGACGAGGACCTGCACCTCCACCTCCCATCCATCGACGACACAGTCACGCAGGTGCGCGCCGTTCGCCTGGGCCACGCGAGCGGCCAGGGCACACGGATCGCCGGTTCCGCCGGACACCTGCTGCGCGGCGGCGAGCGCGGCCAGGTCGGCCGCTGCCGCGGCCCGATGGCGGACGGCGTAGCCGGCAGCGAGCCCCGCGACCGCCATCAGCGTCACGGCCACGGTCATGATGACGCACAGCACGAGGACGGTGCCCGCACCACGTTCGGCGCGCACGCGGCGGCTCACTCCGGCTCCGCCCAGGCGACCGCCTCGCCGTGCGCCGTCGGCGCCGGGACGGCATCGCCCACGGGACCCGGCATCGACACATCGGCGCTGACGCGGACCCGGACGGTGCCGTCCACCTGTTCGACGTCGACCGTCGCGCCCTCGGGAGCCACCTCCTGCGCCACCTGGCGGACCACGGCCGGTTCTTCCCCACGAGCCACGGCCCGGGCTGCCTCGCGCGCGGCGTCGACACAGCGCAGCTGCGACGCGGCGAACAACACCGCCCAGACGGCGGCGACCAGCACCAGCGCGAGCGCCGGCAGCGCCGTCGCGATCTCGGCGGTGACCATGCCGCGCTCGGGGTCGCCCCGGGCCGGACGCCGGCGGGTCGCTGCCCGCCGGCGCCGCGTCGTCGAACTCATCCGCCGATGACCCCGAAGGCCTTCTCCAGCAGGCCGGTGAGAAGGCTCTGCACGGTGTCGCTGGTCAGCAACTGATACAAGACGCCGCCGAACCCACACGCCGCGACCGTGCCCACGGCGTACTCCGCCGTCGTCATGCCGCGCTCACTGTGCTTGAGTCGCCGGATGATGGTGACCATGAATCCTCCACGTGACCCGGCAGTCCGGCCGGTACGGAGCCCGCTTCGTACGGGCTGCGACCAGGCTCGTCCGCCGGCGTGGTGAATCCCAGGGGACGTTGTCGATCTGGGGACAACGTGCCGCATCCGGCGCGCTTGTGGACAACGACGCCGTCGGGTGAGCGACGGTGACAGTCACTCGGTGAAGGCCCAACCCGACCACGACTCGACGGCGACGCGGATCACCGGCCCTCGGGGCGGATCGGACCGGTACGGCGGATACTTCTCGCGCAGGGCCGCGATCGCCGCGCCGCGGGCCGGTTCGCCGTCGACCACGCGCGCCTGACCGTCGGCGCGCACCCACCACAGCTGCGACCAGTCGTCGGCATAGTGATCGCACAGCACCGCGACGTACGGATTGGCGGCGATGTTGCGCAGCCTGCGCAGGTCGAGCGTGGACTTCGGCTTCTGGTCGATCGCGGTCACCAGGAACTCGCCGGAGACGGCGAAGGTGATCGGCACGATGTGGGGGCGCTGATCCTGGCCGGTCGTGGCCAACCGCGCCACCCGGGCCGAGGCCATCCGTGCTCGGCAGGCATCGCGGTCGAGGCGCACCACAGGCACGACTCTACGGATCAGAACAGCGCTGCGCCCGACGTGACGACGATGGGAACGACACCGAGCAGGACGAAGGCCGGCAGGAAGCACAGGCCCAGCGGCGCCGCTGCGCGAGCGCCCAAGGCGCGGGCGCGCGCCTCACCGGCGCGGCGGGTGGCCTCACGGGCGTCAGCTGCTGCGCGCCGCAACGCAGGGCCCGGCGACGTGCCTTTCGTCAGAGCCGATTCCAGCGACCGGGCAAGGGGACGGACCGTCGGCTCGGCCGTGATCGGCGCCCACGCTCGCGCCGGATCGGCACCGACGCTCGCTGCGGCGGCCGCGTCGACCAGCGCGCGACCCAGTGGACCGCCGATCGCCGCGCCCACGGCTTCGGCTGCCACCACGGGCGGACATCCGGCCGTCACGGCTGCGGCCAGGAGGTCGGCAGCCAGTGGCAGCATCCCGGCCACGTGTTCACGTCCACGCACGCGTGCTCTCGGTTCCAGTCGGGGCAGCCAGAACCAGGTCGCGACGCCGAGTCCGGCGCCGAGGACGGCTCCCACGGGCCACCCGAGCAGTGTCACGCCCGCCACGGCAGCGCTGCCGGCAGCCAGCGCACGGCCCCGCCGTGAGGTCGGCCAGTTCGCCGGCACCGATCCAGCCCGCTGATCGGCAGCTCCGCGAGCGCTCACGGACCGAGCCCCCAGGACCGAGCGCAACCGGGTCGGCCCCGGCGCCGGGGCGAGACCGACGACGACGGCGAGCGCGGCACACAGCGCGGCGGCGACACTCACGTCTGCCACACCGAGCGCACCGACTTCGCCGCGCGGTCGACCCAGAACAGGCCGGCCGCGACGAACACCGCAGCCGCTGCGATGCACCCCAGCCCGTACACCGACCTGGTCAGGAACTCCAGCGCGGCGCCCTCGCCCGCGGAGAACAGCATCAAGGTCGCCACCGGCAACACCGCCATCAGCCGAGCCGTCGTGCGAACCGAGGCGAGATGCGTGTACGCCTCGCGACGGACACCGGCTTCGGCTCGCAGCGAGTCGGCCACGGTGACCAGGACCGCCGACAGCCCCGCACCGGTGCGCTCGGACACCTCCCACGCCGCTGCGACTGCGACCAGCGCCTCCGCACCTGGCTGGTGCGCGCTGGCGCGCACGGCGGCGGCTGGATCGCCACCGACCATCGCACGCCCGGCCGCGTCGGCGAACAGATCCGGCCACTGGTGCGCGACCGAGGTCAAAGCCTGGCGTGCGGGGACGCCGGAATCGAGCTCCCCGGCCAGCGCCACACAAGCTTCCTCGACGTCACGCTCCCGCCGCCGCCGGGCCTCGGCCGCCGCGCGCCGCCTCCACCACCGCCGGATCACCAGCGGCGCGAATCCGCCGACCATCAGTCCGCCTGGCCCGGCCACGG
>Ga0079224_100013866_pt1 | contig 11242 bp, 6 predicted proteins | sample Stecom2015_FD_80414 | JGI IMG/M metagenome (GOLD analysis project Ga0079224, IMG submission 80414) | Agricultural soil microbial communities from Utah to study Nitrogen management - Steer compost 2015 | ecosystem: Environmental > Terrestrial > Soil > Agricultural land | place: USA: Utah...
TCGACCGATTCGCGCGCGCCGCGCGTGGGCGCATCTTCCTGCTGCAGCTCTTCCTGCAGGCCGAGCTGATGGCGGTCGCCGCGGACGGGCGCGTGCACGAGGCCGAGCATGCGATGCTCGTGCGCGTCGCGCGCCGTCTCGGGCTCACGGAGCGCGACGTCGCGCAGCTCGAGGCGCTGTTGCGCGCGGCAGGGCGGGGGCCCTTCGCGGACGAGGGCGCGCAGGCGCCGGGCCCGGCGCCGCGTCGCAAGCTCGACGACGCGTATGCCGCGCTCGGTCTCGGTCCCGACGCCACGGAAAGCGAGATCAAGCGCGCGTATCGCCGGCTCGTGAGCCAGAACCATCCCGACAAGCTCGCAGCGAAGGGGCTGCCCGACAGCATGCGGGCGATCGCGGAGGAGAAGACGCGCGAGCTCAATGCCGCTTATGACCTGATCAAGGAGGCGCGCGGCTTCGTTTGACCGCGCGTTGTAATTACAGAGAGAGAGGCCGGGCGGCAGCAACGAGGAGATAGTGAATGCATGATTTTCGAGCAAGGCTGCGCCGACGGGAGAAACTGCTCGGCACGCTGCTGACGCTGCCCGATCCCGCGGTCGCCGAGATCGTCGCGGGCGCCGGCTTCGACTGGCTCTTTCTCGATGCGGAGCACGGCGCGCTCGAGACGCGTGAGCTGCGCGCAATCCTGCAGGCCGTCGATCACCGCGTGCCGTGCGTCGTGCGCGTCGCGGCGGCCGCGGACGTGCCGATCAAGAAGGCGCTCGATCTTGGCGCGGCCGGCGTCATCGTCCCGCAGGTGCAGACCGCCGAGCAGGCCCGCGAGGTCGTGCGCTACGCGCGCTACTCGCCGCAAGGCGCTCGAGGCGTCGGGCTCGCGCGGGCGCACGGATACGGTTTCGGATTCGCCGACTACATCGCGTCGGCCAACGAGCGAATCGCCGTCATCGTGCAAGTCGAGCATGCGCGAGCGGTGGAGGAGATCGATGCGATCGTCGAGGTCGACGGGATCGACGCCTTGCTGCTCGGGCCGTACGACCTCTCCGCGAGTCTCGGCAAGATGGGCGAGGTCGACGACGCGGTAGTCGTCGCGGCGATCGAGCGCGTCATCGAACGGTGCCGCGCGGTCGGGATGCCGCTCGGAATCTTCGGCGTATCGGCCGACGCGGTCGCGCCCTACGCCGCGCGGGGCTGCACGCTGCTGGTCGCCGGCGTCGACACGCTGCTGATCGGCAGCGCCGCGCGCGAGCTCAAGCTCGCGCTCGCCGCCGCCGTCACCGAGGATCGCTGATCGGCGGGAGCGTATTTCGGCGGAGCGTGAGTCATTCGGACGACGGCTTCGACGTCAGCGTGATCGGCAGCGCGGCGGGGCTTGCCGCGCGATCGTCCTTATCAGCGCGGCAGCGTCGGCTCGACGAAGAGCTCGAGCACCTCGTTCAGCAGCGCGTATCCGACGGGTGTGGCCCGGAGCACTGCGGGGTCGCGCATGATCCAGCCGCGCTCGACGGCCGCGGACAGCACGGCGTCGATCGAGTCGACAGGTTGCCCGGTAGCTGCCTCGAACTCGTCGATCGGCACGCCTTCCGACAGGCGTAACGCGTTCATCATGAACTCGAGCACGAGCTCGGAAGGCGCGCTGATGCGCTCGATGCGAACCGCGGCGTCGGTCCCGGCGAGCTCCATATACGTGCGAGGGTTGCGGGTCTTCGCGCGGCGCAGGATTTCGCCGTCCGCGGAGGTGTGCTTGCCGTGGGCGCCGGCGCCGATGCCGACGTAGTCGCCGAAGCGCCAGTAGTGCAGGTTGTGGCGGCAGCGAAAGCCCGGCCGCGCGTAGGCGGAGACCTCGTAGCGCTCGTAGCCGGCGGCGGCGAGCAGCGCGCGCCCCCTGGCTTCGATATCGAGAACCACGTCCTCGTCGGGCAGCGGCGGCGGACGGCGATGAAACGCGGTATTCGGCTCGAGCGTGAGCTGATACCACGACACGTGCGCGGGTCCGAGCTCGATCACCCGCTCGACGTCCGCGACGGCCCCCGAGACCGTGTCGTCAGGCAGCCCATACATGAGGTCGACGTTCAGGTTCTCGAATCCCGCCTCGCGCGCGGCGAGCACCGCGTCCGCGGCGGCGCGCTCATCGTGCACGCGCCCGAGCGCGCGCAGCTGCGCTTCGCGGAAGCTTTGCACGCCGATCGATAGCCTTCCGACGCCCGCATGCCGGTAGGCGGCGAACCGCGCGGTATCCGCGGCGCCGGGATTCGCCTCGAGCGTGATCTCCGCGTCCTCGGCGACATCGAGTCTCGCGCGCACGCCTCCGAGGAGCCGCGCGACGGCCTCGCCCGAGAAGAGGCTCGGCGTGCCGCCGCCGATGAAGATGCTGTGGATCGGCCTGCCGGCCGCGAGCTCGCTCTCCGCGTCCAGGTCGCGCAGCAGCGCATCGACGTAAGCGGCCTCCGGAACGGCGCCGTTTGCGCGATAGGAGTTGAAGTCGCAATACGGGCACTTCCGCACGCACCACGGGAGGTGAATGTACAGCGAAAGCGGACGGCGCGGTTCGATCGGCGGCATTGAGTAGAAGCGCGGGACAAGCGCCGGCAAGCCGGCTCGGCTTGGAGGATCGGCCAATTCTATCAGCCTAGTGACCGCGCCCGGCCTTACGTACACTCCGAGGTCGAGGGGGGCGCAACAGGAGCAGGAGTTGAACCCAAGCCCGTCTGCACTCGTCGGCTACGGTATCGCGCTGGCAGCCGTCGCCGTCACGGTCGGGCTCTACGCATCGGCCGTGCTGTCCGCGGAGTCGGCGCTGCTGGCACTGATCCTGCCGGTCATGCTCGCCGCCCTCACGGGCGGGGTCTGGCCCGGGCTCGCGGCGACGGGGGGCATCGTAGCGATCTTGGTCGTTGCGTTTGCGTTGAGGGACTCGGCGGAGTCGTCGGGCAGCGAGATCACCGCCTTCGCGGTCTTCGTCGTCGTGGGCGTGCTCGCGAGCGTGCTCGTCGGACGAGCCGGGCGCCGAAGTACCGCCGGTGCGGCGAGCAGTCGTGACGGCGTCGAGGAGGCGCTCCGGCGCAGCGAAGAGCGCTATCGCGCGATCGTGGACACGCAGGCCGAGATGGTCTGCAGATTTCGCCTGGACGGTCAAATCCTCTTCGCGAACGGCGGCTACGCGCGTGCCCAAGGCACGACGCCCGAGGGACTCGTCGGCCGCAACTTTTGGGACTTCATCACCGACGAGGATCGCCCAGGCGTCGAGGCGATGCTCGAGCGGCTGACACCCGAGAATCCCGAGATCCGGATCGAGAACCGTTTCGAGACGGCGGAGGGCGTGCGCTGGACGCTGTGGACGAACCGGGCGCTCAGCTTCGATGAGCGCGGCCGATGCATCGAAGCGCAGTCGACCGGCATCGACATCACGGATCGCAAGGAAGCCGAGGAGGCGCTGCGCGAAGCGAACCGCCGCAAGTCCGAGTTTCTCGCCGTGCTCGGTCACGAGCTTCGCAATCCGCTCGCACCGCTCAGCGCGGGAATAGAGCTGCTGCAACAGCCGACGATCAGTTTCGAGTCGATCGTGAAAGTGCGGGCGATGATGAAGCGCCAGCTCGATCACCTGTCGCGGCTCGTCGAGGACTTGCTCGATCTGTCGAGGATCAGCCGCGGGGACGTCGTTCTGCGCAAGGCATCGCTCGACATGCGCGACGTCGTCGATGCCGCCGTCGAGCTTTGCATGCCGGCCATCGTCGAGCGGCAGCATCGCCTCGTCGTGGAGACCGGCCGCCTGCCGTTGCCGGCCGAAGGCGACTTCCAGCGTCTGACGCAAGTAGTCGGCAATTTGCTGAGCAACGCCGCAAAGTATACGGAGCCCGGAGGGGAGATCACGATCTCGGCGGGCATCGAGGCCGACAACGTCGTCGTGCGCGTGCGGGATACGGGCTTCGGCCTGCCGCCGGATCAGCTCGACTCGCTGTTCGACATGTTCACGCAGGTCCGGGAGCATCGTGAGCGAACCGGCGGAGGCGGTCTCGGCATCGGGCTTGCCTTGTCGAGGCAGCTCGTCAATCGCCATGACGGGACGATCGAGGCGAAGAGCGACGGGCTCGGTCTCGGCAGCGAGTTCATCGTTCGGCTGCCGCTCGGATGGGAGGCTCGTCCGGAGCCGAGCCTGACCGCGTGAGTGATTCGACGAGGACGGCTGCCGGTCAGCGATGCTGGTCGAGTTCTACGCTCGAGCTTCCCGCCGCGCGGGCGAGCGCCGGATGTCGGCGCGAGGCGCGCCACGTCGCCGCGGAGTAGGGCAGCGCTCGCCGCAGCTTCGCGAGTGCCGGCACGAGCCGCTCGAAGCGCCGCTGATCGCGCGCGCTCCACTCGAAGCCGTATTGCGCGCGAAGGTCGGCGGGCAGCGTGCCGAGCGTCAGCAGCCGGTTCAGGAACATGCCCGGCGCCGCCAACGGACCGAACGGGGGCGACAGCACCGCGTTCGCAAGCTCCTTCGCCTCGTCACTGACGACGATCTGTCCCGACGCGTGCATTCGCGTCATGTACTCGTCGAGCGCCGCGCCGGTCGTCGGCACCTCGCTCGGGCGGGCGCCGAGTGCGACGGCGACGGCCGCCGCCTCCGAGCAATACGCGTCGCGCTGCTCGCTGGACATCGGCGCGACGAGCATCCGATAGAACATCGGCACCGACTCGATCAGCGTGGCGTGCACCCACAGCACGAGATCCGGGTCCTCGGCCGAGTAACGCGTTCCCGCTGGAAAGGGGCCGACGGCGACGGGCAAGTAGCCGTTCACGCGGCGATGGATCGCCATGATCTTGTCGAGGGTGCGCTGCCGATCGCTCGGAGTGCCGAACGTCAGGTCGAGCATCGCACGCACGGTCAGCTGCAGCCGCTTCACTGCGGCAGACGGACGTGCGCGAAAGTGACTGTGCTCATGGATGCCGGCCGCGATCAGCGGATGCGCGAACTGAAGCAGGATCGCACGCGTCCAGCCGAGCAGCACTAGACGCTCGGCGTTCACGACGCGAGAAATCGGCACGCCGTACGGACTGCGTTCGACGTTGTGCTGCACGGCTCGTCCCTTCTGTCGTGTGCTCGGTCGATTCTTGCAAGTTTCGGTCCCGACGGCATCAGCACCCATTGATTTGCCTCGATCTCACGGGCCAACTGTCCGATTCAAAACCCGCCGATGAGCCATGGAGGCTGCTGCTATGAGGACGAGTCGGCGACTCGAGGCCAATCGGATGGCCGCACTCCCGATGGCGGTTTCTCTCGTCATTGCGGCCGGCACCGGCCATCGCGCTGAGGCGCAACAGGAAGAGATCGAAGAGGTCGTGGTCACGGGATCGCTGATCCTGAGGCGCGACTTCGAGGCGAACAGCCCGATCGTGACGGTCGACGAGGATCTGTTCGACCAGTCGACCACGTCGGCGGTCGAAACGCAGCTCAATCGGCTGCCTCAGTTCACGCCGACCCTCGACAACCCCACGCAAGGCGGCGACATTCAGCCGAACGCTCGCAACACGCCGGGCATGGCCAGCATCGCGCTGCGCGGTCTTGGCGCGAATCGTTCTCTCGTGCTGATCAACGGCCGGCGAGGGACGCCCTCGAACGCGTCGATGGTCATCGATATCAATTCGATTCCGCCGGCAGCGATTCAGCGCGTAGAGGCGATCTCGGGAGGCGCATCCGCGACCTACGGCGCGGATGCCGTGGCCGGCGCGGTCAATTTCATCATGCGCGACGACTTCGAGGGGCTGGAGCTCTCGGTGCAGACCGGCTCTCCGGAGGAGGGAGACAACTTCGAGTACGAATTCTCCGGCGTGATGGGCGCGGACCTTGCCGGCGGCGACGGTAATGTGAGCCTTGCCTTCTCGACGAACAAGCGCAATGAAGCCTATCAGCGGGACCGTGACTGGTATCGCGATCTCTGGGCGGATCCGAGCATCGGCGGCACGCAATTCTTCCCGGAGTTCCCGGGCTACTATACCGGGTTCGCGAATTTGCCGGATCCAGCGGTGCTGAACCAGCAGATCGACGGCGCGACCTTCGCCGCGGCTCCCGAGAACGCGGTGATCTATAGCGACTTCGACGGCAACGCGTTCTCGGGCTTCGACGTTGCCGGCACCCCGGGCGCGTCCGCAGCCGAGTTCATCGACGGCGAGAAGTTCGTAAGGCTCAACAACGGGCAGATCGGCGTCAACAACACGGATAACTACCTGATCCTGCCGCTGACCCGGCACAATCTGTACTCGCAGGGCAACATCCAGATCAGCGACTCGATCGGCGCGTTCGCGGAGGGCTACTTCAGCCGGACGAGCACGGACACGACACAGGAGCCGGTGCCGATCACGAGCGGATGGAGCGTGCCGATCGATCCGACGATCAATCGGGACGTGATCCCCGCGGAGCTTGTAGCGATTCTCGACTCGCGGCCGGACCCGACCGCGCCGTTCGATCTGCGGGCGCTCTTGCCGTTCAACCGCACGTCCGACACCGACGTCTCGACTTACAACCTCACCGTCGGTCTCGAGGGCGAGTTCCCGTTCTCGGACTGGACCTGGGAGGTCTTTGCGTCCCAGGGCGAAGCGGAGACGACCGTCCTGCAGGAGGGTTTCGCGTCGCTGCAGCGGCTGCGCGCCATCATGCAGCAGCCGAACTTCGGGGAGGGCTTCGAGCTGAAGAGCAACAGCGGGCCGCCCGATTTCGGTTTCGGCGGCGCGACGGCCACCTGCGAGACGGGGCTCAATCCGTTCGCGTGGGACTCGGTCAGCGCGGACTGTTTCGCTGCCGTGCAAGCCGACATCAGCACGAAGCAGGTAATGGAACAGAACGTCTGGCAGGCGAACTTCCAGGGCGCGCTCGGTAATCTGCCCGCGGGCGAAGCGCGCGCGGCGGCCGGGCTCAACTACCGGGAGAACGATTACCGGTTTCAGAACGACACGCTCGTCACGCAGGGTGCTTCGTTCCTCGAGCAGGCGGCAGGGTTGTACCCCGCGGGCAGCTCGGCAGGCACGATCAAGGTGCGGGAAGCCTACGTCGAGTTTCTCGTCCCCGTGCTGTCCGGCGTGCGCGCGGTTCAGCAGCTCGAGCTCGAGATCGGCGCCCGCTACTCCGACTACAACACGACCGGCGGCAGCAACACCTACAAGGTTCTCGCGGATTGGCGGGTCAACGACGGGCTGCGTATCCGCGGCGGCTTCAATCGGGCGGAACGCGCGCCGAACGTCGCGGAGCTGTTTCTCGCGGCCGAGCAAACTTTCGCCGTCGCGTCGGGCGGCGACGTCTGCTCGATCAACAACGCTCAGCCGTGGTCGGCGAACCCGGTGCGGAACCCGGAGAACTGGGACGACGTCGTGCGTCTCTGCGGCGCGCTGATGGAGGCGACCGGCAACGTCACGGCGGACGAGCAGTTCTACGGCATTTCGGCCGCCGCGCTTGCGGCCGCCGATCCCGCCGCCGTCGCGGCCGGCCAGGTGACTACGACGCCGCAGGGCGCGGGTCCGTCTTTCCTGTTCCCGACGACGGTCGGCAACCCGACGATCGACACGGAGGAGGCGGATACGTGGACGATCGGGGCCGTGATCGACGTCTCGCTCGGCGATCGCCTTTTCTCCGATATGCAGGTCTCGGTCGATTACTACGATATCGAGGTCAGCAACGCGATCGGCGAGCAGTCCGCCGACATCGTAATGCGCCAGTGCACGGATCCGGCCTTCAATCCGACCTTCGACATCTCTTCGCCGTTCTGCGCCGGATTCAACCGGAACGCGACCGGGAATATCGGCGACCTTCAGCGAACGTTCTTCAACAGCGGACGCTTTAGAACGTCGGGCGTCGATGTGCAATGGACGTGGAACTTCCCGGCCGGCCCGGGCCAAGTCGGCATCACCGCGCTCGTCAATGCGCTGATCGACATGGAATCGGCCGAGCTTCCGACGGATCCGCTGACGGATTTCGCCGGCACGTTCGGGCCTACGCAGAACGGGCTGAACGGGAACGCGTACGACTATCAGACGCTTTCGACGTTCACGTACGTCCTCGAGCGCTTCGACGTGAGTCTCCGCTGGCAGCATCTGCCGAGCATCGACGCCGAGATCGCCGCGACGAACCCGACGACGACGATCACCGGAGCCTCGGCGTACAACCTGTTCGACCTGCTGGGCCGCTATCAGATCGGAGAGAATCTGGCACTGCGCTTCGGCGTCGAGAACCTGTTCAACGAGGAGCCGCCGCTTACCGGCAGGGATCCGGCCGCGCAGCCGCCGAATCTTCCGGGCGGGTCGTTCAATACGAACAACTACGACATCAACGGGCGGCGGTTCTACGTCGGGGCGACTGCGTCGTTTTGACGGATGCGATTGGGGGCTGCTCGGTACGGAAGTCTACTCGTCCCTCAGCACAGCCGCTGTCTGGATATTTCGTGCGTGTCGCGCGGGCCCGAGGCTGGCAGTGAACACGAGCACTGCTATCCCGACCGCGACCAGAACGGCAACAGCGAATGGCGAAACGGAGGTGCCGACGAATCCGCGACGTAGCCAGGCTACGATCGACCACGCGAGAAGAGTGGCCAGCACGAGGCCAGGCAGCCCAAGCGAGAGCGCTCTCACTTGCACAGTGCGCCAAACTCGGCGCGGATCTGCGCCGAGCGCTGCCCGAATCGCGTATTCACGCCGTCCCGCATTAACGAGATAGTGCTGTGTGCCGTAGAAGCCGAGCCCGGCCAGCAATACGACCAACCCGGCCGCGATGACGATCAATGCCATTCGCGCGCGGTCCTCGCGCATCGGCGCGCTCCCGAGATCTTCCAGCTTGTCGACGCTGGCGATTGCGAAATCGAGCTCGCCCGCGTCGATAAGGCTCTGCACCGCTTGCTGCAATTGGCTCGCCGAATACGGCCACTTGACAATGATCTGCTCGTTTCGCGCCGTCACGAATGCGGGGCTGAAGATCTTTGGCGGCACCGCGTCTTCGGGATGAGAGAACGAAACGTTCTCGACGACGCCGACGATCGTATTTCTGTCGTCGATCGCCACACCGACCGCGGCAGCCGGGCCCCCAATCGCTCGGGCGACAGTCTCGTTCACCAGTATCTGGCCGCGATCCGCCGGATTCAGCGAGCGGCCGTGAACGATATCGAGGTCCAAGAGCTCGGTGAACCGATGATCCACGGACTCGAAGCTCACCGCTAGCGTGTTCTCGGGTGCAGCAGGGCGCCCGGGTAGCAGCATGCGCCGTTCACCCAATGGGCGATCGCGACCCGGTATCGAGGTTCCAAATGCAACGCTCTCGACACCGGGTATCGCTTCGATCGCCTCACGTCTGCTCTCGCGTTCGAAGACTAACGGCTCAACGTCGGCACGGGCGTCGACCGGTTCGAGCTGAGGCGCGATAACGTACAGGTCTTCGACCGCGAAACCTCGATCAGCGGTGACAAGGGCTACCACGTGCCAGCTGAAGGCCAGGGCGGCGGCTCCAAGCGCGCCGGCAACTGCGATTTGAGCGGTTCCAGCCAAGCGTTGCGCAGGTCCCACGCTCGTGGGGGCCGAGCGGGCTGTCGACGCGATCCGAAGCTTTCGGAGCCCTGCGATCGGAACGATGGAAACGATGAACGCGAGCAACAGCATGAGAAACGCGGTAACGCCGAGCACACGCCACTGCAGCGGTGAAGCACTGAGCCATAGGGAGCTTCGCAGGAACGAAAGTCCGCGAATGACGCTGGATAGCCAAAAGCTTGCGACGAACCCGAGGGCAGTGGAGATAGCGACGATTAGTCCGGCCTCTATCGCAAGCTGGCGTGCGAGGCGCGCCGGGGGTGAACCGAGCGCCAGGCGGATACCGAGCTCGCGCCGCCGCGCTGGGGCACGCGCGAGCAAGAATAGGCTTACGTTGGAAGCAGCTACGAGCAACAGGAGAATGCTGCCGGAAAGGAGTAGCTGCACCTGTCGTCTCAACTCGCGCCAGACTCGAGGTTGCGTGCTCAGCGCCGGCAAGGTGTCCAGTTGCCCGTACGAGGGGAACACACCGAGATCGAAGTTTTGCTCGGCGAACCGAGCACGCAACTCGGCAGCGACGCTAGCGGCCGTGTGGCCCTCGGCGACGCGACCCAAGCCAAAGAAAACCTTGCCTCGTTCAAATGCATCGTTCGAATCAGGTCCGGCATTGGTCGATATGGGCTCGAAGACCAACGTCATCGCCTGCTGATACGGCATCCAGACCTGCACGTCGGAAAGGAACGCGCCGTCCACGCCGGGCGCCATGACGCCGATGACGCGGTAGCTGCGCTCCGCACCGACGGTACGCTCGCGGTCGCCTGCAGAGTAAAGGACTGCGCTCATCCTCATCGAGCTGCCGACTGCGTCTCGAGATCCGCCGAAACGGCTCTGCCAATAGTCATGCGAGAGCACCACGACCGGCTCGGCGCCCGGAGAATGATCCAGGTCGTTGAAAGGCAGCCCGAGCAGAAGACGGGGCCGAAAATCCGGGAAGTAGCGATCCGTGACGAACTCGATCTTGAGCTGAGTCTGCTCACCTTCCAGTAAGACCGGCTGCTCGCGGTACATCGACCCCGCTACGCTATCGAGAGCATGTACCTCTGCATCGATCGTATCGATCAGTCGCAGAGAAATTTCGTCGAACATGACGCCGTCGCTCATTGCGACGGTAATGATCTCGCCGCCACCCTCGAACTCGGATTGCGAGCCGTACATGAGATCGTTGTATAGCGACAGAAAGGTCGCGACTGCGCCCATGGCCACAGCGATAACCGCGACAGCAACGGCGCTCGACACCGGCGTCCGCACGTATAGCCGGACGGCATAGCGCAGATCGGTGAGCATACCGCTCAAGCCGGGAGCCCTCTGCTGCCCCAATCCGGCCTTAGTGAAGGGTGATAGAGGAGGCGGCCGCGATACACCGATATCGACTGAGCTCGACAAGAGAGTGTCGACTCCGACATACGTAGTAGCGTCTACTACGCTTGCAAGGAAAGTCAAGTCCTGGGACGTTGCACGCAGCTTTGCGCTTGGGCCGACTCGAAAAAACGCTTCGCCGTTCGCGTGTCGATGGGGCCGCCCGGTCGAGCCGCCGTTTGTCTGCGGCGGTCCGAGGTGGATTTTGGATAGCTGCGCGTAAGAGCTTTGCGACTTTGGCGGAGAGGGTGGGATTCGAACCCACGGTACGGGGTTACCGTACACTTGCTTTCCAAGCAAGCGCCTTCGACCGCTCGGCCACCTCTCCGAAGGGGCGCAGCGTAGCCGA
>Ga0079224_100013867_pt1 | contig 11241 bp, 9 predicted proteins | sample Stecom2015_FD_80414 | JGI IMG/M metagenome (GOLD analysis project Ga0079224, IMG submission 80414) | Agricultural soil microbial communities from Utah to study Nitrogen management - Steer compost 2015 | ecosystem: Environmental > Terrestrial > Soil > Agricultural land | place: USA: Utah...
ATAGTCTCCGAAACATTACTCAACCATCATTCAGAGGGTACCCCTGACAAGGTGGTTGTAGTAGCGGATGCCACGAATTTGAAGCGCAGCCTGCTTTTACTTACTCAGGTAATTGATTTGGGCCTTCCGACCGTGCTCGTTCTGAACATGATCGACCTTGCGAACAAGGCAGGAATGACCTTTGATCTGAACGCTTTGTCAAGGAGACTTGGCGTACCGGTTGTCGCCATCAACGCCCGTAAAGGAACCGGCATTGCCGAGTTGAAGGATGAACTCGCCAAAAAGCACTTTCCATCCACTACATCGGTATTCCCCATCTGGAAGGAAGTAGAGGGTGCTGTCGCCGACCTTCGTAACGCCACAGGAGTGGATAATGACTATGAGGCTTACCTGTTCCTTGAGCAGCCCGAGTCGCTGGGTTTTCTTGATCGTTCTACACTTGCAACCGTTTCAAGTATCCGCGACCGCCATGCATTTTTCCCCGGTAAGTTCCAAGGCGCCGAAACGATCCAACGATACAGCTACATTCAGGATCTTCTGAATGAAGTCACATTAAAAACTTCCGACGCGTCGTGGAAAAAGATGACAAGTCGGCTTGATAGCGTGCTGACGCACAAGGTATGGGGATACGTAATCTTCTTCCTCGTGCTCTTCCTGATCTTTCAGGCGATCTTCCCCTGGGCAACAGTCCCTATGGACCTTATCGATAGCAGTTTCGCTTCGCTGAGTTCCCTCCTCGCTGAACACCTTCCTGAAGGCGCGCTGACCAGCCTCCTTGCTGATGGCATCGTGCCGGGAATTGGCGGCATCGTCATCTTTGTTCCGCAGATCGCGATTTTGTTTGCGTTTATTTCTGTGCTTGAGGAGTCGGGCTATATGGCAAGGGTTGTTTTTCTGATGGACAAGATCATGCGCAAGTTCGGACTGAACGGAAAAAGCGTCGTTCCGCTAATGTCCGGGGTGGCGTGTGCCATACCCGCGATTATGGCAACACGCACGATCGATAACTGGAAGGAGCGCACCATCACCATTATGGTTACTCCGCTCATGAGTTGTTCAGCGCGACTGCCAATTTTTACAATCCTCATTGCGTTAATAGTCCCCGAACAAAAAGCGCTTGGATTTTTCAACCTTCAGGGACTCGCCCTGATGGGTCTTTACCTTCTTGGCTTTGTCGCTGCCATTGCTTCGGCCTGGGTAATGAAACTGATTATCCGTGTGAAGGAGAGAAGTTTCCTCATAATGGAACTTCCGCCGTACAGAATACCGAAGTGGTCCAACGTTGGATATACCATTGTTGAGAAAACAAAGGCTTTTGTCTTTGAAGCGGGCAAAATCATTCTGGCTATCTCAATTATTTTGTGGGTCCTCGCAAGCTATGGTCCGGCTGATAAAATGAACAACGCAAGAGAAGCAGTTCTTGCGAGTGCAAGCGAAACGTTGGACGATCAGGAACTCGAAGACCGGATTGCCGCGTATAAACTTGAGAACTCTTACGCCGGCGTGATCGGCAAAGGACTCGAACCATTGATCCGACCGCTGGGCTATGATTGGAAGATTGGCATCGCACTGGTCACATCGTTCGCGGCGCGTGAAGTATTTGTCGGCACGATGGCGACAATCTACTCTATCGGTAGCGGCAGCGACGATGAGGCGACGATTAAGCAACGCATGCGCGAAGAGGTCAATCCGGAAACCGGCACCGCACGATTTACTCCGGCTGTCGGGCTTTCCTTGCTGGTGTTCTATACGTTTGCCATGCAGTGTATGAGCACGCTTGCCGTCGTTTATCGCGAAACAAAAGGATGGAAGTGGCCCATGATTCAGCTGGTTTACATGACCACGCTCGCCTACGTTTCCGCCTGGGCGGTGTTTCATATTTTCTCTTGATGTTAAATGGCCGTAATTTGGCCCCCAAACTTTGTGAACTTGGGTACATTTAATCAAAAAGTCGTCGGAATACTCGGTGGCGGTCAACTTGGCCGGATGCTGATCCAATCGGGAATCGATTTTAACATCCCGTTCAGGGTGCTGGATCCCGACGCACAAGCTCCCTGTTCGCAGCTGGCGGAATTTCATCATGGTAAGCTAACCGACTTCGACACAGTCGTAAAGTTTGGCAGTGCATGCGATATCGTAACGATCGAAATAGAAAATGTGAGTGTTCCCGCCTTGCGTGAACTTGAGCGCCTCGGCAAAAAAGTGTTCCCCCAACCTGATGTAATTGAACTGATTCAGGACAAGCGTACACAAAAGACATTTTATCGCGACCACGGGATTCCAACTGCGGAATTTGTACTGACCGAAAACGCAGCTGATGTTGCGACCCACGCATCATCGTTCCTTCCGGCAGTGCACAAATTGGGCCGTGAAGGCTATGATGGTCGCGGTGTCCAGGTAATAAAGAGCACCAGTGATCTGAAACATGCTTTTGACGCACCTGGCGTACTCGAAAGAATGGTTGATTTCGACAAAGAAATTTCCGTGATCGTTGCCCGAAACGAAAAGGGGGAAATTTCAACATTCCCTGTCGTTGAAATGGTTTTCCATCCTGTTCACAATCTCGTTGAGTATCTTTTCGCTCCGGCAGATATCCCAACCGTTGTAGCGCAAAAGGCAGACGAAATTGCACGGCTACTTATTCAAAAGCTTGACATGGTCGGTCTCCTTGCGGTAGAAATGTTCGTTACAAAAGATGGCGGAGTCATCGTTAATGAAGTTGCTCCACGTCCGCACAACAGCGGACACCAAACCATCGAGGCAAACGGTACGTCGCAGTATGAACAACACCTGCGAGCAATACTTGGTCTTCCTTTGGGTGACACTACATTGTTGCTGCCAGGGGCTATGGTAAACCTACTTGGCGAAGCCGGACACGAAGGAGATGCAGCATATGAAGGTTTCGAAGAAGTAGTTTCCATTCCCGGCGTTCATGTTCATCTTTACGGAAAGAAGAAGACAAAACCATTCCGCAAGATGGGTCACGTCACGATTGTGAACCACGATATCGAAACTGTGAAAAAAAACGCCGATTTTGTGAAAAAGACACTTAAAGTCATCTCCTCATGATAAATCGTCCCGTGGTCAGCATTATTATGGGCAGTCAGTCTGATCTTAAGATTATGAAAGACGCCGCTGAGGTCCTGGATCAACTAAAAGTATCCTATGAAATCACGATCGTGTCAGCGCATCGTACGCCGCTGCGCATGGTTGATTTCGCCACCAAAGCAAAAGATCGCGGGGTAAAGGTGATTGTCGCGGGTGCCGGAGGTGCAGCTCACCTTCCCGGGATGGTGGCGTCATTAACAACATTGCCTGTTATCGGTGTTCCGGTTAAATCATCGAACTCCATCGACGGCTGGGATTCCGTTTTAAGTATCTTACAAATGCCTGCCGGAGTTCCTGTTGCTACTGTAGCGTTAAACGGTGCACAAAATGCGGGTATCCTGGCTGCACAAATAATCGCCACCGGTGATGAGAGAGTCGCAGAAGAGCTCAGTCGATTTAAGAATACACTTAAAAACAAAGTAGAGGTTAGCGCAAAAGGGCTGGAGGAGCGGGGCTGGCGAGAGTTTTTGTGAGAAAAGTCACATTAATTCCTTACCTTTCATTATTTGAAAAATCCGTAGACAATGGTCCTAAACGAAAAGGGGTGGCTAAAAGAATACCTCGAGTTCAGAAAAAATCTCTTTCATGGCCTGGCCCAGGAACCGCATAGAAGGTCTTCACATCCCGAATATTCGCTTTACCGCCTTATACAACCTACCGGATTGATGTATGGTGAGTCTCTTGCAACCACCGAACTTGTCGAGGATGAAGAGTGGAATGAGAAAGACCGCATGAAAGTTCTGCTCGCGGAAAGTCTCATCAGCAGTTCACTTCTCTTTTGCGATAAACCTGTGCGAAGCGAAGAGGAACTCACGGGCATCATCATGAACACTCTGGAAAGCATCGGAAACTTCTACAACAATATTTTTCCCGAGATATCGGTTCCCAGCAAGACCTTTTTCGGCCGAAGAAAATCGACCCTCGAACTCGCCGAAACAATCCTTGAAAAACGGATCAACTATACGAGCAATTATCACGGCGGATTCTGGACAACCTTCTTTCACAACAGTCTCCTTTTCCTGGATGTCTTCATCTTCGGTCAATGGATTCACACGAATGCCGACAAGATTGTAGCTGACTTTTTCCGGTACGAAAGAGAAGAGCTTCGCTTTTCGATGGTGAAAGTCATGGCTGCAGCAGCACATGCCAACAAGGTCATCGCCCCTGAGGAAAGGCGCTTGTTCGAATTCTTCCTCCAGACTACAGAGCTTCCTGCTGACAGAAAAAAAGAAGCGCTTCGCATTTTCGTAGAAGGGATCGCCATTCAGGATATTGATCTCCCCGCGGAAAACTCGTGGATACTGAAAAAGTTTTTCCTTGAGATTGCAATCCTTACGATCTGGGCAGACAAGCTGGTCGAAGAAGATGAGGTGGAGTTTCTCCGGGTCTTTTGCAAATACTTTGAATTCTCAGATGACGAACTGGAAAACAGTATGGTCGCCATTGAAGGGTTTGTTCTCGACAACTGGAACCATCTCGACCACCTTCAGGACAAACAGGATTTCCAGAACATAAGTGAGCAGTACATCGAACGCATTGCCAGACTTGCTGAGAGAAACAAAAACCGTTTAATGCGTGATCTCGAAAATCAGGAGCGGATTACGACCCTCCTTGACAAGGGGAGAAGTGTCGAGTTGTCAGCAGAAGAGAAGGAGCAACTGCGGCAACAATTGATTGAAGTGTTGAAAACAATTCCGTCCTTTTCAGTTACGTCAGTACCCCAGCGGTTTCTCACGCTTCCAATCCTGCTGAAAATACTTCCCAAAAACCTTTTTATTCAAAGTAACTGATCACTGCTCGGGTTCTGCCGGCGTATCGGCTGACTCAGCTTTCTCCTTCCTTGGAACGAGCACGGAGAAGATAATGGATAGTGTAAGTGTGGCGATGATTACCGAGAACGACGCGTACACGCCGATGTGGTAGTCAAATATCTCCAGCAACATCTTTGCGCCGATGAAGAAGAGAATAATACTAAGTCCCTTCTGAAGCAGGTAAAACTTGTCAATGATTCCCGCGAGCAGAAAGAACATTGCCCTCAGTCCCATTACGGCAAAAATATTCGATGTGTAAATCAAAAACTCATTCTGCGTGATTGCAAATGCAGCCGGAATTGAATCAACAGCGAAGATCAGGTCAGTCGTTTCGATCAGCACAATGACGAGGAACAGCGGAGTAAACATCAACCTTCCTTCGCGCTTTACCAGAAACTTTCCTCCGAAGTCATCGCGGGTAATCGGCAAATATCTCCGGCAAAACTTCATGATCGGATTCTTCTCCGGCTCGATTTTCTGATCGTCGTCTTCGAAATAAATCCGGATTCCTGAGTAGATCAGGAAGACGCCAAAGATGTAGAGGATAAAATGGAACTGATGGATCAGGTATGCGCCGACAAAAATGAAGACCGCGCGGAAGATAATCGCACCGAGTATTCCCCAGAAAAGTACCTTATGAAAGTATTCCTCCTTAACCTTAAAGTATTTCAGGATAAGCAGGATGACGAAAATGTTGTCGACCGAAAGGGCCTTCTCAGTCAGGTATGCCGAGAAATACAATACAGCGGCATCCGCCCCCGACAGGACTTCAATGACGTCCCCCACCACGTGTTCGTAAGGACCTTCAATATAGACCAGATAACCAAACGCCGCGCTTACAAGAACCCAGAATATCGATTGGTAAAGCGCTGACTTTGGAGAAATCTTGTGGGCCTTCTTGTTAAAGATACCCAGGTCGATGGCCAGAAAAATGATAATGACGGCGAAGAAGACGCCGAATAAGATTAGTTCCCGTTCGCTCAGATTTGAAAAAAGTGACGCGGCAAGTATGTTCTGAAAAAAGGGCAAGGGGGGTTAGAGCGTTAGTTTAATCAAAAGAGCAAAACAATCGGTTTATACGGAATTCTCCACTATAAGATCTCAAAACTACGAATATATTATCACACGTAGAATTAACCCGCCGGAATAAAGTTAGCAATTCGATGCCATCTCAAGGTCAGGGTTCGCCGCTGCATTTTTCACATGTTCCCTGTACCAACACATTAATGGTGTCGGGCCTGTAGCCCTGCGGAAGGTGGAATCCCGGCAACTCCATGTCAAGGCAGATCGTCTGCCCGCACGAGGTGCACTTGAAATGTATATGGTCGTGGTGGTGCCCCGCCGACGAACACGCCTCGCTGCAGAGCGCATACTTCAGCGTTCCTTCATCATCAAGGACTTTGTGGATAACTCCCCTGTCAAGAAACGTTCGGATCGTGCGGTAAACAGTGACCCGGTCAAGAGACTGGCTTACCTCCTTTTCGATATCACCATGGGAAAGCGCATAGTCTTTTTCAAGGAACAGCCCAAGAATTTCCTGGCGGCTGGGCGTAGACCGCATATTAAATGATTTGAGCAGACGTTCGCAGGTTTCCGTTACGGCCATCACTGTAACTGAAGTTTCAGCAAGTTACTATAAATTCCATTGTCCGTCAGGCTTAAGTCCGAATGCGAGCCTGCTTCGGCAATCCTACCTTCCTGAATAACGAAAATGCGGTCAACCTTCTTAATCGTGCTAAGACGGTGGGCTATTACAATCGAAGTCCGGCCCTCCATCAGCTTCTCCAGGGCCTGCTGTACCAGCGCCTCCGACTTTGCGTCCAGCGAGCTCGTTGCTTCGTCAAGAATCAGGATCGCAGGATCCTTTAAAATCGCGCGGGCAATTGCAATACGCTGGCGCTGCCCTCCTGAAAGCTTGACACCTCGTTCGCCAACAACCGTCTGAAAGTCGTCGGGAAACGATTCGATAAACTCAAGGGCATTCGCTTTTGCTGCCGCATCACGGATTTCCTGATCGCTGGCGTTTGGTCTTCCGTAGGCGATGTTCTCGTATATCGTTCCACCAAACAAGATTACTTCCTGCGGAACGATCCCAAGATTCTCCCGGTACGCGCGCAACTCAAACGACTTCACGTCGTGCCCGTCAACCCTGATAGCGCCGTCGTTGACGGTATAAAATCGCATGAGCAGATTCAGAATTGTCGACTTGCCGGCACCGCTTTGTCCGACAAGCGCAATTTTTTCTCCCGGAAGGATGGAGAAGTTCAAGCCGCGAAGCACTTCAATTTCCGGTCTGGTGGGATAAGCAAAACGAACGTTCTCAAAGTCGATTTGTCCCAGCAATTTGCGCGGTCCGGAATACGCGTGAGATTCATCGTTTTGTTCAAGAATATCGAGTACGCGTTCGGACGACCCGACTGACCGCTGCAGCTGCGCATAAATTTCGCCAAGTCCCGAAATACTGAAGCCGATGATGAAGGTGTAAATGACAAACGCAAGCAATTCACCTGCATCGAATGTACCGTTAGCTACCAGACCGGCACCATACCACCCTACCGCTACTATGTCACCGAAAATGGCAAGGATAATAAAGGAAACAAAAAGCGCACGATACCGCGCCGTCTTTAAAGCTACCGAAACAGTCTCGCCGATTGCGCGGGTATATCTGCCAATTTCAAAGGCTTCATTTGTAAACGCCTTGACAACTGAAATTGACTGAAACGCTTCTTCAATAATCACATTGGACTCAGCCAGTTTATCCTGCGTCCTTTTTGACAATCTCCGGATAAACTTTCCGAAAAGAATGGCCGATACAATTATCACGGGAAACGTAAGCAGCATGAATATCGTGAGCTGCGGAGCGAAGTAAAAAAGATAGGCGGTGCCAAAGATCAACGTAAGAACCTGACGCAGGCATTCTGCAAGCGTAAAACTAAACGTATCCTGCAAGGTGGCTACGTCCGATGTAACGCGGCTCATCAATTCACCAACTCTGCGACTGTCAAAGAATGTGACGGGAAGCCAGAGGATTTTCTGGAAAACATTTCTTCTCAGGTCGGCGATTCCTTTTTCCGTAACAATGGAAAATGAATACACCCGGATAAAAGAGAAAACGCCCTGCAACAACAAAACCACTACGAGTGTAATCGCTACCTGGTCGATCGACTGGAAATATTCACCTTTTCCCTCGGATACGCTGACCATTTCGCCGGCAAGACGCGGGAACGCCAGAATTGTAAATGTTGATACAAAGAGAGAAACCAGCCCCAGAATAAAGAGCCATTTATACGGCAACATGTAGCCAAACAGTTGCGCGAGCTTCCGCAGGCCTTCTTTGTTTATTGGTTTCTTGTCCTGCTTTTCGCGCTCTTCTTTCCTCTTACGTTTCGCCATACTAATCTCCGGGAAGGATAATCCTTCCGTTTATTACATACTGCACGGTATCACCTAAAAACATTCTCTGACCACCTTTAACGCTATACGCTGACAAGTATGGCATTCTTTCTCTTTCTCCAAATTCAAGCACAAGATCCCGCTTCCCGGAAAACATGACATTCCGCTCTTCATACCGCGCTTCGAGCCGTTTTATCCTGGTCGGATGATTGAGATAATAGATACTGAAATGAGTCACTGGTGAATCCTCGTCGGAAGCAATAAACCGGCGCACTGTAAGATTGCTGTTTTTGTCGGGTGAAGTTGTTACTTCATAGATGTCCCGGTACACCGGTTTGTTTATCACTTCAAGGTGACGAAAGATTCGCATCTCTTCTTCCCATTGCAGACTGTCTGGTTTGAATTCCTGCTCGGATTTTTCGTTTCCGATAAAGGCGACCTTCGCCACCGCCGCATTAGCCGCACGCAGGTATGCCGTTTGTGCTGAAACCAGGCTATCTACGCTGAAAAATGACGTCGTTGTTTTCCCGGGATCCTCACATCCGATGAGAACCACCCAAAGTATGAGCACGATGGGTATAGCCATAACGTGCCGGGAAAAATTACGCTCAGCGTTCAATAAGGACATTACCGGTCATTTGCTTCGGAATAGCGATCCCCATCAAAGTCAAAATGGTTGGAGCGAGGTCACCAAGCTTTCCGTTCTTCATTTTTGGCCGCAGTTCTCTGTCAACAAGTATACACGGTACAAGGTTCGTAGTGTGCGCCGTATTCGGTGTCCCGTCTTCATTAACCATCATGTCAGCGTTTCCGTGATCAGCGATGATGATGGTAGCGTATCCGTTGGCAAGTGCAGCATTTGTCACCTGTTGGGCGCAGCTGTCAACCGTCTCGCATGCCTTAACAGCCGCCTCAAAAACGCCTGTGTGTCCAACCATATCCGGATTGGCAAAATTCAGACACACAAAATCAACCTCTTGTTTATTCAATTCAGGGATGATTTTGTCCCTTATGTCATTTGCGCTCATTTCAGGAGCAAGGTCATACGTCGCAACTTTAGGTGACGGACACAGGATTCTGCTTTCACCTTCGAATGCCTCCTCGCGTCCGCCTGAAAAGAAGAACGTCACGTGTGGATACTTTTCCGTCTCGGCGATTCTGATCTGTTTCTTCCCGGCCTTTGCGAGTACTTCTCCCAGCGTCATTTCAAGATTGTCCTTATCGAATATGACATTCACATTCCGGAATGAATCGTCGTAATTGGTAAGTGTGATATAGTGCAGAGGCAGAATCTGCATTCCTGCTTCCGGGAAATTCTGCTGCGTCAACGCCTGCGTGATTTGCCGGCCGCGGTCTGTACGGAAGTTGAAGCACAACACCACATCGCCTTCACTGATCGTTGCTACCGGTTTGTTTGCACTGTCCGTGATTACAATTGGTTTGATGAATTCATCCGTGACATTGGCCTCGTATGATTTTTCGATTGCCTTCACAGGATCTTGTGCAGGCTCACCAATTCCGTTTACGAGAAGGTCATACGCAAGCTTCACACGTTCCCAACGTTTGTCACGGTCCATCGCATAGTAGCGGCCAATGATACTTGCCAACTTTCCTGTGGTGCCTGACATATGTTTAAGCAAGTCGCGGGTGTAGGCTGCACCTGCTTTTGGGTCGGTATCGCGACCATCCATGAACGCGTGTACAAAAAGGTTCTTCACGCCCTTTGCATGCGCGATGGAAATCAGACCTTTCAAATGTTCGATGTGAGAATGCACGCCGCCATCAGACAAAAGCCCCATGAAATGAATATTCTTGTTATTCTTCAGAGCATAGTCAAACGCCGCGTTCAAGACCGGATTGTTATCAAGTTCTTTTTCCTGGATTGCCTTGTTAATGCGAACGAGATCCTGGTAAACGACACGGCCGGCACCAATGTTCATATGCCCGACTTCTGAGTTTCCCATCTGACCTTCCGGCAGGCCGACAGCCAGTCCGGATGCTTCCAATGTGCTGTTTGAATACGCGCCATAAAGCGAATCGACGAAGGGAGTGTTTGCTTTATCAATGGCCGAAACCCGCTTGTTTGTGGCTATTCCCCAGCCATCGAGGATCATTAAAACGACTTTTTTATTCATTTCTTTACATTGCTTTTTTTGGCGGCGCGCAAATATAAGGACGTTTAGAGGATCAGGTCGCCAAATTTTTTGCTTTTCCATTTCAAACCCTACGTGTCAACGTTTGCGATTAGCAGGCGGACTCGCATATTTTCTCTTATCTTTCGGTTATGGCATAGTTTTGGCCTCACTCAATTGTTGCTATGAAATTGAAGATTTTTTTGGCTGTATTTGCCCTCCTGGCGGTCCACGCGGCCTCAGTCGCACAAAGTGATGTTATCGGCCAGGTTAAGGAGACCATTAAAGCCGGCAGCGCCAAGGAGCTGTCGCGTTTTTTGAACAACACGGTTGATGTCACCCTTGAAGGAAACGTACAGTCATATAGCAAGGCACAGGCCGAATTCGTGCTCCGCGATTTTTTTAAGCAGCACCCGCCGAACGAAGTAAACATCATTCATCAGGGTAAATCCAAGGGTGGGCAACCGTTCGCAATATTGCAGTACAAGAGCGGAGTTGACACATATCGCCTTTTTATGAAAGTCAAAAGCCAGGGCAATTCACAATACCTGGATGACATTCGGTTCACGCGCGAGTAACAAAGAAACTTTTTAGGCGCCGCACACCGGGAGCCGCGATTCCTCTTCTATTTTTGCAGGCGTGAAACCCGATTATATCACACCGCAATTCCTCACCACATTTATTGGCCGGGCACTTGAAGAAGACGTCGGCGATGGTGATCATTCGACGCTGGCATCAATTCCAGCCGATGCAACCAGCCGGGCGCACCTGCTCGTAAAGCAACCCGGAGTCATCGC
>Ga0079224_100013869_pt1 | contig 11241 bp, 11 predicted proteins | sample Stecom2015_FD_80414 | JGI IMG/M metagenome (GOLD analysis project Ga0079224, IMG submission 80414) | Agricultural soil microbial communities from Utah to study Nitrogen management - Steer compost 2015 | ecosystem: Environmental > Terrestrial > Soil > Agricultural land | place: USA: Utah...
ACCGGGACTGTGACCTCCCTGAAGGTTATAGGCGAGGCACCCGCCGCTCCCACTGTGGTCATTCCAGCCGACAGTAAACCTGCCATCCTCGGAGGGACACCGGTCAGAAGCCATCCGTTTCCGGATTGGCCGATCATCGGGGAAAACGATCGGCAGGCCTGGAGCAAAGTGTTGACTTCCGGCACCTGGAACCGTGGTCCCCGAGTAGCTTTGTTTGAGGAAACGTGGGCTAAGATGCTTGGCTGCCGACATGTGATAGCAACTTCCAGTGGTACGAGCGCTCTCTACACCTCCCTTGCCGCTCTTGAAGTAGGACCTGGAGATGAAGTTATCGTGCCGCCCTACACTTTCATCGCTACTATCAGCACGGTCCTGCTCCATCACGCTGTACCTGTATTCGTCGATTCCGACCCTAAGACCTTTCAGATTGATGCAACGAAGCTCGAAGCAGCGATAACTGACCGCACACGCTGTCTCCTTCCCGTTCATCTGGGTGGCAACGTGGCTGACATGGACCGGATCCTGGAGATTTCCAGGGCCCACTCCATTCCGGTCCTGGAAGATGCATGTCAATCTCATCTGGCAGAGTGGCGCGGAAAGAAAGTCGGGACTCTTGGAAAGCTTGGCTGCTTCAGTTTCCAGGCCAGCAAGAACCTGAACAGTGGAGAGGGCGGAGCCATCTGTGGCCAGGACGACAATTTGATGGCGGAGTGTGCAAGTTTTCACAACGCTGGTCGAGGGTATGAAGTGGATTCCGACGGCAATCTCGTTCCTCAGCGAGGTGCCGGGTTTGCATATGCGCGGGCCGGTGACAACCGTCGTATGACAGAATTCCAGGGAACGCTGTTGCTGGAACAGCTCCAACGGCTTGAAGCTCAAAGTCGGACTCGTGAAGAGAATGCTGCTTACCTTACCCAGGCCCTGAAGGAAATCGATGGAATCAAGCCGGCGCAGCACTATGCAGGCTGCACCCGAAACGCGTACCACCTTTATATGTTCCGGTATGACCCGGAAGGTTTCGCTGGCCTGAAGCGCTCGCAGTTCCTGAAAGCCTTGCAGGCGGAGGGGATTCCCTGTTCGAGTGGCTACGGTCCCCTCAATCGAGAGCCGTTCCTCAAGCAGACTCTTCAAAGCCGCGCTTTCCGAACCATCTATGGTGAGCGCTATCTGGGAGAATTGATTGAGCGAAACCACTGTCCGGAGAATGACCGGCTTTGTGAAGAAGCAGTCTGGCTCAGTCAAACTCGTCTGCTTGGCGACCAATCAGACATGGATCAGATCGTAACAGCAATCAAGAAAATCCAGAACGCAGCTTCTGAAATAGCCCGTCTCTGATCGACGCGGGATCAATCCGAGCCAGAGAGTTCGTGGTCCGATTTCTGGCCGCTTTTGCCGTTCCGTTCCAAGAGGACCCACAAATAACGGTCCAGCAATCCCTCGAGCTCCTGCTTCGAGACACTTGCAGCCTCGGGGAATTCTGCCAGGTGAGTCCAGGGGGGCGGTTGGTCGTAGTCATAATCCCCAAATACGATGACAGGAGTCCCGAACGATTCGGCTGTTCTTCCATTCCTGGACTCCCACTGGTCGGTCCAGTGAAAGACCCAATAGGCATCATCCTTAAGAAGCCGGATGCAGCCGTAGCTGGCCGGATAGCCAGGCATTGCATACTGGTGCAAGCCAACTCCCATGGAGGTATGGATGTTGACGTACCAGGGCATTAGCCAACTCCGGTTGATACTGCTACGGCGCAGACGTGATTTCCAGGTGGCATGATAAAGAGTGGCAGGAGTAGCCTGTTCCTTTCGTCCTGTGCTGGTTGGTCCCCAGCGTACCAGAACGCCATTCTCGTAGGCTGCGAATGCCTGAACTCGACGTGAAACGAAGATGATCTTCGGGATCTCCGAAAGCCGCGGTAACTGCAAAGGAAACGGTGAATAGCGATCCGGATCTTGAAAGTCTTCGGGAATCACTAGCTTAAGCCCGGATTGAAGGTGGCTCGCATCCCGACGGTTGATCTTGAGAACCAGGGTCATCTCCTCAGCCGTCAGTTCCTGCCTTAATTTATTCAGAGCGGTCGCATTCTCAATCGTAAATTCTCGATAGCGGGGAAGCGTCGAGTCTGATGAGTAAGCTTCTCTACTCAGACTCGAGGTTATGAGCAAAGTGATGAGACCGCTCAAAAAGATGCCCTGTATTCCCTGAAAGTTCTTGAATCGTGTGAGCTTCGGCATAGCAGGCGAAGTAAGTATACTAAAACATCCTGAATTACAAATTGGAGGCGCCTCTGTTGAGAGAGCGACCGAACGATGGGTCGATGATTCACGACGGTATCGACCCTAGCGGCGGTACGGAACCTGAGAGAAGGAGACATGAGCGGGATGGAATTTCAGAATAGAGTGGCAGTGATAACAGGTGGTGCAAGTGGTATAGGGGCTGCTACGGCTCTGGCTTTCGCCAGGGAAGGAGCTTCAGTCGTTATTGCCGACATCGACCGCGAGAAAGGAGAAAACCAAGCTGAAGCGATCCGAAGCGAGTCGGGCAAGGGGCTTTTTGTTCAGACGGATGTTGCTCGGGCGGAGGATTGCCGCCGCATGGCGGAGGCTGCCGTGGAACACTACGGCAGAATTGATGTCCTTGTCAATAATGCGTCGATTCAAACATACGGTGCCGTCACAGACATGCCTGAAGAGGTCTGGGATCAGACGATCAGCGTTAATCTGAAAAGTGTTTTTCTCTGTTCGAAGTACTGCATACCCGCGATGCAGCAAGTTGGAGGAGGAGCTGTCGTAAATGTGGCGTCCGTACAGGGGTTGGCGTCGCAAAGATCAGTTGCAGCGTATGCCGCGGCCAAGGGTGGGGTCATAGCGATGACGCGCAACATGGCTCTTGACTACGCTCCAGACAACATTCGAGTCAACAGCGTTTGCCCCGGCTCGATTGATACTCCGCTACTTCGATATGGAGCAGGTCAGCTGGCACCTGACGACCCGGAGAGTGTTTTGAGGGAATGGGGGAGCTTTCACGCTCTCGGAAGAATTGGCCGAGCTGAGGAAGTTGCTAACGTCATCGTGTTCCTGGCCAGCAGCCGAGCCTCATTCGTCACCGGAGCTGCCTACCTGGTGGACGGTGGACTCATGGCCTCTTTTGCCAGACCCTGAGTCTCAAATTGATCGACAGGGATCAAAAAGGCGACCCTCAGTCAGGGAATCCGACAAAGATGCATAAACTTCGCCCAGTGTGTGGTGCTCTAGGCCCTTTAGGATCCGTGTCGCCAGAGTTCCTTGGCTAAGAATGATCTTCAGCGCATTTCGCCAGGGATTCACTCTTTCCGGACACTCGGTTCTTATCTCATCGAAAAGCGAATTCCAGAGATCTCCGGCCGTTCTGATTGCTTCACTCTTGCGCTGGAAGACAGCCAAGTAATCGGCCCCAAGATCCGCATTCTCCCCCTTTTGGGTACATGAGAGCAGGAGAGGCGCAAGATCGTCGGTCGGCCAGCGTCGCTGCTCAGCATAGGGGAGCCAGTGCTCTCCCGTTAGCTTCTTGAGGACTTCGACGATCAACCATGAGATAGCGAGATCGGCAAGCGGGCATTCCTGCACGTCGAGCAGACGGATCTCGATCGTGTCACGCTCAAAGCGGGCAATCGCCCCTCGGGAATTCAGCCATTCGTGTTGAATCGTCCCTTCGGGATCAAAAGGAGCGACATCGCGGTAGATGCGCTCGAGTATTTCCTGTCGATAGCTCGCCTCATCGAAAATCGGTTCCGGAATGATCTCTCCGGTGATGGAGGGAATTCGGGCCTGGTTTCTCCGATACATTTCGAGCCGATTATCAAGAATTCCATTGGCTTGGCCGTCATACACCGGTGAACTCGCTGCGAGGGCGGGCAGAATCGGGAGCAAAAGGCGAATCGCCGCATGTAGTCGGCCAAATTCTTCGTCTCCAGAGAAAGGCAAATTCAGATGGAGGCTCTGCAGGTTGGACCAGCCGTGTCCCCTGCACTCAAAGATCCGATTGTAGGTCGTGTATACAGCGTTGAACTCGTGAGGCCATAGCCTGGTTTCGGTCCCAGGATGCATCCATGGATGCATTCCCCCCGGCATCAACTTGCCTCCCAGTGGCTCGAGAAGTTCATTAATCCGTGCGACGTGGCGCTGAAAGAGCCAGGGTAGGTCCTCCAGAGAACCGGCCGGGCCATTTGTCTTGAGTTCGATCACGTGTAGGACGAGTTCGTTTGACCAGCTGATCTCTCCGAGGTCAACCTCCGAAACGATTGAGCCGGCTGCCGCCTCCAGAATACGATCGGACACCGGCATCACCGACAGCGTTCGCGAGTCGACAATCATATACTCCAGTTCTACGCCGAAACCTTCGAAAAGGTGCAAGGATCGGGCAGGTGCCGTGATCGTGCTGTGAGGTGCCATACGGGTTTACTCTGGCTAGGGGGATCACTTACCGAACTGGACCACGTTCACGGAAGTTTCTCCGCTCTTCGAGCCGCCGCAGAATCGACCGAATAATCCTCCGATAAAGTTCATCCTTCAGGATCGCATCTTCATAGCCGGCATCAATACTCGGATTGTCGTTAATTTCTATTACGTAAGCTTTCTTGCTTCCCTCCTTGACGTCCACGCCATACAGGCCATTCCCGACCAGGCGCGCGGTACGAACAGCCGCCTGTACTACAGGAGTCGGTGCCTCCTCGATGGGTACCGCTTCCACTCGTCCTCCTCGCTGCAAACCGCTCGAGGTGGTTCGTATGATCTGCCAGTGGCGATGAGCCATGAAGTAGCGGCACGCGTAGAGCGGCTCACCATCCAGCACTCCCACGCGCCAGTCAAATGAGGTGGGGAGGAACTCCTGGGCAATGATCAACTCCGATCGTTCCAACAGACGCTCGCATTCGCTTTCCAGTTCCTCCCTGCTGTTAACCTTTGAGACGCCTTGCGAGAATGAGCTGTCGGGCTGTTTTAAGATACAGGGAAAGCCCAGTACTTCAGCTACCCTGGCCACATTATCTTTGCCGAGAACAAGGGTTTTAGGGATGGTCACGCGGTGCCGCGGCAACAATTCCGCCAGGTAGACTTTATTGGTACAGCGCAGGATCGATTCAGGATCGTCGATAACCACCAGGCCCTCGGCGGCAGCTCTACGTGCAAACCGATAGGTGTAGTGGTTGACACTGGTCGTGTCGCGGATGAAAAGTGCGTCAAACTCAGCCAGCCTGCCATAGTCTCGACGATCGATAATTTCAGTGGCGAATCCCGCGTTCTCCGCGGCTCGGACAAACTTTCGAATGGCTTTCTCATCAGACGGCGGGTTTTTTTCACCGGGGTCTCGCAGGATAGCCAGATCATAGCGACTGGTCGTCCTCGGCACAGACCGGGTTCTCTTTCCAGCGAGATATTCCTCCGCAAATTGGGTGACATATTTTCTATGATGGTCCGGAATCTCAGATAACGAGAGCGGATTAATATTCTGCACTTCCCAGTTCTCGCGGTGCACAAACTGGACCTGCAACAGAGGTGCCTCGAAGAGGCGGAAGAGGTAAGAACTCAGACGATCATACCGACGAGCCACGTTCCTTCCGAAATAAATACTGAGAGTGAATTTGGGCGATCGGATCTGCGACAGACTTTTCTGAATCAAAGTATCGATGTCGTCGGAAACGGTGCGGATAATCGTCTGCGTTTTCAGGTCCTGAATGGTTGTGACACTTGGGATCGGTTTGTGGCCACGAGCGGCGGCCAGCAGGGACACATAATAGCCGAGGCTCTGATATCGATAACTGCGGCAAAGATTGAAGACTTTGGCGCGTCGAAGCGAACTGAAATGCTCATCAGTAAGGTAGGAGCGCGCCGGGACGATCTCAACGCCCGGGATTGTGAGAGGCCAGTTGGCCGGGTTTTCGACGACGAGAAGAGTGGTGCTCAAGGGTTTAGTCCGTCTTCGGCTCGATTATTAGCAAGTTAGCATCGTAGGTCAGGATCCCCAGCAGAATCGAACAGATTACGCGGTCGATCTCAATCTCATAGTGGTGTGTCTCTGAATAGGGGTTCGGCAGCAAAGGATCGGCTACACGGACCCGTCGGGTATCCGGGTCATAGCCGCAGAGGACCACGAAATGACCAACCGGATCCCCTTTCACGTCATCGTACTTGGACCCGATCTCTCGTGCGGAACGATAAAGATATGTAGCGCTCAACCCGGTGAGGATCGGTTTGGCCTGTGTCAGGTAACGCCTGATCAGGCTTCGGGTCAGATCTTCGAATCGAAGCTGGCCACCGAGTTGCAGAAAATTAATGTATGCCTCGATTGCCCATCGTAACTTCTTTTCAGTTCGATTCTCTAAGCGTAATCCGAGCTTGTCGATGAGATAAGCGGGATCACTGCTCTCAAACCAGGTCGGGTCGAAAACCAGGAGATTATATGTGTAAACGGTCGCCTGGAAGCCGTTCTTCAAGGCATGTGAACCGAGCAATACCGCCAGAGTGCCTCCTTCATCCGAGCGGGAAACCTCGTTTATGACGGTCTCAAGTGAATACTTCTTTCCGTAGTAGAGATAAACCGAGTGCAGGCAAGTCGGTCCACAGGTCTCGTCATCGGGTTGAGGAAACATCTGGAACTCGAGGGGTTCATCGAGGGTTTTCATTCGCTTATCGCGGTCATTATGGCATAGCAGGGACCTGCCGTATCACAGGGCGCTTCCGCACGGGATGTATGCGACTGCTTTTGCGCAAAAATAATCACAGCGGCTTTACTGTGCTCTACAATCGCTAGACCTTTGAAACTCATTACAGCTCAAGTTCAGGAGCCTCCCGTTCCGCTGTGCTTAGTGTCTTGAAACGGTTGATGATGTGGTAAAAGGAAGCTCGCATCATACCCGCGAACAAAAAGAGAGGCCCTGCCAGTAGAAGTTCGAGGCTTGTGAACTTCAATGCACCCGTAATTGAAAAGGGGGAGCTAGCGAACTTCAGATAAAGAGGAACCAGAACTGGCCAGCCATATCGAGTGTCAAGGAAAGGCCAGAGAATTGCCACTCCATGATCAGCAGCATTGGAGGTACAGAGCATATCCAGAATGGCATGACTGACCAGGGCAGAGAAGAAGAGCCCCGGAGAAACTTCTTTCAATATCCGGATCTGGGGGCGAATCCAGTACCAAAGAAGTGTCAGCGTCGCTGAGAAGAATAGGGAGTGGGACCAGCTACGATGGAGATCGAATTGCGGGTTCTGCCACCTGAGCAGTACAGCCAAAAAGTCAAAATCCGGCAACACTGACAGAAAGGCTAGAAACAAAAGCACGCGGATAGACCGCTTACGGGTCAACCCGACGGCGACAGCAGCATGTGCAGTAGGAAGAGCCATAGCAAACTATTCTAACCGTTTCCAGGCTCTCCCTGATGGATTTACCAGTAAGACTTATCGAGATCTATACCATCTTCGAGATACCAGGTATCGGAGCCGTAATCGCGAGAGATGAAGATATAGATATGATCCAACTTATCTGCTTCAGCTCTCGGAATTGACACTCTCAAAAGCAATTCCTCCGAAGGGCCTCCGATCTTGCTGCCTTCGATCAGATAGCCCCGTGCCGACAATTGCTCAACACCCCACCAGTTACCGGTATGCTGCTGGACGAAGTCTGTCGGATTCGTAGGAAGAGGCGAATCTTCTCGGCTGAGTTCGATCTCCGCCTGAGGAAACTGCCCTTTTACGCCGACACCGATCCGATAGCGTCGTTCCGGAGAAAGCCCCTGGAAACGAGCACTAATGCTAACCCCCTCCACGGTGGTGCGGATTACCGGAGAACTCATGCTGACACGATCCTGGGCGGGAAGAAGAGTTTGGAACAGCGCAGCTACTGCTACGACAGGAAAACAAGAAATCCACAACCTTCTCATCATGCCACCCCCTTATTCATTGAGTGATCATCATTATTGCAAGTCACAGTGCTGGTGTCAGCACAATATTTCGAAAGGAGACAGGGCCGTGGTCTCCTTGCAGCATAAGAGGTCCGGGTTCTCCTTCGTTACTGTCTAGAGCTCCTCCCGTGATACCGGGGATTTCCTGCTGGTCAATCACCGTCGTGCCATTCAATACTACGGTGACGGTCCTCCCCACCAGGGTTATCTCATAGGTTTGCCACTCCCCGGCTTTGCGAGCGGCGTTTACGACCGGATCAAGAAAGCCATAAATTCCACCGATAAAGAGGCTGCCCGGCTCCTTTCCGAAGTCATCCTGGATCTGGAGTTCATACCGCCCGCGCAGGTAGACGCCGCTATTGCTTTTCTCCGGATAGCGAAACTCCAGACTCAGCTTGAAATCCTTGAATTCTTGTTCGGTAATAAGGTCGGTTCCTCGTTCGGTATTTCTAAGTACGCCGTTTTCGACCACCCAATTATTGGGCATATCAGGGTCACGGGGCTTCCAGCCTTCGAGGTTAGGCTGAATCAGCTGGATCGGCTCACCCCACTCCGGCATCCCTTCTACCCTTAGATCAGGAGCACGAACAGCGGTCCATGATACTTCCGTCTTCTCTTCTGAGATGGTTGTGCCTCTGATGACGCCGTTCTCTAGCTTGCCACGAAACGACAAGTTGTCATCATACTTTTCATATTGCGGAGGCAAACTAAAGTAAAGCTCTGATTCCGTGATTTCTATGGTTTCGATCGGACGAGCACTTCCGACTCGGCCGACAAACCGTCCGGTGATGCCTCCGTTTTCGCGGGTGATTTCGAACCAGCTCGGGTAAGTGTACCCATCGGCCTGGACCGTTACGTCCCAGCGACCGACGAAATCGTCTTCGGAAACCGAAGCTGTTTCATCGGCTACGATTGGCTCTCTCTCTACAGGTCCGCAAGCCTGGGTCATGATTGGGAGGATGAAAAGCCAGAACAATCCGATACGCATCTTAACTCCTCTTGACTGGATTTCCTGGGCAAGTCTCAGTTTACGATGCAACTCCAGCAGTTGTGTTGGAGCGCAATTTCCTTCACTAATCGTACCACTTTCTTTATAGGAGCACGGTCAGCTGCTGTCCAGAGTGAGTTGGAAAAATTCTCAGTCGGAATCTCTTTACGATCGAGGAAAAGCAAGCGAAGTTGCGGTTGGAATCCTTGACTCTGCGGTGTATCGTTTAACAGATGAAAGCTATTCAGATCGAGCAGACTGGGGGTCCGGATGTCCTTCAGTACAAGGACGTGAATCGACCGTCTATCGCAGCCGATGAGATTCTCATTCGTGTTGAAGCCGCTGGAATCAATTTTATCGATACCTATCATCGCCGGGGTTTGTATCCCGTGAAATTGCCTTTCATCCCCGGTGTCGAAGGTGCTGGAACTGTCGTGGAAAAAGGCTCAGATGTTACCGAGTTTGCTGAGGGTGATCCGGTGGCGTATTGTACGAATTTAGGCTCCTACGCAGAGTTCGTCGCCATACCGGCCTGGAAGGCTGTTGCAATTCCCGAGGGTGTCAGTACCGAAACGGGAGCCGCCGTAATGCTTCAGGGGATGACTGCTCATTATCTCTGTACCGATACCTTTCCCCTCCAATCTGGGAAGACAGCCCTGATACACGCGGCAGCAGGAGGTGTAGGCCTGCTCCTGGTTCAACTGGCTCGTTTGAGGGGCGCCCGAGTCATTGGTACCGTTTCTACGGAAGAGAAGGCAGAGCTGGCACGTCAGGCCGGTGCCGATAACGTCATTCTCTACACCCGGGAGGACTTCGAGCAGCGAGTGCGGGAATTGACTGACGGTCGTGGTGTTGATGTCGTCTACGAATCAGTGGGAAAGAGTACCTTTGAAAAGAGCTTGAACTGCTTGAAACCGCGTGGGTATCTCGTTCTCTTCGGCCAATCCAGCGGTCCCGTCGAGCCCCTCGACCCACAGGTCCTCAACAGCAAAGGTTCACTTTTCTTGACACGCCCGAGCCTCAACCACTATATGGCCGATCGCACCGAAGTCCTGCGGCGGGCTGGCGAATTGTTGGAGCTTGTCGAGACGGGTAAATTGGCAGTTAGAATCGGAGAGAAATTTCCGCTGCAAGAGGCCGCCGAAGCTCATCGCAGGCTGGAAGCGCGGAAAACTACAGGAAAGGTGTTACTGATTCCGTGAAGGACTCATCGCGGAGATCCCTCTTGCTTCTGGGTATGCTGGTTTTCTTAATACCCGGGATCGCTTTAGGCCAGGCAAGTGGGGATCGACAAATTGCTCTGACTTTCGAGCGATTGCCGCTGATGCGGCCAGCCGGGTTTTGGAGACCTCGCGAAGTCAGCAATCTTATTCTCCGTACACTGGCACGTGAAGAGATTGTTGCGGCCGGCTTCGTCGTCGAGGAGAAGATCGATGATGATCCTTCCAGCTTTATCGTTCTGAAGGATTGGGTCGAGGCAGGGCACCTTCTGGGTAACAATACCTATGCTTACGTCGATTTGAACGAGCTGGAGGCCGACGATTTTATCCCCCACGTGGCTGACGGGCAGCGCTATCTCAGAAAGGTAGCCTGGAGCAGCCGCTTTAACTTTCGATACTTGAGATTTCCGTTACTTCATGAGGGGAACACGGAGAGAAAAAAGAAGCGAGTTGCCGAGGCTCTCCGTAGAGGAGGCTATACCGTGGCTCCGGTCACCACCCGGACTGCAGATTTCGAATTCAATCCCCTTTATGTGAACAACGAGCAAGACAGTGAAGCTATTGAGAAGCTTCGAACCCTGTATCTGGACCATATCGCGGATTGTCTGACCTATTCTGAATCTCAGTCGTTAAAAGTGTTCGAGCGCGAAATCCCGCAGATCCTGCAGCTGCATGCTGGAGTGGCAACCGCCATCTTTCTTGATGATTTGATTTCGATGCTGAGAGAAAGGGGATATTCTTTTATTTCTCTGCCGGAAGCGCTTGAGGACCCGGCATATGAAACAGAAGAATCTTATATAGGCCCCTTGGGGTTGACTTTGCTTGAGCGGGTAGCCGCGACACGGCAATTACCGTACGACCCGGCTGCCTGCCAGATCGACCGCAAAGCAATTACAGCTATCCTTGCCAGTCAAAGCCCCTGAATGACCTGCCCCGGTATTCCGTGGAAGCGATGAGATTAGAAACGCCTGATTACCTGATTAATTGCTGATACTGCACATGCCACGGCGTGGAGCCCCACAATGACACGGGCCAGGCTCCACCTTCTCCTGGCTTCTGCTTCCAGCTACTGCAAAGGATGAGAGAAGTCGAGTAGTCTCCGTTCC
>Ga0079224_100013870_pt1 | contig 11240 bp, 11 predicted proteins | sample Stecom2015_FD_80414 | JGI IMG/M metagenome (GOLD analysis project Ga0079224, IMG submission 80414) | Agricultural soil microbial communities from Utah to study Nitrogen management - Steer compost 2015 | ecosystem: Environmental > Terrestrial > Soil > Agricultural land | place: USA: Utah...
CAGCTCCGGGTGCTTCTCCAGCAGGGCGGTGCGCGCAGCCTCGAGTTTGCCCGTGCCCTCCTCCACGAGGCGCTCCAGGTCGCCCGGGGACGGGATCCACTCGGGGCCGATGACGGTCGTCGTGATGACGGCCTGGATGTGCAGCGGCGACTTCCGGCGCACCGCGATGTCTGCCGCTTCCCACAGCGCCGGCGACTCCTTGCCCAGGGAGTCAACACCCACGACCACCTGGCCGGAGTAGTCGGTGCCCGGGACGGTGTCCGACTCGTCCTGATACTGGACCGCGCCTCCGTCGCTCGTGGCGACGGGACGCGACGAGCTGGCACGGGCGACCCGCTCCGCCTCCGGCGTCCAGCCCACGGGCACGACGATCGTGGGGCAGGCGGAGTGCGCGGGCAGAGCGGAGGAGACCGTGCCCAGCAGACGTCCGGCGAAGCCGCCCTTGCCGCGCGATCCCACGACCGCGAGGCTGGCCTGCTTCGACTCCTCGACCAGGACGCCGGCCGCATCGCCGATCTCGATGATCGCCTCGACGGGGACGTCGGCGGCCTTCACCTCTGCCGCCGCCTCCTTGAGCGTCGTCGTCACGGATGCGCGGACGGCGGAGTCGTCGATCGGGACGTACGAGACGTCGATCGTCGCGGCCGCCACGCTGGGCACCGTGTAGGCGCCCACGATGCGGATGGACCGGCCCAGCGACTTCGCCTCCCCGATCGCGAAGCGGAGGGCGTTCCGACTGGCATTCGATCCGTCGACACCGACGACGATCGCCTGGGGGTCGGAAACTTCAGAGTTCTCGTGGTGCGACATGTCCGCTACTCCTGCTCGAGGGGCTGATGTGACTCACGGTACCGCTCCCTCCTCGACCGTGGGGCACGTCACCACCATGTGGGTGCCGCGCACTCGAATCGTGACATTCCCACCCGCGGATCATCACGGCCGCGGGCGACAGTCGGCCGTAGAATCGGGAGTGCACTCCCGTCTGCACACGCTGTGCAGACGGTCTCTGGGAAGGAGACGAACATGGGCATCATCGCATTCCTGGTCCTCGGTCTCATCGCGGGCGCGATCGCGAAGGCGATCCTCCCGGGTCGCCAGGGCGGCGGCTGGATCGGCGCGCTCATCTGCGGCGTCATCGGCGCAGTGGTGGGCGGCTGGATCGGCGGAGCACTCTTCGGCGAGGGAGTGGACGCGTTCTTCTCGCTCAGCTCGTGGCTGCTGGCCATCCTGGGCTCGCTCATCGTCCTCGTCGTGTGGGGATTCATCTCCCGCGCGCTGTCGAAGGACTGAGTAGAAGCGGTCCGACCGCGACCGCCACGGGCGAACGCCCCGATGCTTCCGAGCATCGGGGCGTTCCGCATTCCCGGGGAGATGCGCAGCCGAGGGAGGGCTCAGTCCCGTCAGGCGGCGGCCTCACTGCGGGCCACCGCACGCGCTCGCGACCGCTCCGCTCCCCAGCCGAAGGCGGTGAGGAACGGCCGCCACTCATCGATGGGCTCCTCGAGCTCGCTGAGCCAGAAGCGGCCCGCCCGCGGCGGCGTCGGCGTGACGCGCAGCGTCCAGCCCATCTCCCGCGGCGTCCGGTCCCCCTTGGCCCCGTTGCACGCACGGCAGCAGGCGACGAGGTTCGTCCACGAGTTCTCACCCCCGCGGGACCGGGGCAGCACGTGATCGATCGTCGTCGCGTGTCCCCCGCAGTACGCGCACAGGAACCCGTCGCGGCGCAGCACGCCCCGGCGGGACAGCATGACGCGACGGCCGCGCGGCGGCTTCACGTAGCGACCCAGGATGATGACGGAGGGGCGATCGATCGCGATCGTCTCGCTGCGGATGGGCTGGTCGCGGTCGGACTGCAGGACCGAGGCCTTCCCCGTCAGCACGAGGACGACGGCCCGTTTGAACGACACGACGGACAGCGGCTCGTACCCGGCATTGAGGACAAGGGTCTTCACGACGCACCTCCTGGACCGCGCAGAGGCGCGTGAAGCACGGAACGGTGCCGCGCGTGAGCGCGGCACCGTTCGAGGGGGACAGTGGGGCCGGAGGCGGGAAGCCTCTGACCGGCAGGGCGATGCGTGCATATCGCCTCAGCGCCGGTCACGGCACACGGGATGGGGGCCGGCACGCGCTCGCGCGACACTCGTGTCGCGCGCGGGGCCGCCCCTGCACTCGTCACAGCTCCGGGCCTCACGAGACACAGCTTAGACCGGAATGGGCGTGAGGGAGGACACACCGCGCAGTTGTCACCGGGCGTGTCCCGGATGTTCGCGCCGGATTCACCCCTGAATGCCGACAGCACCCGCACTCCTCCGGACCTGGGGCGGAGTGCGGGTGCCATCGGACTGGCGATCTGCAGTCGTGCGGATCAGAGAACGCGGATGTAGGTGACGCTTCCCATCCACGAGTGGCTGCGGTACGAGGTGCCGGACGAGGGCGAGCCCGCGTCGTACATCATGCCGTTGCCAGCGTAGATGCCCACGTGACCCGGCTTGTAGACGAGGTCACCGGGGCGAGCCTCCGACGCGGAGACCCGGGTGCCGGCCGACGCCTGGGCGCCGGACGAGCGCGGCAGGTTGACGCCCACCTTGCTGAAGACGAAGGAGGTGTACCCGGAGCAGTCCCAGCCGCTGGTGGTGGTGCCGCCGTAGACGTAGGGAACGCCGGTGTACTGCTTGGCGATCGCGATGACCTGCTCGGCCTTCGAGCCGTCCGGCAGCGAGACGTCGCCGCCGCCCTGGGACTCGTCGGAGTCGCTGGACTCCGAGTCGCTCGAGCCGGAGTCGCTGGACTCACCGTCGTTGGAGCCCACGCCCGCATCGGCGGAGCGAACCGGCTCCGGCTCGGGCTCCGGCGCCTTCGTGGCGGTGACGTTGGAGACGGCGGCGGTGCCGGCGACGGCCTCGTCGTCCGAGTCCTCACCGACCTCGGGGATGACCGTCTTGGCCTGGTTCACGAAATCTGTGGTGGCGGTGTTCTCCGCCTCTGCGGTGACAGCTGCCGCCTCGTCCTCATCCTCGCCCATGGCCGGGAGGGTCGCGGTGACGACCAGGCCGCCTGCCGCTGCGACGACCGCTGCGCGACGTCCCACGACGCCGTAGTTGGCGCTCAGCGCGTCCGTCAGCTCGGTGAGCGGGGTCTTGACGCGGGTATCCGCTGCGCGACGCCCATGCTTCCTTGTTGCCACGATGTCCTCTCCACTTCCTACGAGGTGCCGCACCGGGCTGGAGATGCCCTTGCCCCTGGTGTGAGGCCGTGCTCCCGGTTCCCCGGGTCCTCGCCGCCGCTCAGGTCCACATGCTTGATCCGATCGTGCCGGGCGCGGCGTGCGGAACCCGGGTCGGACCGCCCCCAGCCGGGGGCGCCTCGACAACTGTAAATGATCGGCAACGTCATGTCACGTTTGGATCACAGAACTGGGGACAAAGCGGGCGAAAAAGTGCCGAGATCCCAGTATTCACGCAGGTGAGAGGCCTCTATAAAAGATTGTTACCGTTGTAACAGCAACCCGTGACGAAGGGTCACGAACGGGGTGTGACGAAGAGGAGCGCCGCCGTCTCGGTGGGCAGATCCAGCAGATCCGCCGACCCTTCCGCGCTGATGCTCACGTAGTCGCCGTCAGATTCCGCGCGCACGACGGCACCCGGGACGATCCCCACCTCGCGCAGCTGCGACAGGAGCGCGATATCGACCTGCAGCGGCTCGGCCAGCCACTGGACCGTGACCGTGTCCGACTGCCCCGACCGCACGACGCGGGTGAGGGGACGGACCTGCGGCGCGTCTGCGGAATCCACGCCCAGCTCCTCGAGGCCCGGGATCGGGTTCCCGTACGGGCTGGTCGAGTGCTCCGGCAGGATCGAGAGGAGGCGCGCCTCGACCTGCTCGCTCATAACGTGCTCCCAGCGGCAGGCCTCGTCGTGGACGAGGGACCAATCCAGTCCGATGACGTCCGCCAGGAGTCGTTCCGCAAGACGATGCTTGCGCATTACGTTGGTCGCGAGCTCGCGTCCCTCGGGCGTCAGTTCCAGGTGGCGGTCCTCATCGACGATGACGAGTCCGTCCCGCTCCATGCGCGCGACCGTCTGCGAAACAGTGGGCCCCGAGTGCTCCAGCCGCTCCGCGATCCGCGCGCGCAACGGCACGATTCCCTGCTCCTCGAGCTCGATGATCGACTTGAGATACATCTCTGTCGTGTCGATGAGGTCGTTCACGTCCCACGCTCTCTTCTCGCCGTTCCGACGCATCGTCGGCAATCCACGCACCCGGCGGATGACGCCGGATGCAACCGCCTCTCATTTTAGGTGCGGCAGGCGCAAAGGCGTATTCCTCCGGTCACGGCTGCAACCGCACCGCACACCATTCCGCCGCCTCATCGAGCGCCGCGGGAGACCCGTCGCGACTCGTGAAGAGGTACCGGTCGTGCATGCGGTTGCGCCGCCCCTGCCAGAACTCGATCTCGTACGGCGCGACCCGGTAGCCGCCCCAGTGCTCGGGCCGCTCGACGTCCCGGTCGGCGAAGCGGTCCTCCAGCTCACGGACGCGCGCGTGGAACTCCTCGCGATCGCGGATGGGCTGCGACTGGTCCGAGGCCGCGGCTCCCAGCTGCGAGCCGCGCGGACGGATGGCGAAGTAGTCGTCCGATTCCTGCGCCGTCACCCGGGTCGCGATCCCGCGCACCCGCACCTGCCGCTGCATGTCGTGCCACGGGAAGACGAGGGCGACCCGCGGATGGGCCTCGATCTGGCCGCCCTTCGCGGACAGGTAGTTCGTGTAGAAGACGAAGCCGCGCGCGTCGAAGCCCTTGAGGAGGACGATGCGGGCGGCCGGGCCGGCGTCGTCGGCGGTCGCCACGACCATCGCGTTGGGCTCGCCCAGGGTCCGCCCCGCGTCCTCGTACCAGCCCGTGAAGATCCCGTGCGGGGTGTCCGCCGGCAGGTCGAGGTCCGCATCGTCGTACTCGACCCGCTGCCGGGCCAGCTCCGCCATCGCCGCCTGCGCCGAGGCCGTGAGCGGTGCCGCGTCCGCGGCACCGCCCGTCGTCTGCTCCGTCTCACTCATGGTGCTCACGCTACTCCGAACCACCGCGAGGGCGGGCGGAGGAGCGGACCGCGCGCCGTCACCAGCGCACTCCCGTTCTCCGGCCGCCCCCGCGACCCGTGACGCAGCGACTCACTCGGGCCGGTGCGGCAGATAGATCTCCTCGAACATCCGCTGACCGAAGCTCGTGAGGTCGACCGGGTCATCGGCATAGCCGTCCGCGAACTCGATGTAGTCGCCGGTGTCCTCGTGGCCCTCCTCCTGGGCGATCCCCAGCCACTTGTCGTACGCCTCGTCCAGGCGGTTCGCCGCATCCTCACCGTCCAGTGCGTCCGAGGCGAGCGTCTTCTCCCGCAGCCCGTCGACCGCGTCCTGGAGCGCGTCGTTCGCGTCGGGCTCGAGGCGTACGATGTCGCCGCCCTTCTCCTGCAGCTCCGTGACCGCGTCCGCGACGAAGGCGGTCGACGCCTCGAGGCTGCCGGCATTCGACTGGGCATAGGAGTCGAAGATCAGCTGCTGGGCCGCCAGCGGCAGGTTCGTGTAGCCGGGGCCCGCCACGACGGCGGTGGGGCTGCGGCCCCAGGCCGCGTCCTCCGGGTACGTCACGTGCGGGGCCACCTCGAGGAACCCGTACTCGGAGCCGATCCGCAGACCGCCCAGTGTGCAGTCGATCGTGTTGCGCTGGAGCGCCTCGTAGGTTTCCGTGAACTGCATGGAGACCGGCGAGGCTCCCAGGCCCTCGACGATCGCCAGGTCCGAGGCCGAGCCCACGCGGATCTGCTTGCCGTGGAAGTCGTCCAGCGATGTGACCGGCTCCGTGCACATGAGCGCGTTGGACGTCTCGAACATGACGGGGCGCAGGAAGGTCACACCCATCGACTCGTAGTTCTCGACGATCTCCGGCGTGTTCCAGGCGACGTCCATCATCGCCGCGGTCGTCGCGACCTCCGTGACATACGGGCTGGACGGGGTCGACGGCGCCAGGTTGATGAGCTCGTTGATGGCCGCGTACTTGCTGGGCGTGTAGATGGGGATCTCGACGCCGATGTCGATGCGACCGTCCGCGGTCGCCTCGGTCACGTCATCGAAGGCCGCGATCGCCTGCCCCCACGCGGGCTCCAGCGTGATCTTCCCGCCGGACAGCTCGTGCACGTGGTCCATGAAGGCCTGCTCGGCCTCACCCGTGTGCCCCTGTGCCGACTGCGCACCGGGCTGGTAGGTGAGGGTCACGGGCTCCATGTCCGCGAGCGCCTCCTGATACTCCTCCGCCGTCGCGCCGTACTCGACGCCGTTGCCCGCGCCGGCTCCTTCGGCCGACTGGCCAGCGGTGCCCGCACAGCCGGCGAGGCCGACGAGCGCCGTCGTCCCCACCACGGCGAGCGCGCGTGTGATCGCAGTTCTCAAGTGTGTCCTCCACTCTCCATCGAATGTGAGCCCCGTGCGGCGGTCCCGCGGCCGTCCGGGCGAGGACCGCATCGCGCGGCGCCTGTGCCGCGGAGTCCTCGACCACGCACTCTACCTGTTGATTGAACGCTCGACCAGTACTGTTCCAGAAGAAGTCCCCCAGCCCTCGTCCGCGAAGGCCGTCACATAGACTCGCCCGCGTGAGCACAGACACGAGCACTCCCGCAGACATCGTCATCCCCGACAGCCTCAAGCCCGCCGACGGCCGCTTCGGCGCGGGGCCCTCCCGGGTCCGCCCCCAGCAGATCGACGCGCTGACCGCCGCGGGCCCGTCCCTCCTGGGGACCTCGCACCGCCAGGCACCCGTCAAGGACCTCGTGGGTCGAGTCCGCGACGGCCTCGCCGACCTCTTCTCCCTGCCGGCCGGTTACGAGGTGATCCTGGGCAATGGCGGGTCCACCGTCTTCTGGGATGCCGCGACGTTCGGTCTGGTCCGGTCGCGTGCCTCCCACGCCCAGTTCGGCGAGTTCGGCTCGAAGTTCGCGAAGGCGACGTCGACCGCACCGTTCCTCGAGGACTCCCTCATCGTCGACGCGGCCCCCGGCACGTCCGCGCTGCCGCAGGTCGATGACTCCGCGGACGTCTACGCGTGGCCGCACAACGAGACTTCGACGGGCGTCGCCACGGAGATCCGTCGGCCCGCCGGCATCGCGGACGACGCGCTCGTCGTCATCGATGCGACCTCGGCCGCCGGCGGCATCTCCGTCGACATCGGACAGACGGACGTCTACTACTTCGCGCCGCAGAAGAACTTCGCCTCCGACGGCGGACTGTGGATCGCGCTCGTCTCCCCGCGGGCCATCGCCCGGATCGAGGAGATCGCCGCGAGCGACCGGTGGATCCCCGAGTCGCTCAACCTGCTGACGGCGCTGGAGAACTCGCGCAAGAACCAGACGTACAACACCCCGGCGCTGGCCACCCTCGTCCTGCTGGCGGAGCAGATCGAGTGGATGAACGACAACGGCGGGCTGGGCTGGGCGGGTCAGCGCACTCAGGAGTCCTCGGGCCTCGTCTACGCGTGGGCGGAGGCGTCCCCGGTCGCGACCCCGTACGTCGCGGATCCGGCCGATCGCTCGCAGGTCGTCGCGACGGTCGACTTCGCGGACTCCGTCGATGCCGCGGCACTCGCGGCAGTCCTGCGCGCCAACGGGATCGTCGATGTCGAGCCCTACCGCAAGCTGGGCCGCAACCAGCTGCGGATCGCCACCTTCACCGCCGTCGATCCGGCGGATGTGCGCGCGCTCCTGGCCTGCATCGACCACGTCTTGGAGCAGTGGGGCGCGGTCACCCCGGCCTAATCACGCTCCCGCACACAGCACGAGGGGCTGGCACCATCGGATGGTGCCAGCCCCTCGTGCTGTCGGCCGGTTCTCACGCAGCCGCAGACCCCGTCACGACACGGCGTCGGCCACGGTCGGGAACCGGCTCTCAGGCCGGCACGGCCGTCATGAAGTGGTGGATGACGGTGCCGGTGAAGACCGCCAGCGCCAGCGCGGCGCACGCGAACTCGATGAGGATGCCGATCCCGGCGGCCTTGAGCGCCGCCCAGCTGGTGTCCCACGCCTGCCGGGGGTCGCCCAGGCGCTGCCACTCCGCGGCCCAGAGCCCCGCGACGAAGCCCACCAGCAGTCCCACGACGGGGATGACGAAGAAGCCCACGACCGCCAGCACGCCGCCGATCAGCAGCGACCGGTTGGGAATGCCGCGCTCCTTGAGGCGCCGGCCGGTCAGCACCCAGCCGGCCGCCATGCCGAGGGCGACGAGGACCGTGATCGCGGCGAACGCGGACCAGCCCGGTCCCGTGCCGACGACGATCGCCCACACGAGTGCCGCGACCGCGATGGTCGCCGAGCCCGGCAGGACGGGGACGACGATCCCCACGATGCCCACGAGCATCGCCAGGGCGGCGAGCACGGTAACGATGATGTCTGCGGTCATGGGGAAGGCTCCGTTCGTGTGGCCGCGAGCAGGCATGTCATCCGGTCGAGTCTACGGACGCCTCACCGCGCCGCGCATCCTCGGACGCCGCCTGCCGCGCGCTGTGATGGACCTGTGACGCGGTCGCCTCACGTGTGCGGTGTGCTGCCCCGCCCGTCGTAGCTGAGGCGGACGAAGCGCCGCGACCGGCGCACGTACCGCACCCGCAGGTTCTTCGCCGTCATCATCCACACGACTCCGATGAGGAAACCCACCGCGCCCGAGGCCGCCCCGACTCCCAGCGCCGCGCGGGCACCCAGCGTGTCCGCGACCCAGCCGGCGAACGGCGCGCCGATCGGCGCCCCGCCCAGCAGCACTGCGAGGTAGATCGACATGACGCGCCCGCGCACCCCGGCCGGCGTCGTCGACTGGACGTACGCGTTGGCCGCGGTGAGCATCGTGATCGAGGCCAGTCCCACCGTCGTGAGGACGACGGCGAACGTCGCGTAGGTGGGCATGAGTGCGGAGGCCGCGCACGCGGCTCCGAAGGCGCCCGCGCCCCAGAAGATCATCCGAAGGCGGGGCCGCTCGCGGCGGGCGGCCAGCAGCGCTCCCGTCAGCGAGCCCACCGCCAGCACGGAGTTGAGCAGACCGAACCCGGTGGCGTCACGGCCGAACTCCATGCGCGCCATCGTCGCCGTGTAGATGTTGAAGTTGATGCCGAACGTCGACACGACGAACAGGATCGACAGGACGACGAGGATGTCCGGGCGAGTGCGCAGGTACCGGAAGCCGCCCATGACTCCCCGGCCGGGGCCGCGGCGGGTCTCCCGGGATGGGGAATGCAGAGCGCCCCCGTCCAGCGTCAGCAGCACCGTGACGGTCGCGGCGAACGCGAATCCGGACAGGAGGAACACCGTCGAGGCGCCCAGCGCGGCCGTCAGCACGCCCGCCAGCGCGGGCCCCACCATGCGGGCGGAGTTGAAGGAGGCCGAGTTGAGGGAGACGGCGTTGGGCAGCAGCTTCTCCCCCACCAGTTCGGAGACGAACGCCTGCCGCACCGGCGCGTCCACGGTGGCGACGACGCCGAGGGAGAGCGCCAGGAGGTAGACGTGCCACAGCTGGATGGCGTTCGTGACGGTGAGGGTGAAGAGGATGAGGCCCATCGAGCCCTGCAGGATCTGCGTGAGCAGCAGCATCCAGCGGCGGCGGAAGCGGTCGGCCAGGGTGCCCGCGACGGGGAAGAGCAGCAGCTGGGGTCCCAGCTGGAGGGCCATGCAGATGCCCAGCGCGGTCGCGTCCTCGTCCGTCAGCTGGGTGAGGACGATCCAGTCCTGCGCCGTGCGCTGCATCCAGGTTCCGGTGTTCGACACCAGCGCCCCGCCGAACCAGCGGCGATAGTTGGGCTCTGCCAGCGACTGGAACATGGAGCTCATCCGCGCGAGTGCGCCTCCTCCGGCTGCCGGTTCAGATCGACGAGGTCCAGCTCTTCGGCGAAGTCGTCGATGACGGCCTGGGCTGTGTGCGAGCTCTGGTGCTGGACGTCCGTCTCCGAGTGCGCGCCGCAGCCGGCGTCCAGGGCGACGATGCGCCCGTCGAAGGGCGCCCACTCGTTGGCGCACACGCCGAACTTCGTGCGCATGCTGCCGGCGATCGGCAGGAGGAAGCCGCAGGTCGAGCACTGTCCGCGCGCCTTGCGGGCGAACTCGCCGTCCGGGCCGGCGTCGGAGCGCGCCCAGCGCTTCGCCGCGTTCTCGATGCCCTCGCGGGACAGGACGCGTGCGCGGCCCAGTCCGAACTCGAAGTTGGGGACCTGATCGATGTCGTCGCCCGCGTGGACGTCGACCTGCTCGAGGCCCAGGTCCAGGTTGGGGTCGTGCTCGGTGCGCGGCAGGACGTCCTGCGGGCCCATGTCGCCGGGCTCCAGGCGCTCCTCCCACGGCACCCAGGCCGGGGAGACCAGCGCGTCCGCGCCCGGCAGGAGGGCGGTCTCGCAGACCGTCGCCTTCTTCGAGCGGGGTGCGCGTGCCAGCACGGCGACCCAGTGCCAGCCGCGGTAGGCGGGGTTCGTGCAGACGAAGCTGTGGGTGACGAGGCGGGTGCCCTCGGCGACGACGCCCAGGTGGGCGCCCACCTCGGACTCGCCCGCGACCTCGGTGATCGCGGTGCGCGCGACGTCGACGGCCTCGGCGAGGACGGTGTCGAGGACCGGCGGGGCCTGGCGGCGCGGCGAACGGGCGCCGGCCGCGGCCTCGGCGGGGGCGGAGTCAGCATCAGCGGCCGGCACGGACGAGGCGACCTCGGCGTCCGCCGTCGGTGCGGCCTCGGCGGCGGTGTCGACGGACGCCTGCCCGGTGGCGGCCTCGGGACCTCCGCCGGTCAGGGACGCGAGCCAGCGGTCGAACAGTCCGGACATCAGCCCTCCAGGTCGTCTGCGATTGCGCGGAGCACCTCCGCGACGCGGCGGGAGTGTCCACTATCAGGGTACCGCCCGCGCTGCAGACCGGCGGACGTGTCCTCGAGCAGGCGGATGACGTCCTCGATCATCGCGGCGGTCTTCTTGGGGTTGCGACGGATGCGGGTGGGCGCCTCGTGGATCTGCGCCTTGAGGACCTGCTTGCCGCGGCGGCCGTCGACGATGTCGAACTCGAGGCGGGTGCCGGGCGACACCTCGGCGCCGTCCGGCAGGGCGGAGGCGTGGAGGAAGATCTGCTCGCCGTCCTCAGCGGTGACGAAGCCGAATCCCTTCGTGGGGTCGAACCACTTGACGCGGCCGGTGAGCATGTCGATCCTTTCGCGGACGGGGCGCGACCGTCCTGAGTCAG